>Ga0073928_10007285_pt1 | contig 14426 bp, 8 predicted proteins | sample PaiPotPPA55metaG_FD_76969 | JGI IMG/M metagenome (GOLD analysis project Ga0073928, IMG submission 76969) | Iron sulfur acid spring bacterial and archeal communities from Banff, Canada, to study Microbial Dark Matter (Phase II) - Paint Pots PPA... ... | reverse complement strand
GGCAACGAAAACGAAAAATTCATTTTCTACCGCGGCGTTTCGGTTGCCTCCGCGCCGCTCTCTGCGCTGGTTCTGCCTAACGGTCAAATCGAAGTAATGAACCAGAGCTCCGGTGAAATTAGAAAACTTATTCTCTTCGAACGACGCGGCGAACAAGTTGGCTTTCGCGAAGCCGGCACTGTCCGCGAAGGAGGGATTCTCGATTCGCCGGTTCTGGATGCATCACTCGATTCCCTGCTTTCAGACCTCCAAGCCTCTCTGATTTCCGGCGGACTTTATCCCGAAGAAGCCCATGCCATGCTCGAATCCTGGAAAGATTCCTGGTTCGAAGAAGGCTCACGCCTGATTTACATCGTATCCAATTCATTCGTCGAACAAATTCTGCCGCTCTCGATCGAGCCGCAACCGGCCACGGTCCATCGCGTCTTCGTAGGCCGCACGGAACTCCTCACCGCAGCAACGCAAAATGCCATCGAAACCGCCGCCGCAACGCAAGACAAAACGACTCTCGCCAAGTACGGCCGCTTCCTCGCCCCTATGATCGAAATGATTCTCCGCAAAACTCCGACCTCCGTTCATTCCGCAGAACTAGGCCAGGAGCTCAACGGAATTTATCGGTCCTACGTTGCGCAAAACGTCGCGCGCTAGCCAGTCTCCGAGCATCAGACCTGAAAGCGTCTGGTTGTGGGACGTGCTCGGGACTGGTGGGCCTCGCATTTTTTTGCGCAAGTATTCATTCCATAATCCTCCGTTTTCGCTGCACTTTTACTTAATTTTTCACTTGACATATGAAACGTCCGGCGAGTATGACTCACTACCAATCGATGGGCAATTCGCTCCCGCGACGACCCCGCATCGCTTCGGGCGACAACATGCTCTACTACTCTCAGAACTCCTGGTGGGCTGAACACATGCGTCCTCGCCTGTCAGGAGCTCCATCGAGTCCTTACTCAGCAAGGAGTCTACAACATGCTTCAGCCTGGTCGGCATTTCTTAGGTCTCTCCACCCTCTTGGTCCTCGGGATGCTGTTGCTGCCGCACCTGTCGTCCGCGCAGGTGGTTTCTCAGGATCCGAACTTCACGCCCTCGGTACTCAAGTCGGGACTTTCGGGGCCCCATGGGGTTGTTTTCCGTCCGCCTACGGGTGACCTTGTGCTATCGCAAAACGGTGCCGGCCTGGTTTCACTTGTGAATGCGACATCCGGTGCCACGAAGACTTTTGCTACGCTGTCCTCCGCGAACGAGATTGCCGTTCGAGCCAGTGACGGGCTCGTTGCGGTCAAGACCGGGCTCACTGGTCAGATCGCCGGACCTATCGATTTTTACAGCTCCGGCGGGACGCTTCTAGGATCGATACCCGCGGGAAATCCCGACGTTTGCGTAGGTGGGTTAGCCTTCGATGCCAGCGGCAACCTGTTTGTGGCGGCCGGTCCCGCCATAGAGGGTAGCTGCGAGTCCAACGGTTGGGCCCTCTGGGAATTCCCACAAGAGACGGGGCAGACGCCCTCAACGACGGCCTCCTCGAAAACCACTTTCTTTGAAGGCGACGTGATCGAAGGTTTGGCATTCTCTGCGGCTCCGCCTCCGCCCCAACCTTCCGGATCTGGAACTCTGTATGCGGTTAGCTCTACGAATCGCGTTGTCTATCAGATCTCCGTGGGTTGTTTTGACTGCGGCCCTAGGCAGATCGCGACCATCCCGAATAGCGAATCGAACCCTAACCCTCAGCCCTCCGGTATTGCCATTGATCCCCTTTCGGGTGACATCTACATTTCGGAGTTCAACGGACCAAATATTTACAGAATGCCGCCGCCACCCCCAAACTCCGACCCGCCGCCTACTATATTCGCCAGTGGGTTCAGCAATACCTTCGGGTTAGCCTTCGACACCAACGGCAACCTGTATGCCAACGAGACGAATGCGGGCAACCTCTGGCAGTTCACTCGAAACTCGTTCCCGACGGCGCAGCAGCAGATCCTCCAGGGTCAAACGCTTACGTTCACCAATCCCAACCCTGCAATGTCTGATCAGATCCACACCATCTTCATTCCGCAGAGTGCGAGCCTCTGCGACACAAACGGACGTTGCGCTGCTTTCATACAGGCCATTTTCGTGCCGGTGCAAAAGTCGACGCTCGATCCCAGGCTGGAACAGGGATCCCCTGGTGATCCAGCATTTTTCGGCGGCGGGCCGGTTCCTGTGGGGACGACCTGCGTGCCCATCCTGAGCGCAAGCCCCAACGCCGCAAGCCCCAACTGTGTCAACGTAGTACAAAAATGCTACGACGCGAATCATAGGCCCTTCGACATCTGCCCGGTACATGAGCCTTCCGGCAACACAGATCTGATCCAACTCACGTTCAAATGGACGGATCCATCGTTCGTGGCGGGTCCCAACACTGCGTTCCTGATAGACTTCGATACCGCGGCAAACACAGGAACTCTTACAAACATTACGGACATGACCGACCCCGGGGGAGGAACTAGGAGCTTGTGCTCGGTGACTATCACTGCGAACCTAGGCACCGCGACTAGCGACTTCTCCCTCGGTCCCATTCCATCTCCAGTCACGATTGGAACGCCTGCAACTGTGCCAGTTACATCTATTGGCACTTTTAACTCACCGGTTAACCTAAGCGTGTCCGATGTGCCTCCCGGCGTAACCGCAACGCTCAACCAACTATCCGTCACTCCGTCACCCGGCAGTACGGACTCCACGACCACGCTGACCGTCACCGTCGGGCCTACCTTCGGCTCGGCCAATACGCCCCCTGGCATAGCGACCATTATTGCCAATCTCCTGGCCTCCGGCTGTATCGATAATCCAGGAATCGCGAACGCCTTAACCGGCAAACTCTCGGCTGCTCAAGCAGCTATTAACGGCGGCCAAATCCAGACGGCGATCAACACCCTGGGTGCGTTTCAGAGTCAGGTCCAGGCGCAATCAGGCCAGCACATCAGCAATTCATGCACGACAACATTCACTCTCATCGTGACGGGCACGTCCTTGGGCGAGGTGCATTTGGCCTCCGCAAACGTGAGCGCCCCATCCACAAACGCAGCCGGCATACTTGCGGCTGACGCCTCGAGCGCCATCACCAAGTTGGCGGGTGTTAATACCGCCGATCCCATCGTCGGCACGGTTTTTAATGCCCCTGCGGGAACGATGGTTACCATTTTGAACGGAGCCGGAACCTCGACAGTACTCGGCCCCACCACCACGGACGGGACCGGCTTCTACTACTTCGCTAACACCGGCCTTGTAAAGGGTGTAAGCTACACCATCAAAGTGACGGTTCCAGTCGGATTTAGCGGCGTCACGCCGACGTCTCAAATATTTACCTGGGGAGGAAAGGGATTGGCGTTCAACTTTACGCTATTTTGAAGGCAGGGATCCCAACCCTTAACCGCTGCGCTGTTTGCAAGGCAGACGGGCGCACCAACTGTAGGGTGTGCCCAGCCTGCTAATCCCGCAATGAGTCAGGTCGGCTCGGAGAATTTTAGCCTGAAATATGGGAGCCGAGCAGAACGGAGTGCCGCCTATTTTGTGTCGCTCTGCGACCGGCGTGCGGACTCTGTGTAAATAGGCTTCAGATCGGCGCGTTCGGTAACCTTCTCAGCTCCAGCTTCTTTGCGGATTTCATCGAGCAGCCGCAGCGCCTCGCGGTAATGGCCCGTGGCTTCGGTTCCGTTGCCAGTTTCTCGGAGGGCTGCGCCTAGGAAGTAGTGGGCCCGAGCGAGCAGAGTTCGTAGCCCCAGTTTTTCAGCCTTGCCCAGGGCGGGCTCGACTTCCTGCCGGGCATGCGAATAATCCTTGCTGTTCACCAGCGCCTCGGCTAGGTCCACCGAGCACTCTACTGATAGATATTTCGATCCCAAGGCGTTTACTTCTTGAGCCAAACTTTGCAAGTTGCTAATCGCCTCCCGCGAACGTCCTTCACTGATCGTTATTTTGGCTAGGCCGATTTTAGATTCAAGCACCTTGTCACGATCCTTGGTATGGGACGCCGCTTGTAGGGCTTGCCCATACAGAGCGCGCGCTGCCTTGAAGTCGCCTCGATAAAAGGCGCTATGGCCCTGGATATTTAGGGTTTGGGCGACCTCGGGTTGGCTCTTAAGCTCGTGCGCCAGGCTGAGCGCCTCATCGAGGGCCTTCTGCGCTTGCTCTCCCCGTCCCGCCTCAGACAGCGCTGCGCCATAGCCGGTCAAGATATCGGCCATCACCGAGCTGCGGTCGTTCAGCTCCCGAAAGGTCTTGAGAGCCTCTTCCGTTGAACTCAGCGCCGCTCCGTAGCGACCCTGGCGGCCAAACAGAGCTCCCATGCTGGAGGAATCGATCGCCGCGCCACGCTTGTCGCCCCCGCCGCGGTAAAGATCGAGGGCGCGAAGGTACTGGCTGAGAGCCTGATCGTACTGCCCCAGCTTCGCGTTGGTCTGTCCGAGGTTGTAAACTGTATCAGCGATTTGGCCCGGCACCTTTAATTTCTCGCGCAATTGAAGGGCTTGCTGGAAATACGTAAGCGCGTTTTCGAGCTGGCCGTTCGTAAGATACACGATGCCGATGTTGTTCAGGCACAAGGCCTGGTAGGTTTCGTCGCCCGCGTCGCGCTGGATTTGTAACGATTCTATGAAATTGTTAAGGGCTTGCTCATGCTGACCGCGATCTTCGTAGAAGTTACCTAGATCGATGAGGGTGTCGCCGGCCTCTTTTTTAGCCCCGATTTCCCTCCGTACCTGAATCGCCTCTTTGAAGCTGGCGAGAGCCGCGTCCGGCTTACCCATTAGAGAATAAATCTGTGCAATTTCGTTCAGGCTGGCGGCCACGCCGCGTTTAAAGCCAATTCGATGCTCAATGGCGAGCGCCTCCTGATAATTGCGCAGCGCCTCCTCCGGCTTATTCATGAGTCGATACGCGATGCCCATCGCTTGCAGAATGACGGCTTTCTTCTCGTCGTTTCCGTGTTGAACGGAAAGCGTGAGGCCGTGGTTCAGATAATCAAGACTTCCCTGCGGGTTATCGCTCATGATCTCGAGGCCGCCCATCTTCCATAGCGTCTCGACGGATTGCGGATCTGCTTTCAGTACGTTGGCGTAGTGCTCGCGGGCTTTTTGGTACGCTCCAGTGTCTTCATACAACGTTCCAAGCGTGTACTGAACATCGCTGTCGCCAGGCGCGGCCTTGGCCAGATTCTCGTAAGACGCGATCGCGGTCGGATAGTCCTTCATGATCCGAGCATGACCGGCGGCAACCCGGTATTTCTCCTGGGCTGGCAGGTTGTGGCTGAGATCGACAGCCTTCCGCGAAAATTTCTCCGCATCCACGTCATATCCCAGCGCAGAATCGGTTTCGGCCAGCCGCGCGTAGGCCAGCGCGAATTGCGGATCATCTTGGGTGGCGGCCTGGAACATCTTGGCGGCCTCAATGTTCTTGCCCTCGCGCAAGAGTTGCGCGCCTTGATTGTATTCGCGCAGTGCCGGAAGCGATTTTGAGGATGGCTGGAACGAACTGGCCTTCAGCTCTTTCATCACATCCGGGGACACTGCCAGCTTGGTGCGGATGAGTTCGGCAAGCCCATCCACCGTCTTGGGGATTTCCTTTTCACTTGCGGCTTCGATTTTCAAAGGCTCGCTACGGTTATGCTTCAGATCCTGCAGCGTGCCATCGATGCGAATCTGCTCGCCGAACTTGGCATATTGTCCCCAAACCACTGTGTCCGCATTGCTGAACTCGGCAATCCGCCCGACCATCGTCGGATCGATCGCGGTCGCCGGAGTGACGTGCAAATCCGTAAGCACCTGCTGTAAGCGGTCCGGCGAAATGGTTCGCAGATGCGCCGATTGACCTACGTCGGTGCTCAGCATATCCGCCAAACTCGACCCCAGCCAATCGAGTTTGCTGTCACCGGAACCATTGCGAAACGGCAAAATTGCCAGCGACACTTCCGGACCCGCTGGCGCTGTGCTTGCTGGCTTGGCAGCAAGCCTGCCCCGCATCGCCCACCCACCAACTACCAACGCCAACGCCAACACGCCTGTCGCAATCCATTTCCATGGCACTTCGCGCGGCGGAACCGCTATCGGTCTCACGATAGAGGCGAGCGTTGGTTGCTTTCCTTCCCACGCATCCAGATCCGATAGAATTTCCTTCGCGTTTTGGTAACGCGCACTCAAATCGCGCTCCAGGCATTTACCCACGATGTCGCTGAGTACCTTGGGTATGGAGGCGTCCAACTCGGCGGCCGGGATTGCGCGCTCCTGGTTTCGCTTCAGCAGGCTGGCCATCGCAGTGTCCGCTTTGTACGGCATTTTTCCAGTCAACAGCTCATAAAAAATCAGTCCCAAGCTAAAAATGTCAGACCGGCCATCGAGATGCGCGCCCATCGCCTGTTCTGGTGACATGTACTCGATGGTCCCCAGCAGCGCCCCGGATTGCGTCATCCCGCCCGACTCCAGCGAACGCGCCAAGCCAAAATCCATCACTAGGATCCGCCCCTGTTTATCCTGCATGATGTTTTGCGGCTTCAAATCGCGATGGATAATTCCAACTGCGTGCGCCGCTTCGAGCGCCAAACACACCTGCCGCATAATCTCCACTGCCCGGTCAGGAGCCAGCTTGCCGGCGTCGCGCAGCAACTTGTGCAGATCGCAACCTTCCACAAACTCCATGGTGATGAATTTCACGCCGTCAACTTCAGATAAATCGTAAATGCGGATGACGTTGCGGTGCGTAACCTGTCGCGCGGTAAGCAATTCCTGCTTAAATCGCGCCAGAATTACTGGGTTAGCGGCCATGTCGGGGCGAATCAGTTTGAGCGCAACAAGGTGATCCACTTCGCGGTCCAGCGCTTTGTAAACCGTGCCCATGCCGCCTTCGCCCAGCACGTTCCAGATCTCGTAACGGCTGCCAAGAACATCGCCTGGCTTAAGGTGATCTCGATTCGGAGCCGCACTTGGTTGCCGTGCTCTCCCAGGTGTTGCTGACGGGGAAGCGTCTACAAACGTTACGTCACCCACGGAGCTTTCCGGGGCGGGTTGCGAAGTGGAGGGGTTCTTGCCGGCACTTTCCTTTTCGCGCGGAATGTCGCCGCCAGAACTGTCACCCTTCGCCGGCGTCCGCAGACCGGAAGGCCCGCCGCCGTTGGCATTCTCAGGGCTAGTCTTGTTTGGCTTGGCGTCATCCATATAATTACTGCATGTGAAACTAACACACCAACAACTTTTGCTAGTCGCCTGAAGGAAAATTGCTAGTCTGTTTCCGCAAGTATATACCGGCCAGAACGCCCGCCACACATCCGTTTCGAACCTTTCACCTCCTCGCTAGCCGCAAAAGCCAACGCTCTCTCGCGCTGATTGAGCCGCAAGAATCCGTTGCGATCATCCAATTGGCGAGCGACGTTCGCGAGGAACGCGCCTCAACTTGACCGCGCCTGCCTCTACCTCTAAACTGGTAATTCCACAGTGATTCATTTTTTCGATGCGATGAATTTTTCCTACGGCCCGGCGGCCATCCGCTGGGCTGCGCTGTTTTAGGGCGCAAGATCGATTAGTTAAAACCCAATCGCGAGGCTGGAATGATTGACGGTCCCATTCAGGAAGGTCTTACTTTCGACGACGTTTTGCTGGTACCGGGGAAAAGCTCGGTGCTTCCTTCCGAAGTCGAAACGCAGACAAATTTCACGCGCAAACTAAAAATCAATGTGCCGCTGGTTTCCGCGGCCATGGATACGGTGACGGAATCGCGTCTGGCGATTGCCATGGCGCGCCAGGGCGGCATCGGCCTGATTCATCGCAACATGCCCATCGACCGTCAAGCGGAAGAAGTGGATCGCGTTAAGCGTTCCGAGTCCGGAATGATTGTTGATCCCGTGACGATTTCGCCGGATATCACGCTGCGCCAGGCGCTCGAGATCATGACCAAGTATCGGATTTCTGGGCTTCCTGTGACGAGCGGAACTCGCCTGACCGGAATTCTCACCAATCGCGACTTGCGCTTTGAAAAAGACGACACACAACTTGTAAGTGCGGTGATGACCAAAGCGAATCTGGTCACTGTTCCAGTAGGCACCACACTCGAAGGAGCGGAAAAAATTCTGCAAAAGCATCGCATCGAAAAACTCTTGGTGGTGGACCAGGACTTCAATCTGAAAGGCTTGATCACGGTAAAAGACATTCAGAAAAAATTGGAATATCCGCGCGCATCGAAGGATAGTCAAGGCCGACTGATTACCGGTGCGGCTGTCGGCGCAACCGGAGATTTTCTGGAACGCGCCATCGAAATGTCAAAAGCAAAAGCAGACGTACTCGCAATCGACACCGCTCACGGCCACACCACAAAAGTAATGGATGCAATCAAAACAATTCGCCAGCGCTTGCCGGAAATGCAAATCGTCGCCGGCAACGTGGCCACCTACGAAGCGGCGAAAGATTTGATCGCGCTGGGAATCGACGGCTTGAAAGTCGGCATCGGACCGGGGTCGATTTGCACCACGCGTGTGGTTACCGGCGCTGGAGTGCCGCAGCTCACTGCGATTATCGAAGCTTCTCGCGCGACGCGAGGCACGGAAGTGCCCATCATCGCGGATGGCGGCATCAAATATTCCGGCGACATCACGAAGGCGCTCGCGGCGGGAGCGTCCTGCGTGATGATCGGCAGTCTTTTTGCCGGCACTGAAGAATCACCCGGCGAAACAATTTTGTTTCAGGGGCGCACTTTCAAATCGTATCGCGGCATGGGGTCGATTGGCGCCATGGCTGCGGGTTCCGACCGCTATAGCGTGGTGCAGGAAATGGGCGACAGCGGCAAATCCGTTCCGGAAGGCGTTGAAGGCCGCGTCGCCTACAAAGGTCCGCTCGGCGCGTTGACCGATCAACTGGTTGGCGGATTGAAAAGCGGCATGGGCTACGTCGGTGCGCGCACGCTGCAAGAATTAAGCGAGAAAGGCCGCTTCGTGCGCATCACTGCTGCCGGCCTGCGCGAATCGCATGTGCACGACGTCGTGATCACGCGCGAAGCGCCGAACTATAGAATGGAATAGAGCGCGTGCGAGTGCGAAGTTTTCGCGAGCCGTCCATTTGCCACGAAGATGCGAGGCAAGAGCGGGCACGGCCCCGAGAGGTCCGGGGTAAACATGCCGTGGCCCTACGGGAAATTCGCGCCGCGGCCCAGGGAGAACAGAAAATTGCCTGAACAACCGTGGCGCAATCCGCGTCCCGCGCCCAACCGGCACGAAATCCGTCAGCGGGTGCCGGCCAGAAATTTTCTGCCGCAGTTTTTGCGTTCCTGGTGGCCGGCATTATTGTGGGCGGGAATTATTTTTTCTCTTTCCACCGATTCGTTCTCGTCCGAGCATACTGCCACCATTTTTTTTCCGTTTTTCCACTGGATGATGCCGGCGCTCACTCTTGATCAGTTCGAGCCGATTCATTTTTTCATCCGCAAGTCGGCGCATTTTACGGAATATTTCGTTTTCTGCGTACTGCTGTTTCGCGGAGTTCGAGCCGAGCGTATCGGCTGGCGCTGGACCTGGGCGCTTGCTGCGCTGTCGATCGCGGCAGGGTATTCAGCGCTCGACGAAATTCACCAAGCCTTCGTAGTATCGCGCACCGCTTCGCCGTGGGATTCCCTGCTCGATTCGACCGGCGCGTTCATCGCCACTGTGGCGCTGTTTCTGTGGTTCCGATTTCGTCGCACTGCCCGTCCGCTCCCGCTCCCGCAGACTAACCTATAGTTTTCCCGCGTTTCGAATTCCTTGGGCGAACTCGGATGGCCGCCGGGGAGCGCAGCCATCCGTCTCGGAGTCGTACTTCTTGCAGCAGTCAAAGTCAGCCGTTGCTGGCACGCTTCAAAGTATGTCCGAGAGCTTGGTGTCAACCGTGATCCGCGTCGCCTTCACTTCCCCGACGATGTGCACCAGCAAGTTGCCGGACGTGTCGTACTGATCGGCGAAAATGTTCCTGTATAGCCTGTCCCATGCACATCCAGCGTCACATTTTCGCGAATGTTCGCCGGGCCGATCATGTTGCCGTTCAAGTCGGAACTGAGAGCGAAGTGATTCAGTTTGTAGGTGGAAGGTCCGGTCTTCTCCCAGACGCCCAGGCAGAAATTGCTGGTTGCCGGGGGCCGCGAAGAGTTCAGGATTTCGGTTCCGTCCGAATGCCACTGCGAGAAGCCCTGGTCCATGATCGTGCCATCCGGGATGAAGCCGGTACCTTTCGAGATAAATTTGACATGCCAGAAACCGACAATCGGCGCGCCGACCGGTGCTGCCTGCGGACTTGCGGTCGTTTGCGCGCTCGCGGTAGCCGTTGTTGCCTTCACCGGCGCCGAATGCATGAGCAGCGCGGTGGCGGTATTGGAGGTCAGCGGGCCATCCGACGCTCCGCACTGCGCACCTGCGCTGACAGCCAGCAGACTGGCCAACACCAGCGTTCCAAACATTGTTGCAATTGCTCGAACTATCCCTTTCATAGGATCTCCCCTTCGGCTGGCACCGAGTCTCAGGATTCGCTTGCAAAACCCGAGCTGGATTGCCGCCGTGGGAAAGTAGTCAAAGCTCGCGGTTTCAGGCAATGGAGGACCTCCCAAACTGTGGTAAAGGTTTGGCGAAGGCGCAAGACACTGAAAACACTGCTGTTGCTTTGAACGAGCCAGGTTGGATGCTATACTGCTCGAAAATCAGGTCTCTCAGGTCCCATCCGCCGTGTGCCCAGCACTTCTAGAATTCGCCGACTTTGAGTTTGACTGCTCGCGCTATGAGCTGCGCCGCGCCGGTCATCCCGTAAAGCTGGAAAAAATTCCCATGGAGCTGTTGCAGCTGTTGGCTGAATCCAATGGCCGCCTGGTGAGCCGCGGGGAAATTGAGCAGAGTCTCTCTGGGGAAAAGATGTCTTTGTCGACGCGGAGCACGGTATCAACACCGCAATCCGAAAGATTCGCCAAGCGCTCGGCGACGACCCGGACGTACCGCGTTTCTTGCAGACGGTTCAACGCAAAGGCTACCGGTTTATCGCGGACGTCAGCTCCGTTCCAACGGTTGTTGCGAACGGTTCGCCTGAGGGGGCCCGGGGGCCTGCAAGGGAATCGCAAAGAGATGCGGTGAGTCCCATCCCTCCGTCGGCTGCCATTCCAGATTCAGGCGAGAAGAGAACTTCCCGGCGCAGAACGGTTCTAGCCGTTGCCGCAGCTGCCGCGCTGCTGGCGTGGCCTACGTACAAACTTGCGCTGTCGCGCACGGCACACTCCGCTCCGGGCGCGCCGGTGATCCGCTCCGTCGCCGTGTTGCCTCTTGCGAATCTCTCAGGCGACTCCGCCGATGAATACTTCGCGGATGGTATGACCGATGAACTGATCACCAATCTCGCCAAGGTTAGTTCCCTTCGCGTCATTTCGCGTACTTCGGTAATGCGTTATCGCGACCCTCACAAGTCGGTGCCCGAAATCGCTCGCGAACTCGGGGTGGACGCCGTGATTGAAGGCACGGTGCTTCGCACCGACGGCAAAGTGCGCATCACCGCGCAGCTCATTAACGGCGCGAACGACCGCCACCTGTGGGCGGAGGAATACCGCCGCGATGCCCGCGACGTGCTGACGCTGCAGAACGAGATCGCGCGCACTATCGCCGGCAGCGTCAATGCTCGCCTTAGCGCACAAGAACAGTCGGCGCTTTCTTTGCAGCGCCCCGTCGATCCGGCTGTGGAAGATCTCTACTGGAAAGGTGTTTATTCCTGAGTAAAACCACCATTCCCGATTTCAAGCACGCCGAAACTTATTTTGACCAGATGGTACAAGCCGAGCCCTCCAGCGCACGCGCTTGGACAGGCATCGCTATGGCAAATCACTATCGAGGAATGTTTGGCGACCCCAGCGCTCTTCCCCGTGCCAAGGCCGCGGCGCTGAAGGCCGTCGCGCTGGATGATTCCCTCGCCGAAGCTCACGCAGAACTCGCCATGCTGTCCTTCGTCTACGACTGGAATATCCCGAAGGCCGAGGAAGAATTCCAGCGGGCTTTTGCCCTCGCGCCAAGAAACTACTCGCGCACCCATGTCTACTACGCTTTGATGCTCGCCCACATCGGGCGGGCGGACGAGGCGCGCGCGGAAATCGAGCGCGCCCGGCACTTGGATCCACTCTCAGCGTTTACGGCGGTAGCGGCAGGCAACGTCTACTATTGCGCCCAGCATTATGACGACTCGATTCGCGTTCTAAAGTTCGCGCTAGAGCTGGACCCCGCACACGCGTGGGCTCATCACCGACTTGGAATGAGTTGGGAATTCAACGGTGACTGCCAAAAGGCCCTTGAAGAGTTTCGACTGGCTTCTGAACCGGACGACGCCGTGGCTCTGCGTGGAATCCAGCGTCTGAAGCAAGCATACGAATCGGGAGGCGAGAGCGGCTACTGGCGCGAATCTCTGGCCATCGCTCTCGAAGGCCCGAAAAAGGGCGCTCGTGGGCGTGGTGGCGGAAGCACGGAGATTGCCAGAACTTACATGCACCTCGGCGATCGCGAACATGCCATCGCCGAGCTCGAGAGGGCTTACGCCGTCCGTGACCTGGACCTCAATTGGTGGATTCGCGTCCATCCGGAATTCGAGTCCATTCGCTCCGATCCCCGCGTGCTAAGACTCCTTCAGGACCTCAATGGCCCTGCAACCTCCTAGTGTTCGCCGAGGCCAGGGTGCCTCCGGACTCGCGCGAAGCGTTCTGCCTAATCCAGCTGCCACACAGCTTCAGGACAGCGTGCCAAAAAAAACAAAAGCCCGCGCTGTTTTCACGGGATGGCCGGCTAAAACGATTGGAATAGAGCTGCAGTATTAGCTGGCGGCTTCTGCGGGTTCTTCCTTTTCTTTCTTTGCTTTTTTTCTTTTGAATTCGTAGCCTACGATCTCCCTGTTCCGTATCTCTCAAAAAGCGAACACTGTGGCAGGCAGCGGGAGACCGAAGACCGAGGGACCGTTTCGTCTAATGCCGTCTAATGCCCCGACGTTATCAAGCTTCGCTGTGGGTCATTTGCACTTGGCGACCAGCATGGTGATGTCGTCCTGCTGTTCATGAGGGCTGAAGCTGCGAACGGTGTCGACGAGCGAAGCCAGCAGGTTCGGCAGCGGCAAGTTGCGATGGAGGCGTAAAGCTTCAATCAACCGAGATTCTCCAAATTCTTCGCCGTCCCGGTTAAACGACTCAGTTACACCATCAGTGTAGAAGGCCACGGTGTCACCTGGAGAAAGATTCCACTCACCGGCGCAGCAATCCCATCCTTTGAAGAGTCCCAAGACGGTGCAAGTAGGCTCGAGCCGCTCGAGTTCGTTGTTTTGGCGAAGGAGAAGGGCGGGAAGATGCCCGCAGTTAGCGTAGCGGAGACGGCGGGACTTGTCGTTGTACTCCGCAAAGAAGAGGGTAGCAAAAGCGTTGTCGGCGGTATTCTCGTAGAAAAGCCGATTTACCGAGAGCAGGAAGCGCTGGGGCTGTTCCAAAACAAACGGCACGTACGGGCGGCTTGAGTAGCTGGCGCACTGGTTTCGGAGATGCGCCTGGAGATTGGCCATCAAGAGGGCTGCCGCGACTCCTTTGCCGCAAACATCGCCGACCACCAGGCCAAGCTGATCGCGGCCGAGCTCGAGAAAGTCGTAGTAATCGCCACCTACGTGGCGGGCCTGGATGCAAACGGCCGCGTATTCCAGGGTTGAAAGAACGGGATGTGTCTGTGGGAAGAGCCTCGACTGGACGTGCCTGGCGAGCTCCAATTCCTGGCTCAAGCGATGTTCGGATTCAGACCTTTCGGCATGGTCGCGGCGCTGTGCCTCGAGCTCGCGGTTGATGGCGTCATAACCCAAAAGCGTGAAGGAGTTCCCATCCAGGTCTTCGAAGCTAGTGGAGACTGCGCCCCAGGACTGCACCTGCGGAGGATGGTGAAAACGCACGCCGCTCCCGCTCCATTCCTCGAACTTGGCGAAGACGTTTTCGGTCAAGAAGATGATTTGAGTAGGGCGGCCGATAAGCTGGTATTCATCGGAGCCGGCTTTCGGAGCAATGAGCGAGAGCACAGCGGTGCCATCGGGAGGAGTGACGGCGAGCGAATTTTCGACGGATGGAAGCGGGACATCAAGGGCCAGGCGGAATCCCAGTTGATCCAAATAGAATCGCCGGCTTCGCTCTTTGTCGCGAACGAAAACGGCAATGGTTCCCAGGCGGAGGTAGGGGTCGAGGCGATCCGGGCGAAAACTGCACCGGTGCACAAGCAAGGGCGAAGGGTGAGCAGCCATCAGGAGCAGTATAGCGCAGGGGACGTCCGAAAGAGGTCGAGACGCCTATTCCTTCGAAAATAGATTCAGGCTGTTTGCGCCATGGGTTCAACGGTTACCTTAAGGCCGAGCGCTTCGAGTCTCTTAACGAGTTTGTGCTTGAGCGTTTCCGGGTGGAGGCGATCGAAG
>Ga0073928_10007284_pt1 | contig 14426 bp, 11 predicted proteins | sample PaiPotPPA55metaG_FD_76969 | JGI IMG/M metagenome (GOLD analysis project Ga0073928, IMG submission 76969) | Iron sulfur acid spring bacterial and archeal communities from Banff, Canada, to study Microbial Dark Matter (Phase II) - Paint Pots PPA... ... | reverse complement strand
GGCCCACGCTATCCGGCGTCCTGTATTCCTGCGCCGTCATTTCGTGGTGCCTCCTGAATTTAATTTTTCGCGATCTTCGGCCGGCAAATCCGCGACACGCGCATTGCGAGAAAGTTGCAGCGCTCGAACATAGGCAACAATGGCCCAGCGGTCTCGCGGCGGAACTTGTGCCGCATAGTTATACATCTGACCGAAGCCATTGGTGATGACGTCGTAGATGTAGCCGTTGGGCGCTTGGCGCAAGCGATCCTGGTGATAGGTTGGCGGACGCTTCATCCCACGCATAACGATCATGCCGTTACCGTCGCCCTGAATGCCGTGACAGGGTGAACAGAAAATTCTGTAGCGTTCCTGGCCGCGCTCGAGCAGCGCATCGTTGACGGGCATGGGAAAATTCGTGGAGTCCTTGGTGACCATTAGTTGATCGTTGTCCATCGAGCTACGTGACACGGTATTTTCCACCGGCGTGCGCACCGAACGCCCATCCGCGAAAAAATCAGAAGGCGAAAGCGGTTTGTTCTTGGGCTGATTCCCCATGTCCTGGTGAAGATTGTCGCAGCCGGCAATCATAAAAAGAGCCGCGGCAACGCCGGTCAGCCACAGCGTCTGCGCGGAGAGCCGAGATGGCGAAGCGCTACGCATGACCATGCTCCAGCGGGCCGTCTTCTTCGATTACCTCGGTGACGTGCACGGCCTGCAGGCTTTGCAAAAAGCGCGCGCTTTCCGCCACGCTGAATTTTGGATCGGTAGCCTCGATACAGATGAAGAATCGATCAGAGCTGGCGCGTGCAAATCGCGCCACATTGAAAACCGGATGGTACGGATGCGGCAGCTTGTTCATCGCCAGCATTCCGAAGACCGCAAAAGTCGCGGCACCGAGAATCGTCAATTCGAAGGTGACGGGAATGAATGCGGGCCAGCTATTGAGAGGGCGCCCGGCGACATTCATGGGATAAGCGAATACGTTAACCCAGTATTGAAATCCAAAGCCCGTTAAGCCGCCTCCGAGGCCGCCCAGAAGGGTTACCAGTGGTACCCAGGAACGGCGCAGCCCCATGGCTTCGGACAAGCCTTCCACGGGAAATGGCGCGTACGCGTCCATGTTCCGGTATCCGGCATCACGAACTTTGGCTACCGCCTGGAGAAAATGTTTCGCGGTTTCGAATTCACCCATGACGCCGTAAAGGTGGGAGCGGTGTTGGTGTTCCATTACTCGTGCTCCTCTTCATGGAGAACCAACTCACGCATTTCGGCGATGGAAATGGCTGGAAGCACGCGCACGAACAAGAAAATTAAAGTGGTGAAGAGGCCGAGCGTACCGATGAAAGTGGCCCAATCCCAAACTGTCGGAGAGTAGCGACCCCAAGCGGAAGGCATGAAATCGCGCGTAAGACTGATCACCACGATCACAAAGCGCTCCAGCCACATGCCGATATTCACGACGATGGACATCAGGAAAAGCACTGTGACGTTAGTGCGCACAGCGCGTATCCACAACAGCTGCGGCGTCAAAATATTGCAAAGGATTAAAGCGAAGTAGTAGTGGGAATACGGTCCGTGCAGCCGCTGTTGCACGAGAAACACATCGAATTTCTGGCCGCTGTACAGCGACATAAAAAATTCAAAGAAATATCCGTACGCGACGATCAATCCGGTGGCAAGCATCACCTTGGCCATATTTTCCAGATGGCGCATAGTGATGAAATCTTCGAAGTGATAAAACTTGCGAAGTGGAATGGCAATGGTCAGCACCATAGCGAACCCGGAATAAATCGCACCAGCGACGAAGTACGGCGGGAAAATAGTGGTGTGCCAGCCCGGAACGATGGCAATCGAGAAATCAAAGCTCACTACGGTGTGCACGGACAAAACCAGTGGTGTGGCCAGCCCGGCAAGCAGCAAGTAGGCCGACTGATAACGGTGCCAGTGCCGCGCGGAACCGCGCCAGCCCATGGCTAGCAATCCAAAGGTTTTCTGCTTCCAACCGGTGACCGCGCGATCACGAAGGGTTGCCAAATCCGGAATGAGGCCCACGAACCAGAACAGCAGCGAAACTGTACCGTAGGTGGATACCGCGAACACGTCCCAGATCAGGGGGCTGCGAAATTGCGGCCAGATCCCCATGGTGCTGGGATACGGGAACATGTAATAGGCCATCCACGGGCGGCCAGTGTGAATCAGCGGAAACAAACCGGCGCAAGCTACCGCGAAGAGCGTCATGGCTTCCGCGAAACGGTTGATCGAAGTGCGCCACTTCTGATTGAGCAGGTAAAGAATGGCGGAAATCAGCGTGCCGGCGTGGCCGATACCAATCCACCACACGAAATTGACGATGGCGAATCCCCAACCGATGGGAATGTTGATGGCCCAGATTCCGACGCCTTTGATGATCAGCCAGCCGACCGCGACGGTCAGCATGCCCAGTACGGAAAACGCCACCGCGAAGCCCGCAAACCATCCCAAAGTTGTGGGGCGAGTCAGAACAGCGGAGCTGATCTGCTCGGTTACGGACTCATAGGTGTGACCCGGTCCAAGGACCGGCTGGAGCCGCGGAATTTCGGGAGAATTGATGGGCGGTTGCGCGACGCTCATGCTTTCTCCGTCGGCGACGTTGAGAGATCAGGATTGGGATTGCGCACCGCCGCAAGATACGTTGTGCGCGGACGCGCATTCAGCTCGCCCAGGATTGAATAGTTGCGTTGCTGAGCTTTCAGTTTGGCGACGCGCGTCGATGAATCGTTGGCGTTCCCGAAAATGATGGCTTCGCTGGGGCACGCGGCCTGGCAGGCGGTGACGATTTCGCCGTCGGCGATGGGACGATTTTCTTTCTCCGCGTCAATGCGCACATTGTTGATGCGCTGCACGCAGTACGTGCACTTTTCCATGACTCCGCGGCTGCGCACCGTGACTTCCGGATTGCGCAGTAGTTTCAGTTGGGGCGTTTCCCAATCCTGGAAGCGCAGGAAATTAAAGCGCCGAACTTTGTAGGGGCAGTTGTTCGAACAGTAGCGCGTGCCGATGCAGCGGTTGTAGGTCATGTCGTTCAGACCTTCGGCACTGTGTACCGTGGCGCCCACGGGGCAAACTTGCTCGCAAGGCGCGTTTTCGCATTGCATGCATGGTACAGGCTGGAAAAAAGTTTCAGGATTGGCGAGCGCGTCATTGGTGTTGGTGCTGGGATCGTTGGTGGCCGTCTCCGCAAGGTAGTAACGATCGATGCGAATCCAATGCATTTCGCGGCCGCGCATCACCTGATCTTTGCCGACGACAGGAATATTATTTTCCGACTGGCAAGCGACCACGCAGGCGTTGCAGCCATTGCAACTGTTCAGATCGATCGCCATGGCCCAGGCATAGCCGGGATAGGCAAATTCCTTGTACAGCGTAAGTTCCTTGGGCGGCTGCTCGTCGTCTTTGTGCGCGAAGGCCGGATTTTGTTTGTACTCGTCCAGCGTGCCGCTGGCCAGAATTTTCCGGCCTTCCATATTGAAATGATATTGCGTGCAGGCCATCGGATAATCGTCGCCGGTTTTCCTGATGCTGCCGCCAGTGGCAGCCCACAAGGCGTAGGAACTGCGTACCGCGTAGGCGTTGAATCCCTTGTATGAACCGGTGTAGCCAGCCTTTTTTCGCCCGTAGCCCAAGGGGAGGACCACGACGCCATCGGCTTGTCCGGGCACAATCCAGGCCGCTGCAGTTACTTTGCTGCCGGAAAGAGAAATGTCGATGACATCGCTAAGAATCTTGCCGTGCTCGCCGCCGCGGGCGCCTACTTTCTGCCCCAAACCAAGTGATTCCGCGGTTTTGGGACTGACCATCGCGGCGTTGTCCCAGGTTAATTTGGTGAGCGGCTTGGGCAGTTCCTGCAACCAACCGTTGTTGGCAAAGCGCCCATCGTAAACGCTGGGATCCGGGCGGAAAATAAATTCAAGCGCGTCAGTGGAGGTGGGATTCGTGGCCGGCAAGGTGGCGGCCGACGCAACGGTAATGGGATTCAATGTGGTGTTTGCAACCACGCCGTCGTGCAGCGATTTTCGCCAGAATTTTTCGAAGTCAGGGCCACTGTGGGAGGTCTTCAAACGTTCGCGAATCGCGTCGTAGGCGGTAACGCCGGGCTTGTCACTGAACGCCGCGAGAAACTCGTACGCCGAGATGGTGTTGTATAGCGGCGCAATCAGCGGTTGGACGATGCTTAACGTGCCATCAAAGGCGCGCGCATCGCCCCATGCTTCCAGATAGTGCGACTCAGGTATGTGCCACTGGCAATACTCGGCAGTCTCATCAAAGTCCGAGCTGAGATGAATTACGTTACGGACTTTTTTGAGCTTGGCCGCGAAACCGAAATCATGAGGAGCGTCATAAACTGGATTCCCGCCTACGATCAGCAAGGTATCGACGGTGCCCGCGGCCATGTCGTCGCAAAGAGCGCGCAGCGATTCCAATTGATTGACGGGCGTCGCCTCCACCGGGTCGGTGTAATAAACAGTATGGCCTACGTTGCCCAAAGCAGCGTTAATCGCGTGAGCCAGCGCGTGAATCTCCGTGGGCTGGTGCTCTCCGGGTATAACCAGCGAAGCGGCGCGATGCGCTTGCAATTCTCCGCGAACTGTCTCGAGCCAATGTTGCGCTGCAGGAGGCATTTCCGCAGTGCCGCCCAATCCAATTTTGGCGGCCAAGGCTCGCGTGAACAATCCGACATCGCTGGAACGCAGCGGTAAACGATGATCCGCGCTGGCGCCGGTGATTGACGGCGTTGGCTCGACAACATACAGCCGGTTCATTTCTGAAGATTCGTTTTCCAATTTGCGGCGGCGGTAAAATTCCTTCATGTAGCGGATGTGACCCGGCCCCTCAGCCATGAAATCCGCGTCTAGCGACAGGATGACCTCAGCCTTTTCTGGGCGGTACACGGTGTTGACGTAGCGTCCAAAGGCCATTCGCGAACCTTCACGCGCGCCGTCATTTCCGGCTGGTTCCCACTGGTGCCATTTGGTTTTGGGGTACAACTTCGTAAGTGCCTGAATTTGTCCACTGACAAGTGGCGACGTGATTGTGCCCGTAAGGATGCGGAAGCCTTCGCCATTCAACGTTTTGATGGCGGCTGCGCTGGCTTGCGCGAAATCTCGAAATGCTGAGAGCGAGCTGATGGCGCCCAGTTGAGTCGGAACCTGAGCACGGTCCGGATCATACAAATCCAGAATAGAGGCCTGTACAAAAGAATCGAGTGCGCCCCGGCTCGAAGGATGATCGGGATTGCCCTGGATATTGGTGGGGCGGCCTTCATGGCTCTCAACCAGCACGCCGATGGCGTCTGCTCCGAACGGCATAACTGTGGCGTAGTATTGCGGCTTGCCCAGCACCAACCCCTCAGGCTGAGTCACGTAGGGGATGATGTGCTCTTCGGGAGCTTTGCCGCAGCCGGAGAGGCCGGCAAAGGCCAGCGAGGCAGCCATCAGCTTCAGGAAATCGCGACGATCGACAGACTCATCCCACTCGGAAGCCTGGCGCGGAAATTCACGATGGAGCAACTGTTCGAATTGCGGATCGTCAGCAAGCTCTTCCAAGGTGCGCCAATATTGCTTGCCGGTTTTCGATTTTAGCTTTTCGCGCACAGCCGCGAGATCGAGCGCATGGACCTGCATAACGCTTTCATTTACGCCGTCGGCGTCATTCACGGCTTCATGGTCATGCCCGTGATCATGCGCATGACCAGAATCATGACGCTGTTCATGATGATGTTTATCTGCCGGACCGTGCAATTTCGCGCCGATGTTGTCGTTCTCTCGCATACCGTCCATTAACGATGACACGTTGAGCAATTAGTTAAGTCGTACGTGCTGCGAAGATGATTTTGCGCCGCTATCTGCTTTCCAATTTCGGCTTGATTGGCGGGTGGTTGCCAACTCATGTTGGTGATCTGATCGTGTGGGCGCAAATTTTTCTCAGGATCGCGATGGCAATCCAGACACCAGCTCATGGTCAATTGTTTGGCCTGAAACATAAGGGGCATCTGATCGACCTGCCCGTGACACGACGAGCAACCAATCCCCTTATTCACGTGAATGCTGTGGTTGAAATATACGAAATCCGGTAGCCTGTGGACTTTTACCCACACAATCGATTTATCAGTTCGATAACTTTCGCGCACCGGTTCCAGGTATGCGGCGTCTTTGAACAACACCGAGTGGCAGTTCATACAAGTCTTGGTGGGGGGAATTCCGGCCTGCGCGGAAGTTTCTACGCCGCTGTGACAATAGCGGCAGTCGATACCATCGTCACCGGCATGATGTTTGTGGCTGAACTGGATGGGTTGATCGCGGGTAATGTTTTGGCGGGTGTAATAAGGAGCGCGCGCGAACATCAAGATGCCCGTGAGCCCCAGTGTCACCGCCAAAACAGCAAATAGAAGACTGAATCGAGCGATGGAATTTGCGCTGCGGTGAAAAATCTGGGCCATGTCAATTTTGTACGTGAGTGTGGGAACGCGCCGAATGGGAAACGGCTACCTGAGCGTCCACAACTCTGTCCGGGAAGTGCATGCCCGGGTCCGTTAACGCGATAGTGTCCACCAAAACATTCTGGAATGCAACAAAGTATGCAGCAATTTGTTAGCGAAATATCGGTTGAACGCAACGATAAGTTCGAATTTTGAGAAATGTGTCACCATGATACGTCTGATTCAAAAATGAAGGATTAGTTAGAAGAAATTTGCGTGACGTACTAAAAAAGTCCTGAGAGGTCCGCCAGTCGAAGTGGCCGCTCGCATTTCGCCGGCGTGTCCACCTTCAGTTTCCAGCCCTGCGAACGTTTTTAGCTGGACGGCGCATGCAGCTTTCCGGTGAACACGGCGTCCAAGCTGTGGAATTCGTCTAAATCCTGTGGCCGCCACGAGCCTCCCATTTTTTCCAGCAACGTTTGTACTTCCTGTATAGAACGCCCAGTTAAAATTTTGCGTAACTTCGCCCACTCGACGCGTGCTTGGGCTGACTCTTCTGGACTGGCGTCCCCGCGAAATGCCCTCGCTGCGATCGCGGCGGACCCGTACTCATCGTTGAAATCCTCGTGTAGGTACCCGGAGAAGAATTCCTTAAGCGCTGGAAATTCACTGGCGTCAAACTCGGCAGCTTTTTCCTTTTTCTGTGGTGTCATCGCCGGTCCTCGGGATAGCTGGTCAAGACATAAAAATTATTCGGGCCGTCAGCTTTCAGAACAATGACCGCTTGCGTGGAGGGAGACGAGCTCTCATCTCCGTGTCTCATACATCGTCCGATCACGCGGCCTCCGTCAAAGTGTAGCGCCAAGTTCGGCCTGCGGTAACCGCGCTCTTCCCAACGAACAATTTTGCCGTGCTCCGCGCGCAGAGCTTGGCCCACCGTTTCTTCCGCCACTTCGCGATTGGTCCACGTGGAAGCCGCGGAAATGTTTCGTTCGGTGGTCAATCGCTCGCGAAGTTCGCTATCCGAGCGACCCACATGTTTGTCGAGTGTGTGTCCACCACGCACTTCGTCGCGTGCCAGATCATATCGCGCAGCAACATCGCGCGGGATATTCGGGACGTTTTTTGCAGCACTGGGCATTTCGCCGCGCGGTATCTCAGGTAAGCCGGGATCAGGCGACGCAGCGCATCCGCCAATCCAGAACAATAAACCCAAGAAATAAATTGCGGTTATCCAGCGCTTCATTGGCTGCAGATCCTCATGGGGATTCTCAATGGCTACCGAATTGCTGACTAATTAGTGGGCTCTCGTGAAACGAAGTCGGTATTCAATCACACCAGCATAACCAAAATGGAACACGACGGCGGCGGGTCTCTGCTAAAGGTGCTACTAAACATAAGACCACCCGTTTGCAGTCAAAATGGAGTATACCGTTTGCCTAGCCAAGAGAATCATGCCGAGGTGTAAAGATGCCATCGCATAGTGATGTCGCGAAGCGAATTTTCGATGACGCCAAAGAACATACCAGCCAGCATGAAGACTCCGCACAATGGGACTTACTTAACGGCCTGTCAGAGCTGTGCCTGGCGGTTGTGTCCTTGGAAGCCGAAGTTGGACAGTTGAAGGCTGAAATTAAGAAACTTCAACAATAAAATTCTCGGAGAAACAAGAGAACGTGGAAGCGCCGAGCCTTGGATTCGCGCGCCCACAAGAACCGGCGCCCGGCTGTTGGTCACGCGCATGCAGTAAGTCCGTGTCTGCATGCTAATATGAAAAAGCAATGGGGCGTGGTCCAACTGGTAGGACACCTCACTGTTAATGAGGAGGGTGAAGGTTCGAATCCTTCCGCCCCAGCCAAAATTTGCCGTTCTATAATAAATGAAAGTGAAGGCGGGCGAGCAGACCCGCCAATCCATCATCGATGAACAGAATCGTGGCAGGCGCTCGCACATTCTCGTAGACGCTGGCGCGCGTGTTCAGCGGTATGGCGGGGCGTTATCGGCATGACCAGGGTTCTTGTCTTCTTCGTTCGGCATATTAGGGATGGGCAAAACAGCGATGACCCGCGTGCCATCACCGTTAGAGCGCACGTCTTAAATGGCCGCCAAACTGACGAACTCTTTCTCGCATTCCACGTAGCCCGACGCCGGTAAGTTCTCCAGACGAAATTTTCGAATGAATTTCGGCCGGTATGCCCTTACCCTCGTCTTCCACGACCAGCTTGATTTCATGGGGTGAGCGATCGATTTGTACCAGCGCTTTGGGACTTTCGGAATGGCGGTGAATATTGGTAAGCGATTCCTGGACGATGCGAAAAACCGACAGCGCAAGATCGCGCGGCAGGTCTTCCGTGAAGCCACTAGCCAACTTCGTCTCTACGGTAATCTTGCTGCGCTCGGAGAAACCGTCGATGTACCATCGCAGCGCCGAATCCAGGCCCACTTCGTCCAGCAGCGGCGGATGCAGCAGGTGTGACATGGTGCGAATCTCGCGGGAGGCCTGTTCGATCAATGCTTGGTTCTGTTCCAGATTTTGCCGGGCTCCAGGACTTAGTTTTTCTTTTTCACTGACGATATTCGTCAGGTTCATGCTCATGGCTACGACCAGTTGGCCTACTCCGTCGTGCAATTCGCGGGCGATACGCCGGCGTTCTTCATCCTGCGTTTGTAATAACGTTCCAGTGAGCTCCCGCAGTTTGGCGGTAGCGTTTTCCAATTCCAGAGTGCGCTCGGAGACTCGCGATTCCAGTGTCTGCACCAATTCTTGAAGCTGCTGCTCGGCTTCTTTGCGATGTTGAATGTCCAGATTGATTCCCGCCCAATAGAGTATTTTCCCCTGGCTATTTCGGATGGGTACGCCGCGAGAGAGGATGTGATGGAAATGGCCATCCGTTGCGCGAAAGCGATGCTCCCGTTCCCAGTAAGTGCCTTCGCGCACGCATCGATGCCAGGCCTCCTTGGTGGAATCCGCTTCCTCCGGGTCCATTGCGTGAGCCCAGCCATACTCCGAGCATTGCTGTTGAGTGAGGCCAATCAACTGGAGAAAGGAAGCGCTGGCGTAGACGTTTCGTCCCTGTTCATCGCAAATCCACACGCCGTAATCGATGGACTCGCCGATGGCGCGATAGATTCGCTCACTCTGCCGCAGCGCTTCCTCCGTTTGACGCCGCTTCGCGTCATCACGGAAACAAACAACCACGCCGCCAGTCGCGGCCTCCGTTTTAACCGGAGAAGCGCTAAACAGTACTGGCAAGAAGCCGCCATCTTTTCGAATAAATAAATCTTCGTGCTCGCGAACTGCTGCTCCGCTGTGCAGTACTTGCAGAAGTGGACAATTCTCCGCCGCGAACGGCGAACCGTCCGGAAGTTTATGATGCGTTTTCTCGTGCATGTTTTTGCCCAGAAGTTCGGCGGAACTCCACCCGAACAACGCTTCAGCGGCCGGATTCATGTAAGTGATGCGCCCCTGCGCGTCCAGCATCACCAATCCCTCGGCCATATTGGTCATCGCCGAACGGAATCTTTCCTCGCTTTCACGCAGAGCTTTTTCAAAGGCAGCACTGCGCTGCAGAACATTCGTCGGATCAAGGCTCTGACTTGCGTCAGTTATTTTAGTGGCTTTAACGAAGGGCTCGCCCTTATTGACCTTGGCAATGGCGGCGAGTAACTCCTTGGCAACGGTGGATTTCACCACGTAAGCACGAGCGTCGGCGTTGAAGGCCTGGCGGACCATTTCGGGCGCTTCATGCTGGCTGACAATGACGATTTCTGTGTCGGGAAGGAGGCGTTTGATCTCGCGCGTGGCATCCAAGCCATTCATCTGCGGCATGGTGATGTCCATGACGATGATGTCAGGGCGCAGAACCTTGGCTTTTTCTACCGCGTCTTTGCCGTCAACAGCTTCACCGCAAAGAGTTAATGAGGATTCCGTGGCGAGTACGGAGCAGATGCCTCGCCGTACCACTTCGTGGTCATCAACTACCAGAATTCGCATCGTCCTCGATCATTATTCGGCTTGGCGAGCCACTAGGCGCTGACGACTCACACCATCGCTATGCGACACTGGCATAGTCACACAGGAATGTCTCAAAATGGAGCACGCCATCATATGCAGTAAGACCGCGTGGCCCCATACAGGATTCCCTGTAGTGTGTCGAAAAAATGAGATTTAGTGGGCTGATGAAGGAGTATCACGCTAAATCGGAAACGCTTGAGAATGGCGAAAGTTGACAGGAAACGTGCCGAAGTGGCTGGGCAAAGGACTAAATGACTAAATATCGTCGTTACTAGCCCTGCTCCGTGGGAAGGCCCGCGTCGCGCCAGCCTTTCCAGCCGCCGTCCATCGATTCCACGTTGGTGTAACCCATTTTCTGGAGGCTCTCTGCCACGAGCGCAGAGCGAAATCCGCCACCGCAGTAGAGAACAAGCTTTGCATCAGTCTGCGGTACACGCTGTTCAATATCGCGTTCGATAATTCCTTTGCCAAGGTGCAGCGCGCCGGGCAGATGTCCTTGCGCCCATTCATTGTCCTCGCGAACGTCGATTAACGTGAGATTTTCGCCGCCGTCGATGCGGCGTTTTACGTCAGCAACATTGGTTTCTTTAACTTTGGCCTTAGCTGCTGTTACAAGCTTCATAAACTGCGCTGCATGTGCCATGTGGCCCTCCGAAACTTATCTGTGAACTCTCAATCTAAACGTAGCCTAGCACGCAAATTTATCCCGCCACGAAAGCGCAGGATATTTAACAGAAATCGATTCCTCCCAGCGCACGTAGTTGCTACGCACGGAAGGCCCATCGTCAAGGCTTGATTGTTGGCGATGGAGCGACCGACTTCATTGCCGCTGTTTTTGCAGCCGCTTTGGCGGGCGGGAGCTTGCAAGCGCGCTGCACTTCGGCACCGACCGTGCCGGCACGGAAACGGGTTGATTCGCGTACGCGAGTGCGCAATCCATCGATCACCGCCGGAATTGGGTCTTGCGGCGCCCCACGAATGGTGAAAATCATCAGCGCCGCTTCGCCGGGTGAGTCGACGCTCGAGCCGATGCCCACGCCCTGTACCCCAGCCTGCTTCATCAGCGCTTCGACGTGCGCGGTGTGCACCACTTTAGCGCGCGCCATTTCCGCATCGGAAACGGAGTACACCAGTTGCGGCGCAGCGACTGATTTCTCCAGCACAGCGCTGTCTTCCGCCGAAATTGCTCCGAGCTTGGCAAAAAGCGGTTGCTCAATGACGCGAGTTCGAACGCCATCAACCTGTGCCGGCAAATTCGTTCGCGATTCTCCCTGCGTCACAAAAAACAAAATCGCCGCCTCCTTAGGATTGTCGTAGCTCTGCCCCACGCCGACGGCCTGCACTTGCGGATAAGCCAACAATTCCGGGGCATGCAGGTCGCGCGTGGTTGCCGCCTTATGTAGAACCTCTGTCGCGACGGAACTCGGCACCACAGTCTTCGCCGATTGCGGGGCAGTTGGCAGTGAGCATCCGACGACAGCGTGCGCGCCACCTCCGACGAAGGTCACGTTATTGCCACCACTCGCGAAAAAATTCAAAACATCGGCGACGGGATTGCCTACCGTGTCCGTGTCTGATCCCGCATACAACAAAGCCACCGGGTTAGCCGTATCTTGCGTGACGATCAGCGAGCCGGAGTCGCCCTGGCCGCTGAAATCGCCGCCTATGACTCCGATTTGATTTGTATAGTTTGTGGTGAACTTGGTTCCGGTGCCATCGCAATTGACGGTGTAATCGACGCTGGTGGCGATGTTCGTGGCTTCGACCGTCGAACACGTCAATCCGGTGGAGCGGCCAGATTTCGCGACCGGCCGACCGATGGCAACGCCGCTCGCGGGCAATCCAGTCCCCTGCTGCGGAGCGCCCGGAACCGGAACACCGTTAGCGTCCGTCGAGGCTCCGAGATAAATAATATTTCCCGCAGTATCGACTTTGCCGGGGACAACCTGTGCGATAGCGGCGTCGATATTTTGGCTAGGGTTGGCTTGCAAATTGGAGAACTGCGACAGAGTCGCAACGGTGTTGGTTCCCGTGGTGGTGCACGTTGCGGTATCAATCAAGCCCGGCTGCACAATGGCATCACCCACGGTGGCGGCGTCGCTACGCGCCAGGATGTGGTTGTCGCTCAAAATATATTGCACGCCCCCGCGAGTAACCAGCGATCCGAGCGTTCCGCCGCAGCACGTAATCGTCTTTCCGTTATTAATGGAGTCATGCGCGTTGCTGCCGGTACTTCCAAGCTCGACGGGAACGGGCAGGGCATTGGCATTATCTGGAACGATAGTTACCGTGGCAGTTCCGCTGGCGGTAGTATCTGCCTGAGATACCGCTGTAATAGCCAACGTAGTGGTTACCGTGTTGCCCTGGCTGTCTGATTTTGTGGGAACCGCGCTGGGTGCTACAAAAAGCCCAGCGCTGGAAATAAATCCAAATTTTTGACTCCCACCGGCTACGCCATTCACTTGCCAGGTCACCGCAGTATTAGAAGTGCCGGTAACTGTAGCGGTAAATTGCTGCTTCAGAAAATCAGACACAGATGCCGTAGCGGGCTGCACCGAGACCAGGATGCCTGAAGCTGAGGCCACCACGGTTACCGTGGCGGAACCCGACTTGGTCGAATCTGCCTGGGACGTCGCCGTCACGGTGACCTTTGCGGGGCTCGGCACCGTAGTTGGCGCAGTATACACACCGCTGGACGTAATAGTGCCATTACCCGCTCCTCCGCCCACGCTCCAAGTGACGGCAGTGTTGGTTGTGCCAGTGACGTTCGCGGTGAAGTTCAACGATTGGCCGACCACTACCGTAGTCTTCGCTGCCGTCACCGTTACAGTAATGAGGGTTGACGGCGGTGCGGTGGAGCTGCCTCCCCCGCAACCGCTGCTAGATAATATGATCGATAGGAAAAATAGCCATAAGCCTGCTCGGTTCATGAATATTCCTTGGGGGGACTAACCTCTCTAAACTAGCATGGCCAGGGCTGGCATTGCGGTGCACGTCGGCGTCGTGTCTAGAAAGTCTTGCCGCGTCTAAACGTGAATTCCCAAAAAAATGGTCCGCCACCTCAAATACTGCGCGCACACGGCACCGGTATTAAGAACCCTTTGCGGGGCAAAAGGTTGCGCCCAATTGAGTCCCAAGGTCGGCGAGAACTCAGTCCAGGTCGCGCCAATTTGGTCCCGAGCATACTTCGACCAACAGGGGAACGGCGATTTGGTGGACTCCTTCCATCTCTTCGCGTACCAGTTTTGAGACGGCCTCCAGCTCATTTTTCGGCACCTCGAAGACCAGCTCATCGTGCACCTGCAAAATCATTTTGGCTTGTAGGTTCTCGGCGGCCAGCCGTCGGTCAATGCTGATCATGGCCAGCTTGATAAAGTCCGCAGCGGTGCCTTGCAGGGGAGAATTGAGCGCGGTGCGCTCCGCGAAATTACGCAGCTGGAATTGCGCGGAATTAATTTCCGGGATAGGCCGAATTCTGCCGAATAAAGTCTTGGCCACTCCGGTCGCGCGGGTGTCCGCCAGCGTGTCATCCAGATATTGTTTAACGCCGCGATAGCGCGTGAAGTACGCGTTGATAAATTGCGCGGCCTCGCGATTCTCGATATTCAGTTGTTGCGCGAGACCGAACGGCGAAAGCCCGTAAATAATTCCAAAGTTGATGACCTTGGCGGCGCGGCGATGCTCCGCAGTCTGTGCCATTTTGCCCACGCCAAAAACTTCCTGCGCGGTGCGCGCGTGAATATCTTCGCCACTGTTGAAAGCTTCCAGCAAAACAGGGTCGCGCGAAAAATGCGCCATGATGCGCAGCTCGATTTGCGAATAGTCCGCTGACAGCAATACCTTGCCTTCGTCGGCCACGAAAGCGGCGCGAATTTGTCGTCCCAATTCGGTTCGAATCGGGATGTTTTGCAGGTTAGGGTCGGAAGAGCTCAGACGTCCGGTGGCCGTACCGGTCTGCGAATAACTGGTGTGTAG
>Ga0073928_10007283_pt1 | contig 14427 bp, 14 predicted proteins | sample PaiPotPPA55metaG_FD_76969 | JGI IMG/M metagenome (GOLD analysis project Ga0073928, IMG submission 76969) | Iron sulfur acid spring bacterial and archeal communities from Banff, Canada, to study Microbial Dark Matter (Phase II) - Paint Pots PPA... ... | reverse complement strand
TCCCACTCATCGCCGATGGCCGGCATTACCTCGTCCGGAATGGCCTGCGGCTCAGATTCGTCAGCCACTGAACCCTGGTGCAGTACATCGCCCGCCATCAACGCCCGGCCGCCGTGGCCGCCGAACTTGCCCAGGGTAAACGTGGACCGGCTGCCCAAATAGAGCGGCACGTCGAAACCACCGCGTATGGCCAGATAGGCGCGGCAGCCGGCGCCCTTGACGGCGCCGATGCGCAGAGTCTCGCCTCGGCGCATCTCGATCGGCGCCCCGTACGCGGCCGGCCGACCGTCGATATCGACGGCCATCTCAGCGCCGGTAAGGCAAATCACGGCATCGGCATTGAATTTCAGCGTCGGCCCCGAGACTGTGATTTCCAAAGCTGCCGCAGCGGCGGAATTGCCGAGCGCCCGATTGGCGAGACGGAACGACAGGCTATCCATGGGTCCCGACGGCGGCACGCCCACGTTCCAAAACCCGAGCCTGCCCGGATAGTCTTGAATCGTCGTCTGAGTTCCGGCGGTCAACACCTCGAGGGTGCGCGGCGCGTAGGCGAAGGCATCCAGTGCACGCGTGGTCATGCCCCCGGAGACAAACACAGGGTCCGCGCTGAGTTGCCGCAAATAGTCGAGGTTGCTCTCGATTCCGCCGATCACGGTGCCGGCCAAAGCTTCTTGCATTCTAGACAAGGCGGCGGCGCGATCTGCACCCACGGCGATGATCTTTGCCAGGAGCGGATCATACAGCGGCGTGACCAGTGAGCCGTCTTCCACCCAGGTTTCGACGCGCGCATGGGCGGGGAATCGCGCATGCGTGAGCAACCCGCTCGAGGGTCTGAATTGCCGTGCCGGGTCTTCCGCATACAGCCGTACCTGGATCGACGCGCCCCGAGCCTGCGGCATCTTGAGCTCGAAGGGATCGTTTGCCGCCTGACGAATCATCCACTCCACGAGATCCACGCCGGTGACTTCTTCGGTGACTCCGTGCTCCACTTGCAGGCGCGTGTTGACCTCCAGGAAATAGAATTCCTCCGTGACGGCATCGAAGACGAATTCGACCGTGCCCGCCGATTGGTAGTCCACCGCCTCGCCCAGTCGAATGGCCGAGGCGAACAGGCGCTGCCGCAGAACCTCCGACAGTCCGGGCGCTGGAGTTTCTTCGATGAGCTTCTGGTTGCGCCGCTGCGCCGAGCAGTCGCGCTCGCCCAGTGCAATCACATGACCGGCACCGTCGCCGAATATCTGCACCTCGATGTGCCGCGCACGCTCGATGTACTTCTCCAAGAACAGGCCGCCGCGGCTGAAGTTCTTCTTGGCGATGCGCTCTACCGCGTCAAAGCCTTCCGCAAGCGCTGGCTCTTGGCGTACGAGCTGCATGCCGATGCCGCCGCCTCCGGCCGTGCTTTTCAGCATGACGGGATAGCCGATCCGCGCAGCTTCGTCCCTTGCCTCCTCGAGGTTGGTCAGCAAGCCGCTGCCGGGCAATAGCGGCAGACCGTTATGCCTTGCCAGGTCCCTCGCCAAGTGCTTGAGTCCGAAGTCGCGAATCTGTGCCGGTGTTGGGCCGATGAATACCGTGCCCGCCGCATGACAGGCTTCGGCAAAACCGGCGTTCTCACTCAGGAACCCATACCCGGGGTGGATCGCCGCCGCGCCGGTGGTACGCGCCGCGCCCAATATTTTGTCCTGGCGAAGATAAGTCTCGGCGGCCGGACCTGTGCCCAGGCGCACCGATTCGTCGGCCTGCGCCACGTGCAGGGAATTTCTGTCCGCATCCGAATACACGGCGACGGAGCCTATCTTCAAGCGCTTCAAGGTCCTGATGATGCGGCACGCAATCTCACCGCGATTGGCGATGAGGACCTTATCGAACATCCGCGTCCCAGATCAGAACCTCGAGAGGCGTTGGGTTATAGGCGTTGCAGGGATTGTTGAGTTGCGGGCAATTGGAGATGAGCACGATGACATCCATGGCCGCGCGCAATTCCACATATTGGCCGGGGCCGCTCAATCCGTCTGCGAAGGTCAGGCCGCCGTCCGTCGTTACCGGCACATTCATGAAGAAGTTGATATTGTGGCTGAGGTCGCGCTTGCCGAGACCCAACTGGTCGTGCCGTGCCACCGCCAAGAGATAACTGTCGCGGCATGCATGCATGGTTCTCTTGTCGAGCGCATAGCGGACAGTATTCGACTCCGCCGCGCAGGCGCCGCCCAGGGTATCGTGGCGTCCCACGGTATCGGCAACGATCTGCGCCATGAGATTTCCGGACGTCGACAGCAAACTGGAACCGCAGCTCAGGTATAGGTTGCGCTGCTCGCGGATGGTATCCACGGCGCTGTAGCGCTCGGCAACATCGGCTGCGTTGAAGAACAGGGTGTCCGCGGCTTGATTCCCCTCCACATCGACGATCCGCAGGGTTTGCCCTGTCTTGACGGTATCGATCCAATAGTCCCCCGCCGGAATCACTTGCCGAAACAGCGCCTCGCCGGGCAGCAGCTCACTCTCTTTGCGCATGAGACTCACTCTCCCCCGCCGCCGCACGAACGGTACAGTTCCGTATTGGCGAAGCCGCGGACATTTTCGGGCCTGGAATTTCGGCAGAAATCGTCATCGGCTACCGGAGGCGCCTGGCTGAGCTGCAAACCGACGGGATTGCGCGGATAGTGCACCGATGAGCTCAAGGGATGCGGGCAGGTGTGCAGCAGCACCAGGGTACTCATCTCGAAACGCAGATCGACGAATTGCCCGGCGCGAGAGTTCCCGAGGTCGAACCGCATCGTGCCGTCGTCTCCCACGGACACCTTGCTGAACCAATTGACGTTAGCGGCGAGATCGCGGCGTCCCAAGCCGTACTTTCCGCCCTCGACCAAGAAGGCGTCATGGCCGTTTTGGGTCCAATCGTTGCGATACTCTTGATAGCTCTTTTCACCCCAACGGCTCGCCACCAGCTCCCGGTTCGCGTTTCCGCACACCGTGTCATGCCACCCCGCCGTGTCTTCGGTGATCGAACAGAAAATTCGCCCCATATCGGAGTACAGGCAATGCCCCTTGGTGAGCTTGAAGGTGTGTTGGCACTTCAATGTGTCGGGCGCGTTGTAGCGCTCCAAAAGGTTGTGCGGGTTGTAGAACAGCATCCCGACGTTGGCGCCGCCGTCACGGTCGATCATGCGAAGCTGGGTGCCCGCGCGCACGGTGAGAGACCAGTGCTTGCCGCCTTCAATGACCGTTTCGTAGAACACGACGCCTCCCCCTACTCCTAGCCATGCCAATGAGGAGAGTCGCGTTGGTTTCGGGAGTTTCCCACAGGAGGGAGAGACCCGAGGATGACACTCTCCTCGACGTTGTTCTCCCGGGCTTTTATCCCGCCGTGTATCCTTGCCGTTCGCCGTGTTGCTCGGCAAATAGCAGTGGACTGCGTCTCTCGGACCAGTCGCCCGCCGAAGCGGACCGGAACCCTAGACGCACATTGATCTGGGACAGTGCAAATCCCATGCCGAGCTCGGAAGCCCATCGATGATGGTGAGCATTTTCCCGCCAGACACCGCGTTTGCGCGTCGCTGGGGAGTGAGTCTCGAGTCGTGTGCGCGGATTTTTCGCACCAGTACGGCGCAGGAATGCCAGTCGACGCCCCAATTGCGCGCATCGCCCCGCATGCGCGCCCAGACCCAACACGCTATATTCAATCGATGCACACTCCGGACAGCCTGCTAATTTACGACCTGCGCAGCGGCTACCTGGCGAACCGATTCACGCCGGCGGAGATCATGGGGCAGCTGATGGATCGCGCTGATCTTGCAGAGCAGCGCCATATCTGGATCACTCGTCTCTCCCGCGATCAGGTCATGGACTATGTGCGGGCCCTGCAGGCGCGTGCCATCGAAGACCTGCCCTTGTACGGCATTCCCTTTGTCATCAAGGACAATATCGACTTGGCCGGCGTGCCCACCACGGCGGCCTGTCCGCGGTTCGCGTATACGCCGACCCGCTCGGCGACCGTGGTTCAACGTTTGCTCGACGCCGGAGCGATTCCCCTGGGCAAGACCAATCTCGACCAATTTGCCACCGGCTTGGTCGGGACTCGCTCGCCGTACGGCGCTTGCCGCAATAGTTTCAATGCCGAGTACATCGCGGGCGGTTCCAGCTCCGGTTCGGCGGTTGCCGTGGCCACCGGACTCGCGAGTTTCTCGCTGGGGACGGATACGGCGGGTTCGGGCCGGGTACCGGCGGCATTCAACAACTTGGTGGGCCTCAAGCCCAGCTTAGGCCGCTTGAGCACGCGCGGAGTCGTGCCCGCCTGCCGATCGCTCGACTGCGTGTCGATTTTTGCGCCGACTGCCCGGGACGCGGCCGCCGTGCTCGGCGTCGCCGAAGGCTTCGACCCCGAGGACCCCTACGCGCGCAAGGTGGGTAATGCGGCGATTCCCGCTCTCCGTTTCGGCGTGCCGCGCCGCGACCAGCTGGAGTTCTTCGGCGACTCGGAATACGCGCGGCTGTTCGATGCGAGCATCTCGCGTCTCGAATCCTCGGGCGGCATCCGCGTGGAGATCGACTTTGCGCCCTTCCTCGATGCCGCGCGGCTGCTCTACGAGGGACCGTGGATTGCGGAACGCTACGCCGCGGTCGGCCGGTTCATGGAAGCCCATCCCGATGCACTGTTCCCGGTGACGGCGCAGATCATCGCCGGCGGAAAAATACCCTCGGCCGTGGAGGCCTTCGAAGGCGAGTACCGTTTGAAGGCGCTCGAGCGCGCCAGCGAAGCGGCGTGGTCGCAAGTCGACTTCATCGTGACTCCAACCGCCGGAACCATCCATACCATCGCCGCAGTCGACGCCGATCCGATCCGGCTCAACGCGACGCTAGGCTACTACACGAATTTCATGAATTTTTTCGCGCTCGCGGGAGTCGCCGTTCCTGCCGGCTTTCGCAGCGACGGATTGCCTTTCGGCATCACCTTGGTCGGACCGGAGGCGAGCGATCGCGCCCTGCTGGCGCTGGCCGACACCGTGCATCGACAGTCCGCGGTCACGCTGGGTGCGACAAATGTGCGGCCATCCCCATCGATGGCTGAGACGCCGGCGCTCGCGGCAGGCTATATCGCCTTGGCGGTTTGCGGCGCGCATATGGAAGGACTGCCGCTCAATCACCAACTACGGGACCGCGGGGGGTACTTCCTGCAGCGCACGCATACCTCACCGAGCTATCGATTGTTTGCCCTTCCGGGCGGTCCGCCGCATCGTCCCGGCCTCGTGCGCGTGCCCCACGGCGGCGCGGCGATCGACATCGAGATCTGGGCTCTCCCGACGGAAACTCTGGGATCGTTCGTGGCGAGCATTCGCTCACCGCTCGGGATCGGCAAGGTCGAACTGCAGAATGGTGCAGAAGTGTCGGGATTCATTTGCGAAGGGTATGGCGCTTCGGAGGCCGCCGACATCACGGCATTCGGCGGCTGGCGTGCGTATGTGAGTGAGGCCGATCGTGGACCCTGAACTTTTTTCGCTGAGCGGCAAGGTAGCCGTGGTCACCGGCGCATCCCGAGGGATCGGCGCCGCCCTGGCATCGGCTCTGGCCCGCGCGGGCGCGGCCGTCGCGTTATTGGGCCGCGATGCGCAGGCGCTCAGCGCCACGCACGCGGCGCTCGCGGCACAGAGCCGCACCGTCATGCATGTGACTGCGGATGTCGGCGTCAATTCGAGCATCGATGCGGCGTTCGAGGCGGTTTTACGATCGATGTCGCGGATCGATATACTGATCAACAATGCGGGCGTGGAAGATCCACGTGCGTCGCTGGACGTGAGCGAAGCGCTGTGGGATCGAATAGTCGACACCAATTTGAAAGGAGCTTTCTTTTGCGCCCAAGCGGCGGCTAGGCAGATGACGAATGGCGGCACCATCCTCAACGTGTGCTCGCTCACCTCCGAGGTCGGCATTGCCGGCGCCGCGCCCTACGGCGCGTCGAAGTCCGGCCTCGCCGGCCTGACCCGAACGCTCGCGACCGAGTGGGCCGCCAAGGGCATTCGCGTGAACGGCATCGGGCCGGGCTACTTTCGAACGGCACTCACCGAATCGTTCTACCAAGACGAGGAGTGGCAGCGCGCCATGCTTCAGAGGATCCCGCAGCGCCGATTCGGCCGACTCGATGATCTCGGAGGGGCTGCCATATTTCTCTGCTCCGATGCTGCCGCCTACATCACGGGACAGATTCTATACATCGACGGCGGCTATTTGGCTGCGCTGTGAAATATCGGGGCGCGCGCAGTCTGAGGGTCGCGCGCTCGATATCAGAGGGACGCTAGTCCGTACTTATTCCCTGGCATGTCGGCAAATGGCACTGCGGCACTGAAAGGCGCCTCGAAAGTGCCGGACATCACCTACGGATCACGCTCCACAACGGGGTAGACGGGCCAAGGTTCTCCCTAACCCTCGATCAGGGCATCCCTGAGTGTGGTACCGAACTGTAATTCGTGACTGCGGCGCGCACGATCCAAGCAGCGGGAGCATACAAAGGAACTGAATGCACCTACCTGACAAAGCGCCTCACTAAATCTTAGTCCGACTTCACCGACGATGCTCTCACGATTCCTATTTCGCCAATTTTGCGTCATTAAACGAAGGAGATATGTATCATGGCACACCGATGGCACGGGAAAGAAAGTCGCTGGGGCGACCGGGTAAATGTCAATATCCCGGTCCAGGTGTCGGCGGATGCCTTGGCAGGTGCCGACGGTTGCATGAAGAACCTCAGTTTGAGCGGTGCGCTCATGAAAGCCGATGTTGATCTGCGGCTTAACTCTCTCATTGAAGTAAGTATCAAGATGCCATCGCCGTTGCAGCGCGCCGAAACGATCATGGCGTATGTATCCCGAAAGGTCAAAGAAGGCGTCGGTGTCGAATGGTGCGAGTTCGCGCCACATGTCGTAAAGGACCTACTACTATCACCTTCGATTCCGTTGTCCAATTGAGATTCTGTGCTTCTTGGGATTGGTTCATGACGATTGGCGGTCCACGCGGACCTACGGAATGCTCGGCTTCAACAGAGTGCGCTGCCTTGTCTCTGACGTTTACCAAAGGACCCATCAATACGCTGCGATGTATGGGCCGCCCTATGCAGCTAACTCATCGGGAAGCAGCCGCTCGTATTCTTTCTTGACCACCGCATAGCACTCGCAAGTCCGCTTCTCCAGCCCTTGGCGGTCACCGTGGCTCTTGCCTTTCTGTCAAGTTCATTTCGTGCCTCACTCGAGTTATATGGTCATAGATTACTTTGCGCAGCCGATTCGTGACACCGAGCGGCTTATGTTCGGGCAATGCATGCCAGGGACTGAAAGAAAGCTCTTCGCAAAACTCGTTTTGATCGGGAGTGTCGAAAACCTGCCGAGGAATACGAATCGTTGCCACCTGATAAAAGGGTGCTTGTGCTTCCTTCCACTCCGTCATGGAGTCTTCGACATCCATACTGTTTGATGTCCTGGGCTGTACCAGCAACTCCATGCAGGCATCGCCCTTTTGCAGCGTATTCCGGAGTGCATCACGCAAAAAATCATGCCCTGGCCTAACTGGCATCGGGTCCGTTGTTGCTGAGCATCCCCTGACAGAATACTTTACAGCGTCGCGGTCGGAACCTATACCTAACTGGTAGGGAACCATTGACCAATACCGGGTTTGCAAGGGATTTGAGATCCTTTTGCTCCTCGTTTCCAAGGCAATCCGCGTACCCTTGGCGCCAAGCGCGAAAGGAATAAGCAGCTTTGTATAAAATCGATCGCTGTTTGCGTCATTCATGAAAGACAGATAGCGAGCAGGATCGTTCGCAAAGAACACCGGATTATCAATCAAGATGAAGTCTTGCGTGGTGGCCTGCTCCTCATCCTCCAAGAGCTTTTTCCCCGGTACGCCCAACACCTTGATTGCCATCCCGTGCGCGTCTTTTTTTATGTCCGGCCGAGTTGGGTCGCTGGAACCGTTCGAAAAGCGAATCCACGCCTGATAGGTTTTGCCGGGAATAAACATTCCCTTAGCCAGCCGATCTGGAAGCATTTCCAGCACATGGAACTGCGCACTCACACACCCATGGGCTTTCGGATGAGCGTCGCGACGTGCACTGCCTGGGTTGTATTGTTTGCGGATGGATTCTTCAATAACAACGGATAACTGTTCGGCGATCTGCCTTTCGTTGAGATATGGATGTTCGCCTAGTTCCGAGTCAATAGCTGGATAGAGAATCACGTGAGAAGTAGCAGACACTTCAGCACCGGCGTTCTTGACTTGCTCAACGCTGCAGCCGCCGATAGCGAGTGCCAGACCCAATGTGAGACGCAGAAGCGTTGGACGCAAAACGTAAGGCACCTTTCGCCTATATCCGTGATCTGCGCACCAGGCAAACGTTGAGCAACAACAAGGACCGATCCGAGGATTCCAGACGGAACCACGCACACTCACTGCGGTAGCATCGGAGACCCTCATGTGCGACCAACAAGTCGTGCATAGCAGACCGTATCCTGTCGGCGCTGGAGAATCTGTACGCTAACGCGCTTATGCCCTGAGTAAACCTGGCGGCCTATCGTTGCGAGCAGGACCGCCTCGAATCGCCGGTTCTTAGTGTAGACGTATGTGCGCTAGGAGACAGACAGCCGCGGGGCACGACCATATCCTCCGCGCACATACAGGAGGAAATCTCATGAAACAACAGCTAACGACAACGCTCATGATCATCGGCGTATTGCTCGGGCCCGTCGTAGCGGTATCGGTAGCCGCCGCCGAAGACTCAGACGCGGACCGATCGCATCCTAAGGCGTTCGTCAAGGATTCCGCGATCACGACCAAGGTAAAGACTAAGCTTGCTGCCGAGCACATCACGAGCTTGGGGAATATACACGTCGACACCGATGCCGATGGCGTGGTGTGGCTGCATGGAACTGCGCACACCCAGGAAGCGGCCGACAAGGCGGTAGCCATCGCCCGCGAGACTGAAGGCGTCAAAGGGGTCCACAGCCGGATAAAGGTCAAGAAAGACGACTGAGCGGTCGAGTCGGCGTCGAATAGTCGGTTTCTTGTGCGTCTTGGCGTAGCCAGGGCGCACACGTATTCGGCGATGACGTGCAGCGGCGACACTGCTCAAGCGTTTCGCACAGCCGCTCATGCGGTGGCAGTCTCAGTCTCCGATGCGCTTTGTTCCTAAAGTCGGCTTCCCCTTCTACCGCGATACCCATAGACGAGGTAGGCAACTACAAGGGCCGCAATTATCAATCCGATCGGACCAATTCCCCAGCCCACGCCCATGCCCCAATACAAACCCCCGCCACCACCAAACAGCAGCAGCAGCACTACCAGAAGAATCAGCAGATCCATGTTCCTCTCCTACCGAGAACGAAGTTCTCTTCGTTCACATTGGAGCATGACGAGATTGATGCTGTCTGTACGGCGGCGTACCGGTACATGCTGGCGGAATCGCTTCATGTGCTCAACGTCGGCGGGCCAGCTAGTACCGGCGGCTCGATGGGTTCGCGGTAAATATCCAGCTCTCATGCCGGCGAGGAATTGGATTGAAGGGTTCCGCCTCGCGATACGAGGAGCGCGGCGGCGTGGATGGTCGAGTCCGCTTTGATGGCGGCGCCGGCTTCGAGATGTGCGCAGCTGAGGTGGGATTTGTCGATGCCGTCGGCGAACGTCGAAATCAACCGCTTGTGAGTATCGGGTGCTGCGCTGCGGAAGAGAAAGCATGACTGGGAAAGAGAGCACGGGGATTCTGGGGGCTTTGGCTGCCGATGCATGAGGAAGCTGTGGATCTTTTGCTTACGAATGCACGAGCTCGCCGCCACTCGCTTGCCACTCCTGCACCAAATTGCGCGCATCCTTATCGGAGCGCGGCTTCACTCCCATCAGGATGCCGCCCGCGCGAATACCCTGTTCGTATTCCTCGATGCGCCGCGCGGGAATGCCCCATTTCGTAAGCGCCCCTATCAATGCGCCCGCAAGGCCGACAGCCCCAGCCGCCGTCAGGGCTACGGCAATCGGTCCAGCAGCAAAAACGCCAAATACGGGAACGAGCAAGAGAGTGCCCACTCCAGCAAGCGCCGGGGCAATCGTACCGATCGTTCCACCGGCGGGCCCACCCAAGTCGTCGCCAGATCTTCCATCTTCTGCAGCTTCTTTTGTCGCATTGCTGCTCAGATCCGTTTCGGTGTCGTACCCGGGGGAGAAGAATCGGTTGCGGGTCTCCTCCGACATGAGCAGGTCGATGTCAGAGTTCTCATAACCCAGCCGAGTTGCAGATCGATATCCACGCTCGGCACTTTCCTTATTTGTGAATAGTCCGGTGACCATCCTAGCCGGCCCGGGAGATAGAGCTGAATGGGTCATTGTCCGCTCCTATGTTGCCAGCCGTCAGGTCTATAGCGCTGGTGTTCGCGATGTCGCTCGCGCCGATGGTTCGCCGAAGGCCTGACATGACACCGTCAGGGGTACACGGTTAGACATTCGGTCGTACCGGTGGTCTTTAGTTATTCACCTAGGATGCTTCACCGATGTGAATCGCTGCTGCCATAAGGTATACGCTCGGCCGATCGCGATCCCGATGAGCACTAGGTTCACCATAAATTTGAAGCTTTTGAGCATGGACGCTTCTCCGCAATGCGCGCACACCCTGCGCCCGACTTTAGATTACCCCCTTGTGCAGGGTAAACAAGCCTCCCACCCGAACCAAGCGACGTAGGACATCGCCTATAATTCGCGTGGCTAGTGTCCGACCGCTAACGTCAACATCGCTACGCCTGGAATCATCGAGTTGTGTGATAAAGAGTGGTCCATTCCGGGTACTAAACGGCCAACCGAGCTCGCTCGACGGCGGTTTGAAATTCGGGATGTTAACGGGTCAGTTCTGAATGCCTGCGTTTGCCAACGACATCACGTCCGAGCACTCTTTGTTTTTCGCAAGTCCAGGATCAATGAACGCAATCGCTGCGGCCACAGGCGTCAGTAGAGTTCCCAGTGCAGCCGCCACGCCCGCTTGGGCCGCCAGCTTCTTGGCGTCGATTCCAACCGTCGGATGATCCAACGTGCCGCCGAGCGTGATCGGAGACCGCAATCGCAGGAACCTCAATTTCTTGGGATCTCCCTGCAAGGATAGATCGATGTCTTCGCTGTCGAGATTGATTTTGCCGCGCCCTGTGATGAGCACGTTGGAAGTATCCACGAAAACCGTTGTGCTGTTGAGCGACCCATGCTGGTCCTTGAAATCGACGATACCGCAGCGAATCTCAGTTTGCCCTTGACCTTTGGCGAGCAGCAACCCTAGCACTTTGAGCACGTTGATCCCAGTCAGCTCCGTGATCACGTCGCTGATCTGACCGTGCGGAATGACCACACTCATCGCGCCATCCGAGTTCGCTGCAAACTTGTGAATGGAGCTGCCACTCCCATGAAACTTGAAGCGGCCGAGCATCGTTCCTTGAATCGGGGCTTGCTTCACGGTTGCGGGCTTGAACTCACTCAAGTCCACATCGTCGATGCGCATGTCGACGTTCGACTCAGGTATTTCGGTGCGCGCATCGATTTGCACGCTGCCTGCAAATTTTCCTTGATCCAGCACGAACGACAATGGATTTATCGTCAGCACGCCGTCGGCTAGAACCAAGTGAAAGGTGACTTCCTTCATGGGGACTTTCGGCGCAGTAACAGCCCTGGCTTTATACGTGACATCGGCATCCATGCCCCGCACGCGGTTCACTTGAAGATCCGCATTGGGTAGGAGCTTGCCGCTATCCGGCGCCGGCGTTCCCAAGGTCGGCGCCAAGTCCGCAATATTCAGCGTCGCCGACGATAGTTTTGCCGTGAGCTTCGGCCTCACGCGGGCGGTCTGCACCTCGACTTGTCCTTCCAGATCACTGGAGCCGAGGCTACCCTTCAAGTCCTGGATGCTGAATTTCGTTCCGTCCACTTGCAGCGTAGCCGCAAGGCGATATTTCGGAGTGTTCGGCAGCGCCAATCCGGTCAAGTAGAAGACGTTTGCCAAGTCGTCACCGGACACTACAAATGTAACGTCGAGGGCACTGAGATCGAAGGGTTTGGCGAAGGTGATATGACTTTCTAGCTCGATGTCGGACGCCGTCAAATGCGCCGAGAATGTGTAGGGCCTATTGGGCTCCAAATCGAGCAGCGGTCCACCGTTGGCCTCCAGACGGAAAGGCTTCGCGTTGAGGGAACCGGAGCATCGAATCTTGAACGCCGATGCATCCTTCTTTCCAGACTCCTCGGTCGCAACCAAAGAACCGCTGAATGTCAGTTTACGTATCGCATCAACGACGTGCACTTTTCCACCTTCGATGGTCAGCCGCCGAACGGTCGGCAACTTCGCAGGATTGGTATCGTGATTGGGAGTTCCCGCGGCGGTGCCGAGCTCCCAACTCGCGCGGCCCTGGGAATCTCGCTCCAAATTGACGGTGGGTTCCAATAAATCCACTTGCGGCAGCACGATCTGGCCGCGCAATAGACGACCCACACTCACGCTGACGGTGATTCTCTTGGCGCCGAACATCAAATCACGATCAGCCCATTTCGGGTTTCTCAGGCGGAGTCCGTTTATCTCCGCAGTGGGATTCCAAGACCACAGTTGAACTCTCAGATCCCCGTCAATCGACGCCGAGCGCCCGGTTTTCGCCGTGATCACACGCCCAAGCGCCGGCCGCAATAAATTCCAATCAAAAAATGATAGGAAGATGACGACGACGAGAACGAAGCTGAGGAGAATTATTCCTCCCCACTTGGTTTTTTTGTGTGCGCGGAAAAAGCTCATGAACATAATAAAGTGTGGTCTCCGATCGAAGCCGTCGCCGTAGGACTACGCCCTTATGAGATGTCAGAGCGCGGATTCCCGCATCGCAATGCAATAGGGGGTGCCGGCTGCGGAAAAGAACACGCCGCCCTCCCGACCCTCCACGGCACCCCTTTAGCGGTTATTGTTCGCCGCGCAGGGTGACCAGGGCAACGCCGATTGCTCCCGAAAAATACAAATACGCCAACACGGGCAACATCACGAGCGAAGCGACAGCTGAAATTCGAGCCAATCGAGCCAGGGACTTCGACCGGCAGTTCGAGGCACATTGATACGTCGCGACGGTTACGTAGACGCTGAACAGGAGGCCGAACACCGTGTAGATCCGCGTCGCGGGTTCGTTGCGGGGATCGACAGCCAAGCCAACGGCGCTCACCAGAACAGAGCCCAGTACCCCGTAGAGCCAAAATACCTTGGCAAGCGAAGTTTTCCCTCGCAACGGCTCGTACAGAAAAGTTCCCAAACTCATGTGAACCTCATCTTGCCGCGGCCTTGCCGGTGGACAGTCGGGCGCGGCCGGACCCAAGGGCCAACACATAGTAGAGTGGACTCACCACGGCGAGCGCCACCAGCCAGGAGATGTCGACTCCGCCCAAGGCCTTGGCAATGGCCCCGGTATAGGGATGGGTCGCCAGAAACGGCACCTGGATCACGATGCCGAACCCATAACAGAAGAGCGCCGTCGCATTGTAGCGGCCGTAGATCCCGCCATCCGCGAGGAAAAACGACGGCACGTCGTAGCGCCCGTGCTGGACCAGGTAAAAATCCACCAGATTGATCGCCGTCCAGGGCGCCATCACACAGAGCAGGAGAGCCAGAAAATTCTCGTAGTTCACCATGAAATTCTTGGCGCCGAGCAATGCCATCGCGAGCGCCAGCACGATGAAAATGAGGGACAGGACAATTCGGGCCATGGCATCTGCCTTCCAATCGGGCTTGAAGGTCTGCCCGACGGTAATGGTCGATAGCACGCCGCAGTAGATGTTCATGGCGGTGGTCGCGCCGATCCCGATGGAAAATATCGCCACGATCAAGAGGCTGATGGGCCGGGTGGCGCTCGCAAGTCCGGCCACGATATTTTTGTCCGCGACCGTGAGGCCGAGCAATGCGCCTAGCAGCATCGGCAGCGCGGATCCCAGCACGCAGCCCCAGTAGCTGGCCCAGAAAGTCGGCCGTACGCCGCTGTCGGCCGGCATGTACCGAGAATAGTCCGACACGTAGGGCGCATACGCGATCTGCCACAGCGCACCGACCGATATCATCCCGAGGAAGCCGCTCGAAGTCAGGCCGCCGCGCTGCCAAAGGTCCGCAGGCAGAACGTCGACCTCCAAAACCCAGAAAAAGCAGGCAGCCAGAGCGGCTCCGCAGAACCAGGTCATCCAGCGTGCATAGGCGTGGATCAGGTCATAACCATAGATGGCGGCAGCCACGCTCAGCAGGGCAATCAGCACGATGCCGGTCTGATCGCTGATGCCGGCGGCGATGCTGTGCAGGGATTGGCCGCCGAGCACCAGGTTGGAGGCGACGAAGCCCAGGTACATGACCACCACCAGGGCCACCACGAAGATGGCGCCGAAGGAACCGAACTGCCCGCGGCTCTGGAC
>Ga0073928_10007282_pt1 | contig 14427 bp, 13 predicted proteins | sample PaiPotPPA55metaG_FD_76969 | JGI IMG/M metagenome (GOLD analysis project Ga0073928, IMG submission 76969) | Iron sulfur acid spring bacterial and archeal communities from Banff, Canada, to study Microbial Dark Matter (Phase II) - Paint Pots PPA... ... | reverse complement strand
CCCACTAGATGTTCCATTCAATAGGTGAACTTTCGACCATCTCGTTTCTCCGCCAAGGCGTTCTCGATCATGCGATTTACATATCTTCGAAACAGAGCGCGTCGCAAGTATCGAAACTGCGGCCGAAGGATGGCTCTGCAAATTTATTGCAGAACATGCCAGCACGAACGCCAGAAAAAGTTTGGCAAGACTCTTGTACCTGCATTACACCACTTTCATTCCTACTCGCTTACTGCACCGTCAGATTTGAAAAATAACCATCCGTTGTGCCATATGCCCACAGAACGATTTGCCCGTGCGTTTCGCCGAGCTTCAGATCGTTCACGATCAGGCACGGCTGCTCCGCTCCATTCACGTAGAGCCGCGCTTTTGTGCCGGATACCTCAATCTTCATTTTGGTCCAAACGCCGGCGTCGAGATCCGCGTACGACTCATAGACGCCGGGTGTTTCTTTCCGCAGCCGCTCCCACGGAAAATCCGGCGTCGAAACATATTGCACGGAATGATTGCGGCGAAGCTGATCGTCCGAGCGCCCGTTCGTGGGCCGCAGATAAAAATATTCCGCTCGATTGCCGTGCTCCTGCGAACGAAAAGCTACACCGATAAATCCGCGGTCAGTGGGATCTGCGTCTTTGCGCGGCGAGCCGGCCACGTCAATTTCGATTGTGCCGTCCTTGAAGTCTGTGCCGCTTACGACCGCCAGCATGGAATAATCTTTCGGTTGATTCGGCAACGGAACCAGGTGCACCGCCGGACGTCCTCGGTAGTGGACGACTTCGGCCTTGGCATCCACCATTTCCAAACCGTTCAACGTATCTAGCGCGAGCGTTCCAGTCGTGGCCTTGGGCGCTTGCCCGCAGGAAACCCTAAAAATAAAAACGAAAGAAAGCAAAAAAGCAATTTTGCAAATACCTTTGCTCATAGCCGTCCTCTCCAACAGTTCCAGATTGTTTAACCTGACCAGGTTAGTGCGTGCGGGTCAGACCGTCTTGTACATTCTTGCTCTAAGCGGAGGTATCGGCCGGGCGTAACCCCGGTGAATCTTTTGAACTGGCGGGTAAAATGGCTTTGATCCACAAACCCAGCTGCGCAGGCTGCATCAGATATGGACCGGCCCCGCCGAAGGAACGAACGCGCCCGATTAACACGCACTTGCACCTGGTAAGCGTGAGGCGGCATCCCGACTTTTCTGCAAAATGATCGGTGCAGATAGTACGGGCTCAGTCTTGTTAACCGCGCCAAATCGTGCAGCGAGATTTGTTCTGCGTAATGTTCTTCGAGATATTTCTTGGTTCGATTCACGGCAAAGTCTTCGTTCCCGTCGCGCGTCGAAGCAATGCTTGCAGCGCTGTGCCGGCTAACCAGCCGTTCAAAAAGACGCATTGCAGCACTGTCGCGGAACAATTTCGATCCAGGCGATTCCAGCGCGCGATGCAGCCGCAGAAAGATAGTCATCGTTCGCGCATTGTGAATCAGCTCAGAACGAAAGTTTATCGTCGGAACCGCTTGCTCCCTAGATTGCTCCACCGCTTTTTGCAACGCTGCGAATTCGATGAACATGCAGCGAAAACTGCATTCGCGCTTGCGGTTGGCATGAACCTCGCCGGATGGCAATAGAACAAGAGTGCCCGGCGGCGTGGGATACGAACGGCCCCGGCAATCCAGGTCGCCACCGCCATCAACGACCGCGCACAAATACAATTCTTCGTGCCAATGGCGCGCGTACTCCATAGTAATCGACGCACCACGATGCAATTCGATTGAGTCGTACCCCGCGGCTCGCCAGGTGTTGACGGCCCGCTCTTTTTTATTGCGCCCGATTCCCTCTTGCATCTTTGTGTCGCGCGCGCCCGTTGTGCTGTTTCGCAGGGCTCGCCTTTGCTCCTCTTAGACGTGCGCGGACATGGTTTGTCTCAGGGACACGGCTGGCATTTGCATTCGAAATCACTGCGCGATGCATCCCGCCTCATTTTTGACTGCTCTAAGGTCAATCCAGTAGAATCGCCCGGCTAGAAAAAGGCATAATGCTGTTCGAGATGTTGGCTTTCATACGCGCGGAGAGGTCTCTTGTATAGTCTGCCTCAAAAGCTCCTGGCCGAATTTATCGGCACATTCATCCTGATTTTCTTCGCTGTCGGAGCTATCTGTGCCGACCAGTATCTCCACGCCGCGTCACAAGCCCCCATCGGCCTGTTGGGCATTGCTCTTGCGTACGGTCTGGCATACGCCATCATGGTCGGCGCCGTCGGCCACATTTCCGGAGGCCATCTCAATCCCGCGGTCACCGCCGGTTACTGGGTCACTCGGCGGCTGGGCACCTTGCAAGCTCTGCTGTACTGGATCGCTCAACTTCTGGGCGCTATCGCCGCCACTTATTTGTTGGTCGCCATTGTGCCGGACGCAATATGGACCTCCGCCGGCAGAGGTGTCACTCTGCTAGCTTCCGATTTCACGCGTCTGCACGCCATGCTTTTGGAAGGTGTGATGACATTTTTTCTTGTCTTCGTGGTTTTTGCGACGCTGGTTGATGCCAGAGGCGTTTTTAGCAAAATGTCCAGCTTCGCTATCGGCCTAACCATCTCGGTCGGAGTTCTGTTCGCTGGCCCTTTCACCGGTGCCGCAATCAATCCCGCGCGCGCTTTCGCACCAGCGCTCGCCGCGCGTTACTGGAGCAACCACGGCGTGTATTGGGTCGGCCCCCTACTGGGAGGCGTCCTGGCCGCCGTGATTTATGATCGCCTCTTCCTCGGCGACCAACCCCCGCTATAAGCTTTGTGCCGTTCTTGTTAAATTTCACACAAGATCGCAAAGCAAATGAGTTGGCGACTCGAGCAAGCCCTCGCTTTCCCAGCCACTAGCCCCTCAAGAAATCACTACCTGACCTAACGTACAGGTTGGCAGTTTAGAAATGCTTCCCCGCACTGTTCTTGCTAGCCCTTCACCCGCATGCTAGTTTGGCTTGAAGCGTCACACCCGAGGACTTTCGCTATGGCTGTCAGTATTGACGATTTGTTGCGCCGCGCGGTCGAAAGCCGGGCGTCGGACTTGCACCTGAAAGTAGGCAACCATCCTTACTTGCGCGTGGACGGAATCCTGAATGGCCTCACCGACGTCCCACGTATCACGCCGGAAGAAATGCTTTCCATGGCCTTCAGCATGATGACCAACCGGCAAAAACAAAAATTCAAGGAAACCGCCGAGTTGGACATGGCTTACGGCGTCGCCGGCCTGGGCCGCTTCCGCGTAAACGTATTTCAACAACGCGGCAACGTCGGCATGGTTCTTCGCGTCATTCCCACGAAAATTCGCACGATTGAAGAACTGGAGTTGCCCCGCGTTATTTCGCAGATTTGCGAAGAACAGCGCGGCTTGATTTTGACCACCGGTACTACCGGTTCCGGTAAATCCACCACTCTTGCGGCGATGATTGACCGCATCAATTCCCTGCGCGCTGAACACATCATCACCATCGAAGACCCGATTGAATATTTGCATCGAGACAAAAAAGGGTTCATCAATCAGCGCGAGGTTGAGGTAGACACCTCTTCGTTCTCCACCGCGCTCCGCGCCGCTTTGCGTCAGGATCCTGACGTGGTGCTGGTCGGCGAAATGCGCGACCTGGAAACAATCTCCACCGCGCTGCTGGCCGCTGAAACTGGCCATTTGGTGCTCTCCACTTTGCACACTCTCGACGCTACGGAGACCATTCAACGCATCATCGCCGTGTTTCCGCCGCCCGAACAAAAACAAATTCGCTTGCAGCTAGCCGGAACCTTGAAAGCCGTCATCAGCCAGCGCCTGGTGCGTAAGGCCGACGGCAGCGGCCGCGTCCCCGCCGTGGAAGTGATGATCTGCACCGGATACATTCGCGATTGCATCATCAATCCCGATAAGACACGCATGATCCGCGACGCCATCGCCGCCGGCACCAGCCAATACGGTATGCAGACTTTCGATCAGTCTCTGTTCGATCTCTATTCGCGCAACCTGATCACACTGGAAGAAGCTCTTATGCGCGCTTCGAATCCGGACGACTTCCGCCTCCGCGTTCAAGGTGTCCGCTCATCGGCCGACGCAGCCCGCGAAGAAATGGAACGCGCCATGACTGAATTCGACCGCCTCGGCAGCCGCTAGCAATTCGCGGCATTCTTTGCCCTGATGTGATCATCGGAACTTCCCACGGTAAAAGATCCATCACTTCATGAAAATCAACCTCAAGGTATTCTGAACTCGAATATTGATTTACACCGTCAGTTTTTGCCTGCAGGCGGTTGGTGAGTGGGATCCGACTCCAAGCCATGGCCTGGCGTACGGATTTGCCCTCGCAATCTTTGCGTTCCTCGGACCTTTGGATTGGATCGATAAGGCTTTGTTCAACGGCAATGGTTTTTGGCGGGATAACTTTGGATTTTCCTTGAAATTGTCCATATTCCTTACCGGGTGGGACAAATCCGGTCTTTATCATTGCCGCATTTCTGGAATTGAGCGAATATCGCCAGAGGCTATTTTCCATCCTGAGAATCGCAATATTTTCGATCGTGCCCGTCACTTGGGTTTTATTCTTCCAGGCTCGTCGACAGGTTTATCCGCCGGAGGGATACTTTCTCTGGATTCTCGGGATGCTGCTCGCCATGTTTCCAGCTCAGTTCTCGCCCAGTGGCCCTGATATTTCGCAAGCCTCATCCCGTAAGTGAACGGGCTTCCAAAAACTCCTCTCAAGAACTGGGCCTGGCATGGCAGGGGTCTACAGGTTTAATGCATGCGGATCGCCAAGTCGCAATCGGTACAGCACATGCCGCCGCAGCGGATGCCCTTCCGGCAAGTTCGGATGATCGAAATCGTCCGACACATCGTGAGTCATCCCAATTTTCTCCATCACTCGACGTGACCTAATATTTTCCGGAGCTGTGAAGGACACCAAACTGTCGGGCGCTAGCTGTTCAAACGCATACTTCGCCACGGCCCGCGCCCCTTCCGCTGCTAACCCGCGTCCCCAGTAGTCCGCCCCCAGCCTCCAACCAATCTCAAGGCACGGAGTGAAATGCGCCTTAAATGACGGCACAGCCAGTCCCACAAATCCAATAAATGACCTCCCCTCCCGCAACTCCGCCGCGAACAATCCAAACCCGTGCTCTTTGAAATGTTTTTCGATCCGATCAAAAAGCAAATCGCTCTCGGCGCGAGTCATGCACTCAGATATAAATTCCATCACACGCGGATCTGAGTTCATCGCGTAAAAAGGCTCGCGGTCTTCTTCTTTCCAAGGCCGCAGCAGCAATCGCTCAGTCTCGATCAAGAATTTCTCCGCGCACTCCTATAGACTTCCAAAATCACGTAGGAGATCCAGCTTGCACCCTCTGCCATTCTCCGGCCCACCCATTTACGCCACAATATTCTGGACCACCTACATTCTCTGGATCATCCCTGAAGCGATCGCTTCCAGAAGAAAACCCGCCAAATCTTCTTCAACTCTAATGGACCGCCACTCGTACTTGCTGGTGATGTCGATGTTGTGGATTGGTATCGCGGCAGACTTCGCGCTTGCGTTCGTGTTCCCGCAAGCCTCCGTCTGCTCGGCCCGCACCGCGTTATTCTTCACCGGCATCGGCCTGATGTATGCGGGAATGACGCTTCGATTATATTCGATGATCGTTCTCGGCCGTTATTTCACCTATCAAGTCGCAGTCCACAGGGATCAGCCGGTCATCGAGAAAGGGCCGTATCGCTACATCCGACACCCTTCTTACACCGGCGGACTGATCACTCTTATTGGACTCGGGCTGGCTCTCGGAAATTGGGCCGGGCTGTTCGTGCTTCTCGTTTTTATGGCCGTGGGATACGCCTACCGAATTTCAATCGAGGAAGTCGCGTTAGCCACTTCTATTGGCGAGCCGTACAAGGCTTACATCCGGCGCACCTATCGCCTAATTCCCTACATTTATTAATTCTTAAGTGTATTTTTTTTCTTCGAATTTCCAGCGCTCTCGGTAAGCTCCAATTTGGCTCGATAAGATTTCCAATAACACTTTCAGCGTCGCTGTCGCGGCGTTATCCTAATACTGTAAGCCAGAGACAGACAGGCTCTGCCATGGTGATCAGCGATGAGCATCGCGCAAAGAGAAAAAGCCGAAAAACTCCGCTCCCTCCATAACGGCCCGGATATTCTGTTATTTGCAAATGCCTGGGACGTAGCCAGCGCCTGCATCCTCGAGCGTCTCGGGTTTCCCGCCATCGCCACCACTAGCGCGGGCGTCGCGAACACGCTGGGTTATGCGGACGGCCAACATATCACCTCCAACGGAATGCTGCGAGCAGTCGGTCACATTGCACATGCCGTCGATATCCCGGTCACCGCGGATATGGAAGCGGGCTACTCCAGCACTCCCGTTCAGATGCATCAAGTTGCGCTGCAACTCATCGAAGCTGGCGCCGTCGGCCTGAATCTGGAAGATGGTGAAGACGACGAAGCTCGCGTTTCCGAGACGCAGGCTCAGGTAGAAAAGATCCAAGCCGTCCGGGAAGCCTCCAACCAATCCGGAGTGCCGCTCGTGATCAACGCTCGCACCGATGCCTACTGGGCCACGACAAGTCCGTCTCCAAATCGCTTCGCCGAATGCGTCCGCCGCGCAAATCTATATCGCCAAGCCGGCGCGGACTGCATCTTTGTCCCCGGCATGAAAAAACTCGACGAGATCAAAAAGTTTTTGCAGGAGTCTCCAGGCCCCATGAACGTCCTGGCCGGCCCCGGCGGGCCAACCATCGACGAACTGAAAACCGCAGGCGTGCGCCGCGTGAGCCTCGGCTCCGGCCCGTCGCGTGCGGCCCTCGGCCTGTTGCGCGAAATTGCCAGCGAACTGAAATCCAAAGGCACCTACGAGACCCTGGCCCGCTACATGCTTCCCGCAACCGAAGTAAACGCCATGTTCTCCGCCCGCAAAAAACCAGCTGGTCAAAAATCATAAAAAAGGAGCTGCCATGAATCCACGCATCAGTCTGACCAAAATCAATCCGAAAGCCTACGCTACTGTCTTAGCCATGCAGAAGTATGTTGACGAATCCGGCCTCGAGCCTCTTTTGCTCGAACTAATAAAATTGCGCGCTTCGCAGATCAACGGCTGCGCGTATTGCCTCGACATGCACACAAAAGACGCGCGCGCACTGGGTGAAACTGAACAGCGCCTCTACACCGTCTCCGCCTGGCGTGAAGCTCCTTTCTTCAGCGAACGCGAGCGTGCCGCTCTCGCTTTGACCGAAGCCATCACGCTAATCGACGAGGGCCACGTGGCCGATGACGTCTACGCCCAGGCTCATGCCCAGTTCAACGACAAAGAGCTTGTGGATTTGGTCATGGCCATCGCCACAATCAATACTTGGAACCGCCTGGCAATCACATTCCGCGCCGAACCGGGCCACTACCACCCCACCGAGCGTGTAAAGCAGCGCGCCGCTTCTGCCGCGCAAGAATGAACTCTAGTCCCTAGCAAAGGCCGCCCTTTAGGTGGACATAAATCGCCAACGTCAATCGTTCTCAAGGGGCAGGCAGCTCACTCGCTACCGCGAAGTAGGCACCTGCCCCGCTTCTGTTTCTTTTGTTTCTGAGCTTCCTTGCTTCCACACGCTCTTGCTTCTATGCTCGTCCTTGCATGCGACAGCGCTCTTCGCCCCGCAAAGTTTCCAACCACGCGGATCTTTACGCCTGCGCGGTACGCGGTTTGATGCGCCGCGCATATTCGATCCACGAGATGAAGATCTATCTTGACTGCCGCGCCGACGATAAAGATCTAATCCCGCCGGTCGTCGCCCGACTCCGCGAGCTTAACTACCTGGACGATGCGCGCTACGCCCTGGACTACGCCAACCAGCGCGCAAAATTGCGTCGCCAGGGAGGCTCCCGCATCACCCGCGAACTTCGCGCCCGCGGCGTACCTGATCGCTACATCGACGCCGCTCTTGAAACCGTCTTCGCCGAAACCGACGAATCCACTCTGGTCCGCACTCGCCTAAAACGCCGCCTCGCGCATCTTCGCGGCCCGCTCGATCAACGCAAAATCGCTTCGTTGTATCGCAGCTTGTTGAGCGCCGGCTTCTCCTCTGAGGTAATCCGCGCCGAGCTCCGCGGTGTCACCAAAGGCGACCTTCCTGATTTCCCCGATTCCTCTGCCGCCGAAGAAGGAATGCTTTCCTGAGGTCGTCTGCGGCAGGCTACTCACCGCCCCACTGAAGAAAATGTCTGTTTCGAGGAAGGTTTTTTCTTCCCAACTCCGTCTAAGCAGGGCAGAATTCCTGAAATACTCTGGTCACCAGGAATCCAAAGCCATATGCATCTGCGTATGTATCTTGGGAGGAACACGGCCGCGCGCGATCCTCTACATCTGTCTACCGATGACCGCCCAGGGGTCTTCACTCATTTGCCAAATCTGTCCGCTAATGAGACGAGGGCTCGAAACGTGTGCGGCATCGAACAAGGAGCAAGAAAATGAAAACTCTGGTTCTCTCCGTTTTGGCGTGTGCCCTTCTGGCAGCTGTTGGCGTGTCGCAAGCCGCCACGCCCGTCGCGCAATCCGGACAATCGGCTCAGTCTGAAGACAAGACCGCGCCCAGTTACGACATGAAGGCGCAAGCCGCCCTGGACCTGGATGGCGTAAACAAGAAAGTCATCAGTCTGGCCCAGGCTCTCCCGCAGGAAAAATTTAACTGGCGTCCCACTCCTGACTCCCGCTCTTTCGCCGAAGTTTTTCTTCACGTCTCGGGTGAACGCTATTTCATTCTTGGCTTGATGGGAGCCGTGCCGCCCGCGGGGTTCGATGGTAAAACCTATGAAAAGTCAACCACCGACAAAGCCAAAATCATCGACGAACTAAATAGGTCCGGGGAATACACCCAGAAAACAATTCAAGGTATGGCAAACGCGGATTATGCAAAGCTGTTGCCCAAGCTCGGTCCCCAGGCGAATGAAGGTGACGTGATCTACATTCTCGTCGCCGACGCCCACGAGCATCTAGGCCAGCTCGTCGCCTACGCGCGCGTCAACGGCATCGTGCCGCCGTGGACCGTCGCTGCTGCAGCCGCAGCCGCCGAGAAAAAAGCCAAAGACTCACAAAAGTAGCTCAATCCGCTGCCGCAGGGGAGCCGATAGTATCTAAGGCTCCCCGCACCGCAGCGCCTGCGCCTCGAACGATCTTCCCTTGTAAATACCGCGTCGGCGTTGTTCCCAATTGCTTGCGAAACATCGAAATGAAGGCGCTCGTGCTGTTGTATCCCGCTTCCAAAGCCGCCGAGGTCACCTTGTCTCCCGCAGCCAGCCGCTGCATGGCATGAAGCAACCGAAGTTGCTGGCGCCACCTGTTGAAAGTCATTTTTGTTTCTTCCAGGAACAGACGCTGAATAGTTCTCTTGCTCGCGCCGCAGTCCATGCACAGTTTTTCTAATGTTCTTTGATCACCCGGATGCGCAAACAGCGTTCTGGCCACCCGGGTCGCCCGCGAATCCACAGGATGTGGCAATTGCAACGGGATACTCTCTACTCCTTTCAATTGATCCAGGATAATCTCTACGATCCTTCTCTCCGTCGGATCTTCTTTACGCAATTTCGCAAACGTGCAGGCGTGAAGAATCAGTTCCCGCAATAGCGACGACACATTTATCACCATGCATTTCTTGGGAAATGACCGGGCAAGTTTCGGCAGGAAGTAGAGCGTTCGCATGGACACCCGTCCTGACATCGCCACAGAATGCATCGTTTTCGCGGGAATCCACACCGCGCGAAGCGGCGGCACCACCCACAGCCCTTCCTCCGTGGTGACCGTCATCACCCCGGCTGAAGCGAACAGAAGCTGGTCCTCAGGATGAGAGTGCTCCGGGATAGCGTGCCCGTCTTCCAGCTCGGCACTTACGTTTGCCACCTCTGCTACGCGACGAGCGTCCGAACCGAGCAGTATACTTTGGCATCTATGCGACATTTGTTGTCACAATAGCGAGAGAAAGAAGGCTGCGCAAGTGCTATTCCTTTCGCCGGAAATCAATCAGGAGGCCAACATGCTGGCTCAAGGAAAAATGGTCGGGTTCGTCCCGACGAAAGACTATGAGAAGGCTCGAGCCTTCTATGAAGGCAAGCTAGGCTTCGACTTCATAAGTCTCGATCAATATGCGCTGGTTATGAGTGTCGGTGGCCACAAAATTCGCATCGCAAAGGTGCCGAATTTTACTCCGCTGCAAGGCACCATCCTCGGTTGGGAAATACAGGATATTCAGGCGGTCGCTAGCTGGCTTCGGGACCGCGGCGTGACTCTCGAAAAATATCCGTTCGTTCAAGATCGTGACTTGGGTATTTGGACCACGCCTTCAGGCGATAAAGTCGCCTGGTTCAAAGACCCAGACGGCAACATTCTGAGCATCGCGCAGCATCCCCATCCGGCTACAAAATAATTTGCAAAACTCCGTGTTGCGGGGCACAATCCAGCATCTCGCTGGCCTACCCGCAGGTCGCTCAGGAGGTTCTATGATGAAATCTCTATTGCTCGGGACCATTCTGGGTGGTTTAACCGCGTTCATCTGGAGCAGCATTTCCTGGGCTGTTCTCAGCTGGCACGAAAAGCCCATGCTCGCTTTTCAAAATGAAGACGAGGTAGCCGCTGTGATTGCGTCGCACTCTACACAGTCAGGAATCTATGTGCTTCCCGGCGCCCCTCCCACCGAAGGCATGTCTGCAGATCAGAAGAAAGCTGCGCAAGCAGCTCAAATGGCCAAAATGCAAAAGGGACCGCTCATGTTCGCGGCGATTCGCCGAGATGGTTTCCCTTCCTACACGCAAGGCTTGATCATTCAGCTGCTTTCCATATTCGCCGCGGCATTCCTGCTCACTTGGATGCTTCTGCAAACCAGCGGCCTCAGTTATGCAGGTAGAGTCATGTTCCTCGCTGTCGCTGGGCTGGCCGCCAGCGTCATCGTGGATTTGCCCAATTGGAACTGGTGGGGGTTTTCCGGCACCTACACGCTTATAAATCTCGTCGATTTCACGCTGACGTGGATGTTCGCCGGTTTCGTAATCGCAAAAGTCGTCAAGCCCCGCGTCCCTGCGGTTGGCTTCGCGTCGAATTCTTAGTTTCAAATGGTAGCGTCCACTGCCGGCATGGAGAACAACGGTAGATCTGCATCTGAATTTTTTCAAAAAGGGGTGAGTCATGACGAAACGCAAAGCCAAGCCGGAAGTGCCGGAAAAACGCGAATCGCAGTCCGAGGCAAAGGCGATCAACCGCCGGTCATTTCTTGGGAACATCGGCTATGCAGCCGCCGTCACGGTCACTGTAGGCGCACTCGGCGATGCGAAACCGGCTGCGGCGCAATCGGCCTCGAGCAATTCCACAAGCGTCGCGGCGCCGCAAGGCATTACAAACCTGCGAGTGCTCCAGGCTTTCGAGCTGCGCGTGAAAGAAGCAGTCCGCGATTCCCTCGTTCATGCGGCTCCAAATGTTAGTAACGGTGATCTTGAGCGTTATGCCGACAAGGGTGGCACTTACACCAAAGCTCTTCCTCACGACTCCTTCGGCCGAGTGGACCTGAGCGCCTTCTCAGCTTTCACCACCGCGCTTGCCAGCGGGAAGTTTTCAGATTTCCAGAAAATACCCATGGGAGGCACACGCACACTAAACGGTCCGCAAGGCGGCCTGGCCTTCGACATGGAGTGTCTCGACGGCGTGCAATTCGGCCAGCCTCTTGTTTCCCCGGCGCCCCGAACTTCCAGTGAGCAAAACGCCACGGAATTATTGGAACACTATTGGGCTTCCCTGCTTCGCGATGTGGCATTCACCGATTACGGCTCGAGTGTGCTCGCAGCTCAGGCCGCCGCGGAACTCGGCGCGCAGACAACCTATCTCGGTCCCAGAAACGGCAGTGGCCGAGTCACTCCCGATCTGTTGTTCCGCGGCGCCTTCCCCGGTGAATCGCTCGGCCCTTACATTTCTCAGTTTTTCATCCTTCCCACAAAGTTTGGCGCTCAACCGCTGGCCCAGCAAATGCAAACCTATGTTCCGAATCTGGACTACGGAACGGACTTCACCACCTGGCTCGACATTCAAAACGGCGTGGACACAGGTCTGCGCAACCAGCTTGATTCACAACTGCGCTACGTGCGGAACGGCCGCGACATCGCCGCTTACACTCACCTGGACGTTCTCTTCCAAGCTTATTTCACTGCATTTCTCGTGCTCTCCGGAATCAATCCGCCGCCGCTCAATCCCGGCAATCCCTATCTCGGCTCACGGGCGGAAAACGGGTTCGGCACTTTCGGGCCACCCGACTTCGCAGCGACGATCACAGCCGTAGCCACCAAAGCTCTTGACGCTGTGTGGTATCAGAAATGGTTTGTGCACTTGCGCCCACGGCCGGAAGCCATTGCCGGGATCGTCCACTTGCTCAAAACCGGGCAGGGCGCCAACACAGACGTGAAATTGAGCAACGTGATCATGAATTCCCAAGGCCTGCAACAGAGCTTCAACAAGTACGGCACTTGGCTCCTTTCGCAAGCCTTCCCGGAGGGCTCGCCGACTCACCCTTCCTATCCAACTGGTCACGGCGTAGTAGCCGGAGCCTGCATCACCGTGCTGAAGTTTTTCTTCGACGGAAATTTCGTGCTCCCCAATCCAATGGTGCCCGCCGACGATGGCTTGTCTCTGCAGTCCTACACTGGCCCAGATGCCGGCGAACTCACCGTCAATGGTGAACTTGCCAAATTGGGCCACAACGTCTCTTTCGGCCACGGGATCCACGCGGGCATCCACTGGCGCAGCGATACCGACACGTCATTGCTCCTCGGCGAGGCAGTCGCGCTAAGCTATCTCCGCGACAAAGCCCTCACCTATAACGAACCTTTCACCGTGCAACTAACCAAGTTCGACGGAAAAACCGCCACCATCTCAAACCACGGCAACCCGTAGCGCAGTGTAGATCAGTTCAGCCTAATGTCCGGTACCGCTGTAAGCGCGTCCCAGAATCGGACGGCAGTGTCCTTCCACAGTTAGGCCCGGCCAGCTAAGCATTGCCGCAACATTCACTTAGGCTATAAACGATGTGGGCTGGGACATGCTTGAATTAAGTTAACTCGTCGTTGGAGGTGCGCGATGACCTCGTTCTGGCAAGACATACGGTACAGCCTGCGAATGCTCGTCAAGGCGCCGGGATATGCGGCGATTGCCATCCTGACGCTCGCTCTGGGTATCGGCGCAAACACCACGATTTTCAGTTGGATCAATTCAGCATTGCTGAACCCAGTTCCCGGACTTTACAAGCCGAGCGAGGTCGTCTCGCTAACGTTGGGCAAGCCCGGCCAGCCCTTCGGTTTTACCTACCCTGATCTAGAGGCCGTACGCAACGGGCAGCAGAGTTTTACCGGAATCACGGCATGCTGGTTCGCTCAAATGAGCCTGACGGGCAAATCCAAACCGGAACGCATCTGGGGCATGGTCGCGACTGCGAATTATTTCGACGTGCTTGGTGTGCGGCCGATTCTTGGTCGCACTTTTCTACCTTCCGAGGACGAGAAACCGGACGGCGCGCCCGTGGCCGTGATCAGCTACCGCCTATGGCAAACACATTTCGGCGCAAGTCCGGACGTCGTGGGCCAAAGCATTGAAATTAACAAACACCCCTACACCATCGTGGGCGTAACGCCTGCCGTGTTCCAGGGAAGCCAGACTGGAGTGCGAACGGAGATTTGGGTTCCCATCATGATGGAAGCGCAATTGGACGCACGTGGCGACCTGATTCACGACCATCACAATTTTTGGTTATTGGTCTTGGGACGGTTGAAGCCGGGCGTTTCGCTGGCCCAGGCGCAGGCGGAAATGACGCTTCGCCTCAAGCCGGAGGCAAAGAACTATCCCGAGGAACACAAAGGGAAAGACGTTGTAATGGCCTTCCCGCTCTGGCGTAGCCCATGGGGTTTGAATTCATTTCTCTCCACGCTGTTGCCAATGCTGATGACGATTGCAGGCCTCGTGCTATTGCTGGCATGCGCGAACGTCGCGAATCTGATGTTGGTGCGCTCGGTATCACGACGCCGTGAAATCGCTATTCGAATGTCGCTGGGAGCGAGCCGATGGCGGCTGGTGCGGCAACTGCTGGTGGAGAGTTTGGTGCTGGCGCTTGTCGGAGGTGCGCTGGCCCTGCTGATCACTGTCTGGACCGCGGGAAGTTTGATGAAATTCATGCCCGATACGGACGCACCATTGTCGCTCACCATCGCGACGGACCGCACGGTGATGTTTGCGACGCTGGTGATTGCGCTCTTTACCGGTATCATCTTTGGAATTTTGCCTGCACTACGGTCCTCGGGCGTGGCGCCGATTACGGTTTTGAAAGAGGACACCGGGAGCGCGTCCGGCACCCTGCGGAAAGCGCGCCTTGCCGGCGGATTGGTAGTAGCTCAAATTT
>Ga0073928_10007279_pt1 | contig 14432 bp, 10 predicted proteins | sample PaiPotPPA55metaG_FD_76969 | JGI IMG/M metagenome (GOLD analysis project Ga0073928, IMG submission 76969) | Iron sulfur acid spring bacterial and archeal communities from Banff, Canada, to study Microbial Dark Matter (Phase II) - Paint Pots PPA... ... | reverse complement strand
GCCAGACGCAGCGAAATCCCGCGCCCGATCCCCGATGCGGCCCCGGTGACCATCGCAACCTTGCCCTTGAGGGAGAGCAGCTGTAGCGCGCGTTGTTCGATCTTGGGGGATGGCATCTTCATCGCTGTGAGATGTTCTGGGCGCTAATCGCTTTGGTTCAGCACTTTCGTCGCCGCTTCCAGGGTGCGCTCCACGTCCTGATCCGTGTGAGCGAGCGTGACAATCGAATGCAGCGACGCCGACGGCGAGGCATAAACTCCAAACGGAAACAGCGACAGCACAAACTTCTGAAATGCCGCGCGATCGACGAACTGGCAGAACTCGCGGTAGTCGCGGATCGCCGGCTGGTCGGTAAACATCAGCTGGAACATCGGACCCACTCGCTGCACTAAGACGGAACGCCCGCGCTGTCTGAATAAGTCCGACAAGCCAGTGCACAGTTGCTCCGCAATGCGCCAACTGTGGCGGAAGGCGGCGTTATTGTCGCGCGTGAGCACGCGCAGGTTTGCTCGCGCAGCGAACATTCCGATGCGCGATCCGTTGTGCGTGCCGTAATGCAGCACGCCTCCCCACTGCAATGCGTCCATCACGTTGGCGCGTCCCACCAGCGCCGCGACCGGCAGTCCGCAGCCCAGCGCCTTGCCGAAGGTCACGAGGTCCGGAGAAAGTTTGTAATATTCCTGGCAGCCTCCGGGCGCGATGCGGAATCCAGTCACGGTTTCGTCGAGGATGAAAACAATGCCGTGCTCCCGCGCCATTTCTTCGAGGCCAGTCAGATATCCCTTCGCCGGAGGAATGACGCCCATGTTCGCCATCACACCTTCGGTGATGATGGCTGCGATCTGACCTCGATTATTTACCAGGGCACTTTGCAAAATATGCAGATCGTTCCAGGGCACGACAATCGTGTCGTCGAGAGCGCTGCGATTCAATCCCGAGCTGTCTGGAATTTTGATCGGATCGCTGCGTAGTCCCAGAGCGCTCGACGGCAGCACGTTCGAACTGACCAGCAGATCGTCGTGCCAGCCGTGATAGTGTCCTTCGAATTTCAAAATTTTCGGCCGGCCGGTCACGCCGCGCGCCAGGCGGATCGCCGCCATCACCGCTTCCGTGCCGGTGTTGGCAAACCGCACGCGCTCGGCGTTCCGAACCATGCTCTGCAGCATCTCCGCCACTTCCAACTCGACAGGCGTAGCCGTGGCAAAGTGCGCTCCCGTGCTGGCCGCTTCGGTGATGGCATCGACGATCTCGGGATGCGCGTGCCCCAGCGGCAGCGCCCCAAAGGCCATCATCCAGTCGATGTACTCGTTGCCGTCCACATCGTAGATATGCGAGCCGCGCCCGCGCTCCATGAAGATGGGATACTTGCCGAAGTTGGCCGGCCCCCGTGAGGAGGAACTGCTGGCCTCGATCAGCGCGCCCAACGTGCTCTCGTAGAGCTGTCTCGACTTCTCGGTGCTGAAAATCATTGGGACCTCCGGGCCTGAAGCTCCCCGCTGCGCCGGCATCTGGCCGGCGGTCGCGAGCGCATCTTGCACTCCCAGCCTGGGGACAACCAGCCCCACGACCGCCGCGCCCAGACGGCAGCGCTTCGAGCTGACTGTCGCCGCGACTTGCTATGGTACAGCAGAGTCCTCGCCGGACGCCCTTCGAGGCTTTGCCGTGAGGTAACCCTTACCGAAATTCTCCTGCAATTTCCTCCCGCTCCCGCATTCTTACACTGATGGCGGATCCCCCCCGGAACATCCCCCAGAGAAAGATATGCATCCCCCCAATAGTTGGAGTGAGGCTTGAACCATGAAAAAGTCAGTTCTCGCTGTGGTTTCCGAACTCAGACAACTTGTTCTGAGAACCTTCTTCCCCTGCCTTGTAGCCGCTTCGGTTTGTTGGGGAGCGCCAGCCCGAGCCCAAGAGAAGTCTGCCGAGCCGTCTCATATTGCGGGATGGGTCGTGATTCCGGTGGAAGAATACCGCGTGCTGCGAGCCAAAGCGTTTCCGGTCGAGCACGATCCCGAACCGCCTCCCATGGACGCCACGCTGACGCGGGTTGATTACGACCTGCACGTGGCGGGCGACCTGGCCGCGGGACGGGCCAGCCTCACCGTCGATGTCCTGAAAGACGGATGGGTTCGCGTCCCCGTGCCGGCGGGCTTGCTGGTTCGCGAAGCCCGGCTTGACGGCAAGCCGGTAGCGCTTGTACCGGGAGCGAAAGGCGGAACGCATCTCTCAGCGCTTCTCTCCCACGCCGGGCGTTTCGAACTGCTGCTCGATATCGATGTTCCGCTCGGATCCTCGGCGGGCGAGCAGAGCATCTCCTTGCCTTCCACGGAATCGGGGGTGACGCGCGCGGCGGTCGTAGTCGCGCGCCAGGGAATCGATTTGAAAATCAGCGGAGGATTGCTCTCCGGGGAATCGGAAACCTCCGCCGAGACCAGGTGGCTGGCCTACGCCCGCGGAAATGAGGCCCTTACTTTCACGTGGCGGAAGAAGACTGAGGACCACCACGTCGAATTGCCACTTCGATTGCGCGGGTCGCTGACTCAGTTGACCAGCCTCGGTGAAGATTCGACTTCGGTTTACGCGGAAGCAAATTTTGAAGTCGTGCAAGGCGCGGCCCGTGAGGTGCGCATTCAGCTTCCCGAAAAAGTGACGATCAACCAGGTCTCGGGCGCGATGGTGGCCGATTGGGAAATGAAAAACGGCGAACTAGCCGTGACCTTTCTGGAGCCGGTTGAGCACAGCGCGCGCTTTGTCATCAATGGTGAGACGCGGCTTCCTCGCGACGGAATCATCGACATCCCGCTGCTCCGGCTACTGAATACGGAACGCGACACGGGAGGAGTGGCGGTCGAAATCCTCGGAGCCGGCGAGATCAAAGATCAGAAAGCGCAGGGGCTTGAAGATGCCGACGCCACCGACCTCGGCGAGATGGTCGCGAACCGGCAGTCGCCCGCTTTGGTTGCGTTTCGTGCTCGGTCGGGCGAAGCCGGTGCGACACGGTCGTTGAGCGTAAACGTCGCGCGCTACGACCAGCAAGCGGTCTTGCTGGCCAACATAGAAGAGGCTCGCTACCAAGTGCTGATGAGCGCCGACGGGAAAGAACTGGTGGAGGCACGCTACGCGGTCCGAAATAACCAACGCAACTTTGTGAAAGTTACCCTGCCCTCGGGAGCAACGGTGTGGAGCGTTTCGTTGGCGGGCCGGCCGGTTCGTCCGGGCCAATCGCCGGACGGCAGCTTGCTGTTGCCGCTGGAAAAATCGCGTGGAGGGGACGAGGCGCCGGCGTTCGCGATAGAGATTCTTTATCTTACGAAGGCGGCAGCATGGAACGACAAAGGCCACGAGAAGGTTTCTTTGCCGGCGCTGGATCTGCCAATTTCCCGCACAGGGTTGTTGCTCTACTATCCGCCTCTGTTCCGGGTTTCGGCGGAGCCGGGAACCTTTCATACGCAGGTGTATGCGAACCCTGCTGCAGCCGTCCTGGAGCCAATCGAAGAAGATGGTCGGGAGGGAGGAGGCGCACTCGTTTCGAATGGCACTCTCCCCGCAGCTGCCAAACAGTCTGATCGACTGGAGCAGTTCGCCAAGCTGCAAGCCAATGAGACGGATGACAAAGAGAAGAAGGATGCTACCAGGGCGCTTCTAGACACTTTCGCGGCAAAATCGCGGGCCGGCAGAGTGACCGGCATTCTGCCGATGAAAGTCGCCTTCCCCGCATTCGGTCCGTCGCTATTTCTTGTTTCTGAGCTCACCAGTGAGAATCAGTTTCCGACTGCAGAGTTCAGCTTCCAGCATGAGAAAAAGGGAGGTGTGCGATGAAAACCAGTTTTCTTGTGGTGTTGCTGCTTTGCACCGTGGTGATGGCAGAGGAAAAATCCACGCTGCCCCTGCCCGTTTCAGGCAGCGTGACGCTGACGCTGGACGAATACAACCGGCTCATGGAACTTGCGGCGAAGCCAAGCAAGAGAGCGGAGATCGCCCCTCTTCCGTACTCGGTTAAGCATGCCGATGTGAAATTGCGAGTCGAAAATGACGGCGTTCGCGGCACGGTGCAGCTGGAGGGAGAAGTTTTCCGCAAAGGCGTGAGCAAAGTTCCCCTGACGAGCGGAATGACGGTTCTCGACGCGCACCAGAACGGCAAAGGCGTTCCTTTGCTGCAAGAGAATGGCACGCACATGGCCCTTCTTGCAGGCCCCGGCGATTTCTCGATCGCTCTGGACACGGGTTTGCCGCTGCGGGTTGAAGCTGGACGCGCCTCCTTCAGTCTGCCCGCGCCGGCTGCGGGCAGCGTACAACTGACGCTGGTGATTCCTGGAGACCACACCTTCGCCAACCTCAGCTCCGGTCTCATCACCAGCCGGAAATCTGAGAATGGCCATACCACGATTGAAGCCACTCTGGTTCCAGGACAGCCTGCCAACCTCTGGTGGGCCACGCGGGAAACCGTAACTCCTGCCGTGCCTCGGGAGATGCGGTTTCTATCCGATGCCAAGACGCTCCTCTCGGTGAGTGAAGCCGAAATGCGCGTGGCCGTCCTGGCCGACATTACCGTCGTCCAAGGCGAGCCCACTCAATTTCAAGTCGAGTTGCCGGCAGGCTACGAGGTCACCGGCGTGACCGGAGCGACGCTCGATTCGACCGAGACGCAGGCGGGAGTTTTGACTCTGAAAGTGAACGCTCCCAGCCGTCGCAGCCACCAGTTCCTGATATCGATGGAGCGCTCCATCAGCGGTGCAAAGGCGGATGCCCCGTTCCTCTCTTTCAAAGGGGCACAACGCGAGACCGGCGAAGTTCTGGTCGAGGGCGCGGGCACCATGGAAATCACCGCGACCGAAGGGGGAGGCCTCAAGCGCATGGATGTGAGAGAGGTGAATCCTTACTTGCGGTCGCTGGCGCATTTCCCGGCGCAGGCGGCGTTCCGCTATCACAAACAAGCCAGTGAAACTCCGAACCTGGCGCTCGAGTGGGTGCGGTTTCCCGACGGCAGCGTGCTGGCGGCGGTTGCCGAGAGCGCGGTGGTCACTACGATGGTTACCTCGGAAGGGAAGTCGCTCACCGAAGTGAGACTGGTTCTCAAGAACCAGGCGCAACCGTTCCTCAAAGTATCTTTGCCCGCTGGTGCCACCATTCTCACCGCCGACGTAGGCGGAGAGCGGGTGAAGCCCGTGCAAGGTCCGGACGGAAATCGCGTACCGCTTCTGCGTCCCGGATTTCATCCCACCGATTCCTACACCGTGTCGTTCGTGTTCATGCACTCGGGAGCGCCGTTCGCGAAAAAAGGTGGAGCTGACCTGAGTCTTCCGAGCATGGACATTCCGATTAGCCTGCTGAGTTGGGAAGTCTTTCTGCCTGAGCAATACAGAGTGAAAGACTTCGGCGGTGACGTGATCGCCGCCAATCGCGTGCCTCAGCCCTTTCGTGAAGAAGATGCGATGAACGCGCAACGGACTCGCGATGCGGAGTTGTCCAGTCAGCTCAAACTGGAAGCTCCCCCGGGACAAATGGCGGGCTACGTGACCGATCCCAGCGGTGCTGTCGTTTCCAATACCCGCCTCACCATCACCTCGGACAATGGCGCGGCAAGAACCGTAACGACTGACGCGCAGGGTAGGTGGTCAATCGCGGGGCTGCCCTCGGGGCACTTCAAGGCCAAGGCGGAGATGGCGGGATTTCAAAGCAGCATTTTCAACCTTAACTACGATGCGAGTCAGCCGTCCATGTATCGCTTTCCCTTGAGGCTGGCGACTTCGGCCGAGACCGTGGAGGTCACCGCACAGGCGGCTCAGATGCAAGCGGGTATGGTGGCAACTCGGGGAGGCCCTGTGATCGACGGCGCCAACCTCGCTCAGTTGGAGATATTGGCGCCGAATTCTGGCGCCGCCCCGCAAAACCTAGCCTCCGCCAACGTCCTCAATTTGCAGCGCAAGGTTGCGGGCGTATTGCCGGTCGCGATCGATGTGCCGAGGACCGGAACTTCATTCAGTTTCGTCCGGCCGTTGGTTCTGGACGAGGAAACGAAGGTGACCTTCAGCTACAAGAGCAGGTGAAAGGGCGCTGAATATCGCTTGTGCCTGCGAAGCCTCTCCGCGTGATTACCCATTTTCTGCGGATGGCTTAGAATGTTCGTTCGCAGGTAGCGACGAATGAGTAATCCTGGGGTTTGGAAAACGTGGGAAGGCCGCGTGGTCGACGGGAAATTTCCGCTTCGCCAGTGGCTGGGTGGATCCGATCATAGCGCGGTCTTTCTCACTGAGCGGCCGGGCCAGCCGTCTCCGAAGCTTGCGATCAAATTAGTCGTGGCGGAGGTCACCGAGGCCGACCGCCAGATTTCACGCTGGCGTGCCGCATCGCAACTTTCGCACCCGAACCTGATCCGCATCTTGGATGCTGGTCGTTGCCGGCTCGACAACATGGCGCTTCTTTATGTGGTCATGGAATCTGCAGAGGAAGACTTGTCGCAGATCCTTCCTCAACGGCCGCTGGTGCCTGGCGAAGCAACGGACATGCTTCCCCCGGTTCTGGATGCGCTTTCGTATTTGCACGGCAAGGGATTGGTGCACGGTCGCATCAAGCCGTCGAACGTGCTGGCCGTTGGCACTCGCTTGAAGCTTTCCTCGGACCAGGTCTTTCCGGTAGCCGAGGTGAACTCTTCGCGCCGGCGGCGCGATGCCTACGATGCGCCCGAGACGGCTGCCGGCATTGTCTCGCCGGCCAGCGACGTGTGGTCTGTGGGGGTCACGCTGGTTGCGGCGTTGACCCAGAACACTTCTTTTGCCGAACCGGCCTCCGAGAGCGATCCCAATCTCCCCGAAACTGTCCTCCAGCCATTTCGCGGCATTGCGCACGAGTGCCTGCACCTCGATCCCAAGCGTCGATGCTCGATTGCGGAGATCCAGGCGCGACTCGAACCTGCGGGTCGCTCGGTGCCTGCCGAAACGAAAGGTTCGCCGCGGCCGCGGCGACCTGTGAAGCGCGGCCCTGTCGTCGCAGGTTTGGTGGTTGCGGCGCTGCTGGTTGCGCTGGTGGGGTTCTTTTCCCGTGGCAAGAGCGGAAGCGCCCCAGCGGCGTCTTCCACAGACCCGCGAGCGCCGGAGGCTACCTCAGTCCCAAAGCCCAATCCGACTTTATCTGAACCGGCCACGCCTCGAAAGAAGGCCACCGTATCCCAAGGTGGTGAGGTCGTTCGCCAAGTCCTCCCCGAAGTGTCTCAGAGCGCACGCAACACCATCAGGGGCACAGTCAAGGTCGGCGTGCGGGTTGACGTGGATCCCTCGGGCAAGGTGACAGCGGCCAGGTTGAAGTCCGCCGGGCCTAGCCGATACTTCGCCAACGCGGCGCTGAAAGCGGCACAGCGTTGGGAATTCTCGCCTCAGCCGGCGGCCAGTGCGTGGCTCCTCCAGTTTCGCTTCCGGCGAGGGGGAGTCGAGGCCTTGTCTGAGCGCGCGACTCGATAAACGCTCATTGCTGCGCTAACGCTTGGGGAACTGACGTAACTTCCACACGATCTGCCTCACCATGCCGAGCAGAAGCTTGGCATCGTAGGCCTCGAGTCCGAATCGCAGAATCAGACTTCGGGCTTTCTTCTCAAACATCGCGTCCGTTCCTGGCTTCACATAGCCGCTGATCCGGAGCGCTTCGAGTAGACCCTCGGTGATCTGCTCTGCCTCGCCCGCCGTCGCGGGCTTGAAATCTTCCGCGACTGGTTTGAGCGGCGTGCGGCGCGCCAGTTCGTAGAGGCATACGGCAACCGCCTGCCCCAGATTCATGGAGAGGTTTTGCTGACTTGTAGGAATGTTGAGCAACCAGTGACAGTGGCTGAAGTCTTTGTTCGTGAGCCCGATTTTTTCCGACCCAAACAGGAGAGCGACCCGCTCGCTCTGAAGCTGGTTGCGAATCGCGCTGCCGGCAGCTTCGTCCAGCGGGCGCACCGGCTGCTGCAATACGCGGTCGCGCGCCCCTGTTGTTCCGACGATCAGGGCGCAATCGGCGACGGCATCGGCAACCGTGCTGTGTTCTTCTGCCTGGCTGAGCACGTCCGAGGCACCCACGGCGGAACGGGCCTCGCGAAAGCCCGCCGCGTAGGGATTCACGAGGCGCAGGCGATTAACGCCGAAATTGCTCATCGCACGCGCCGCGGCGCCAATATTCAGAGGATTGCGCGGACGGACCAGCACCACGACGAGACCGTCAAGTTCTGAGAGGCCAGGCAAGAAACCTAATTCTACGCCAGGTTCATTCGCGGCTTCACTCCCACCAATCGCCAGCGAAAATCCCCGAAATCCATTCGGCGAATCATACCTTGCTTGCCGCAAAAGAAAAACGCCCGCTAAATTTGCGGGCGTTCGCGGGTTTGGATTCGTTGTACTAGCGCACTAGCGTGTGAAGCGAAGCTTGCGACGCAGCAGGGCACCGAGGGCGAGCGTGCCAGTTCCGAATAACGCCAATGATGACGGCTCTGGAACCGAGGCCACGGCCACTACCGACGTGTCGCCACCGGCAATCGTAGTTGAGCCATCGAAAAATCCTTTTCCGGTATTGATCGTTAACTGTTCGGTAAAAGCGTTGACGCTCATTCCTCCCGCAGTTCCGTCTACCTCGCCCATCAGGGTGTAGTTGTGGGTTCCGTTGGAGAGAGTGGTTAGGGTCCAGGTCGACGTACCCGTGAACGTTCCCGAAAATAAGACGCCGTTCGGGATGCCATTCATGCCGTTGCCGTTAACCGTGAAGCTACCGCCGGCGCCGAAAGTTGCGTTATGGTTCAACGATCCGCTGGTCAACGCGCCGGTATTGAACGAGACAGTACCCAGATCTCCTGTGATCACGCCACCGCTACCGTTGACGGCAACCAGGGTGGATCCTGTCAACGTTAGGCCGGCATTCGTTCCGGATAGGGTGCCTCCGCTGTTGCTGTAGTCAGTGCTGCTGGAGGCAAAGGAATGTGTAGGCATCAACATACAACCCACTACCCATAAAGCTAGCAGCAAAACTCTTCCGGATAAGGTCATCACAAAACTCCTTACTACAGCTGGGTTTGAAGCCGCACAGAACCTGCAGTACCGCCTAATATAGGGCAACCAGCGGACCGACGTCCATACAAAAAATCCTGTAGGACGTGTGAAACGAGATTATAAACTGTCGCCCGCAAAAGTCTACTCTGAGGCCACCTCGCGGTCGCCTTGGATTCTGATATCTCCTTCTTGCACATGCGGTTCCGGGCTACCCGTGGGACGTAGTTTAAATTGTAAAATAAATGTCAAAAAAGGTCCTTCCAGCCTGCTTGACCATCAAACCATTGTAAGCTGCAGGAGATCGATGCCACTCCCGGGGACTGGTTTTAGAGCCCGGAAGGACAGGAACAAACTATTTATGGGGAACCTCGCTACACCAATCGCGATCGAGAGAGCCATGACTGCGTCTGCTACCACCAAGCCTGCCGGGCGCATCCTCGTCGTCGAAGACGACCCGGCTGTCCAGAAAGCTCTGCGGCGGCTATTCGAGACCGAGGGATATTCTGTCGAAACTCAGTCCGATGGCAGATCCGCGCTCGATAGCTTCCAATCCGCGGCGCCGGCGGCCATCGTCCTTGACCTGCGGCTTCCAAAGGTTTCGGGTCGGGACGTCTGCAAGGAAATCAAGGCGCTCGCACCGACCGTGCCCATCGTCGTGCTGAGCGCGGCCAGCGATGTCTCCGACAAAGTCTTGTTGCTCGAGTTGGGCGCGGATGATTATGTAACCAAGCCGTTCAGTCCGCGGGAACTGCTGGCACGGGTTCGAGCCGCGCTCCGCCACAATGCGCGCACCCCGGATGTGCAGGTAGTCAGCTTTGATGGCATTTCCGCAGATTTCAAAAAAATGGAAATCAAGCAGGATGGAAAAGTTGTCGTTTTAACCGCTCAGGAGTTTAAAACCTTTCAGTTCCTGGTGCAGAATGCCGACCGCGTCATCAGCCGCGACGAGCTGCTCAACGAAGTCTGGGGCTATCAAAACTATCCTTCGACCCGCACTGTCGATAACCACATTCTTAAACTCCGCCAGAAACTGGAGAGAGATCCGTCTAGCCCCGTACACTTCCGCACAGTCCATGGCATGGGATATAAGTTTGTTCGCTGATACTCGTGAATCCTTCTCACGAACCCGTGCCGCGTTCTTCTCCGACTGAATCTGTGGGTGGACTCCTGTCGCGCCTGCGCCTGCGCACTCGCTTTCTACTCTCAATGCTGCTCATTACGGCCTGCCTCACCACCACGAGCCTGCTGCTCGTGCAGCGCAGCATTCGCGACAATGTCCGGCGGAGCATCGCCGTGAATCTGCGCAATTCGGTAGCCGCCTTCCAGGATTTCCGGCACGAGCGCGAAACCATGCTGACCAGTGACGTGGCTTTGCTGGCGGACCTTCCCATCACTCGCGCCATTATGGGCAGTCCCGACCCGGTCACGATCCAGGACGCATCGGAAGACATTTCGCAGATCGCAAACAGCGATCTTTTTGTGCTCGTCGATCATCGCGGCCAAGTCGTCGCACTGCACACCAAATCTCCCGGGCTCACGCGGGAAGCAGCCGAAAAATATTTCCAACAGTCGCTCGAGGAGGATCGCGGAGAATCCAGCCACTGGTGGCTGGGAGAGCATCACCTTTACCAGACTTTTGTCGAGCCCATCTATCGCGGCAGCCGTACCGATGGAACCCTGCTCGGCTTTCTCGTCATTGGATACGAGATTAACGATCGCCTGGCCGCAATGGTCAGCAAAGTGGCCGGAAGCGAGGTGGCCTTTTCCTGCGGAAATGAAATCGTGGGCACAACCTTGATGCCCGGCCAGATCGAGCAGCAAACCCTGCAGGATCTGATTGGCGGATCAATCCACGACGAACCTCGCGATATCGAGATCGGCAACGAGCGCTTTCTGGCCACTTCACTCGTGCTCTCCGGCTCTAGGCCCACTCCCGTTCGTTTGAGCGTTCTTGGCTCTTACGATCAGGCCACAAAGTTCGTCGATCAATTGAACCGTTATCTTCTTCTACTGGGCCTAGCGGCGATTCTGGTGGGAAGCGGATTAGTGTTTTTCATCTCGCACACCTTCACCCGCCCGCTCGGGAGCCTGGTTGCGGGTGTACGAGCCCTGGAAGGCGGAGACTTCCATCATCCGCTCGATCCTCGCGGGGGTGACGAAGTGGCGGAGTTGACCCGCGCCTTCGACCGCATGAGCATCAGCCTTCTCAAGAGTCAGCGCGACCTACTCGAGTCCGAGCAACTTGCCACCATCGGACGCATGGCCAGTTCCATTTCGCACGATCTGCGTCATTCCCTGGCTGCCATTGTGGCCAATTCCGAATTCCTCTGCGACAGTCACCTTACCCCTGCGCAGCGCGAGGAGTTGTATCAGGAAGTTCGCTCCGGGGTGAATTTGATGACCGACCTCATCGACTCCTTGCTTGAATTCGCCCGCACGCGCGAATCCTTGAATCCCGCCTTCGGCAACGTTGCGGAAACCCTGCAGCGTTCCGTGCAGGCCGTTCGCTTACATCCGCGATATCATGTCCGGTCCATCAATGTGTTGTGCGATGCGCAGCTTTCCGGATGGTTCGACCAGCGCAAGCTGGAGCGTGTCTTATACAACCTGCTCTTGAATGCCTGCGAAGCGGCTCCGCTGGTCGGTGGCCAGGTTGAGGTTACAGCCGCGGAAACCGCGGGTTCCATCATCATTGCAGTGGCCGACAACGGTCCCGGCATTGCTGACTCCATCCGCGACCGTCTGTTCCATCCGTTCGTGAGTCATGGGAAGGAGAACGGTACGGGATTAGGGTTAGCCGTCGTGCTGAAGATTGTTCAGGATCACGGGGGAGAAATTGTTATGGAACGCACCGGCCCAGTTGGGGACCAGGGATTGACGGTCTTTCGCATTGTGTTGCCCGCACGCCTGCCGGATGGCTACCGTAGTGATATCCCGGCCAACTCTGAGGTTCCTTCTCTTGTGCCGGTGCCGGCTCAGCTGGACGATTCCAAGCAGAATTCGATTTCGCATCCGGGTCCGTAGGCACGATCCCAATCTTCGTGCCTGGTTCCGGAAACTGTAGGACGAAGGTGTAGGAGGTCGGTGTGAAGAGCCTGAGGATTGATGCGGTTCGCGGAGCCACGTTGGCGGCTGCCGCTTTCGTCTTATTCAATACGTTCGGGCGCGCGCAGGATGCTCCCGCGAGCGGCCCTAACCCGTCGGCAGACGCCGGTGCCATTCGTGACCTGCAAGATCAGGTCCGTCAACTGAGAACTCTGGTAGACGAGATGCGCGCAGAAAATTCCGAGTCCCGCGCTGAGATGCATCAGCTCCGCCAAGACTTGCAAGCCACACGCGCTCTGCTGGAAGGCCCCGCCACTCCCACCGGCGCCGAGTCTGCAGTCGCTCGCCAATCCCCTTCGCCGGACGAGAAATCAAGCGCAGCATCCAACTCGGCCGGCCAATCCACAACCCAAGCTTCACCCTCGTTGGACGAACGTATTCAGAAGTTGGAAGAATCCGCTTCGCTGAGCGGCTCAAAGATTGATGAGCAATATCAGACCAAGGTCGAGAGTGCGTCCAAGTATCGGGTTCGCCTTCACGGCATTCTTCTTATGAACGCTTTCGGCAACGTTGGGAGATCGGACGATCTGGACTTCCCCAACTATGCCCAGCCGGTTCCGGTGGGCAGCAGGCGAGGGACCGTTGGAGCAACGTTGCGGCAGTCTGAAGTCGGCTTCGAAATCTTTGGTCCGACGATCGCCGGCTCGAGAACGTCGGCCGATGTCCAGCTTGATTTCGCGGGAGGGTTTCCCGCCACCGGTAATGGCGTCGATTTCGGAATCGTTCGCCTGCAGACCGCGAGCTTACGCTTCGATTGGGAACACACCTCGGTTGTCGCCGGTCAGGATTCCTTGTTCATCTCGCCCCTCTCTCCCACTTCCTTCGCGTCCCTGGCCACTCCGACATTCGCGTTTGCCGGAAACCTTTGGGGTTGGACGCCGCAACTCCGCATCGAGCACCGCTTCGCAGTTTCCGACCAGCAGACTGTAACCGTACAAGCCGGAGTGCTGGATAACCTCGACTGGGAGTATTCCCCAAATCACTTTTATCGCTCAGCGCAAGCGGGCGAAATGTCAGGACAGCCTGCCTATGCATTCCGCACAGCGTGGTCGCGCCCGGTAGGGGAGCATCCGCTCAGCTTCGGCGTCGCCGGCTACTACGGCCGTCAGGACTGGACCTGGGGCCGAGTGGTCGACGCTTGGGCAGCCATGGCGGATTGGCAGATTCCCATTCTTCCGCGATTGGCTCTTTCGGGCGAGTTTTATCGCGGTCGCGGCATTGGTGGTCTCGGCGGCGCAGTCGGGACCTCGATCCTGTACGGCGGCGATCCCACTTCGCCCTTCACGCCGATCCGCGGTCTCAACGATATGGGTGGATGGACTCAATTGAAGTTCCAGGCGACTCCAAAAGTCGAGTTCAACGCCGTCTTCGCAGAAGACAACGCATTTGCCCGTGACGTGCGCGGCTTCGCTATCGATCAGAATAACTTCGGGGAGATTCTGGGACGGAATCGCGGACTTCTGGGCAATGTGGTCTTTCGTCCTCGCTCTGATCTCCTACTGTCGGCTGAACTCAGACGTTTGCGCACTTTCCCCGTCTATAACAGTAGCAGCGCAACAAATCAGCTCAATCTGGCGATAGGGATTTTGTTTTGAAAATTCGCTCGATCCGGCGAACGTGCTCGCTCTTCATCGTGCTGGCTACATCTGTCTTCGCGCCGGCTCAGCGGGCTTCGATCAAGGCGCGGGTGGAGCTCATCAAGGACGGTCATGCCTTGACCAATGCGTCGAAGGCAGTCGTCTGGTTGACTCCGGTAGGAGCGACGGTCCAGTTGCCTCGACAAAAAGCCTCACAGATTCCGCAACTGGTGCAGAAGAACAAGAGTTTCCAGCCAGCGCTTCTGGTTATCCCGGTGGGCGGCAAAGTAGAGTTTCCCAACCACGATCCGTTTTTCCACAACGTGTTTTCGCTGTTTGAGGGAAAGCGCTTCGATCTTGGACTCTACGAGAGCGGAACTACGCGCTTCGTTCAGTTCGACAAACCCGGCGTCTCATTTATCTTCTGCAACATTCATGCGGAGATGAGCGCGGTGGTAATTGCTTTGCCAACGCCATACTATGCGATTTCCGATGCGCGAGGAGAGATCAGCATTCCTGATGTTCCGCCAGGCCGCTACGAATTGCAGGTATTTCACTCTGCGGTAGCGCCCGACGTGCTGCGCGCTTTGAACCGCGAGATCACAGTGGCGGCGGACTCGACATCGCTGGGGACACTTACGCTCCCCGAGTCTGATCTCACTCTCGCCCACAAAAATAAATACGGCCGCGACTACGACCGTCCCCAACCCGACAGTCCTGCCTACGCACGACCGTAATTGCG
>Ga0073928_10007278_pt1 | contig 14433 bp, 12 predicted proteins | sample PaiPotPPA55metaG_FD_76969 | JGI IMG/M metagenome (GOLD analysis project Ga0073928, IMG submission 76969) | Iron sulfur acid spring bacterial and archeal communities from Banff, Canada, to study Microbial Dark Matter (Phase II) - Paint Pots PPA... ... | reverse complement strand
TCGATGAAGCTCTTGACCAGCGAGAGGCCGAGACCGGGCCCCGACTGCCGCGTCTGCGGATTGCCGCGCTCGAACTTCTCGAAGATGCGCGCTTGATCCTCCTGCGGCACGCCGACCCCGGTGTCGGCGACGCTGAGCGCCACCTCCGAGCCGGGCGACGGGTCGCGCCGCGCGCTCAAGGTGATGGTGCCGCCGGCCGGCGTGAATTTGAGCGCGTTCGAGATCAAATTGAAGAGCGCCTGCTTCAGGCGGCGCTCGTCGCCGTTGAGCGTGCCGATATCGACCGGGCACTCGAAGCTCAAGGTCAGGTTCTGGTTGCGCGCGCGCTCGCGCGCCAAGGTCACCACGCTCGACATCATCGCGTGGATGTCGATCGGCTGGCTCTCCAACGTCATGTAGCCCGCCTCGATGGTCGCGAGATCCAGGATGTCGTTGATGAGCGACATCAGGCGATGCGAGCTGTCGAGGATGCCGCGGCTGTATTCGAGCTGGCGCGGGGTCAGCTCGCCGAAATACTGATGCGCCAGGATCTCGGCGAAGCCGATGATGGCGTTGAGCGGCGTGCGCAGTTCGTAGGAGACGTTGGCGATGAATTCGCTCTTGAGGCGGCCCGCGGTCTCCAACGCCTCGTTGCGCTCGCGCAGCGCGCGCTCGACCCGGGTCGAATCGGTGACGTCGAGATAGCTCAGCAGCACGTTGCCGTCCGGCAGCGGCACGATGGTCGCCTGCAGCACCGAGCCGTCGCCACGCTGCAATTGCTCGCTGGCGCCGATACGCCCCGTCAGGCGATCGATGATGCGTTCTTTGCGCTGCGGCCAGGGTTCCTGAGTGCCGGGGCCTTCAAAGAACAGCCGCGTCGCCTCGACAATCTCGCTCACATGCGGCTCGCCCGAGAGATCCTCGGCCTTGAGCTTCCAGATCTGCGCGTAGGCGGGATTCCAGAGCTTGAGGCGGCCATCGGTGCCGAGCACCGCCACCGCCTCGTAGAGATTGTCGAGGGTCTCGCGCTGCACCTCGATCAAGGTGTTGTAGGAGCGCTCCATCGCGAGTTTGTCGGTGACGTCCTCGTAGACGAAAGTGAGGCCGCCGAAGGGGTGCGGCGAGACCACGAGGCGCAGCGTGCGGTCATCGGGAAGATGCAGCAGCTCCTCTTGAGGCGCGAGGAGTGAGGTGAACATCGCCAGTTGTTGGCGCTTGAAGGCGCGAAAATCGGCGTGTTCCGGGAGCCGCCGCCGCTCGCGCAACCGCTCCAGCAACTCGTCGAGGCCAGGCTCCGAGGCGAGCCAATCCTCCTCGAGCCGCCAAAGCTGCGCGAAGGCCGAATTGAAAAACACCAGCCGCTGATCGGGACTGAAGATCGCGACGGCGACGGTCACGTTTTCCAGCACTTCACCATGGGCCGAGATGTGGCGCGAGAGCTCTGCCTGGATGTTCTCGAGATCGGTGAAGTCGCGCGCAAAACCCAGAATCTCGCCGCTTTGATCGAGCGGCTGCTCGGTAAATTCCATCAGCCGGCGCTGGCCGCCCACCACGATGTGGTGGCTTTCGGATTGCGCGACCTGGGTCCTGAGCGCGCGGTCCGCGAGTTCACGGCCCTGATCGCCCAGTACCCGCGCGCCAAGCTCGCGGCCCTCGGCCACCGCCTGGGCGGCGCTCGCCTCCACGGCTTGCGCATAGGCGCGATTGCCGTCCATGAGCGCGAGAGTATCGCTGCGCCGGCGCCAAACCGGGATCGGCAGCGCGTCGAGCACGTGGCGCAACTGGTCGCGCTCGGCTCGCGCGGCATCGCGTTCGGCGATCACCTGGCCGCGCCCGCCCGCCTCGATAAACCAGACGAGGTCGGCGCTCTCGGCCTGGCTCTCGATGCGCTTTCCCACGACCTCGAACAGCGTGTCGGTCTTGGTGGCGCGCGCCTCGAGGCGAAAATCGGTACCCTCGCTGCCGAGCCGGTGACGGGCGGCGGCGATCGCCGCGCCATCCACGGTGTCGAAGCAGGCGAGAAAATCCGCGAAGGCGGAGACCCCGCCGAGGCCGAGGCCGGTCGAGGCCCCCGGCACAAAACTCTCGGCCCCGCTCTTGCGATCGTAGCGATAGACCGCCGCCGGTTGCTGCCCCAAGAGCGCGCGCGAAGACGCGAGCGCCGCCATCACGCGCCGGCGCTCCGCCGCCTCGCGGCGCAAGCGCCACAGCGCCAACGCGGCCGCGCCCGCCGCGACGACCGCGACGACGAGCAGCGAAAGTGTCAACGGGATCATCAGCCGGGCTCCCGCCGCCGGCGCCGTCGAGCGGCTCTCGACGGAATGACCGCGCGCGACCGCGCGCCCATCGAAATGACCGCGCGCGACCGCGCGCCCATCGAAATGACCGCGCGCGACCGCGCGCCCATCGAGCCGAGCCGAACCGCGCCGATCAAGCCTGCTGCCATGCTCCCCATCGACGGCGCCCCGCGCCAGCGCGAATTATCACTCGCGGCGGTAATTATCCTAAGAAAAAACGCAGGCAGCGTCTGCTGTTAACCTTTGCGGCTCATCCGGCGCGGTTTGGCCCGGGGGCCGCCACTCAATATCGGTAGTGGTCGGGCTTGAAGGGGCCTTGGCTGGTAATGCCGAGATAGTCGGACTGCTTTGCGGTGAGCTTGGTCAGGGTGGCGCCGAGCTTGGCGAGATGCAGCGCCGCCACTTTCTCGTCCAGGCTCTTGGGAAGTGTGTAGACCTGCTTCTGGTGCATGCCGGGGTTGCCGTAAAGCTCGATCTGCGCCAGCACCTGGTTGGTGAACGAGGCGCTCATGACGAAGCTTGGATGCCCGGTGCCGCAGCCGAGATTGACCAGGCGCCCTTGGGCCAGCACGATCAAGCGCTTGCCGTCGGGGAAGATCACCTCGTCCACCTGCGGCTTCACTTCTTCCCAGCGATAGTTGCGCAGCGCGCCGATCTGGATCTCGCTGTCGAAGTGACCGATGTTGCAGACGATGGCGCGGTTCTTCATCTGCCGCATGTGGTCGAGGGTGATGACGTCGACATTGCCGGTGGCGGTGACGAAGATGTCGCCCAGCGGCAGCGCCTCCTCCATGGTCACGACCTGATAGCCTTCCATCGCGGCCTGCAGCGCGCAGATCGGGTCGATCTCGGTTACCATCACTCGGGCGCCGGCATTGCGCAGCGAGGCGGCCGAACCCTTGCCGACATCGCCGAAACCCGCGACCACCGCGACCTTGCCGGCCATCATCACGTCGGTGGCGCGCCGGATGCCGTCCACCAGGCTCTCGCGGCAGCCATAGAGGTTGTCGAACTTCGATTTGGTGACGCTGTCGTTGACGTTGATGGCCGGGAACAGCAGCCGCCCGTCCTTCGCCATCTGATAAAGACGGTGAACGCCGGTGGTGGTCTCCTCGGTCACGCCGCGAATGCTTTTGCCGAGCATGGAATACCAGCCGGGTTTCGCCGCGACCCGCTGCTTGATCGCGGCATAGAGCGCTTCCTCCTCCTCATTGTCGGGCTTGGCGACGGCGCCGGAATCCTTCTCGGCGCGCATGCCCAGATGCACCAGCAGCGTAGCGTCGCCGCCGTCGTCGAGAATCATGTTGGGGGCGCCGCCGTCGCTCCATTCCATGATACGGTGCGTAAAATCCCAATACTCCTTCAGCGACTCCCCCTTGTAGGCGAAGACCGGCGTGCCCGACGCCGCGATCGCCGCCGCCGCGTGGTCCTGGGTCGAGAAGATGTTGCAGGAGGCCCAGCGGATCTCGGCGCCCAGATGCCGCAAGGTCTCGATCAGCACGGCGGTCTGGATCGTCATGTGAAGCGAGCCCGCGATGCGGGCGCCTTTCAAGGGCTGCTTGGCGCCGAATTCCTCGCGGACCGCCATCAAGCCGGGCATCTCGCTCTCCGCCAGCGAGATCTCGCGCCGCCCCCACGCCGCAAGCGACATATCGGCAACCTTAAAGTCGGCAGCGTCGGCCATGGGAGATACTCCTGGGAAGGGGGTTGGTTTCGCTGGGGCAGCGGAAACGCGGCATATAGCAGCGCCATCCACGAGCGGCAAGGGGCTCGCCGCCGTCACGCCAGCGCGTTGAAATCGTCGAGGAGGCTCGCGATCCGGCCATCGTCCATCTGGTCCATGATCGCGCGGGCGCGGCGTTGGGCTGCTTGCAGGTCGAGATCGCGGATGCGCCGCTTGACGCGGCCGATATTGGCGGACGCCATCGAAAGGTCGCGGATGCCGAGGCCCAAGAGCAAGGCGGTGTAGCGCGGATCGCCCGCCATCTCGCCGCAGACGCTGACAGGAATGCGGGCGCGTAGCGCCGCCTCGATCGAGAACTGGATCAAGCGCAGCACGGCGGGATGCAGGGGATTATAGAGATGCGCGACCTGCTCGTCGCCGCGGTCGATCGCGAGGGTGTACTGAATCAGATCATTGGTGCCGATCGCGAAGAAGTCGCTCTCGCTGGCGAGCGCGTCGGCGGAAAGCGCGGCGCCGGGGATCTCGATCATGATCCCCAAGGGCGGCAGCGGATCGGGAATTGCCTCGCCGCGCCGCTTCAGGCGTCGTGCCGTCTGGGTCATCGCCTCGCGCACGCGGCGCACTTCGCCCACGGTGGAAACCATGGGCAGCAGGATGCGCACGGGTCCTTCGACCGCCGCGCGCAGCATCGCCGCCAACTGCGTGTCGAGCAGCTTGCGCTCCTTCAGCGATAGGCGAATCGCGCGCCGGCCGAGCGCGGGGTTGGCGCCTTCGTTGCCACGCGTCTCCGACAGGGGCGTCGCGAGCTTGTCGCCGCCGATATCGAGGGTCCGGATGGTGACGGGCTTTCCGTCCATGCCGCGCACCAGCGTGCGATAGGCCGCAAACTGCTCATCTTCGTCGGGCAGGTCCTCGCGGTTCATGTAGAGGAACTCGGTGCGTACCAGCCCAAGCCCTTGCGCCCCCGCGTCGATCGCCTGCCCGAGCTCGCGCGGGAGCTCCAGATTGGCCTGGAGCGTGATCTCCTCGCCGTCGCGCGTGATCGCGGCGACGCGCTTCAGCCGGTGGAGCTGTCGCTGCTCGCGCAGATAGGCCTCGCGGCGCTTCTGGTAGCGCGCAAGGCTGGCGGCGGTCGGATTCAGCACGACCACGCCGGCAAAACCGTCGATCACCACAGTGTCGCCCGGCTGCGCATCGGCGAGGAGACCGGGCACGCCCAGCACGGCCGGAAGCCTGAGCGAGCGCGCCATGATCGCGGTTTGACTTGCGCTGCCGCCCAACATCGCCGCGAAGCCGGCGACTCGCCGAGGGTCCATGAGCGCGGTATCCGCCGGGCTCAGCTCCTCCGCGAGGATCACCGTGCCCTCGGGCAGGTGCTGGAAGGCGGTAAACGGCGTTTGCGTGAGGTTGCGCAATAGCCTTGCGCCCACCGCGCGCACGTCATCGACGCGCTGCGCGAGATAGGCGTCATCCATGGCGGCGAAGCTGTCGCCGATCAGTGCGATCTCCACCTGCACCGCGCGCTCGGCGTTGACGCGTTCGTCATGGATGCGGCGATCGACGCCGCGCACCAGGCGCGAATTCGTGAGCATCGCCTGATGCGCCTCGAGCAGCGAACCCATCTCCTTGGCGGCTGCGTCGGGCAACGCCGCCGCCTTGGCCTTGAGTTTCTTGAGTTGCTTCAGCGAGACCTGGACCGCATCCTCGAAGCGCTGGCGCTCGCGCGCGATATCGCCGGCATCGAGGCGGTGCTCCGGCACCGGCACCTCGCCGTCCTCGGTGATGAAAGCGGCACCGATGGCGATCCCCGGCGCCACGCCGAGGCCGTGAAGCTGCCGCTCGCCGCGCCGGGTCGCGCCGCCCTCACTCCTCATCGAAGCCACCGATGACGAGATCGGCGAGCGCTGCCACGGCGCGCTCCGCCTCGCGACCGGTGGCGGCAAGCTCGATGCTGGTGCCGGGTCCGGCGGCCAGCATCATCAGCCCCATGATCGAACGGCCGGAGACCGTGGTGCCGTTCTTGCGCACGATCACTTCGGCCTCGAACTGCATTGCGAGCTTCACGAAGCGCGCGGCGGCGCGCGCGTGCAGCCCACGACGGTTGTGAATCGTCACCACCCGGCTCGCCGGCCCGGCGGCGAGCGGCTCGTGCGCCTCGCTCATTGCCGCGCGTCGGCCAGGAGCTGCGAGGCCACGTTGATGTATTTGCGCCCAGCCTCCTGAGCGCCGCGCACCGCATTGGCGAGCGTGTCGTTTTGCCGAAGACTGGCGAGCTTGATCAGCATCGGCAGGTTGATGCCGGCGATAACCTCGATCTTCGGCCGGTCCATCACGGAAATCGCGAGGTTCGACGGTGTGCCGCCGAACATGTCGGTGAGCAACACTACGCCGTCGCCGGTATCCACCGCCTTGACGGCGGTCAGGATGTCCTGCCGGCGCTGCTCCATGTCGTCCTCGGGGCCAATGCAGATAGCGGCGACGTCGCGCTGCGGGCCGACGACGTGCTCGAGCGCCGCGATGAATTCAGCGGCGAGCCGGCCATGGGTGACGATGACCATTCCGATCATGGGTGATACCTGGACGATCCCTCAGTTTGGGCTATTGGGACTCTTCGGCAAACGCGCCTCTACCGCGCCGGAGCGATCGAGATCGCGGTAGCGATCGAGATCGCGGTGACGCACGCTCACGGCGCGGCCCTGCTCGCCCAGCCACGCCGCGAGGCGCTCCGCCAGATAGACGGAGCGGTGGCGGCCGCCGGTGCAGCCGACGGCGATGGTGAGATAGCTTTTGCCCTCGCGCTCGAAGCGCGGCAGCAATGATGCCACCAGGGCGGTGAGACGATCGAAGAAAGTGGGAAAATCCTCATCCTCGCCGATGTAGCGCCCGACCTCCGCATCAAGACCGGTGAGCGGCTTGAGCGATGGCACATAGTGGGGATTACGCAGGAAACGGCCATCGAACACGATGTCGGCATCACGCGGCAAGCCGTGGCGGTAGGAGAAGGAGATCACCGAGAGTGCCACGCCCGGCGAACGGTCGAGCGCGAATTGGCCGTGGAGAACACGCTTGAGCTCGGCCGGGCTCAAGTCGCTGGTATCGATAACGAGGTCGGCCCGCTCGCGCAAGGGCCAAACATAGTGGCGCTCGAGGCGGATGCCGTCGATCACCGAGCGGTCGGATGCCAGCGGGTGCCGCCGCCGCGTCTCGGTAAACCGCTGTACCAGACGGTTATCCTCACAGTCCACAAACACCACTAGCGGCTTGGAGCCGCCTTCGCGCTCCAGCCGATCGAGCGTCTCGGCAAGCGCCGCGGCGCCGAAATCCCGTGTGCGCACGTCGGCGCCGAGCGCCAGGGGTGCTCCAAGCGGACCGTAGCTCACCAGGGTCGGGATCAGCGAGAGCGGCAAATTGTCGACCGCCTCGTAACCCATATCCTCCAACGCCTTGAGTGCGGTGGAGCGCCCGGCGCCGGACATGCCGGTGACCACCAGCAGCCGGGTCTGGCGCGGCGGCGGAACGCTGTCATGGGGCGGCGCTCGCATCGCCCCCTCCGCGGGAGCCGGGTTCGTCATGAGCCGGCGAGTATAGGGCCGGCCGTCGGCGCCACCAAGCCGCGGAGCGCGAGACGGACTTTGCTCGCCGCCGAGATCTCGAAGGGTGCGAGTCGTAGAAGCGGGATATCGCATTGAAAATATTGGCAAAACTCCGGATCCGGGAGGCGTTCCACGCGCTCCGGCGCGACCAATTCCAGGACCAGCTTCAACGGCGCCTCGGCAATCGAGGGCATGCGCAGAATGCCGAGGCCGCGGACTTCGAGACGTCCCGCCAGAATTGTCGGGGCGCGCAACAGCACCGCGCCCTCGGTCGGCCAAAGCTCGGTCTGGTCGTCGGCGACCAACAACGCGCCGCCTTCGACAAGGCGCAACGCCAGATCGCTCTTGCCGCTTCCGGAAGGACCCCGCATCAACACGCCCGCCCCCGCGAGCGCCACCGCGGTGCCATGGACCAACATCATGGGGGGTCTAGGTGTGCCAGCCTCGGATCAAAGTCAATGGCACCGCGCCCGCCGCGCCGGCCAGTCGCGGTTTAATCGTTTATTAACCTTCTTCATTCAGCGTTACCGCACACTTCGCCGCTGGGGAAATCACGGGACCACGGACCGACGAAGTGCTGGGACGACCGATGGAAGACTCCGCCGCGAGGCGGGGTCTTTCGTCTTCATGCCGCCGGCAGCCGCACGATGAAGCGCGCGCCGACGGCATTGCCCGCGTCGTCGCGGCGATTCTCCGCGCGGATGGTGCCGTGATGCGCTTCGACGATCTGCTTGGAGATCGAGAGGCCGAGACCCGAATGTGTCCCGAACTTCTCGCCCACGGGACGCTCCGTGTAGAAGCGGTTGAAGATCGCTTCGAGCTTGCCTTCGGGAATCCCCGGCCCTTCGTCCTCGACAATGACGGTGACGAAAGCTCCGGTGCGCTGGGCGGCGATGCGGATGCGGCCTCCAGGCGGACTGAACGAGATCGCATTGGCGATCAGATTGCGGAATACTTGTCCGAGCCGGCTTTCCATGCCCTGGACGATGAGCGCCGCACGCTGGGTGGGGGCGGGCAGTATCAGCTCGAGACGCGGATCGCCCTCCTTGCGCACGGTTTCGTGCAACTCGGACAAGGCCTCCAGCATATCGGCAATCGGCACCGGCTCGAGCTCGATGCGGCTCATCTCGGCATCAAGGCGCGAGGCGTCGGAGATGTCGGTGATGAGACGATCCAGCCGCGCCACGTCCTCGACCACGACGGCGAGGAGGCGCCGCTGCTTCTCGGGATCCGAGAGGCGCGCGGCGGTCTCCACCGCGCTCTTCAAGGAAGTCAGCGGGTTCTTGATCTCGTGGGCGACGTCCGCCGCGAAATGCTCGATCGCATCCATCCGCCGCCAGAGCGCGTCGGTCATCTCGCGCAGCGCGCCCGAAAGCTCGCCGATCTCGTCACGCCGCCGGGTCAGGTCCGGGATCGGTACCTGGCGTCCGTGACCGCGGCGCACCCGCTCGGCGGCGATGGCGAGCCGCCGGATCGGCCGCGCGATGGTGCTCGCGAGATATAGCGAGAGCAGCACCGTCACGCTCAAGACGATCAGGAAGACCTTCAGCACCTCGAAGCGCACCGCGCGCACCGCCTGCTCGACCGCGCGGCTGTCGGTGGACAGCAGCACCGCGCCCAGCACGACGCGATAATGTTGCACGGGCACCGCGACGCTCAGCACGAGTTCACCGGCTGCCTGGTCGCGGCGCACGGCGCGAGCGCTCTCGCCGCGCAGCGCCGCATCCACCTCGGGATAGTCCTGCGAGGTCGGCGCCACGTACTCCACATAAGGCGGATAATCCGCCGATGGCGGGAGCAGTCGCCGCAATCGGTTCGCGATCCGCTCCACCCAGCGCGCCATCGGCGTTTTCTCCTCCGGCGGCGGCAGCTCCTCGATCTGCACGCGGCCATCGGAGCCCTCGATCCAGCGGCTGTCGGCGATCAAGGTGCCCTTATCATCGAAGATGCGCGCGCGCGTTCGCGTCGGCGCCACCAACTGGCGGATCATTTGCCGCGTCAAATCGGGCAATAGGTACTCGGGCTCACCCTGCATCTCCTCCAGCGCGCCCTCGGAGAGCGCCGCCGCCACCAGCTCGCCTTGAGTCCGGAGCGAATCGAGCTCGGTGTCGATGAGGCTGGTGCGGTATTCGCCGAGATAGAGGAATCCCAGTCCGAGCAGGCCGAGCGCCAACACGTTGACCGCCAGAATGCGCCGCGTCAGCGGCGACAGACGACGCCTCAACTCGCGCGGGCGCCCGCGCGGCTCGTCGGCGGGATCGGCCTGCAGCGAAGGCGAGGGCTTGACCTCCGTCGCCGCGGCGCGCGCGCCGTCGGGCGGCCTATCATCGGTCGCGGTAGCGATAGCCCACCCCGTAGAGCGTCTCGATCTGCGTAAACTCGCCATCCGCCGTCTTGAATTTTTTTCTGAGCCGCTTGATGTGGCTGTCGATGGTGCGGTCATCGACGTAGATGTGCTCGCCATAAGCGCTGTCCATCAACTGGTCGCGGCTCTTCACATGACCGGGCCGCAGCGCCAATGCCTTCAGGATCAGGAATTCGGTGACGGTGAGGTCGACGGGCTCGGCCTTCCAGGTGCATTGGTGGCGCGCCGGATCGAGCACGAGGTCGCCGCGCTGCACCACCGGCTCGCCCTCGACCTCGCCGCGCGCCATGTCGCCGCGCCGGAGCAGCGCGCGGATGCGCTCCACCAGGAGCCGCTGGGAGAATGGTTTCTTTATGTAGTCGTCGGCGCCCATGCGCAAGCCCAGCACCTCGTCGACCTCGTCGTCCTTCGAGGTCAGGAAGATCACCGGCATCTTGTTCTGCTTGCGCAGTTGGCCGAGCAGCTCGAGTCCGTCCATGCGCGGCATTTTGATATCGAGGATGGCAAGATCAACCGGCTGCTGGCTGATGCCCTTCAACGCCTCGGCGCCGTCGGCGTAGCTGCGCACGGTGAAGCCCTCGGCCTCGAGCGCCATCGCCACCGAGGTCAGGATGTTGCGGTCATCGTCGACCAGCGCAATGGTGTTGCCCACGGGTCGGTCCTTCTGCTGGGATGGCGGAAGAGTTTGTGTCGCCATGATCGCTATCACCTCTCGCATGCCAGTGTGGCGTCATTCGGGCGGAAATCACTCGCACCCGCGCGATGGAGGTTTGCCTTGATCGGGGATGAATGGACCGGCCCAGGCCAACCTGCAAACCTCTGGGATCTTAGGTGTCGACCACCCTCGCCCGGCCGTCAAGAGCCGGGAGCGCGCGCCGCCATTGCCGCGGCCGGCCGTCGGGATAAGATCGCCGCCATGGACGCCGACGATGCCAAGACACCAGCCGATCGCGCGCGCCTGCTGATGGCGAGCGCCAAGACCGCGACCCTCGCCACCTCGCGATCGGGCTGGCCCTTTGCCTCGCTGGTGCTGACGGCGTTTGACCCGATGGGGGCGCCACTGCTGTTGTTGTCCGATCTTGCGGAACACGCCAAGAACATCAAGGCCGAACCACGGGTTTCGCTGCTCTTCGACGGCACGACCGGCCTCGATGATCCCTTAACCGGCCCTCGCGTTACCCTCATGGGCGAGGCTAAAGGCGTCGACCGCGAGGATTTGCTGGCACGCTTCATCGCGCGTCACCCCACGGCCAGTGCCTATGCACAATTCCGCGACTTCCGCCTCTATCGCGTGGCGCCCGTCCGCGCCCATCTGGTTGCCGGGTTCGGCCGCATTCATTGGATCGAGGCGGCGGAGCTGTTGGGCTCCGGAAGGAGGCTCTAGTGAAAATCCCGGATTTCCCGTTCACCGTCACCGATTGGAGCCGCGTCGCCGCGAGCGAGCATCCTGGCACGACCGGCATAGCGATTTGGCGGACCCTTGAGATCGGTGATGTCCGCGTTCGCATGGTCGAGTATTCGGCGGGCTATCTCGCCGATCATTGGTGTCAGCGTGGGCATATCCTCTATGTGATCGAAGGCGAACTCGTGACCGAACTCGAAGGGGGCGGGAGCGTTACCCTCAACGCGGGCATGAGCTACGAGGTCTCCGACGGCCTCAGCTCGCACCGCTCGGCGACCAGGACCGGCGCGAAGTTGTTTATTGTCGACTGAGGTGTCTTCGCAAACCCCCGATGCATCGCCCGCTGCGCAGGCTCCAGTAGCTGCGTGCGCCAAACCATCCGTCTCGGTGAAAGCATGACAAACGGCGGATATTCTTCATCCGCTGCGGCGGTCGCAACAGCGAGGGATGGCGGTCGGCTAACCCCGGGAACTCCCGTCGCGAACAACCGTGCAGATTTTGAAATTATACTCGGTAAAGAAGCGTCGACGCCCTTTCACCTTGGCCTGAATGTGCTGGGGATGGGCACTCCAGGCACGCAAGGCATCTTCGGACTCGAATTCGACGTAGGTGAGGCGTTCGCCATCCTCAGCGACGAACCCTTTATGCGACAGGTAGCCGGGCATTGCGGCAGCGATCCCGCTCATCCGCTCGGCCCATTGTTTGTACTCGCTCTCCGCCTCGGGCAGCAGGCGAGAGCGAAACACGGCGACGATCATTGGCTTTTTCTTTCCTGTCCAAGTGCCACACATCACGGCGCATATCGGCCGCGTATGTTGCGAGGACTGGAGATCCTAGATCAAATGCATAGTATGGATAATTATTATGCAATTTATCTATTATGCTTGAGCCGCTCGATGATCCGCGCCTGTAACTGCGCCACCACCGGGGCGAGGTTGCCGAGCGATGAGCCATGCAGCATCGTGATCGTCGCCTGAAGATCGAAATCGCTAACCGTTACGACGCGCAGACGAGAGCGATGCGGGCTATCTCTCAACTGCCGCCTGGGAACGAGGCCAAGGCCGCCCCCGCGGGCAATTAGGGATAGCTGAAGATCTTCCCCGAAGACCTCGGCCCCGACTCGCATCGGCATCTTGGCGCGGTCGAAAGCGCGTTGCAGCGTTGCACGGCAACCACAGCCGAGTGGATTGAGGACCCATGCTTGATCGATGAGGTCGCGAAGGCGAAGACGACCATGCCCATCGCCCCGAAGCTTCAGAATGCGCGCCGCGACCACGACGGCGCATTCGGAGCCCATGACCACAACCTGCATGTTAGGGGGGACCGCGTGGTTTTCGGTGAGAAGTCCGATCGCGCAGTCCAATGCGCCGTTGCGAACCCCTTCAAGCAGCCGCGTCGTCCAGTTTGAGCTGACTTGCAGCCGGATGTTCGGGAAACGGCGTCGCAAATCATCAAGCGGAGAGGTCAACGCCACATCCGCCAGACCATGCGCAAGCCCAATACGCAGATCGCCGGCCGGTTCCGCAGTCGCGGAAGTGCTTTTCTCAAGGTCCGCGACAGCCTTTAGGACACGCCGACAATGCTCCAGCACCTGATGGCCGAGCGGCGTCAGAATCGGCGGCTTCACAGTCCGGTCCAGGAGTGCGGCGCCACCCAACGCTGCTTCAAAGTTCTGCACGCGCCTGGTCGTGGCTGGCTGAGTGAGATTGAGGCGGAGCGCGGCGCGATTGAGCGACCCGGTTTCCGCGACGGCGACAAAGGCATTGATGTCCTGGAGATTCATAGCGTGGGAGCATAATCATTCTTTGATTATGCAGAAAGTCTGACCTCACCGGCTTGGCTTATCGAACAGCAACCCGAAAGCAGCCGATGACCGTGAACTCGAAGGGGGCGGGAGCGTTACCCTCAACGCGGGCATGAGCTACGAGGTCTCCGACGGCCTCAGCTCGCACCGCTCGGCGACCAGGACCGGCGCGAAGTTGTTTATTGTCGACTGATGGTTAACGGGCAAAGTGCCGTTCGGATTGCGGGCTGGGCGGCCCTCGGCTATGGTCGGCTTATAGAAAAACCGAACTGATAGAAACAAGACCCCAGGGGGAATTGCCGTGATGGACGGGACACCGAGAGAGACGGGTCTCAAGAGCGCGGTCGGCCTGGAGGAGCAGGGCTTTCGGCGCCTTGCCGGGGTCCATTGGAACCTGAGCGTGCCGCTGCTCTACGAGCAGGCGGTCCGCCGCGATGAAGGCAAGGTCGCCGCCGGCGGCGCCTTCGTGGCGCTGACCGGTATCCATACCGGCCGCACACCCAAGGACAAATTCATCGTCGCCGATGCCACGACCGAGGATGAGGTCGACTGGAACACCATCAACCAGCGCGTTTCGCGGGCGGTGTTCGAGAGCCTGAAACTGCGCATGCAGGCGAATTTCCAGGACCGCGAAGCCTTCGTCACCGACTGCTTCGCCGGCGCCGATCCCGACTACCGCATCTCGGTCCGGCTGGTGAGCGACAGCGCGTGGCACAGCCTTTTTGCCCGCAACATGTTCCTGCGACCCACGCAAGCGGAGCTCAAGACCTTCAGGCCCGACTTCACGATCATTCACCTGCCCTATTTTGAGGCGACGCCGGCCGTCGACAACCTCAACTCCGAGGTCTTCATTCTCGTCAATTTCACCGACCGGCTGGTGCTGATCGGCGGCACGCGCTATGCGGGCGAGATCAAGAAGTCAGTGTTCGGAGTGCTCAACTTTCTTCTGCCGCCGAGAAACGTGCTGCCCATGCACGGCTCGGTGAATGTGGGCCCCAAGGGCGACAGCGCCGTGTTCTTCGGGCTCTCCGGCACCGGCAAGACCACGCTCTCCGCCGATGGCACGCGCAGCCTGATTGGCGACGACGAGCACGGCTGGGGCGCCAGGGGCCTTTTCAATTTCGAAGGTGGCTGCTATGCCAAGGCGATCCGCCTCTCGGCCGAGGCGGAACCGGAAATCTACGCCGCGACCTTGCGCTTCGGCACCGTGCTCGAGAACGTCGTGCTCAATCCCCTGACCCGCGAGCCCGATTTCAACGACGAGAGCCTGACCGAGAATACGCGCGCCTGCTACCCCATCGACTTCATT
>Ga0073928_10007277_pt1 | contig 14434 bp, 12 predicted proteins | sample PaiPotPPA55metaG_FD_76969 | JGI IMG/M metagenome (GOLD analysis project Ga0073928, IMG submission 76969) | Iron sulfur acid spring bacterial and archeal communities from Banff, Canada, to study Microbial Dark Matter (Phase II) - Paint Pots PPA... ... | reverse complement strand
GTCAGCTCGCGGCCAAGCGAAGCGGCCTCGTTCGAGCCGTTTGGAGAGCAGACATAGTCCGCCATCTCGCCAGTAAAGACACTTGAGCAGGTCGCCGCGTTTGCCCCGGAAGACGAAGACATGCCCGGAGAACGGATCTTTTTGAAGGACTGTTTGCACCTTGGCTGCGAGCCCGTCGAAACCGCATAACATCGCATGTCCGTGAACCCGGCTGCTATCCAGATACGGGTGCTCGTCGACTGCTCGACGACCGAGGCAAGCTCTTGGGAGCGCATCATCGACTCAGGCATTGCATCACCAAGCGCAGTGCATCGAGATCAACGTGGCCCTCAATGCGCACTTCGCTTCGCGCAAACAGCACTCGCAAGACGCCCGCAGATGTGTGCGTCTCCGACGGCGCCGAAGCCTTCTTCTTCTCGTCAGGTTCGCTCAACACCACCGGCAACATGAGGCCGTCTTCCCGCTTCGGCTCGAGTCGGCCTTCAAGATACTGCTTGCGCCAGTCGAACACTTGATTTGCGTTCACTTCGTGCGCTCGCGCCACTTCCGCCACGGATCGGCCCGGCACCAACGTTTCTCTGACGATTTGGCACTTCTCTTCCACCGTACGGCGCCGGTAGCGCCGCGTACCTTGATCGTCGCCGCCCACTTCAGTGACTGTGTCCATGATCTCCCTTTATGGACACAGTGACATTTGTGCCCCAGCGAAAGCATGGGGTGCGATGCCACCAGAATCTAGACGGTCAAGATCGGACGCTTACATCCTATCTGAGCACTTTCGTAGAGCGCAATCATCGGTTCATGTGCATTGCTGATCCCTCCGCAGCTTAGGATAAGCCGGGTCACGAAATAGAATGTCCACGTGGTTGCGGCGCACGCTCAAAGCCTCGATGATTCCGGTGAAATGACCGTTGCCGGTGATCACTGATCGAACAACTGATTCGGCTCGCGACATGCAAGTCATAGAACTTACGGCGTGCGTGCGCCTTATGCCGCGCAAGGGAAGGCTCAATATCCCGAGCGCTGTTTTATCCGGAGATCGATGAGTGCGGCCCTTGTTTGTAGGTGGTGGTCTCCGAGACATGAAATACGTTGACCGCTGCCAGCAATTCACGGGCTTGCTCTTCGAGTAAGTGCGCGGCGGCTGAGGCTTCTTCGACCATTGCTGCGTTTTGCTGCGTCGTTTGATCCATTTGATAGATTGCGATATTCACCTGATCTATGCCCTTGCTTTGCTCCTCAGAAGCCGCCGCGATTTCGCCGATGATATCTGTAACGCGCTGCACGGCACTGACGACCGAAACCATTGTGGATCCCGCACGCGTAACCAGCGCTGAACCCTCTTCGACTTGCGCGACGGAATTTTCGATCAAGGCTTTAATTTCTTTGGCCGCATCGGCGCTACGGCTTGCTAGGCCGCGTACCTCACCGGCCACCACGGCGAACCCACGTCCCTGTTCGCCGGCGCGCGCTGCCTCGACCGCTGCGTTAAGAGCTAATATATTGGTTTGAAAGGCGATCGCTTCGATAACAGAAATAATATCGACGATTTTCTTCGAGCTTGTCGTAATGTTTTGCATGGTATTAACCACTTGCCGCACGACGTCTCCACCTTCATTGGCAATCTGCGAAGCGCTCGCTCCCATCTGGCTGGCTTGCCGAGCGCTATCGACATTTTGTTTTACGGAAGCCGTGAACTGTTCCATACTGGCGGCAGTTTGTGCCAAAGACGCCGCTTGCTGTTCAGTACGCACAGATAAGTCATAGTCGCTAGCTGCGATTTCCTGAGTTGCCAAGGTAATGGTTTCGGTGCCGGTATGGATACGCCTGATCGTCCCAGTGAGTCGCTCCTGCATGTTGTTCATGGCGTGCAACATACTGCTCTGGTCGTTAGTTGCTAGGTAGATGTCTGTCGTCAACTCACCCCCTGCAATTTGCTCCGCGATCTTTGCCGCATACGCAGGCTCTCCACCTAAACTTCGTTTGACATTGCGAATGATCATCATCATCGCGAAGGTGATCGCACCTCCGATCGCGAGGACTGCAATTAGGTACTTGATCAAATTTGATTCAAACGCCGTGTTAATGTCATTTACATAGAGGCCGGAGATCAAATACCAGTCCCACGGCGAAAAACGTTTGACGAAAGTGACTTTTGGTACGGATTTATCACTTCCCGGCACTGCAGCCATATAGTCGACGTAACCTTGCCCAGCGGATTGGGCTATCTTGACCATTTCCACGAATAAAAGCTTGCCGTTGGAATCCTTGAAGTCGCCGACATCCTTATTGCGAAGTTCGGGAACTGTTGAGTGCATCAATACGACGGGTTTGGCGGTCGTGATGACCATAAACCCGCTTTTTCCATAACGCATTGCTGCCAAACGTGCCATCGCCTGACGCTGTGCTTCTTCGAGCGTGAGGGTTTTATTGTCAACTAGGGTCGCGTATTCGCCTACGATACCGTATGCAGCTTCCACTACACTTTGAATTACTAATTCTCGCTCAGTTAGCATGGTCCCTCGCGATTCAATTGCTGCCCAGCTACCAAGCAGCAACAGGCCAAGCCACATCATCGCAAGCGCTAGCCGCAATTTCGTATTTAGGCTTAGGCGACTCATTCAAGTTCCTTATTTTATTGGTTTTAGAAAATGCGTTGTAATTTTCTCAAAACTGAATTAAAGTATTTTATACAAATGTTGTAAAAATTAAAAAATATAAAAAACGTTCAGTGATAAATACAAGGTGAACGGTAAACCGAAGGGCTCTTATTGTCTGATACGCAATCTTGATTCAACCCTGCTTAAACCAGAGGTTATTTTTCGAGCGCTTCGCGCAATACTACTAAGCTACCGACTGAACAGCCCGAACGATTTATTCTCTGAGATATCTCCCTCAAAATTGCAGCGGACGCTGCACAATCGCAATTCAGCTTGACCGTCCAATAGTCGTTTACGTTAATCGCCCTCGACACCGGAAGAATCACCTTTCACAAAGCGGAACCGAGTCTAGGCACGCAAATTTCTCGTGTCAAAGTCCGATTCACAGCGTTTCTATTCTTTTTAGTTATAGGTGCGTCAATACGGCCAAGGGTCCCGACGGAAGGCATGTTCGAAGACGGATTGCCCGTTTATTGCCGATCAGAAAGAAAAAGGTACGCGAGAGCACCTCACAACACGCGGAGCAAACCGGCGCAACGCATGGGTAGGACTGAGGTTCTTGGAGCCACGGCGGTCACATTGGAAAGGTCGATCGTTACAGCGTGCGGTCTCCCATGACCCTCAACACTTCAAGTTTCGAGTCGCCAGCGAAGGTCGAGACAAGGCTGGCCGCCGTTCATATATCTTGTCGATCGCTTACGAGCTCTAGGTCCGTTATGCCAGAGAGCCGGCAAGATCGGTGAGTGGCGCCTTCGCGCTTTGGCAGATTGCCGAGCATCATGGCCAAAGCATAGATCCGCGGACACTCCCGATTCAAGCATTCAAAGTCCTCGTTTAAAAGAAGCATTGGGGCTACAAGAACTATCTGCCCATCGTCAGGTAGCGCTCAGCATCTCTTGTGAAATTTGCGCTGCAATCAGTCGAATTTCTTTTGCGTAAGCATCAACTAATCTAGGATTGCGGGACGACTGCATCCGACACAGTTGAAAATGAAAGTTCACTTCTGGTTCAAACGGACGCACCACGACGCCATGCTGCAATCCAGATGCAAACAGTGGATGTATCAGTGACACACCAAGGCCCGCTGCGACGAATTCGCAAACGGACGGTGCCGTCGCGGTCTCAAGTACTACATTTAGGTGTTGCGAATACTGCACGAAAATTGACTCGATCAAGAGGCGGACCTGCGTGTCGGGCAGGAAGGCAACAAAAGGAACTGCGTCTAAGTCCTGTGGACGAATAACCTTCTTTCGGCAAAGTGCATGCGCTGGTGGCAAGACGCACACTAGCGGCTGCTCCATTAGAGGCTCGCGCTCAACGTATGGGTTGTCCACCATGCTATTGACCAGTCCCAAGTCCAACTGGCGCATGACCATTCGATCCGCCAGGATCGGCGAGCTTAATGTAAGGATCGATACCTGAACGTCGGGAAAAATCTTGAGAAAGTTCATGGTAACGCGAGTCAGAAAAGCACCCGATAGTGCGGGCAGTACCCCAACAGCTAGATGTAGTTGTTCGTCTCGGCGGATCGAGTCAACTGCTTGTTCCACCTGTCTCAATCCGGAAAAAACGCGATCGACTTCCGCGTAAAGACGCACACCGTGACGGGTTGGTACCAGTTTGCCTCGCACTCGCTCGAAGAGAGTGAGACCGGTATCCGCTTCTAGATGAGCCACGAGCTTGCTGGCGGCTGGCTGGGTGACATAGAGAACTTCGGCGGCACGGCTGACGGAGCCTTGTTCGAAAACCGCTTTGAAGGCCTCCACCTGGCGTAAATTGAGTTGGCGCTTCATGTCATAACCTTGTGGAATAGCATCGGTCACAATACTAATTGGACCGCCGAAATATGCAAGGTTAAATTCAGCCCACTTTCTGCTCTAGACGAGCAATAAGGGTCTCACAACTGTTAAGTGTCACGGAACACCTCTGCCGAACCGCGACGCTTACTTAAATATTCCCTCGGTGCGTAATGTGGCTCGCGGCGAGAGCATTCGCGCGATTGGTCATTCGTTCCATATGGTGCGAATGTGCGAGCGCGAGAACTTTCGCCCGTTGGTTCGTAAAGCAACGATGAGCCGATGCTCAAGAACCATCGCTGTTCACCGGCATCATCATCGATGTCTCGACGGCAAAGGCCAATCGATGACCCGGAAATTACTGTATGTACTACTAATCGTATCAAGAAGAGTTTCTTAAAAACCAATTGGATAACCGGATCTTGGAGCCCACAATGAAAAAGTCGCTTATCGCAGCAGCTACGCTAGGTATGTTCTCAGGGATTGCATACGCTCAAGGCAGCGTTACGCTATACGGGATTGTAGACGAGGCATTTACATACAATTCCAACGCTGGAGGGGCAAGGTTGTATAACCTGACGAGTGGCGGTATTCAAAGTAGCCGATGGGGTTTGCGCGGAACGGAGGACCTCGGCGGGGGCATGACGGCGATTTTCCGGTTGGAAAACGGCTTTAATTTGAGCAATGGAGCCCTTGGCTTGGCCAACGTCGGGAGCACGCAAGGCTTAGAGTTTGGGCGCCAGGCGTATGTGGGATTGGGAAGTCGGTTCGGCACCGTGACCATCGGTCGGCAGTACGATTCCGTCGTTGACTATCTAGGTCCGCTGAATGTCGGTGATCAATGGGGCGGCTATGTTTCAGCGCACCCAGGTGACCTGGACAATTATAACAACACCGCTCGCGCGAACAGCTCAGTCAAGTTCAAAAGCGCCAACTACCAAGGGTTCTCATTTAGCACCCTATACAGCGTTGGCGGTATTGCTGGAAACTTCACAAGCAATCAAATTTGGTCGGTCGGCGGAGGCTATTCAGGGGGTCCTCTGACGGCAGGTGTTGCATACCTCAACGCGCGCAGCCCGAATCTTAGTTTATACGGAAATAACGGTGCGAGCACACCTGCAACGGCCGCTGGCAACTTCTTTTTCTCTCCGGTCACAAGTGGGTTTGCTTCAGCTCACACTATGCAAGTTATTGGAGCAGGCGTCGCCTACACCTTCGGTCGCGCTACCGTTGGCGGAACTTACTCCAACACCAAGTACTTATCGTTGGGTAACGCAAGTTCAGGTCCTGACCCAAGGGGTTACTCAGGATCCGCAACCCTTAACGATGTAGAAGCGAATTTCAAATTCCAGCTGACACCCGCGCTTGTTTTGGGCGCTGCCATGAATTATTTGAAAGCAGGTGCTGTTGCTAGTGCTTCGACTCCGAACGACGGCGCAAAATATCTGCAAGGTTCCGTGGGCGCGGACTACTTTCTTTCAAAGCGCACTGACCTTTACTTCATTGGGACGTATCAGAAGGCCTCGGGAACAAAATCCACCGGCGGTCAAGCCGTGGCCGCGATCAATCAGGTGACACCGTCGTCAAGTGATCGACAGGGGCTGCTTCGAGTTGGAATTCGACACACTTTCTAAAAAAGGTGTTTGCTAGCAAGGCGGTACCGCAGTCTGCACGGGGCCGAATGTAGGTTTTGCTGCTGTAGGTGGCCATTTATCTTTGACTTCAGGCATTTACTTTGACTCAACATAGGGCGACTAGACGCTGACATGCGTATTGTTCCCCTATGCGAGTACCAAAAAAAGGAAGGTTGGCCAGATTTTTATTCGATACAGATGCGCTTGACCGCGTAATGTGACTGACTACGCGGTCAAGTCAGTTTGTTCATTCCCATGTCTTTTGAGAATGAGCACCGACTCAATTGGAATTTGACGCTTGCAGATCCCAGTGTTCAAATTCAGTACTCCTTTACTGAGCATGAGTGCCATATGTTTCGTAGATTGGATGATCCTCACCACTTGAGCCGGACACTGAGGCTGAGTGTCGATGGACAGGTCGTTGAGGCGGAGACCGGCGACACCGTCGCCTCCGTACTTCTTCGGCTTAGTCCACCTTTGTCCCGCACGACGCCCGTAAAAGGCAGCCCTCGTGCGCCCTTTTGTCTGATGGGGGTTTGCTTTGAATGCTTGGCGATAGTGGACGGTATGGCGTCGACGCAAACATGTCTCGTAGAAGTCCATGAGGGGATGCATGTCGAGCGTCAACATGGCCGAAGAACTGTAACAAACATAACGCCGGATGCCGCCCAAAACGCGACCGCAGAGGGATTACTGGTCAGTCTTAGAAAGGATTCTCACGATGAGCAGAAGCTTTGATGTGCTAGTGATAGGTTGTGGTCCCGCTGGCATGTCCGCTGCTATTTGCGCACGGAAATACGGTCTGAACGTGCTTGTCGTAGATGATCAAGTCGCGCCAGGCGGGCAAATCTGGCGATCAGTCGAAACGAAAGCGGAAACTGCGGTTGGCGAACTGCTGGGCAAGGAATATCAGGTCGGTACGGTGCTGACAAACTCGTTCAGGGCCAGCGGTGCTTTATACGAACCAGGCACGCAAGTGTGGCAGATCGAACCCGAGTGGCAAGTCTTTTTGAGCCGCGCTAAGCAAGCAGAACGAGTACAAGCTCGCTTTGTGCTTTTGGCAACGGGCGCACAAGAGAGACCTGCACCATTTCCGGGTTGGACATTGCCTGGTGTGTTGACAGTAGGCGCTGCTCAGATTCTCTTGAAAACATCGCGCCACATTCCGGATAAGCCAGTTTGGATAGCAGGCAGCGGTCCATTACCGCTGCTATACATGATTCAGTTGTTGCGCGGAAAAGGGCGCATTGCCGGGTGGCTAGATACGTCTCCTTCGGGCGGATGGCGCAGGGGTTTGCCGCACGTCGCAGGCGCAAGTGCAGGATTGAAAGATATTCTTAAAGGATTGCGGTGGATGCGCGAGTTGCAGCACGCCGGCTTTCCAATCGTTCGAGAGGTCACGCATTTGAGGGCGGAAGGCGATAAGCGCCTCGAGAGCATTGCTTACCGTACTGCCGGTGGGCAGATCCAGCGAGTGGAATCCGAACTACTCTTGACACACGAGGGTGTGATCCCAAATATTCATATGACCAGTGCGCTGGGCTGTGACCACGAGTGGCGCGATGATCAAATTTGCTTTGCCCCGGCAGTCGACAACTGGGGCGAGACAAGCCAGCCAGGAATCTTTTCCGCCGGTGATGGCGTAGGAATTGGCGGAGCGCGAGCCGCCTGCGTGCGCGGCGAACTCGCGGCGTTGGGGATCGCAGCGCGCAGGGGCAAAGTTTCTGCTGGCGAGGCACAGAAGGTCGCGGCGCCGTTGCGTCGACGTCTTGAAGTGGAATTGTCGACCCGTCCGCTGCTCGACGCGCTGTATCCGCCACGCGCTGAATTATTTGCTCCCGCTGACGAAACAGTGATCTGTCGTTGTGAAGAAGTAACTGCTGGGCAAATCCGCGAGGCCGCAGCCATGGGCGAACCAGATCCCAATCAAATCAAATCGATGACGCGCGCGGGCATGGGCCCATGTCAGGGCCGACAGTGCGGGTATTCGGTCGCTCATATACTTGCCGCGGCGCAAAAGAAGCGGGTTGAACAAGTCGGCTTTTTTACTATTCGACCACCATTGAAGCCGTTGACTTTAGGGGAATTGGGGTCGTTGGACATTGCGAGTGAATCTGCATGAGCCGCGCCGTCTTTGATGTTGCAGTGATCGGAGGTGGCCTTCACGGACTCTCGATAGCGTTAAATTTGAGCCGTGCCGGAAAGCGCGTGGTTGTTCTTGAACGCGCCTGGGTCGGACGGCACGCCTCCGGTGCGACAGCCGCTGGCGTGCGCACTTTAAATCGCGACCTTGGCGAGTTGGATCTTGCGTTGGAGTCCATGGATATGTGGCACAACATGGAGGCAATTGTTGGCGACGACTGTGGGTTTAACTCGCATGGCACAATATGTGTTGCGGAAGGAGTCGCCAATTTTTGCAAGCTCCAAGATCATGTTTCCCAGTTGCATGCTCTCGGGTACACCCATGAAGAAATCATCGACCCGCAGGAGCTTCGTCGACTGGTGCCCCTGATAAGCATTGAGTGTTTAGGTGCTTCCATTGCGCGAAACGACGGCGCCGCCGACCCACATCGAACCCTAGCGGCTTTCAGACGCAGTGCGCAAGCAGCGGGCGCGGTAATCCGTGAGGGCTTCGGTGTGCAGAGAATCGAACGTCATGGCCAAGACTGGCTACTTGATGCAGGTATCGAGGGGGTTTCTCCCGTGGTGGCACCTATCGTCGTGAACGCAGCCGGCGCCTGGTCGGGTCGCATTGCGGAGATGGTCGGCGATGACATTCCCATAACCACGCGAGCGTCTATGATGATGGTTACAGAACGACTGGCTCCAATGCTAAAGCCGGTAGTCTCTGTTCTGGGGCGCCCACTTTCATTCAAGCAGTCGGATCAAGGCACCTTGGTCATTGGCGGAGGACTGCAAGGCGCCTCCAATCTCGATCTTGAAACGGCTAATGTTCGCTTGGGGATTTTGGCAAAGGGAGCACGAGCAGCAACTGACGTCTTCTCATGCGTTAGAGATGTCCGCATCGTGCGGACTTGGGCCGGTCTCGAAGCCCAAACGGAAGACAAATTGCCAATCGTAGGCGCTGCCGTCAACGCGTCGGGTGTGTTTCATGCTTTTGGTTATTCGGGCCATGGTTTTGAATTGATACCAGTGGTGGGCGCAGCGATTACGGACCTTATTGTGCACGGCGCAACTCGTCGCGCGATCGGCAAGTTGACGGCCGCTCGCTTGATGAGCTCGTAGGACAATAAAGCGCAAAGCCTCCTCTGACTCCGTCATGGCAGCGCGAAGGATGAGTTGAAACGGCTCGGCTGGTCCCGGGATGTGAATACGTACTGCTGGTACCACCGGTGAAAACGGCTATGCATACGTAGTCTCTAGCTTCTAGTGCGATGTATGGCAGTGCGAATTTTGAGTCGACGATTCCCGAAAGCGGTCACGTCTCCGATTCTGGAAAATTCATCAATCCATCGACTTATCCGAAATACCAGCCCAGTTTCAACGCATTCCGCGAACTGACTCAGAAAATGACCCGTCAGTACCTGACATAACGCTGATGGTTGTGTCACCGATCGCCGGAACGAGACTCCGGGCAGTACGTATCGTTTTCCATCACGAAAGTAAAGGTTTTCGGGAAGTCGGCCCTTTGTGATCGCATAGCAACCCATCCCCGAGGGATTTCTCGCATCGCCAACCAAACTCGTATGTATTGCTCCCCACTTTGGCTCCCACGCTCATGCTGAGGTTGGGACGGAGGAACGCGGAGCTTCGGCATTGGAAGCGCGCGCTGCAGTTGCCGCCCCGTTCACCGCGGAATCCAGCGACACCACGATCGCGCTTATGTTCGGATCAGTGAAATCGAAGGGTGGCAGTCAGAACGCAATATATGGAACGGTGACATGCGCCGATGTCGCGCTCCTGTATACCCATGCGTTTGGAAGTGCATAGAGGCGCACAAGGACGCTTCCTTGGGCTGGGTTCTCACCGTCAAAGGCGCGGCCTGCCATGCGTGACATCGAGCCAGCTCAAGCGCTTTGATCCCGCGGAGAGACAGATATGTACGCTGAAACTGCAGAACCAGCGCATCAAAGATGTGAGCATACAAGCCGGTTACGATGGCATGAAGCGATCTGCGCCTGTTGGCAAAGGAAGCTAGATTCGGTCTACCTATTGACGACTATTCGACAAGATCGATCGATTTAAACCAAGTATCTACGCGATGGCCCCGCATCTACTCCGAAGCTGCATTTTTGCCGGCGCCTGAGTGCCGTTGCTATCGAGCATCTCCTATAAGGACACGCTGCAAACCAATTGTTCGATCGAGGAGCACCATCAGTAACACCGTACCGATAATCACAACCGCAGAGACTGACGCTACCAACGGATCGATCGTTTGCTCAATATGGTTATACATGGCAACAGGTAGCGTAATGGTGCCAGGTGTCGCGACGAAAATTGTCATTGTTAGCTCGTCGAAACTTTGTATGAATGACAAGAGCCACCCGCCGGCGACGCCTGTCTTGATCATGGGCAGAACGACACGTCGGAATGCTGTGAACCGCGATGCTCCGCAAGAGAGTGCGGCACGTTCCGCATCGCGATCAAGTCCGACCGCTGCTGACAATATTAATCGAAGCGCGTACGGCAACACTACTATGACGTGCGTCGCAGTTAGCGCCAAAAGTGATCCGCTTAGATGGAGAAACGACAGAAAGCGGAGAAACGCAATGCCGAGAACCACGGCTGGAATCATCATCGGCGACAAGAAAAAGCTTGTCAGTGCACCGCGGCCTACGAAGCGGTAGCGCGCTATCGCAAGTGCTGCCGGTACGGCCAGTACAGCCCCGATGGTTGCCGCTACGAACGCCAGTCGCGTTGACAGCCAGATCGCGTCAAGGATATCGCTATCGTTCAGGATCGCTTTAAACCACCGGAAAGATGCGCCATCAAATGGCATTGAGATGAAGCCTTTGTCGGTGAATGCGACCAACATCACAACAGCTAGTGGCAAAGCGATGAACGTTAAAAATAGAGCATTGAATGCCAAGCCGATGAATCCGTTTTTTTCCATTGTGACTACTCGAAAATATGTTTAAAGCGTTGTTCGGCGAGACGACTGCAGCCCATCACGATCGCAACATTTGCAATTAGTAAAAGAATGGCAATACTTGCACCCAGTGGCCAGTTCAATGACCCTAGGAATTCGTCGTACGCAGCAGTAGCCACAGTCTTGAGCCGTCGGCCACCGATTAGGGCGGGCGTAGCAAATGCCGAAGCGGAAAGGGCGAATACGATGATCGAACCGGACAAAACTCCAGGTAGAATCTGCGGCAGTACAACGCGGCGGAATACATGAAACGGCGATGCGCCTAGCGACAGACCTGCCCATTCGACTTGCGGATCGAGCTTTTGCAGCGTAGCCCACACTGACATCACCATGAAAGGCACGAGTACATGGGTGAGTGCAATTATCACTCCGGTCATAGTGAAGACGAGACGAATTGGTTCGGATGTTATACCCAGCGCCTGAAGCGCATTGTTGAGAAGGCCATTGTTACCAAGGAGAATTTGCCAACCAAGAGTGCGAACAACCACCGATATTAGTAGCGGCCCGAGCACGACAAGTAGACACCAGGACTGCCACGGCTTCCGCATTCTTGCAAGGACAATTGTTTCAGGAACACCGAGCAAGGCGCTCAGCAGGGTGACAGCAATAGCAAGCCCGGCAGTTCTTAGAAAAATTGCTCCATAGTATGGATCGGTGACGACAGCGACGTAGTTTGCTAGTGTGTATGTCGTCTGGATTCCATTGACGTCGCTGAAGACCTTGAACGACAACATTAGAGTTAGTAACAGGGGCACGAACAACAAAACCACAAATAGTAGTAAAGCTGGCGAGGATAAGAGCCATGGCGCGACGCCCGCGCGGTCGTTTTCAAGCGTGGCCACGTGAAACCTCCACCTCAAGTACGCGGAGGTCATCGTCGTCCCATAGCACCCCCACTTCCTCGCCTTCCGCGGGCGGCGGTGGGCCAAAGTTTGGTCGCGCGATGCTCAGCTTGCCTAGACCAGTTTCAATCTCCAAGAGCCATTGGTTACCAAGGAAAACGCAAGTAGCGATACGTCCACGCGTGCGTGCTACTGCTTCATGGTCGGTGAGCCGTACCTTCTCGGGTCGAATGTAAACATTTACTCTGCCTTTCATCGAACGCCCTTCGTGCGGTACATCGAATATCAAGCCGGCAACCTCCACCTCTACACACCTGGCGTTGCGGACTAGCACCTCACCCGATAAGGTGTTTGTTTTACCGAGGAAGGATGATGCAAACGGTGTCTGCGGTCGCTCATACGCCTCAAATGGCGTGCTTATTTGGGTGATTCTCCCGCGATGCATGACGGCAATGCGATCGCTCATTGTCATTGCCTCGACTTGGTCGTGAGTAACCAGGATCGTTGTGATTCCGAGACTCCGCTGGATCGATCGAAGCTCGATATGCATCTCCTCGCGCAGTTTGGCGTCGAGGTTTGACATGGGTTCGTCAAGCAGCAGCAATTTCGGCTGCATCGCAAGCGCACGTGCGATTGCGACACGTTGTCTCTGCCCTCCTGAGAGCTGCTTTGGATACCGTGCGCCTAGACCACTTAGGCGTACCAAATCAAGTGCTTGAGCCACGCGCTCCCTGCGCTCAGCGGGCTTCACACTTCGCATTTGAAGGCCAAAGCCGACGTTATCGTCCACTGTCATATGTGGGAACAGCGCATAGCTCTGGAAAACGACTCCCATTCCGCGCTTTTCCGGACGTTCACGCGTAATGTCGCGGCCATCAAACATGATTTTTCCGGACGTTGGTGTAACGAAGCCGGCAATCATTTGAAGCGTCGTCGTTTTCCCGCAGCCGGAGGGACCCAGCAACGACAAGAACTCACCGCGCTCGATCTCAAGATCAATCTGCTCGATTGCGGTAAATTCGCCGTATTTTTTAGAGATGTGTTGAAGTGTTAAGAAGCTCATTTTCTCGTCGCTTTGAATTGAGCATCGGTTATCAATCGACGCAGGCGTTTCTGATTTACCGCTCAATGGAACTGTTCCAGCGTCTGGTCCAGTCGGCCCGTCGTTCGTTGACAACTCTCCAGTCGACGGAAATAAGTTTTGAAATCTGTTCCGGACCATACGGCACTCGCGTTGCTATGTTTGGTGCTAGCTTGACTGTCATATTGACCGGTCCCAAGCCAATGAACTTTGCGTGGAGTGTCTGTACTTCGGGACTGAGCAGATACCTTACAAACTCTTGAGATAGTTGCGGTTGAGTGTTTTCAGCGATCGAGCAGGCAGCGACTCGCAAAGCCACCGCGCCTTCCTTCGGATAAACAAACTTCAACGGAAAGCCGGTATCTTGTAGCGCCACCGCACGGCCGCTACCGTACGGTGCCAAGACCACATCGCCACTTTGCATCAAACTGTCGAGCGAACCGGTGGTCGTGGCCCAAGACAGAACGTTTGGCGCGACCTGTTTTTGCATGGCGATAAAGCCCGGGTCGATGTTTGTTTCGCTGCCTCCGTTAATACGCGCCAACATGATGAGAGTGTGTAAGCCGTACGTATTGCTGATCGTAGGCACAATGAGCTTGCCTTTGAGACGGGGATTAATCAACACGTTCCATGAGTCCGGATCGGGCAAGCCCATTTTTTTGAACGCATCAGCGTTGTATCCAATTCCAGTGGCCACGACGCCAACCGCAACAGATGTCGGCCCCAGCTGCGCAAGAGGATAGAGCTCTTTCATCACAGGGGCGTCTTCGACCTTCGCGCACAAGCCCATCTGCATCGCTTGGTACATTGGACCATCGTCTAGGACGACTACATTGATTTGCTGCCGTCCCTTCTGCGCCTGGAGCTTCGCTAGTGTGTCGCTGGAGCTCCCAGGTACGTAGACTATCTTCGCGTTATGCGCCTTCTCGAATGCAGGGATGATTTTCTGACGGTAAAGCTGCTCAGTTGAGCCGCCGGTGTTCGCGAGATACAGCGTTGTTTCAGCGTGAGCCAGCAAAGGCCCAGAGAGCGCAGCGGCAAATTCTAGACCGATAAAAATGTGCCGAAGGAGCGAACGATAAGAGTGAGAGGAGGTCGATCGGACTGGTTTGGTCATCTATATTTTATCCGTTATTCGAAGGCGGCCGTAGCTTTCAAACCCTCTTCGAGTCAAACGTAGGTATTAAATGTTAGGCGGTTTGGATTTTTGTTTATGACGCGATGTTTGCCGACTATCTTCATCAACCTTAAACGCTTATCCAATCAAGAAGTTTGCGCCCATGACATGATGAATGATGGTAATAAATAAGT
>Ga0073928_10007276_pt1 | contig 14437 bp, 12 predicted proteins | sample PaiPotPPA55metaG_FD_76969 | JGI IMG/M metagenome (GOLD analysis project Ga0073928, IMG submission 76969) | Iron sulfur acid spring bacterial and archeal communities from Banff, Canada, to study Microbial Dark Matter (Phase II) - Paint Pots PPA... ... | reverse complement strand
GACGCCACTGCACGCGTCCGTCGCGTTGACACCGCAACAAGCCGGCAACATCCGGGCGGCCCAAACGGTGAATGTGGACGGAAACGCCGTGCAGGTCCGCGAACTATTCCGCTCGACGGTGGTCGTGTCCGAGAATCCGAACGAGCCGGGTTCGAATATCGGCGATGTGCGCTACGGATTCAGCGGGCAGGCGGGCGCGGAGCATCTGCTTGCCCGCTGGAATGAACGCGAAATCATTTTCCACAAGGGAAGATTGATCCGTGAGCGCGATGTGATGAGCGCCTTGAGTCGGTGAGCGGGGACAGGGTCCGCGGACGTTCTTCACCACGATTGATCAATCCGGAATCGGCCGCCCATCCATCGCTTTCGAATCCGAACGAATGCAACGGTTCTTGCGCTGTATATTTGCCCTCATGCAGCGGCCGGCAAAAAAATACTGGTTGATCCAGGACTGCTCACGTATCGTTCGGCGCAATCGGAATGCCCGTCCAGGTCGTGATAGATACCAACGTGCTTGTCGCGGCCGCGAGGTCCAATGCGGGCGCTTCTTTCGAGGTGTTGCGCCTATTCGCCGCCGGTGATGCGCGTTGGCAGTGGAACATTTCAACCGCGTTGCTTTTGGAGTTCGAAGCCGTGCTCAAGCGCGAGCAGCACCGGCAAGGGCGCTCCGTGGCGGTGGTGGACAGATTTCTCGACGACTTGGCCGCCCGAGCCAACCGCCACGCAATCTTCTACCTGATTCGTCCATTTTTGTCAGATCCCGGTGACGAGCTGATTTTGGAATTGGCTTTGGCGTCGGCATCAAGCTATATTGTCACGCATAACCGGAGCGATTTCCGGGATGCCAAGCGATTCGGCGTGGGTGTTCTGACGCCAGCCGAGTTTTTAAGAACCATTTGAAATGAGCGCACTGACCGTGAATTTGCCGGACAACCTGCACGAAAAGGCGCGCGAAGTGGCCGCGTCGAAGAATCTGTCGATGGATGCGCTTGTGACGATTGCCCTTACCCAAAGCCTGTCCCGCCTCATTGCGGAACCGCCTCTGGAGCAGCGCGCTGCGCGTGCGACTGGCAAAGGTTTGGACGAGTTTTTGGCTCAGGTCCCAACCTCGGACCCCCCCGAATGGGACAGGCTGCCGGATGGCTATCAGCCCAAGAAATAAGGAGATTGCGGAACTCCCTCCGCTGATAGGAGCGGCGGGGGCGTGGCTGCCGTCTTGCGGTCGTTTCAATCCTTTTCCAACAGGAACACCCGCGAAGATTTCCTGCCCAGTTCGGACTCCACGTGGAGCATGGCGGCGTAGTCCTTGGGGCCGACGATGGCAGGGGTATTTTCGAGATCGTGCGTAATCAGGTACTTGCCCGGCTCCGTGGTCGAGACGATCCGCGCATTGCCGCCGCCGCCGGGCGGGTGCAGATCTTCGCTCTGCGGGGCGATCACCACTTGGCGATACCCAGGCGGCAATTCGATTTCGGTGTGGACGGTTTTTTCGCTCTCGTGGGAAAGGAACAGCGGCAGCGAGCGGTGATCCGCTCCCGCCGGAAACAGCGACGCCGTGAACGGCAGATCGAAATAAAGATAATTCCCATCGACGACGCCGTAGTTGTCGATTTCCACGGTGAAATGCAGCAGTCCCGGATAGGCATCGAAATCCGTTTTCAAATCGCCCACGGGCCGCGCGCCCTGCACGACATCGGAAACAAGCTCCTGATAATAGCGCCGCCGCTCCTCGGGCGGCAGTTCGGCGAAGTACTTGTGGTTCGCGCCGTAATCCGAGCCGTAATAGCTCTTGGTGATCCCGATGCGCGTCTTGCCGTCATCGCCGAGCGATAGTGTGTAGGCGGTGTCCACTTTGTCCTGGCAACCGGGGGCCGGCTGAATGACTTCGCGCTCTTGGCTGGCCAGGTCGATCGCCAACCGGCCGTCGTGCGCGGACGCGCCGAGGCGGGCGTATTGGTCCGTATCGTTGAGGTAATAATTTTGTCCGTCCACCGCGACCTTTATCAGCGGCGTTTCGAAGGACTGCGGCAGCGGGAAGGAAAGCGCGACATTGGTGATGCCGGAAATCGACGGCAGTTCCGAAGCCAGCACGAACTCCGGCCCAAAACCCGCCGCGCTCAGCATCGAGTGGAGCAGAATCGCGCGATCCGCCAAGTGCCCATAGCCATCGGAAAGTGTCGTGTCCGCCGCGGAAAGTTCCTTGAGGGGCAGTTCGGCGAAGCCGGGGCCCGCTACGCGGATGGACTTGGCCACGAAATCGCGGATGGCCACCATCGCCTCCAATTTGGTCTTGGCCTGCCCGGTGATCTTGCGCGCCACTTCGCCGGCCTTCGCGCCATGCCCGGAGCGATCCATCATCGTGTTGTTCAACTCCTTCAAGTAGGAACCCATGTCGCCGGCAAAATAATCCACGCCGGCCAGGTAGGACCAATCGGGCGGGAGCTGCCGTTCCGCCGGCAGCGCTTTGACGTTCTCGGCGCGCCATTCGAAGGTTTGCTTGCCCGCGGCGGCGGTGGTTTCTTCTTTCATGACGCCCGACGCGCCGGTTTCCAGTTTCTGGATTGGCACTCCCGCAGACGCCGTCAATCGAAACGACTTCTTGTCCAAATCATCGAAAAGTTGGAAAGCCTCGAAGCCCGAAACGAACGGCTTTCCGTGGGTTGTGATCTCGAAGGCGACTTCGATGGTCGAACCGATGTCCACGCCAGGCAAATTGGCGACCAATATTTTGCCGCCGGTGTAGCGCTTGGCTCCGGCATTCCAGCCGGCATCCATGACGTTGATTTCCTCCTTCTTGATTTCCTTCCGCTCGCCTGTCTTGGAAATCACGGTCCCTGAAATAAGCCGCGCCTCCTGGCACGATGGATTGTAGTCGATCTTGATTTCGGCCTCATTCTTCTTGCCGCTGTAGGTCAGTATTTGCTTGGAATACTTGACCCTGTAGAGGGAGGTGTGCGCGTCCTTTACTTCGAGTTCCTTGCGGCTTTCCAGGATGCGGGCGTTGGATTCCACCTGCGGCGCGGGTGCCGGGTCTTCGCCGACCGGGTCCTTCGCCGCCAGTTTGTCGGCGGCCAGAACCATGGCCTTGCGCTCGTCGTAGGCCATGACCTGGAGCATTTTCTTGAGCTTCAAATATTCCTCGGGCGAGAATTCCACCACTTTCAATTTCAACTCCGTCGAGCCGCTGAGGGTCTGATTGTCGAACTGCACGCTGCGCGCGTAGCTCAAGCTGTCGTCGTTGACGGGCGAACAGGAGGGTGTGGACAGCGCGCCGGTGAACCCATCGCCCAATTTGACGCTGACGTCCTCGTGCAATCCGCAAGCCACCTCGGTCTGCAACGGGTATTTCCTCTTTTCCAGGCCGGTCCCGTTCAAAATGAAACTGACCGCGCCCAGCCCCTGGCCCAGCCACGGCAAGTTCGCCACCGCCTTGCCCTTGCTCGTTGCCAGCATCCCGTCCACCGAAAATTCCAAATCCGCGCGCACGGTCTTCGATACGTCCTGCATGTCGTCCGGCGTAATCTTCAACGACTTGAGCCGCGCGCCGGGCAGGGCGCGTTTGAGATTGCCTTCGAAGAACCTCCGGCGATCGTCGGGTTTCATCTGCGAAAACCCTTCGCGATATGCGTTGTCGTTGATGCCCTCGAACGACAACTGCGTCTTGGCTTCGAGGCCGCCGGCCGCGTCGAGCACGCCCTCGGTTTTCACGAGCATCATGTTCTGATCCGGCGGATCGATCGGGCTGGTCTTCAGCGTTTCGCCCTCCGGGCGGCACACCAGAAAACTGCGGTCCGACTCATAGGAGGGCAGCAGCACTTTGGTGTTCTCGGCGGTGGGGTCCATCAGGGTGTAATTGCCCTTCTCGAGTTCGACCGCCACGATGGCGTGGTTGAAATCCGGCGACGGCGCGTCCTGGTCCAACCGAATGCCGACGTTGATGAGCACGGGGTAGGCTTTGACCCCGGCCAGCCGCAGCATGGAAACCAGCAATGCCGCCTTGTCGCGGCAAACGCCGAATTTGTTGTCGAAACACATCCGCACATCATGCGGTTCGAAGCCGGGCCGGTCCTTTTCCGGCGTGATGCCCATGTAACGGACTTTTTTCGACACGTAATAGAAAACGGCTTTCATTTTTTCCATGTCGGTCTGCGCGTCGGCGGTGAGTTCCGCGACCGTCTTCTTCATTTCCGGCGTGGTGGCGTCCAGATGGGGAACGCAGAGATTCCAGTACCACTTCGACACTGTCTGCCAATCGTGCGTCGTGCTCACGAGCAGGCGCTGCAAAACCATCTCGTAAGGCGGCATGGACGGCTCGTCGAACATCCGCGGCACGTTGGTGACCTCCCACCGATGAAAGGTGATCCCGTGCCCTTCGGCCTGCTTGGAATACTTGATCGTTCCGGGAACTTCGTCGCGCAGCACGATGCGCTGAAGCGGTTTTTTGGAAGGGGCGTGAACTTCATAAACGAGATGCCGGATGTAACCTGATCCCTCGAAAACGTTGTACTCCGCGGCTTCCCCCTCCATAATGGCCCGCTGGGTGGTCGTGCGCGTGATCGAATGAACGACATCGCCGATTTCGAGTTGGGGAATGCTGAGGTCCAGAACCTTGCTGTTCGGATCATAAATATTCATCCCCATCTGGCTGTCGTCGATCATCTCCTTCGAGTTCGCGGCCACGTCCACCGCCTGCACCTCTCTGCTGGGCTTGATTACTTCCACCTTGACCACCTCCACCGTCTCATAGGGCAGCATGAAACTCAGGCCGATCGTGCGGTTGTTGCGTTTGCCCTTCTCCGTCATCACCTTAAGGAAGGATTCGTCCTGGGATTCGCCAGTGCCATCGGGACGATACACGCGCACCATTTTCTTTTCCACTGTCGCCTCGTCGCAATCCGGATACTTTGCCTGGGTGATCTCCGCAGCAACGTCCATCGCCTTGCGCGTGTCCAGGAATGCCCAGTTCTTGCCCTCGTAGCGCTCCGCCCCGCGGGCGGCGAGCGATGATACCGTCAACGCGATCGCCAGCGACAAAAGCTGGCGACCCAAGAATTGTGACCCCATCTTCATATGGTAACCAATTAAGAACCGACGCGCCGCGAAGTAAAGCCCAATCCGCCCCATTTCCGATTTGTGATCTTGGTGCAAGTTTCACGTTTCATGGTGATATTTATTGGTGTTTGGTGGGATTTGCCGAAACCAGCGGAGTTCGCGCCGCTGCGCGCCCCCTTCGGCCGGAGGCGGGCACCCCGTCCCTCGCCTCTCTGCCGCCGCCAGGTCCGGTAATTCAACCTTTTTGGCCATACAATGATTACTTACCCATTTCAAAATAGTTGTTACAGAACATTAGCGTCAGATATATAAGACGCTAATTGACATAACGTCAGCCATACAGGACACTAAATCGATGTCGCAAACTGACTCACTCTCGTTGCCAGCCAGCCATGCGCTGCGCAAGTTAGGCCGCGACCTCGCGCTCGCCCGCCGCAAGCGCAACATTTCCACCAGCGATATGGCCGCGCGTTTATTTGTGAGCCGCGATACGCTCTGGCGGCTTGAGCGGGGCGACCCGTCCGTTGCGCTCGGCACGCTGGCGACGGCCGCCTTCATCCTCAATCTGCATGACCGGTTGGCCAATCTGGCCGCTCCCGGCAGCGATGAACTCGCGCTCAGTCTGGACGAACGTCGTCTGCCCCAGCGCATTCGCCGCCCCCGTCTTTGAGATTGGAGATCCAGCACATTCGAGCATGCGCGCATGACTGAGACCACACTCCTGCTCGGTAAGTAAGGTTTCCAGCAGTGTCTTACCGCGTCCCCTTTTTCTTCAGCACCTCCGGCGCGATTTGCCGCAGCGCATTGGTTGCTTCCTCACGCACGCTCGCGTTTGTGTCGTTCAAGGATTGAACCAATGCTGGTATGGCCATTTGGGCCTGGCCGGCAAAGAGACCAAGCGAATGAGCGGATAAGCGCCGCACCACCACTATGGGATCGCCCAGGCTGTTGGCGAGAGTTGGCACAACCAAAGCCGGTTCCATTCCCAGTTCCCCGAGCGCGGCTGCTGCGTGTCTCGCGATAGCCTCGTCCTTTTCCGTGAGACATCGGAGGAGGAGCGGCACGGCCCGGACGCGGTTCGTGCCCAGATCCCGCATTGTACCAATTATCCATGCCGCAGCAGCACGATCGAGGTGATGCGAGTCGGCCAGTACCGTCAGAATCGGCGGAAGAGCCTCTTCCCCGAGCCAACCCAGCGCAAATATGGGCTGGGCCGGATCCGGAAATCCAGGCTGCGGGTTGTTCATGAGTCGAGTCAGCTCTGGGATTGCGGAGCGTCCTTGCGGACCAAGTATTTGAAATGCTATCCATGCCGCCCTGGCACGTTCGTGTTTCCGGTCTCTGAGTCGGATCCCACCCGGCAAAGTACGAAGCATAGCCGACAGCTTTTCCCTCCAAGCAGGAGGCTTGTACTGAACCCATCGAAGCAAAAACGGAACCGCGTTGCTCCCAATGTGGCGGATCGCGTCCCCTTTACGGTATGGCGAATTCAGCAGTTCCGAAGCCGGTTGTTCATACAAGAGCCATTCCGTCAGGGTCTTCCCCTGATAAACCGGCTCCCGCTCCTGTGAGCAGAACAGAGCAACGACCACGACCGCCACTGTGCATGCCAATAGAGTCAGTAAAGCGCGTCGACCCTGCCTCACGCCCGCGATTATGCCACAAGATCGGACGCTTGGCAAAATTCTTCGGTTCTGCGTTTTTGGAGAGCCGAGAAGCGCCCACGGCACATCGGCGCTCACGGCGCGGCGGCCAGGGCACAATGAATCGCGCCTTCAGCGCTTGAGATCTCCTTTGGAATAGAAACCCGGGGCGTCGCTTCGCTTTGCCCCGGGCTGGTATGAATGACGCCTCTCACAGTCCATGCAGCGTGAGAACAATTCCGTCATGCGCCCAACAAAACCTCAAGCCTAGAAATGAGAAACTGAACTTCCCGCTCGCGATTTTTCGGGTTTCGGATTTCGGGCTTCCTTCGGATTTCGAGCCCGCCCAGCGGGCAGCGGCCCGTCAAGCGGGCAGCACTTCTGTTGTTCCATCTCATTCGGCATTCGGAATTCAGGGCTGCAAGCTCCGGTTTTGCCTTTTCGTGCCGAGTCTCAAAGCAGCCCTGCCCCCTTTTTCTTTGCTCTGGCCCTGCGGATTTGTTGAACTGCCCCAGCTATGACGAGAGTCTTTGTGACCGGCGCTGCCGGATTCATCGGCAGCCACCTGGCAGAAAGACTTCTGGCCACAGGGTGTGAGGTCGTCGGCTGGGACAATTTCTCGACCGGCCAGCGCGAATTTTTGAGCGGGATTCCCGCCGGCGCGAAATTCTCGTTGCGCGACGGGGACAACGTGGATTTGCCAAAATTGACGCAGGCCATGTCAGGTTGCGACGCGGTTTTTCATTTGGCGGCCAATGCCGATGTGCGCTTCGGCCTGGAGCACCCGGGCAAGGATGTTGAGCAGAACACTCTCGCCACCTTCAACGTGCTCGAGGCCATGAGGGCCAACGGCATCAAGACTATCGCGTTTTCTTCCACCGGTTCCGTGTATGGCGAAGCGGCCGTCATCCCGACGCCCGAGGACGCTCCCTTTCCGATTCAGACTTCGCTCTACGCCGCCTCGAAGCTCGCCGGCGAGTCGTTGATTCAAGCCTATTGCGAAGGCTTCGGTTTTCAAGGCTACATCTTCCGCTTTGTCTCGATCCTTGGGGAACGTTACACGCACGGGCACGTGCTCGATTTCTATAAGCAACTCCTTGAGCACCCTGATCGCTTGAAAGTGCTGGGCGACGGCAAGCAGCGCAAATCCTACCTTTACGTTCATGAATGTATCTCGGCGATTCTCCATGTCATGGGCCTTGGCACGGCGGCCAAAGCGCGGCACCACGTCGAAATCTACAACCTTGGCACCGACGAATTCGTGCAGGTGAACAACTCCATCGGCTTCATTTGCGCTCACCTCGGACTCAAGCCGCGGCTCGAATACTCCGGCGGCGACCGCGGGTGGGTGGGCGACAACCCATTCATCTTTCTCGACACCAAAAAAATTCGCGCCACCGGATGGAAAACGACGCTCACAATCGAGCAAGGCATCGTGCGGACCCTGCAATGGCTCCAGCAAAACCAATGGGTGCTCGAACGCCGATGAACATCACCGTCCTCGGTCTTTGGCATCTCGGCTGCGTGACGGCAGCCTGCTGCGCGAAACATTTTCGCGTGACCGGACTCGATTTCGACGCCGCGAACGTCGCGAAATTAAACCAGGGCCGCGCGCCGCTGTTCGAGCCCGGACTCGACGAACTCATCGCCGCCGGTATCGCCGCGAAGAACCTGTCATTTACGACCGAACCAAAGACCGCGTGCGCGGCCGCCGACGTGCTCTGGCTTTGTTACGACACGCCTGTCGATGACCAGGACGTTTCCGATGTCGAATTCGTCCTGGAGAAGCTGCGCCGCGCCCTGGCGCATCTCCCTGCGGGTGCGCTGGTTTTGGTTTCGTCGCAACTGCCTGTCGGAACGTGCCGCGCGCTCGAGAAAGAATTCCCGCAATTTCATTTCGCCTGTTCCCCGGAAAACCTGCGGCTGGGCAAAGCGATCGAGGCCTTCGAAAAGCCCGCGCGCGTCGTCATCGGCACTCGCGACGATGCAAAAAAACCGTTGCTCGAAGAATTGTTCGCGCCGTTCGCGACTTCTCTTTTGTTCATGCGGACCGAATCGGCCGAAATGGTCAAACACGCGCTCAACTCCTTCCTCGCGCTATCGATCACCTTCATCAACGAGGTGGCGCGCCTCTGCGAACACACCGGCGCCGACGCGGCGGAAGTCGCCGCCGGACTCAAGAGCGAGCCGCGCATCGGCCCGCACGCGTATCTTGGACCCGGGGGGCCGTTCGCCGGCGGCACTCTCGCGCGCGACGTCGTCGTCTTGACTCAATTGGCCCGCGCGCGCGGCGAAGATGTCAGCCTCATCCCCGCGATCAAACAAAGCAACGACGGGCATCGAGGCTGGGCCTTCCGCCGATTGCAGGCGCGGCTCGACGAATTGCGCGGCAAAAGTGTCGCCGTTCTCGGCCTCACGTACACTGCGAACACCGACACGTTGCGGCGCAGCGCCGCGGTGGAATTGTGCCAAAAACTCCTGGCGGCGGGCGCCAAAGTTTCCGCCTTTGATCCCGCGGTCAAGCATCTGCCGACGGAATTGTCCGCGGTTTCCCTGGCTCCCGATGTCGTCGAGGCTCTGAAAAACGCGGACGCCGCGGTGGTTTGCACCGAGTGGCCACAATTTCGCGGCGCGAATTGGCCGGCGATTGTCCCGTCGATGCGCCAGCGCGTTTTCGTGGACGCGAATCGCTTTTTGGAAAAGGAATTGAAAAACCTTCCCGGCGTCGAGCATCTTTCCGTCGGACGCGCTGCATGAAACTCAAAGGCCTCAACGCGCTCATCACCGGCGCCAGCCAGGGATTGGGCAAAGTCATTGCCGAACATTTCCTGCGCGAAGGCGCAAACGTGGCGTTGTGCGCTCGCGGCGAAAAGGAGTTGCTCACAACTCGCGACGCGCTGGCGAGGCAGTTTCCCGCGCAGACAATTTGCGCCAAGACGTGCGACGTTTCGGACGAATCCCAGGTGAGCAATCTCGTCGCATTTGCATTGCGCGAGTTGGGCTCGCTGCACGCGCTCGTTTCGAACGCCGGCATTTACGGTCCGATGGGCGCGACGGAATCGGTCGATCTGGCCGCCTGGAAGCGCGCGATGGACGTTAATTTGCTGGGCTTTCTTCTGCCCTGCCGCGCGGTGATTCCGCACTTCAAAAAAAACGGGCGCGGCAAAATCTTGGTGCTCTCCGGCGGCGGCGCGACCAATCCGCTGCCGAACATCAGCGCCTACGCCGCATCGAAGGCCGCCGTCGTCCGGCTCGCGGAAACGCTGGCCGAGGAATTGCGGCCCTTTTGCATCGACGTAAACGCCATCGCGCCCGGCGCTTTGGCGACGCGCATGGTGGATGAAGTCCTCGCCGCCGGGCCGGAAACCGTCGGCGCCGCCTTCTACGCCAAGAACAAACAGTGGAAGCAAAACGGGGCGACGCCGCCCGAACTCGGCGCGCGCCTCGCGGTTTATCTCGCCAGTCCGCAGAGCGACGGCATCACCGGCAAGCTCATCAGCGCGCAATGGGACCCGTGGGAGACGCTACACGAACACCGCCTGGACCTCGACGGCGACATCTATGCATTGCGCCGCATCGTGCCGAAGGATCGCGGTAAAAGCTGGGGCGACAAATGAATTACGCCATCGTGGGCTGCGGGTTGATTGGAAAAAAGCGGCTGGCCGGCCTGCCCGCCGGATCGAAACTCGCCGTCGCCTGCGACATCCATCTGCCGCGCGCGCAAGAATTGGCGAAGCTCGCGAAAACCGGCCGCGCCTCCGTCGATTTCGAAGAAGCCGTCGCCGATCCTCAGGTGGACGCAGTCATCGTGGCCGTGATCAATTCAGCCCTCGCCGAAGTTTCTGCCGCCGCGATCCGCGCCGGCAAGCATGTCATCGTCGAGAAGCCGGCGGGCGTGTCGGTCGCGCAAATCGACGAACAGCTGGCTTTGTCGAAAAAGCATGGCGTCTGTGTCCGCGTTGGATTCAATCATCGGTTTCATTCGGCTTTCCTAAAGGCGCGGGAGATCTTCGATTCCGGCGCACTGGGCGAATTGATGTTCGTCCGCGCGCGTTACGGACACGGCGGGCGGGTCGGCTACGACAAGGAATGGCGCGCCGACCCGAAACTCTCCGGCGGTGGAGAATTGATTGATCAGGGAATACACTTGATTGATTTGGCCCGCTGGTTTCTCGGCGATTTCGAAACAATCGGCGGTCGCGCGGCGACTTATTTTTGGAAAATGCCGGTGGACGACAATGCTTTTCTCCACTTGCGCACGGCGAAAAACCAGACCGCGTGGCTGCACGTCAGTTGCACCGAGTGGAAAAATCTTTTCTCGTTCGAGATTTATGGCCGCGACGCCAAGCTGCACATCGAAGGATTGGGCGGCAGTTACGGCGTCGAGAAACTGTATCATTACCAGATGAAGCCGGAGATGGGGCCGCCGGACACGAAGCTATATGAGTTTCCCGGTCCAGACGAATCGTGGCGGCTGGAACTGAGCGCATTCGAAACGGACGTCAAAGCCAACCGCCGGCCTGATGCTGGGCTGGTCGAGGCGCAACAGGCGTTGCGAGTTGTCGAAGAAATCTATCGCCAAAGCGGCTTTGACTTTGCGCCGGCGAAATCCTAAATCGAACCCGAAATGATCATTGCTCGTTCACCATTGCGCGTCACGCTCGGCGGCGGCGGGACGGATCTGCCGTCCTACTACGAGCAGTTCGGCGGATTTCTCATCGCGGCGGCGATTGACAAATATGTTTATCTCACGCTGCACGATACTTTCGTCGATGATCTCATCGTCAAATATTCAGAGCTGGAGCGCGTGCCGGATGCGGCGCAGTTGAAACACCCGATCCTCCGCGAGGCGTTTATGATGCTCGGCGTGAGCGGCGGGTCGCTGGAACTCACTTCGATGGCGGACATTCCGGCCGGGACCGGATTGGGCTCGTCCGGCAGTTTCACGACCGCGCTGCTCAAAGCCTTGCACGCCTACAAGAAAAATCTCGTTCACCCGGCGGAACTGGCCGAACAGGCCTGCGAGATCGAGATCAACCGCCTCAAGGAGCCCATCGGCAAACAGGACCAATACATCGCTGCCTTTGGCGGCATAACCTGCTTCCGATTCCTGCCGGGCGGCAAGGTCGAGGCGTGGCCGCTGAAGCTGTCCGAAGAGGCGCGCTATAATCTCGAAGACAATCTGCTGCTCTTCTTTACAGGTTATTCGCGCGCGGCTTCGTCCATCCTCAAGGAGCAGGATCAAAAAAGCAAAACGGCCGACCCGGCCATGATCGATAATCTTCACTTCGTCAAGGACCTCGGTTTGCAGAGCCAGCAGGCGCTCGAAGCGGGGAAGCTGGAGGAATTCGCGCGTCTTATGGACGTGCATTGGCAGCGCAAGAAGCGACGTTCCGGCAACATGAGCAACCCGCAGATCAACCAATGGTACGACATGGCCATGGCCAACGGCGCGGCCGGCGGCAAACTCATCGGCGCGGGCGGCGGCGGCTTCCTGATGTTTTACGCCACCGACAAATCGCGCCTCCGCCATGCCATGCGCCAGGCCGGCCTGAAGGAAGTCCGGTTCCGCTTCGATTTCGAAGGGACAAAATTGTTGATCGCGTGAACCTTCCCGTCGCCATCCTGGCCGGTGGGCTGGCCACGCGGTTGCGGCCGCTCACGGAGAAGATTCCGAAGGTGCTGGTCCCGGTGGCAGGCAAGCCTTTTCTGGCGCACCAACTCGAATTGCTGCGACGCCAGGGCATCCGCCGCGCGGTGCTTTGCCTGGGGCACCTCGGCGAGATGGTGGTCCAGGAGTTTGGCGACGGCAGCTCGTGGGGCGTGCAACTGGATTACGCTTTCGACGGCCCGACATTGCTCGGCACAGGCGGCGCGCTCCGGCAGGCCCTGCCCAGATTGGGCGAGGAGTTCTTCGTCCTTTACGGCGATTCCTATTTGACGACGCCTTTTGCTCCCGTGGCGGAATTCTTCGAGCGCTTCGGCCAGCCCGGGCTGATGACGGTTTATCGCAACGAAGGTCTATACGACACCAGCAACGTCGTTTTCCGCGATGGCCGCATCGTGGTCTATGACAAAAAAACGCGCCTGCCCGAAATGCGGCACATCGATTACGGCCTCAGCTTGTTTCGCGCCTCGGTGTTTCGCGAATGGCCGGCCGGGCAGGCATTCGACCTCTCCGAAGTGATGCAGAAGCTCGTCGTGCGCGGCCAATTGGCGGGTTTCGAGGTGCCCGAACGCTTCTATGAAATCGGCTCCCCCGCGGGATTGGCGGAACTGGAAACTTTGCTTGCGTCTAATACTCCGAGGCGCGAGGCCGGGCAATAGTCCTGGCGCCTGTCTAAACGGGTTTTTGGGATGAACACCCCCCTTTCGCAAAGTCACGGCCGCGCCTAGTGTGAATCATGTCTAGCGAAACCATCATCATCATACTTGTATTGGTCCTATTGCTCGGCGGCGGCGGCTTCTTCTATGGGAGACGGCGCTAAACCAGCCCTGCTAATATTGGCGCCCATCTGCCAGACGGTTTTTGCGGAGCATTGAAGTGCGCGGCGCTCTTACCGTCCTCGCGGAGAAATCTTGCATTGCAATTGCGAAAACCATTCGTTGGCGCTGGCGCAGCCCGTCAAAGTAGTAGGAAGCGACATGAGGAGGCTCTCAATAAAAGCCGTTTCCCAAAGAAATTCGAATCTGGTTACCTCGATTCCTACAATGATGAATGTTTCCTGACGGCTCTGATTATTCGCCTTTCAGGTTCTTGAGGAAGAAAATAAACAGCCGCTCCAGTTCTTCTGGCTTGCGAAATTCCGGTCCGCCGGGCACCACGCGAAACGTCACCGGCACGCCCGCCTTTTTCAAAGCGTCGGCGAGCAATTGGCTTTGCTCCAGCGGCACCACCGGGTCTTTGTCGCCGTGCATGATCAGAAACGGAGGATCGTCTTTGGTGATGTAATGGATGGGGTTCGCGCGTTGCGCCAACTCGAGGTTTTTGGAAATGAGTCCGCCCAGCAGGCGCGCCACGGGGGTGTCCGCTGTGTCATGGTCGAGGAAGCCAGTAAAATCAGTGGGGCCAAACCAATCGCAGACGGCCTGGACGCGGCTGGAAACGCCAAGGTTTTCGCCGGTGTCGAATTCCTTGATGCCGCCTGTGGTTCCCAGCAAAGCGACGAGATGGCCGCCGGCGGACGCGCCCCAAACACCTATGCGGCCCGGATCGAGGCCGTAGGTCGAAGCGTGAGCGCGCAACCAGCGGACGGCGGCTTTGCAGTCGAGCAATTGCGCGGGGAAAATGGCGTTCTGGCTGAACCGATAATTGATGCTGGCCAGCGCGAAACCATGATTCAGGAAGCGCAGGCCGGGAGGCTTTGCCTTGCTGCCCTCCGTCCAGCCGCCCCCGTGAATCCAGACGATCAGCGGCCAATTGGTGCCCGTCGCCGGAAGATAAAGGTCCAGCATTTGGCGCTCGCTGCCGCCGGCGACATAAGGAATATCGAGAAACGTTCGAGCGCCCTCCGGCAAACCCGGCGGCGTGGCAGGGGCCGGAGCATCGGCGCCCCGGCACGACCACGCGAGAAGAACGGCCGAACAGAAAAGGGCCCGTGCCAATTTTGAGTCAAAAGCCATAAAATTTTATGGCGGCGTGAATTGCGCCGCATCGTCGAAAAACGCCTTAACCCGAAGATTGTCAACTGTTTTGTGTGCCGCTCGCAAGACAGTCCCGGTACAATTTTCGCTATTGGTTG
>Ga0073928_10007275_pt1 | contig 14440 bp, 10 predicted proteins | sample PaiPotPPA55metaG_FD_76969 | JGI IMG/M metagenome (GOLD analysis project Ga0073928, IMG submission 76969) | Iron sulfur acid spring bacterial and archeal communities from Banff, Canada, to study Microbial Dark Matter (Phase II) - Paint Pots PPA... ... | reverse complement strand
GATCTCGGGTTGTCGTTGTTTGACAGCATGCCGGATGTGGACGTTTTGATCGTCGGCGGTGGGCCGGCTGCTCAACGTCCGCTCGATGGAGATCTTCCGCCAGCGCGGCGATGATCGGCGTGCGGACCACATTCGCCGATGGGACGAGCGTTCGGGCCGAGGACGTGCCGATCGACGTGTCGCGGGTCCAGCGCTGGGTGGTGGACGCGTTCGTCGCCGAACGCTTCCAGCAGGGCAGGGTCCTGCTAGCCGGCGACACCGCGCACGCGATCCCGCCAGGTGGTGGCCAACGCCCAACTGATGACGCAGGCGCAGCAAAAGCGCAGCGAACAGCTACATCCTGCAGGCCCAGCCCACGATCAGTGAGCTGGGCCTGGTTCAGGAGTCGACGGTTTAGGCGCCTCAGTTGTCGAAGAACAGACCTTCTTGGTCGAGCACGAGATCGGTGCTGCCGTTGCTGGCGTTGTAGGCGCCGAACCAGTAGCCGATGAAGCCGTCGCTCGGCGACGACCCGTCACCGAGCGCGGTCGTGCCGAGCGGGACGAACGCGAGGTTCGCCACGGTCTGGCCGGCCGCGAAGTTGAGGTTCGACGCGTTCGGGATGTCGTTGGCCGTCTGCGTGTTGACCGGGTACAGCGTGAGGAATCCGTTGTGCTGGGTGTCGGTGACGGTGGCGTTGATCACCATGCTGGTGACGCCGGAGTCGGTCGAATAGGCGCCCAGCTGGTAGTAGTACCAATACGGCTGCAGCGGGCCGTATCCCCAGGTACTGGTACGGGTGTCGAGCCAGCGCATGGGCGCGGTCGGGAGGTACGAGTCGGTCGCCACGCCCGTGCCGGCGTTCACCAGATCCGTGAAGTAGCCGCTCACGTCGATGACGACGTCGACGCTGCTGCTGCTCGTGTTGTGGATGACGATCTGGCCGTCGCTGCCGACCGGGACGTCCGCCATGTTCGCGACCGTCTGGTTGTGCCCGTAGTTGACGTTGGACGCGTTCGGCAGCGACTCGCCGCTCGGGTAGGCGGTGATGAAGCCGTTGCTGCGCGGGTTGGTCGCGGTGATGTTCGCCGCGATCGCGGTCACGCCGCTGGCCGGGATCGTGTTGCCGTCCGCGCCGCCGACCGGGACGGTGATGCTGGTGTTCGCCGGGATCTGCTTGATCAGGCCGCTGGTGCCGGTGCCGGTACGGGTGTCGAGCAGCCGGTACGGGCTGATCGAGACGTACTGGCTGGCCTTGGTCTGCGAGTAGTAGCCGACGACGTCGGCCACCAGCTGCACGCTGCCGGCCGAGGAGTTCTGCAGGTCCACCACGCCGTCGGGGCCGACCTGCACGACCACCAGGTTCGGGATGGTCTCGCCGGTGCCGTAGTTGAGGTTGGACGCGTTCGGCGCGGCGGTGCCGTCCGGGAAGGCGGTGATGAAGCCGGCGCGGGTCGGGCCGGTCACGGTCACGTTCATGGCGACCGCGGTCACCCCGGTGGGGATGAGGTTGCCGGCGGTGCCCGCTCCGGCGACCGTGAGCTTGAGCACGCCGTTGGGTCCGACGGCGGCCGGGGGGGCGCCCGTGCCGGTGCGGGTGTCGAGGATCCGAGTGGGCCCGTAGGGCGTGTAGTCCGAGCCGCCGGTGGTAATGGTGACCGAGGCGGTCGTGGTGGTGCTGGCGGAGTCGGTAACGGTGACCGTGGCCGTGTACGTGCCCGCCCACGCGTACTTGTAGTTGAAGGTGCCGGTGGTGTTGGTCTGCGGCGTGGAGCCGTCACCGAAGTCGATGCTGTAGCCGGTGATCGTCGCCGGCGGGGTGTCGGTGGAGCCGGTTGCGTCGAAACCGAAGGACTCGGCGCCCGTCTCCGTCGCGGTCAGGGCGGCGGTCAGCCCGGCGACGGTGGCGGACGGGCGGGAGTGCACGACGTTCTTCTGGAACGTGTCGGACTTGCTCACGGCCGTCGAAGGCCGGTGGGCACTTCCCGCAGCGATATGAGTGCTGCTGCTCGCGGTGGCCGCGTATCCGGCGGTGGGAGCGATGACTACTGCGGTCAGGCCGGACACGGCGAGCGCAGCGATATGACGGGTCTTCACCCGGAACCCCTCCTGAGCAAAGCTTTCACAGGCATATAAAGATACTCATGAGACAAGCTCAGGTTACGCGCCGTCACAGGCGGGTAAGGTCAAGATTTTGTCACCCTTGTGAAACAGATCTCGGCGACTGCGTCCGCTGCCCGCAACGGGCGGTGGTCAGGCGATATGGACGTGCACGCCGAGGCCGCGGATGCGCTCGAGCTCCGCGGGTTCCGCGTGCTCGTCCGTGACGAGATCGTGCACCTCGGACAGGTCGATGAGGGACGCGCTCGTCGCCTTGCCGATCTTCGTGCCGTCCGCCACGACGATGACCCGGTTCGCGTGGGTGATCATGGTGCGGTTTGTCCGCGCCTCGGTCTCGTCGTGGGTGGTCAGACCGTGCTCGGCGCTCACGCCGTCGGCGCCGAGGACCGCGGTGGCCACCTTGAAGGCGTTGAACGCCCCTTCGGACAGCGGGCCGACGGCCTCGAGCGAGTGTGCGCGCACGAGTCCGCCGGTGATGATCACCCTGATATTCGACCAGGCGGCCGCCTCTGCGGCGAGCGGCAATGCGTTGGTGACGACGGTCAACCCGGCGCGCCGTCGCAGGGCCCGGATTACCTCGGTCGTGGTGGTGCCGCCGCACACGGCCAGGGTGTGCGGCTCGCCGGACGGGATCAGCCGTGCGGTGGCGCGCGCGATCGCCTGCTTGGACAGGCTCGCCTGGGCGGCGCGCAGCCGTACCGGGATCTCGACCGCCCCGCCCTGCCCGGCCCGCGCACCTCCGTGCGTGCGCACCACGAGCTGCTCGTCCTCGAGCGCGGCCAGGTCGCGGCGGAGCGTGGCCTTCGAGACGCCAAGCTCGGCGACGAGCTCGTCCAGCGTCAGCGGCTCATCCTGCGCCCGGCCGGCCAGCAGCCCGAGCAGCGTGCGCATCCGTTCGATGCGCTTGCGGCCGACGGTGTGCGGCGACGTGTCGGGGCCCGGTGCACGCACGGGTGCCCTTCCTTTCTCACGGCCCCCGGGTCGGCTCGGCCCGCCTTCAAGCGTAGACGCCCCGCGGGTACCCGCCACCCGTCTGTTCGGGCGGCGGGTACCCGCGGGGCGCGTCGTGGTGCGCGGCGCGGTTCAGGACTGGCTCAGCCCACCGGCTCGAGCTGTGCGTTCTGCTCCTCCATGAACTGCTCGCGGATCACCTTCGGACCGAACGGCCAGGACTTCTCCTTGCGCGCCCAGATCAGGAACGCGACGCCGCCGAGGGCCAGCCAGGCCAGCGACCACTCGATCGGGTGCACGCCCGGGTTGGACTTGTCGGACCACAGGTACATGGTCAGCCAGCCGATCGCGGCCACGATGGTCGGCAGCGGGTAGAGGATCATCTTGTACGGGCGGCGCAGGTTCGGCTGCCGCTTGCGCAGCACGGGCACCGCGACGATCTGCGCGAGCGACTGGATGATGATCATCACCGTGGTCAGCAGCGAGATCAGCACGGACAGCGGCGGGTGCGAGGCGGAACTGCCGATGTGCCGGGCGAACAGGAAGCTCAGCGCCGTCATCACGCCCATCACCAGCAGACCCACGGTCGGGAACTCGTGCTTGCGGTGCAGCTTCCCGAAGGAACGGAAGAACATCCCGTCCCGCGCCGCGTCGAACGGAACCCGCGAGCCGCCGAGCAGTCCGGTGAACACGGAGGCGAAGGCGGTGATCACGACGAGCACGGTGACCACCTGCGCCGCGCCCTTGCCCCAGGTCTGCTGGAGGACGGCCGAGCCGATGGAGGTGGAGTCGATGCTGCTCGTGTTGAGCATGTCACGCCACGGCACCACGCCGAGCACGCCGATCTGCATGACCAGGTAGATGCCGCCGATCGCGAAGATCGAGTAGATGATCGAGCGCGGCATGTTGCGCCCGGGGTTCTTGATCTCGGCGCCCATGTAGGCGGTCGTGTTGTAACCGAGGTAGTCGAAGACGCCGACGGTCAGGCCGGCCGCGAAGCCGATCCAGAACGAGCCGTGGGTCAGCGAGATCGCGCCATGCGGCCAGGTGAAGGCCATCGACGGGTGGAAGTGCGTGAAGCAGGCGAGGATCACGGCGCACACGCAGGTGATCATCACCGCCCACATGCCGACCGTCAGCTTGCCGATGTTCTCCACTCGGCGCCAGAGCATCAGCACCAGCAGGGCGGTCAGGCCGATCCCGAGGATGTCGCCCTGGCCGGTGGTCATCGAGGGCCACAGGTACTGGAGGTACTGCACCATGCCCTGGATGCCGGTGGACATGATCAGCGGGATGAACAGCATCGCCGTCCAGATGAACAGGAACGGCATCAGCCGCCCGCTGCGGTACTGGAACGCCTCACGCAGGTAGACGTAGGTGCCGCCGGAGCCCGGCTGCGAGGAGCCGAGTTCCGCCCACACCAGGCCGTCGGCCAGGGCCAGCACCGCACCGGCGATCCAACCGATGATCGCCTGTGGTCCGCCGAACGCGGCGACCATCAGCGGGATGGTCACGAAGGGACCGATCCCGCACATCTGGCTCATATTGATGGTCACGGCCTGGAACAGGCCTATCTTGCGGGTCAGTGTTTTGACCTCAGCGGCCTGCGTGGCAGGCGCTAGTATCTCAGACATCGGTTACCTCTCCTTTGAGGTGCGGTGCGGGTGGGGTGGGCAGCTTGGGAAGTTCGGCGCCGTGCGGATCGATCGCGTGCAGTTTTCTCGCATACAGCGCGGAACCCACCGCGGGGCCGTACAGCGGAGTGCAGAGCTGGAATTCGGGCCCGGCGGCCTGCAGGGCTCTGCTGAAGGTGGTGCGGAAGAGCGGCGCGGAGAACATGCCGCCCGAGTAGGAGACGGCCACTTGCTCGCCGTCGCGGTAACCGAGCTGGTCGCGGCAGGCGTCGACCAGCCGGACCAGCTCCTGCCCGGCCCGGCGCAGGATCGCGCCGGCCTCGAGGTCGCTGGCTTCGGCCGCCTCGACGACGACCGTGGACAGCCGCGCGATCTCGGCGCGCCGGCCGCCCCAACGGTCGACGACCACGCCGACGAGGTCGAGGTCGCTGGTGATCCCGACGCGCTCGGCGAGCAGGGCGTACAGCGGTCCTTGTGGCAGCCGGCCGTCGCTCATCCGGCTGAACGCGTTGAGCCCCTGCACGGCGACCCAGTAGGCGGAGCCCTCGTCGCCGAACAGTTCGCTCCACCCGCCGGCGCGGTGCGCGCGCCCGCGCCGCTCGCCGTATGCGATCGAGCCGGTCCCGGCGACGACGTTGATGCCGTCGCCGCCGCCCAGCGCTCCCGCCCAGCCGCCGACCATGTCGTTGCCGAGGCCGAAGCGGTCGTGTCCGAGCAGGCCGCGCACGATGGTGTGCAGCCGCGGGACGTCCGCGCTGACCTCGCCGTAGCCGGGGAGGCCGAAGAACGCGTGGTCGAGCTGAGCCGGGGTGATGCCGGCCGCGGCGGTCACCGCGGTGACGCCCTCGGTCAGTACCCGTTCGAGCATCTCGATGCCGGACGCGAAGTAGTAGCAGCTCGGGCCGATCTCCTCGGCCACGGTACGCCCGTCGCCGTCCAAGATCACATAGGCGGTCTTCGAGCCGCCGCCATCGACGCCCAGGTAGTACGCGGCCGTCATTGCCGCGGTCCTGCGGCGCGGAACGCGGCCGGCGTCTCGATCAGCGGGTGGATGGTGACGCCCTTGACGACCCGGTTCACGTCCCCGTCCGGGAACGGGTTGTCCGGCGTCAGTCCGAGCGCGGCCGAGCAGTACAGGGCGAACAGCTGCGCGAACACGACGTATGCCACCGCGAGGTACGCGTCGTCCAGCGTCTCGAGGCCTTCGAGAACCCAGTCCCCGTCCGCCGCCTCGGCCTGCGTGCCCGCCGGGCCGGCCGAGACCGTCAGCACCCGCTCCGGCCCGATCGAGGAACGCAGCTCCCTGACGATGTCCTCGTCGTAGGCGCCGCTGTAGGGATCGGCGGAGCGGTAGACGACGGCGATGGAGTGGCCGTCGAGCACCGCCTTGGGCCCGTGCCGGAAGCCGAGCGAGGAGTCGAAGTACGCGACCACGCTTCCGGCGCTCAGCTCGAGCTGCTTGAGCGCCGACTCGCGGGCCAGGCCGGTCAGCGGACCGCCGCCGAGGTAGACCACCCGTTGCGGGACTGGCACCGCGAGCGCCGCGATCTGCTTCTCCTGCGCGAGCAGCTGCTCGGCCGCGGCGGCGAGCGCCTCGACCGCGGGCTCGTCGTCGCCGCGGAAGGCGAGCAGCACCGACAGCAGCATCGAGGTGAAGCTGGAGGTCATCGCGAAGCCGTCGTCGTGCGAGCGCTCCGGCATGAGCAGGACGAACGAGCCGGTCCTGGCCTGGTGGGCGCGGTTGAGGGCGCCGTCCGGATTGCAGGTGACGATCAGGTGGCTCACCTCGCCGAGCAGCCGGTCGGCCAGCTCCGTGGCCGCCGTGCTCTCCGGCGAGTCTCCGGAGCGGGCGAAGGAGACCAGCAGGGTCGGGACGTCCTGCGGCAGGTAGGCGGCGGGGTGCGAGACCAGGTCGGTGGTCGCCACCGCCTCTACCCGGCGGTCGAGCCGCGCGCCGAGCGAGGGCGCGGCGATCTGCCCGATGAACGCCGAGGTGCCGGCGCCGGTGAGCACGATCCGCAGGTCCTCGCGGGCCAGCAGCGGAGCGAGGAAGGCGTCGAGTTCGGTACGTCGCTCACGCAGGTCGCGAGCGGCCTCGCGCCACACGCCGGGCTGCTGGAGAATCTCGCGGTGCGTCGCCGTACCGGCGAGCACGGCGCTCAGGGTTGCTGCGTCAGACATGAGTGGATTCCCGTACTTCGCTGGACTCTTCTTCGATTGCTTCTTCATTTGCTTGGGCGGAGGCCGACGCGGCGTCGGCGTGGGCGGCGGGAGTCGCCTCCGCATACGGACGCAACGCGTCCCGCACCCTGTCGACCGCCAGTTCATGCGGCGTGGCGGCGAGCCGCCCCGCGCGGATCCGGGCGTATTGCTCCGGCAGATACTGGCTGACCAGCGGCAGCGGTATCTCGAGCGCGGAGAGGTTGGTGAACAGCCGCGCCACGGCGGCCTCGACCTCGGGGTCCGGCCAGTAGTAGCGCAGACGATCACTGTAGCTGTACCTGCGGGCGACCTTTTGCTCCGCAGGAGTGCCGGGGTAGTAACCGTCCCAGTATTCGGGACGGCCGAGCATCACCCGGTCGACGACCTCTGGCAGGTTCGAGCGCTCCTCGGGCGGCAGCAGCTCGTCCTCGATGTGCGCGAGGCCGAACAGCGCCTCACGCAGCGCGAACGTCAGACCCGGCCCGACCTTGAGGATCGCCCAGTGGTCCTGCACGAGCTCGGCGAGGTGCGCGGCGGTCTGGTAATCGGTGGAATGTGCCTCGAAGACGAGGTGCGGCTCGTCTTCGAGGACGGTGCGGAGCTCGCGCGTGCCGGCGCGGTCGTAGTCGATGACCTGGAGGTGGTCGAACTCGACGGCCGGCTGCACGACCAGGGCGGCGACCCGCGGCCAGACCTCGTTGAGGCCGGCGGCGGCGAATGCGGCGCGGTGCTGGGCGAGCGTGTGGCGGGCGGCGGAGGCGGGGGTGGCGGTCAGGCGTTCGAGGGTCTCGTGGGCGCCGCCGGGGACGGGCACCTCGGTGCCGATGACGTACGAGACGGACTCGGTGGTACCGACGTGTGCGGCGGTGTCCTCCGCGACGCGCAGCAGGCGGGCGGCGCGGGCCGCGACGAGCTCGTCGCCGGGCGGCACCGGGTCCCCGGCGCAGGACATGCTGCAGTCGAGGTGGATCTTCGTGTAGCCGGCGGCCACATACGACGCGACCAGCTCCTCGGCCAGCACCATCGCCTCTTCGGCCGGCTGGTCCCGCCAGCGGTTCGGGCCCAGGTGGTCCCCGCCGAGCACCACGCGGCGGCGCTCGAGGCCGTGCCGGTCGGCCAGCTTCAGGACCAGGTCGCGGAAGTCGGCGGGCGTCATACCGGTGTAGCCGCCGAACTGGTCGACCTGGTTGGAGGTGGCCTCCACCAGCAGAAACCCGCCGTCGGCGAGCGTCTGGCGGATCGCCGCCTCCAGTACCAGCGGATGCGCCGAGCACACCGAGTACACACCCGCGGCCGCGCCGGACTTGTGCCGGGCGATCGTCTCCCTCAGAAGGTTCACCATTGCGTCGGTTCGTTCTCTCTGCCGTCGAGCGGGCCGTGCGCGGCAGTCGCCGTCCACGGCCCCTCGGGCTGTCGGTTGAGTGGCCTCATCGTGTGCAGACGCTGTTGATAGTTCAATGATTCGCGCAGAACTACGCAGAAATATTGCGCAAGTCTGCGGCTGGAAGCGCAAGAACTCCCGTTACATCACGCGAAACCGATCAGAATTCATGCGCACTTCGTACTCATCCATGGCCTGCGGCGGTGCCGGTCACCAAGATGCCGCAGGTGTCGCGGACTTCCGTGAGACCACCGATCCGTATCTGCGCTGGAGGGTTCATGAAGAGGCTGACGCGCGTCGTGGCTGCCATGGTGACGGCCACACCGCTTCTGCTGGTCGGCAGCGTTGCCGGCAGTCCGGCCGCTCAAGCGGCGACCGCCTATCCGTCGAGCGGTCCCGATCAGACTCCGGTCATGGGCTGGAGCGGCTGGAGCTTCCTGCGGCTGGGCGCGAACGCGTCCCAGGTCGAGGGCGAGGCCCGGGCCCTGCTGAGCACCGGCCTGGCCGCGGCCGGCTACACCGACGTCGACATCGACGACGGCTGGTACCAGTGCCCCGGACCGCAGGGGCCCAACGTCGACGCCGACGGCCGCTGGGTGATCAACACCGCCAACTTCCCGAGCGTCGGCTCGGAGAACGGCATCAAGGCCCTCGCCGCCTACCTGCACAGCCGCGGCCTGAAGTTCGGCATCTACGAAACGGCGGGCATCTCGAGCCAGGCCGTGGCCGAGAACACCCCGATCCTCGGCACGTCGGACACCGCCGACCAGATCGCCACCACGACGTCGCAGAACAACTACAACTGCGGCGGCATGATGTCGATCGACTACAGCGCCCCGGGCGCCCAGGCGTACGTCAACTCGATCGTGGACCAGCTGGCGTCCTGGGGAGTCGACTACATCAAGCTGGACGGCATCACCGACCAGAACGGGCCCGACATCAAGGCCTGGCAGGCCGCGATCCACCACTCCGGCCGCCCGATGGTGCTGGATGCCACCGAGGGCAGCTTCACCCAGCAGCTCGCCCCGACGCTGAACAAGTTCGCCAACCAGTGGGAGTACGAGCCGGACATCGAGTTCAACGGGCCCGACGAGGGCCCGGGGGCCACCTGTAACACGGCGCCCTACACCGACTGCACGAGCGTCTTCCCGCTCACCAGCTACGCGGACTGGTCCGACCGGTTCGACGGCGTCGCCCAGTGGCAGCCCTACGGCGGCCCGGGCAACTTCAACGACTACGACTCGATCGAGGTCGGCGACGGCAGCAAGGACTCCGGGATGTCGCTCGCCGCATCGGAGACCCAGCTCAGCCTCTGGTCGCTGGGCTCGGCACCGCTCATCATCGGCGGCGACCTCACCAGCTCGGTGACGAACGCCTACGGCACCAGCGCGGGTCTCACCGCCACCGACCTCAAGCTGCTGACCAACGCTCAGGTCATCAAGGTCGACCAGGACTCGATCGACGCGGCACGGATCGCGCAGACCGGTACTCCCGGCAGCAAGCCCGGAAACCAGGTGTTCGCCAAGGTGGAGCGCGGCGGAGACGCGGTCGTCGGACTCTTCAACACCACGACCAAGCTGAATTCCGCCCCCGTCACCATCTCCACGACGGCCGCCGCGCTCGGTCTGCCGGCCGACGCCAAGGGCTATGAGGTGCAGAACCTCTGGAGCGGCCAGTCGGTCGTGGTCGGCGGAAAGTCCACCTTCGACATCGCCTCCGCCGGACAGATCAGCGCGATTGTTCCCGCCGAGGGCGTAGCCCTGTACCGGGTCACCCCGCTGCAGTAAGCACCGGTAGCACTTATTCCGCTGAGTAGGGGCGACATCGCCCCTACTCAGCCCAATAGCCCAGCCGCCTCGCGAGGCCCCGGACGACGTCGCTCACTGGCTATATGACGACTTCGCCTCAGGAACCGACCGTCGAGCCCCCGAAGGGCTACGTCCTGCGCGGCGGACCGCTCGACGGAGCGGTCGCACACGCGCGGCGGCCGGCCTTCGTGCACATCGAGCACCACAATGGGGACGGCGACGTATACCGGCCGAGCGGACATCCCGACGCGGAGCACGGCGACCTGGAGCGCTACGACTTCGAAGAGATGGCGACCGAACGCAGGCGGCCTCACTCCCACGCCTGAGCGTCCGGCCGACGTGGCCCGGCAGCCGGACAACCCGCCTCATTTGCCTCCCTCCCAAGCACGCGCGCTATTTCCCAAGGGTCTGCGATAGTCGGGCCGATTCGTGCTCCCGTAAGGGACTAGGGAGGTCTAGAGTGCCATAAGGCCATTTAGACCGGCCGTGTTCCTTGGGAGGGGTACATGCATCGTTCTCGCCGCGCCTTCGCGGCAGTAGCGTCCGTGGCAATGGCACTGAGTACGGGTATCGCCGTCGCGCATGCGGCCGCTTCGTCAATCCTCTACGTCAACGACAACACCTCGTCGAACTGCACTGACACCGGCAGCGGTGCCGGCAGCTCCGCGACCCCGTTCTGCACGGTCCAGGCGGCAGCGAACGCCGCGGGGGCCGGCGACACCGTCGACATCTACGCAGGCATCTACAACGGCGCGGTGAACGTCACCACCAGCGGCACTGCGGCCGCGCCAATCACGTTCCAGCCGGTCGGCAGCGGGGTGACCACGATCTCCGACGGCACCGGCCAGACCGGTCCGGCCCTGACGTTCACCGGCTCCTCGTACGTGGACTTCAACGGTGACGTGCCCTTGGCGGACCAGCCGTACCACGCCCCGGGCCTCTTCGTGGCTTCAGCGCTGGTGAACGGGTCCTCGCACATCACGCTCGACGGCGTCGACGCCTCGAGCACCGGCGCGGCCTATTCGGTTCAGGTGGCCGGGTCCTCCTCGGATGTCACGCTCTCGCACAGCATCCTGAACGGCCCGCACAGCGGAGTCCTCGTGCAGGCCGGCAGTTCCGGCGACGTCATCAGCACGAACGAGATCTCATCTCAGGCCTCCGGCATCGTGGTCGACGGCGCCTCGAACACCGCGATCACGTCCAACACCCTCCAGGGCCAGTCCACGTCCGACTACCAGATCGAGGTCGGCGCGGGCGCGACCGGAACGTCGATCGAGGACAACATCGCGACCGAACCGGCCATCGTCGTGGACACCGGAGCGGCGATCTCCGTGGACTCCACCTCCGCCGCCGGCACGACCGAGGACTACAACGTCGTGTGGCCGGTAGATGAGGGCATGTACGTCGGCTTGGTACCGGCGTACTCATGGGCGGGCAAGAACTACGCGAGCCAGGCCACGTTCAACGCGGCCACCGGCCAGGGCAAGAACGACGTGGTCGCGGACCCGCAACTGTGGTTGAACGAGCCTTACAGCTCCTACCCCACCGCCCCGCAGATGAGCTCTGCCAATAGCGCGGCCCCCGGATTCCTGACCGCGGACGTGTACGGCATGACGTGCGAGTCCGACCCGGAGGTTGTCGGCACCGGCGTGGGACCGGATGCCGCTTGCGAGCGCGGCGCGGTCCAGGAGCAGTTCTCGCCGACGCTGCTCCCCTCGGTAGCCCCGGTGACGGCTCTCGGCGTCGCCGTGACCAACTCCATCGGCGGCGAAGTCCACGCGGGCGGCACCTGGTTCCCCGCCGCCCCATCGGCGGTTCCCGCGGCCACATATGTCCTCAGCTGGAGCGACAGCACCCCCTCGACCTCGACTCCGGGGTCTCCCTCCCACGTCGAGACGACGACCACGCACACGTTCCCCAAGGTCGGCGTGTACACGATCTCTGACGTGGCCAGACTTCCCGGCGGTATCAGCCTCGGCACCCAGAACCTCGGCTTCGACACCGCGGGCTCGGGCTACACGGCCTACGGCCCGACCCGGATTCTGGACACCCGCAACGGCACTGGTGCCGCCAAGGCCAAGGTACCGACGGGCTCTTCCGTCACCGTGCTGGTCGCCGGCCGCAACCTGATCCCCACCAATGTCAGCGCGGTGGCATTGAACCTGACCGTCACCAATGCGACCGGCAACGGATTCCTCAGCGCGTACGCCGACGCCGACGGCGGCAACAGCACCTCGAACCTGAACTACCTGAGGGGCCAGACCGTAGCCAACAGCGTCATCGTTCCCGTGGCCCCCGATGGCAAGATCACGATAGCCAACACCGGCCCGGCCGGATCCGCAGACCTGATCGCCGACGTCTCCGGCTACTTCACGCCCGCCGCGGGTGACGGATACGCCGCAACGCCACTGACCCGGATCCTCGACACCCGTACCGGCACCGGCGCCCCCGCGGCGAAGGTCGCCGCGAACTCCGGGGTCGCGGTCGCGATCGCCGGCGCGGGCCCCACCCCGGCCGGCACCGCCGCGGTGGCCGTCCACGTCACCGTCGTCGACACCACCGGCAACGGCTGGATCGCCGCACAGCCCGACGGAGCCGGCGTACCCGGCACCTCGATCCTGAACTACGGCAAGGGTCAGATCGTCTCCAACACCGTCATCGTCCCCGTGGGCGCCGACGGCAAGATCGAACTCTACAACGGTGGCGGGTCGGCCTCCGTGGACCTGATAGCCGACGTCTCCGGCTACTTCTCCGCCAGTGCGACCGAGGCCTACATGCCGATCGTCCCGTACCGGGATTATGACTCGAGGATCGACGGCTTCGCCCTTGGGGTGAACGGCACGCAGTCGTACAGCCTGTACTCGCCGAAGTACTCGCCCTACATAATGCCGCCGGGTGCCGATGTGATCACCAACATCACGCTGACCGATGAGACCTCCAACGGCTTCATTACGGCCTACCCGTCGGGCACCACCCCTCCGAGCACCTCGAACCTCAACTACGCGCCGCACCAGAATATCGGCGGCCTGTCGATCCTGAGTGCCACAGACGTGGACAACTCGATCAACGTGCACAACCAGTCGACTGGAACTTCGGACATCATCCTCGACGTGCTCGGATACTTCGCGAACAGCTAACCGAGCGGCTAAAAATCCAGCACAGCAAGCAAATCGGGCCCCGCGCTGCGGGGCCCGATTCTTGCATATCCACACCTTGCCGAGCGATGGGCCACGTCCTAGCCGTCGCGGCGCCCGCGCCAGCGGCCGATCCGAAAGACGGTGTAGAGCAGCGCGACGCCGCCCACGATCATCAGCAGCGTCATCAGCAGGCCGATGATGAAGGAGAACACGAGGTAGGCAGCCAGGCCGGCGCCGATCACGAGCAGGACCTTGGGCAGCAGGGAACCGCCGCGCATGTCGTATCCGCTCGCCCCACGGCCGTAGTCCGTCGCCGGAACGCTCGAGAACGTCATCGCCGTGTCGACTGCGGGAGGCGTGGCCCGCGCGGCGCCGGTGCCACGCACTCCGGCGTTGCTTGCTGCAGCGTTACCCGATGCGGTGTTACTTGCTGCGGCCCTGTTCGCGCGCGCGGCCCAGGCCTGCAGTTCGTCTATGTCCGCTTCGGCGGCAGGACGCTTCGACTTTGAAGTCACCCGGGCAAGTTAGCAGGCCAGCCGATACCACGCCACAGAATGTGCTGTGCTTGCGTCCGCACCGAAGGGGTGTGGGAATGTCGTCCATCGCGCATGTCTGTCACTGCACGCTTCAGGGCTGTCGCGTGCGCGCCGCCCACCGGGCTGTGGGCACCATCGCCGCACCCGTCGCCGCGAACAGCGCGGCGATCGCCAACCACCCGTCGAAGCCGTGGCGCAGCGCAGTCTGCGTGAGCACCACCGGGCCCGCCATCTGCCCGGCTGCGACGCCCGCGTTGAACACGCCCTGATACGTGCCCACGGCCCGCTCGTCGGCGAGGTCGAAGCTGAGCGCCCAGGCGCCTGCTTGAGACAGGACTTCCCCGGCGGTCAGCAGAAACATCGCGGCAAGCAAGATCGCCGTGGCGCCAAGGGCCGACACTCCGTGCGCTGCCGCCGCGACCACGCACGACACTGCGAGCGCCAATGCTCCGCGCCGCACGACGCGCGCTGCAGAGCGCGAATCGACCACGCCTCGCGTCGCGCGCACCTGGAAAAGTACGACGAGAACAGTATTGGCGATGAGCATGCCCGAGATCAGGGCGCGCGGCGCGCGGGTGTCCTGGATCAGCCACAACGGGAGCCCGACCTCGATCACCGCGAACTGGATCATCAGGATCGCGTTCAGCGCCGAGACCATTTGGTACGACCGGGACGTCTTCGTCTTTGGCTT
>Ga0073928_10007274_pt1 | contig 14440 bp, 15 predicted proteins | sample PaiPotPPA55metaG_FD_76969 | JGI IMG/M metagenome (GOLD analysis project Ga0073928, IMG submission 76969) | Iron sulfur acid spring bacterial and archeal communities from Banff, Canada, to study Microbial Dark Matter (Phase II) - Paint Pots PPA... ... | reverse complement strand
ATGCTGTTCCCCGAAGCGGGGTTCGAATCGCTGACGCTCACTTGCGTGAACAACGGCGCCAAGCCGGGCGGACGCTCTGTCGATGTTCCGAAGTTGCAAAAGCACGCAAAGGACCTGGGGTTTCTCATCGACGGCGGTTATGGAAAAATCAAAGGGACCACCTTCCGCATTTCGAACATGGGCGACGAGACGGAGGCAACGATGGCCGAACTAATTGCGGCGTTGGACGAGGCGACGAAGGAGCTGTGATGGGACAATTCAGGCCAAGTTCTCAATCCACCGCGTAAGCGCTCTGGCTGGACAGGATGCGATTGGTGCCGACCACAACCATTCCGGCGGGCACGTCTCGAGTCACGACCGCGTTGGCTCCCACGGTTGCGCCTCGGCCAATCCGAAGCCCGCCGAGAATCTTTGCGCCGGCGCCGATATAAACGCCGTCATCGATCTGAGGAGCGTTCCTGGCCAGGTCGTTGCCGCCGATCGTGACCTGGTGGCCGATGACGACATCATCGCCGATGCGCGCTGCGCAATGGATGACGATGCCCATGGGATGGGGCAAGAAAACTGATTTCGGGAGAGCCAGGGCGATGTCGCAGCCCAGATAATACATGAAAAGACGGCCCACGACCGGCACGCGGTGCCGCGACAGAAAAATGAGGAGCCGGGCCGCAGTGCTATTACTGACCCAGGGATTCTTGGGATGGCTGCGTCTCATGGTGTGCGGTAATCCGAAGCTTTGCTGTTCTAGCGTCGTATCCATCTTAGTACCCACAAGAAAGCCGAGAACAGGCTCAATGCCAGGCTGAGCCATAACAGCAGCTGGTCGAAGGAATCTCCTGACCGTCTCGTGGCGCCATTTGTCGCCAGAAGCGGCGATGGCATCGCTTCCCGGACTGGGGGCACCTGAAGACAGACCGCCACGCAAGTCCGTCCCGCATGGCTGATGCTGACCTGGCAATCGCTCGCTGAATGAGCCGCGCCGGCTTTTTGCAGCATGGGCCGGCCGGTTTCGTCGTGATGGATCTCTATTTCGATCGGACGCAGTCCGGCGAAGTCCCGACCGCATTTGATGGCGGCTTCTTTGGCGCACCACAACCCGCAGAAGGACAAGCGCGGGTCCGCTTGACGGACGCAGTAGGCGATCTCGGCTCCGGTGAAGTTCTCGACATAAAAAGGCTCCGAACGAGGAACGCCCGACCAGGGCAAATTGTCCGCGCTTTCGATATCGATTCCCAGCCCGACACTTGACGGCGGACCGGGCAGTGATTTCGCGCCGTTGCGCTCGACTGATGGCGCGCGGCTGCTGCTCGCTGGAGCGCCAGCGCGTTCTTCAGAGGCTTTTGTTCCGTCTTGCACCAAGGGCGTGGTCCCCACCAATTCGCCGAACGTGTTGGCAGTAAAGGCGCTGGGCAAATCGGCGCCGGCCATTCGCTTGAGGGCGGCGTGCAACGTCGTGCGGCCCACCGAACCTTGCAACCTGTCTCGCGGGAATTCGAAGGCCTCGGTGACCGTGGATTCCGTCACGGCGAAAAAACGGGCCACTACCGAGCGGATTTTGTCGGAGTCATTCATGTTAGTCGCCGGCAAGACAATTGGTGCAAAGGTAGCCCGGTGGCTCTACACTGGGCAACAGAAAGGCGCGGATCGCGCGCAAGTCTTCCACCGTTTGGAGGCAACGGGCGCAAAAAAGGGCCGCCCCTTTCGGGGAAGAGGCGCCAAGCGAGGCGCCCTGGTACGCGACTCGCGAGCTCAGGTCGCGCAGGAACTCCGCAACCTGTTTGCCGCCGGTCAATCGATGGTCAAAAGCGCAACTGAACATAAAGCTCTCGCCTTTGCGGTCCTCGGCCCCGATGCCGAGAATGGCTGCCTGTCGGCTGTTGAGCAGGGGCGTGAAAGCGAAGACGCCTTCCTGCGCCAAATCCGTCACGGTAAATGTCGAGCCGGTGACATCGGCCACGACAAGGCTATCGGTCGCATACTTTGCCAGCAGCAATTCGAACCGTTCCGCCAATTCCGGGAAAGACAACTCCTCGGCCTTGCGGATGACCAGCACCTTGAGGCCGCGTCCCATGTCCACGGCAAATCCGATATGAACGTGGCGGTAAAGCAAAGCGTGGTCCTCGGCCAGACAGGCGTTGAGACGCCGATACTGCGTCAAGAGCTTGACGGCTTCGAAGAGGATCACCACGAGGCGCAGTACCGGCGGCGATTGTCTGGCGCACGCGTCGGCCAATCCGGCGGCCGGGCAAAAGTAAAACAGAGTGCTCTTCAACGCGGCTCGATCCGCCGAGAGCAGTTCGCGATTCTCCACCAGCTTGGCCCGATCGAGCGGCTCCTTTTCGACTTCCTCGTCCCCGGCAGCCGGCACCGCAACCGTAATCGCCTTGTGTGCCTCGCCTTTTTCGCTGCGAGTTTCCACTGTCGCTGCGGGCCCCCGCCCTTCTTGCGCCTTTTGTCGAACATCGGATTCCTTGACGAAACTCATCCCGGCGAAGAGGGACCTATCCAGGCCCAATTGCGCGACCAAAGCCTCCGCGCCTTTGCTGAACAACACCCCGGCGGGCACGTTAGTCGCGGGAACAAGTGCGGCCAATCCAGGATTCGGAGGGGACGGCGCAGATGATGCATGCGGACTTGCGGCAGGGATGTTCCCGAGCGGCGGCACACCGGCCTTTCCGTCTATCAGGAGGAAACATAGCGTGGTGCCAACAGGGACTTCTTCACCCACAGTTCGGGAATACTCCACAATACCGGGCGCAGGCGCAGTGACGGGAAAAGTGGCTTTCGAGTTCTCCAACTCGGCAATCGTATCGCCTTCCTTCACCGTGGCGCCCGAAACCACGTTCCACAGCAGCAGCTTAGCCGTGGGATCGTTCACGTTCTCGTGCGGCACCCTGATTTCAAGGCGTTCTTTCATCGCGTTACCAACTTCTCGATGGCTTGCAACACGCGCGCGGAGTCTGGCAACGCCAACTTCTCGAGCTCTTTCGAACACGGTATCGGGTGCTCAGACGCGCAAACCCGCGCCGAGGCCAGCAGCCGGCCCGGCAGCCGCTCCGAGCATAGCGCCACCACCTCGGAGCCGAATCCGGCAAATCCCTGGCCCTCTTCGACCACGAGCAATCGTCCCGTGCCCGCCACCGATTCGATGATGGGCTCGATGTCCAATGGATAGATCATGGTCGGAACGAGCAGCTCCGCCATGATTTCTTTCTCGATAAACGCCAGTCTGACCGCCTCCTCGACCTCGTCCACCATCCCGCCATATACCACCACGGTCACTTCCGCTTTTCCCGGCGCTTCCAATCGCAAGGTGGGAAAATGCACGCCATTCTCCAACCAGACGCGACCATCCTGCGCCTGATGATGAAGATGAACCGCGTAAAGCAGTTTATTTTCCACGAATAAACACGGCCCGGACAAATGCTGATGGATGCGTTCCAAAAGAATCGCCGGGTCGAAGACCGAATTGATGGCTACGACGCTCAGACCCGGTGTGCCCAGGAAGTGTTTTTCCAGGCACTGGCTATGAGTCGCGCCGTAACCTCGTTTGCCCCCCATGGCCGCCCGGATGATGGCAGGCACCGAGACTTGACCATTGTACATATAGGCGAACTTGCTGGCCTGATTGATCAATTGATCCGCCGCCAGCGTTATGAAATCGCCGAACATGATTTCCACGATCGGACGCAACCCGGCCAGCGCCAGCCCGGTGCCGACGCCGACGATAGCCGCCTCGCTGATCGGCGTATTGAACACGCGTCCCGGAAACTCCGTGCTCAATCCCTTGGTCACCTTGAACGCGCCGCCGTAAGGATCCTCCAAATCCTCGCCCAACAAAACGACCTTGTCGTCCTGCCTCAGCAGACCGCGCAATCCGGTGCGCAGCCGCTCGACGATCCGTTGCTGTGTCGATTGGGAGTTGATAGCTGTCCAACGAGCCGTCGACGTTCCGTCCTCGCCATTGCGCGCAGCCACTCCCAACTCCTTGCCCCGCGTCCAGTCGGTTCCAGCCTCGCTCTCGATTTGTGTCAGGGCATCATGCAGCAGAACTTCGCATTCGGAGTATATCTGCCGGGCCGTTTCCGGCTCGCCGCCGGCGAAAACGCGAAGCGGATCGCGCTCCTCGTAAGCGGCGATCTCGCGGGCATCCCGGTTGTCGTCCCCTTTGGAATGCGCCTTGAGCCGATAGCAGTCGATGCAGAGCGCCGCCGGCGTGCGGGTGCTCCGCACGTGCTGGACGGCCTCCTTCGCTTTCGCGAAGAGCTCCTCCTCCTGCCAAATCGCGCTCTCCCAATATAGCCAGCCGAAAGCCTCGAAGCGCCCGCGAACGTTTCCCGAGATCGTCGTGGTCGTATTCGTGCTCTGGGCATAACCATTTTTTTCGAGAACAACTAACAATGGCACGCCCAGTTTCCCGGCGAGGTTCAGCGTTTCATAGACCACTCCTTCGCCCAGCGTGCCATCGCCGATGAATGCGGTGGCGATGAAAGGTGAGCCTTTGAACTTGCCCAGAGCCAAAGCGCAGCCCGCAGCAATCGGCACGCCCCCGCCTTGCACGCCATTGCTCAAAAATTGATCCCGATAAAGGTGTTGGCTCCCGCCGCGGCCACCGCAGATGCCCGATGGCTTCCCCATAATTTCCGCCAGCAACCCTTGCACGTCGTCCGACCACGCCAGATAATGACCGTGGCACCGATGATTGCTGAAGACCCAATCGCCCTCCTTTAAATTGTCCACCACGGCCAGCGCGCAGAGTTCCTGGCCGATGCACGTATGCACCGTGCCCGACAGCTTCCCTTCGGAGAACAAGCCCAGCAGCCGTTCTTCGAAGTGCCGAATAAGGGCCGCTCGTCTAAATAATTCTTTGTCCATTCGGGGTTCGAGCGCCGGGTGCCACAAACCAACGGCGTTGCGGCGCGCGCTTCAATGCCACGTCATGAGCATGTTCGATGCCGTTCCGCGAATCAAGCATCGAACACACGTGCAGGACAGCGCAGAAGTGAATCTCGTTTTTGATTCAGGCTGTAGGGGAAAAGGATCGACAACGCATTGGTCGCGTCGCGTTCGGGAGCCAGAGGAGCACTGCGCCAATCACACCTTGTCCGGAAAATTAGGGCATAGCACTGACTTCTGCATCTGACCATCCCGGCCGAAAATGGACATTGCTCCCGATTCGTCGCAAAGCCAAAACTCGTTGGCGCCAGCTTGAAAGTATAATTCGCGTTTACCGGGCCTCCCTAGTGCGCCCAGCATCTCCTCGGCGGTATTCGTCGGCGAAAGAATTTCGACGCAAATCTCGGGCGCGACCACGCAACTGGCGTCATCTGGATTCAAGGATTTCCATCGTTCATCGGAAATCCAGGCGACATCCGGCACCTTGGTGCCCTCGGAGGTTTCCACCGCACACTCGGGCAAAGAATCGCCTTGGGAAAGCTGCTGCATCAGAAGACGCAGGATTCTGCCCTGCAGCCTGGAGTGCCATTTATGGGCTGGGCTCATGACAATCTTTCCATGTTTGTCCAACTCAATCTTGTAAGGCAGATCAGCCAGACTGCGGTCTTGGCAGACTTGTCGCCAGTTCATGGTTCCAAGCTACAATAACTGGACGATGGCTGGCAAGTGCGACGATTTTCCGCTGCACCAGTTTCGAAAATCCCTTTGCATCAGCCGGGAGTGGAGTAGGATGGGACAAGGTGCGCATGGACGAACCCATCCCTATTCCCATCGACGGTGTTTTGGATTTGCACACATTCAATCCGCGCGAAATCAAGGATCTCATTCCGGATTACCTGGCCGCCTGCCGGGAGCGGGGCATTTTCCAGGCGCGCATCATCCATGGCAAAGGTACCGGCGCGCTGCGGCGCAGCGTCCACTCGATACTTTCCAAAGATCCTGGCGTCCTCTCCTTCACTCTCGACCATCCGCAATATGGCGGCTGGGGCGCGACGATTGTTTTCCTGCGGCGGCCTTCCGCTCAAGGGATAGCCAGCCGATGATCGGATTGGGTTGGCTCAACGGATTTGCGCTGCCGTCGGAAGAAACCGACCACACCCAGCGCCAATACAGCCAGCGCGGCAAATTGATATCCCGTGATCGGCCCCGCAACGCGAGGCTCAGCCCGAAGGAACTCATGAAGAAATCGGAACGCCCCATACCCTATCAAATACAAATGGAAGTGCTGTCCCGGAAGCAGGTGGCGTCGACGCAGGAAAAAGAACCCGCCGATTGCAGCAAGATTAAACGCCATTTCCACAGGTACTGCCGGCCAGCGGTCGATGCCGGACGCATCCTTCAACGTGAACCACGCTGGCGCACATTCGATTCCCTGACAACACCCCTGCGCCAAACAACCAATGCGTCCCAGGACGACTCCCAGCGGGACGACCAGCGCAAACCAATCGCCTGTGGTTCCCGCATACCCAAGAGCGCTCTTGGCAATTTCGACGGCGGCGTAACCGCCAAGCAAACCGCCCAAAATGCTCTTGCCGGTCGCCAACCGCGCCCACGCATCCGGACGCCGCCAGTCCATCCATCCTTCCGCCAGGAAATAGACCGCCTTGGCGCCAAGGAAAGCGCCAAGCAGCGCGGCAATATAAATCCAAAAGAGGCGGTGATCGCGCCGCGCCAGGCGCGACCAGAAGCAAGTACTGACCACTATGCCGGCCAGCATAAGCCACCCGTAAGAGGATACTTTCACGGCGCCGATTTGGTATCCGGAAAGCTGGAATAATAGCGGCAAAATGAATCCAGCTTGCCGTCGGGCCGAATCACGTGCGTGCAGCAACGATCAATCCGATCTTCGTCCCACGTCCAGGCATCCATGAATGGTTTGATGAGAATGCGGAATGTGTTCGAGGCGTCCATCTCGAATTGCCGCAGGAGTTCGCCCAGAGGTTCGGATTCACAGCCGCACTGCAACAAGTCCTCCAGGCGATAGCGCACCTTATCCTGCAAAAACCCTTGGACCCGAGTGAAGTCGATGAATTCGCTGATCGAACGCGTGCCGCCATCGATCTTGAGCAGATAACCGATGGTCGCACAGTTCGGGTCGCCACAAGGCAGCGGGGTGAAATCTTCGAAACGCAGCCTTCCGCGCGCCTGCTCCACCGCGCCAAGAAGAATGTCGGCCGTGTTCAAACGCGCTGCTGCGGAAGTCGAGTTCACGATGGCGCTCGGGTCGCGGTAATTGCCGGCTTGCGCACCCATTGCGAGCGGCAGCCTGCCCGAACCAAAAATCGGTTGGAAACAGATGCCGCGAATGTGCGCATGGCTCAAACCAAATTCGATGGCTTCCCAGAGAAACGGCAGGTTGTCCGGCGTCACGGTCATCGCAAGGGTGATCGGCAAGTTCATTTGCCCGCATCTGTCGATGGCGCGAAGGCGCGTCGCCCGCAAGTCGGCCGCGCGAAGAAAATGCTGTCCCTCGGCTTGTGGGCCGTCGAATTGAAGATAGAGCTGCAGGCTGCCGCGCCCGGAAACCTCGCAGAGTTGGTCGGCAAACGGCCTGTCGTTCGCGATGCGCACGCCGTTGGTATTCACCAGCAGATAGTCGATGCCGGGATTGCTTTGGGCCCATTCGAGCAATTCGAAAAATTGCGGATGCAAGGTCGGTTCGCCGCCGGAGAGTTGAAGGATTTCGATGCCGCCTTTGCGGTCGACGACTCCCTGGATTCTGTGTTTGAGTTCGGCCAGCGGCACCGCGTCCACTTTGCTGCCTGCTCCCTCCGGAGAGTCGGCATAACACGTAGGGCAGGAGAGATTGCAGGACCGGACGACTTCGATGAGCGCCAGACAAGTGGAGAGTTTTTCGAACGGGGCCGTGCCGCGGCCCAGCGCATTTCTGCCGAGCGTGCCGGAGAGGGAACCGTCCGACGCGCAACAGGCACGGCCGGACGCGGGTCGCACTTCGAACTTTGCTGCCTTCTCCGCCTCGCAACACTTTCCCGAATTCTCCGGCTTCCCCTTCGCCAGCCAATAAAAGCGCGCATCCGAAGCGATGCAGGCTGACATCGGGCCATGGACCGCACAGGTGCGGTGGAGCACAACTCGCGATGGCTTGTCCGTGGTGGTCCGCACCTCCGCCGGGCAAGGAGCATGACAAACCGGGCAGCGACTCGTGGTCTTCTTGAGCAGGCGATCGGTTGGCCGGAAGTCCAGAACGGTCGAGATCTCGGTCTTGTTCACGGTTGAGGCACGGACGAAGATGCCGGTCCGGCTGTGCTGGCCGCTTCCGATCCGCGCGGATACAGCACGACGTAGGCAACCGAAATCAGCGCCGCGAGGAAAACGCCCGGGCCAGCTTGGGAGAAAGTCACCAGCCCTTTGGCCAGATAGACCAGTCCGAGGATGCATTCCAGCACGCCCCGCGCGATGGCGACCTGCACCCATGCGATGTGGCGAACGGGGTCGATTGCGGCAACGATATACCCCAGCCCCATGGTAACCAATGCGCAGCCCCAAAGTCCGATGACATAGCTCACCCCCTCCGGCAGGTATTCGAAGTGGAATGCCGCTTCGACAGTCCTCGGCGCGAATACAAGAAATCCACCCAACAACAACAGCACCGCGGCATCCACAATCAGCAAATTCCGCAACCACGAGAGTTTCATATTCAATCTTGACGTTTGGCTTTCGAAGCCGCCTGACACCAAAAAATTCAGTGCATTCCACCCATCATTAACGCACAGCCGGCAAAAAGCACGGCGACCCCAACCACGACGATTGCGGCCATGACGAGAATTACCTTGAGCAAAACCGTAAAGAAGTCCTCGACTGCTGATTTCGTTCGATGCACTTCGGGAGGACTGGCCCGTCCCAACTCGAACTGGAACCCGCACACGGGACAACGGCGAAAGCCGTTATCGATGCTCTCGAAAACCACGTCGTTCTTGCAGCCGGGACAAAAGGCTTTACCCTGATACATAATCAAGTAGAAAGACCATATGAAGGTACAGATTCCCGAAGAACTCAAGGCCGATCTTCCGCAAAGCACTTGGGGCAAAATTCTTACGGCAACTCCGGTGGTGATGGCCGTGGTTTCCACCATGCTGGCCGGGTTGGCTTCGAGCGAAATGACCAGCGCCCAGTACGACCGCGCCCTCGCCGCTCAGCAGCAATCCAAGGCGGGCGACCAGTGGAGTTTTTTCCAGGCCAAGCGGCTGCGCGGCGCTTACCAACGCAATACGTACGAGATCCTCCAAAACATCGGCGGTGCGCGTCCTTTCTCTGCGGCAAATTTTCAGGAACAATTGCCGGCCTCTCTCGGCCAAAAGGATTCGGCGCAACTTCCACCGGAAGCTGCCCGAACGAAGATGGAGCTATTGGAGTTGCTGGCATCGCCGGCCGGGAAGCAGGGGCTGGCTTTGCTCGAAAAAGGTGTGCCGCCAGATGTTGCACCCGCTCACCCGCCGAAGCCTGAAGTTCAGGCTGCGCTTGAGGCTGTCGCCAGTTCGAAGGCCGAGGCGGAAATCGCGCCCGCCATCGCTCAACTGAGCGACTCGAACTTGGAAGAAGCGCTGCGCGACGCCAAAGACCAGGCTCAAGCCTTCGACGCCGCCACCAAGCCATTCAACAACGTCATGGAAAAGGCCGAGGACTTGTTGGCGCGGCTGATGGGAAGCCTCCAAGCCTCCAATTCGACGCCGGAATTGGCCCGCGCCGCCGGTGCCATCGCGGGGCTGAGTCGCGACTTCACGGCCGCGAGCCTTCGTTATGCGGCGCAGCGTTACGAGGTCGAAGCCCGGCTCAATCAGGCCATCGCCGATTATTATGAACTTCAGGTTCGCCGCAGCAATATCGCCGCCGAGCGGCACCATAAGCGCAGCCAGCGTTTCTTCGTCGGCATGCTGGGGGCACAGTTGGGCGTCATCATCGGCACCATCGCCATCGCGGCGCGGCAGAGAAACCTGCTGTGGGGGCTTGCCGCCGCCGCCGGCCTCCTGGCCATCGCGTTCGCGGTGTATGTCTATTTGTGCGTTTAGAAATAAAAATAAATGCGATATTCCCCCGGCTGGACCGGTTACACCGGTTACACCCGCATAAACATTGGGTCCTTTTGATGTTCCGACCGGTTACATTTTTATTTCATGTACAAAAAGCGGTTACAACCCAATAAACACAGGGGTTTTATGAGTTTTTGACCGGTTACATTTCGAAAAATAGCGGTTTGACCGGTTACATTCGAGTGGAAAGCCAATTTTCTGACCCTGCGGCAGCAGATTCCTCACAAAGGAAGCGAAATCCTTCTCGTCCTCGATCCTGCGGAGGCGGAATCCTCACGCAAAGTCCGCGAAGGACGCACCGAATTCCCGAGGTTGAGGGAGCGGGTGGGGGTGGGGTTCTTCGTTGACAATGCGGGTTCACCCCGTTACCATAATCCTTGATGAGTGATTGTGTGTCTGAATCCGCCCTGCGAGAAATCGGGGATTCGTTCCTTGACGATTTCGAGAAGCGATTGCCAACTTTGCCTTCGGATTTATCCGCGCCTTTTCACGATGAGGCGAGACAGCTCGAAACGCAATTGATGTGCCTGTACCGAGCAACGGTCATTTGTGTTCGCAAAGTAGAGGATATGGCGATCGTTGCCAAGCGATGGGCGGAAATGGTAGGCATTTGCGACAGTTTCCTCGAGAAGTTGAGAAAGCTGCAAGATCAACATCCCGCTTGCGGCGCTAATATCTATTACGATCAGGTTTTCGACCTCAGAAGCAAATGCCTACGACTCCGGGAGATGCACCAATAGACGTTCCCCCTCAGGAGCAAATTGCCTGTCTCGCCACACTTTACGATAGATTTGCTCACGCCCTCGATCACGATTCGCCCGAATGCGATCACGCAGAAAAAGTCTTTCATGCGGAAATCTCCAGTTGGTACGATAATTACATTCGAGCGAGTGGACTGTCGTTTCACGAATTTAGGAAAGCGGTAATTGCTCGGCGCAGGCAACACTTACGCGTAACCAGCAAGCCGCCTTCGGTTTGATTTTTCCGCCGCCGCATTTTCTGGCCATCAGAGGTGCTTTGCCAGCCTGGGGATGCTTGGGCCAGTCAAGGGTGCTTTAGTTGAATAATGGCGAAGGCGGGCGGTTAAGGCTGGGGCTAGCCGGGCCGTGGGGCTGGGGCTGGTCAGGCCTGCTGTTTTCGTTGTAATTCCGCTATTTCAAAATTCAGACCACGGGGTGTATGTTAATTGTTGGGCGTAGCGTCCTGGAATGAACATTTTCGAGTTTATCATTTTTCTCACGCTTTCCACCTCGGTCGCGTTCTGCTTTGCCTTTCGGCAGCCGGACGCTTTTCGCCGTTCTTTCTTTTTTGGCCTACTTGGCTTTTTCGCGTTCTATCTCGTAATGCTCACCATGGCAACCATCCATAAGCTGGCCGGAAGAAGGGCGGATCGAGAGCGCGTCCTGCACAGAGGCGAGGGTGCCGGAGCATTAATCGTTTCACGGTCTCTTCTTATCCTCGCAGCGCTCTCACTGCTGTTCTCGCTTGGTACGCTTTGCGCGTATCCAATTGCATCGGGCATCGCCTCTCTCATCGCGGCGCCCCTCGGAATGTTCGTTTGCCAAAGGGATATTGGCGGGTAAGCTCGATTCAATGAAAGCCCTTCACGCGAGAGGATGCAAGGCTGACATCTCCAGTTTCTGGATGTCCGTCGGACAGGGAGGACCCTGGTTGATGCCGAAGCAAATGCTTAAACTGGGAGCGCTGGATATTGACATTTGGTGGGATATATATTTTGCCGATGATGATGAGACATAACAAACCAGATGCACAGAACGGCGCGATGGCGCTTTGGTCTCATATCGGGCGGCACTGGCGCGGCGTCGGTGATTCGGACCGTTAGGCGAGCAATGCAACCGCCGATGATTTGCCCGAATTATGGGACTTCGAAAAATGTGTCCGAAACGTCCACGTGGACAATTCAAATGTGCGGGCCATGTTACTTTCGCCCCTCCCGGGGCTTGTCGCGCTTTTGACTCGTGACCCACGGCTGGCGCCGTGGGCTACCGTCTTTCGGCGCTCCGCGCCTGGGAATGTTCGTCATGCGGTTTCGCTTAATCTTTCCGGCTTCGGAATCAAGATGCGTTTTCCCCGTTCCGCCGGGCGAGTCGCCCGGCGGTACAGGCAGGTTGCCTGTGCTACCCTCCTGCCGCGGGTACTTTTCAACACTTGCAGTGATGGTTTATTCATCCCGTGACTGAAACCTTTGACGGCTTTCCGGTATGTGTTGTTTGATTTCCGCGTATTCCGCGTATTCCGCGGTTCTCCTCATCCGCCATGGTCGTGGCGGCCCCGCTCCGCCAAGATACGTTTCATTTCGATCTTGGGTAAACCTCGAAACAGGCGCCGATAATCTGATAGGACTCTGCCTCGTAAATCAGGTTGGTTTTCATGGCTGGCGAAGCTAACGAACGACGCCCGCAGAAAAATAAACCGCGGAATATGCGAAATACGCGGAAATCAGTGGCTTCCGATTAGTTATTCACAGCCATCCGTACTTGTACGGTTGGACAGCCTTTGTCCCACCCCCCTCGGTAGAATTGCGCTCGAAATGGGTTCGAATTGTTCGAACCGCAGAAATAAAAAACGAAAATATATGAGCACAGAACAAAACATCCGCGCGGAAAGCAACGACGCCGGCCAAACAGAAACCGAAAACCGCGAAACCGCGTTGCCGCACCGGCGCACACGCATCGTCCTGACGGAGTGCGAGCCGTGGCCGGAGGCGGTCGATGGCGGGCAATTGCTCGACGAGTTGAGCCACACGTTCGGGACGTTTGTGGTCCTGCCCAAATGGGCGGCGGAGACGCTGGCGCTTTGGACGCTGCACACGTATGCGTTTCAACTGCGGGACGTGAGCGCTTACCTGGGCATCGAATCGCCGATCAAACGATGCGGCAAAACCACGTTGTTAGGCGTGCTGAACAAACTGGCGCACCGGCCGGTGCTGGCGGCGAACATCAGTTTCAAGGCCTTCTTCCACGTCATCGAGCAGGCGCGGCCCACGCTGCTCATCGACGAAACGGACACGTTTCTTCCCGGCAACGATGAGCTGCGCGGGATCATGAACGCCGGATACCACCGGGAGTCCGCCTTCGTCATCCGCTTCGCCCAGGCCGCGGGAACTTCGGGCGCAAAAAGGGGCCGGCCGCGCAAACTGGAGCGCGTCGAAAAATTGGCGCCCGCCGCGGGCGCCGAGGGCGGGGCGGAAGGCCATGACTCCGGCCTGGCGCGCTTCTCCTGCTGGCGTCCCAAGGCGATGGCCGCCATCGGGCGGCTGCCCGATACACTGGGCGACCGGTGCATCGTCATTCGCATGCAGCGCAAGACGCCGGAGGAGAAGTGCGAACGCCTGCGCCGGCTATGGCCGGAAACGTTGACGCGCCAGTGCGCGCGTTTCGTGCGGGACGCGGAGCTATCAATCGCCGAGGCGGCCCCGGAAGTTCCGGCGGAACTCAACGACCGCGCGGCGGACATCTGGGAGCCGCTGCTGGCGCTGGCGGACCTCGCCGGGGGCCAATGGCCGGAGCGCGCCCGGCAAGCGGCAATCGCTCTGAGCGGCGCCGCTCGCCAGTTCGAGAGCGAAAGCAGCATCGGGGTGCTGCTCTATGAGTTACGACTCTGTTTCCTGCAGCTCAAGGCCAGGCGGGTGCTGAGCAGAGACCCTATCGAACTATTGCACGTCCGGGCCACGCTTTCAAATTCCCTGCGGCAGTACCTCAACGGGAAGGAGATCACGGAACTTTGGCAGGCCAGCGCCTTGCGGCCCTACGGCATCCGCCCCAAATGCTTTCGAGCCGGAGGCAGCGTTGGGAAGGGCTATTTCGCGGAAGATTTCGCGGAAGTCTTCGCGCGTTACCTGGTCCTTCCTGAAATGAATGAGACCAGGGCCGAAGTTGGCGGGCCTTCAGTGCAGGAAGGCGCGGCGGCGCCCATGGATATATCAACGCCAGCGCCTTCCTTGGATATCGCATAAGCGGAACGGGGAGAGTGGAATTTAGCTTGGGAACCAGCGACCCCCTCACTCCGGCCCTCAAATGGAACAACACAAGAGATGGAACAATCCCGATTCGGAATCGGGACCCGCCAGGCGGGCTGCTGCCGCTGGGCGGGCTCCTCCCTCTTGCCCCGAAGGCTTTCGGGGTTGCGGGCCGAGAAGGAGAAAATGGTGGCAGTGTCAAGATGCGCTCGCTTCCACCGCCGCAGGTTCAAGCCAGTTTCTCCCCCGAGGCGCTGAGCGCGGACCAAAATGCTATGGCTGGACCTGGACGCGGTAAAAATACGGTCCCGGTCCGGCGCCCTGCGGAGGCGGAATCCTCACGCAAAGTCCGCGAAGGACGCGAAGGCAGCACCGGATTCTATATAGACGCGCATAAATAATTCGACATGTTAGTTTTCCGAGATTATGCTCTGGGGGCAATATGCGGCCCATATTT
>Ga0073928_10007273_pt1 | contig 14443 bp, 10 predicted proteins | sample PaiPotPPA55metaG_FD_76969 | JGI IMG/M metagenome (GOLD analysis project Ga0073928, IMG submission 76969) | Iron sulfur acid spring bacterial and archeal communities from Banff, Canada, to study Microbial Dark Matter (Phase II) - Paint Pots PPA... ... | reverse complement strand
TGTGCGGCCTCAAGATAAGTCGCGCCGGCGGCCAGCGCCAGCGTGAACACGGCAATCACCGTGTCCCCGGCGCCGGTAACGTCCACCGGCACGTCCGATCCATAGATGGGAATGTGCCTCGGGGGATGCGGGACGCCGCGGCTGCGATCGGAATCGCCCTCGAACAACGAAAGTCCGTCTTTCCCGCGCGTCACAATCAACGCTTCGAGACTGAGATCGCGCAACACGCGTCCGCCCAGTTCCTCGAATCTGCGGACGTCCGCCCCTACGCGAGAGTGGTACGCGGCTTCGACCTCGGATTCGTTGGGCGTAGCTGCGGTGACGCCAGCGTCTCGAAAATCGAGGAGCCGGTAGCGCGAATCGAGCGTCAGTCGCTTCGCTGACAGCTTGCCAACCAAAGACGGCGGCGCCGCCCCCATTCCGTAGTCGGAAACGAGCACCGCATCCGCCCGGCGGGTCATTCGTTGGGCGTTGCGCTCGATGGCGCTCTCGATCTTCTCAGGGAAGCTTCCCGCGCCTTCAGTATCGACGCGCAGCACCTGCTGCTCGGTGGTGTGCGTCCACCCGGCAAGATAGCGGGTCTTGGTCGTGGTCACCCAATCGCGAGCGCGGACAATCCCGCTGACGTCCACACGCTTTCGGCGGAGGAATTCGATCAGTTTCTGACCGCCTTCGTCGTCGCCCACCACGCCGACAGGCAGCACCCTTGCCCCAAGTTCGGCAATGTTATTCACGGCGTTGGCCGCGCCACCAGGATACGCTTCGCTGCGAAGATGCCGCAGAATCAGCACAGGAGCTTCGCGCGAGACCCGCGAAATTTCCCCGGACACGAATTCGTCGAGCACGAAGTCGCCCAGAGCGCAGATCGTTTGTCGCGCAAATGCCCCCACAATGTCGAGCAAGCGCGTGAGATCAACGCTAGCGTCTCCGGTCTGCACACCGCGCGCAAACGGCTTCGCGTGCGACTCCTTCCGTTTTTTGGAAGATGATTTCAAAAGGATAGAAAGGGCGCGAGTCTCCAGGGACTTCCTCAGCGACGCCCCAGCCGGAAGGTATCACAGCAGCGCAGAACGCAGCAATGCGTTCCGAGAGCAGAGAATTGAAGCTTCAATCGCGCCGGCAAAATCGCTCTGGGTCCCGTCACCCACCGTTATTCACCCACGATGAGGAACGAGACCCAGTCGCCAAAACTACCCGACCCTAAGGAGGCCAATTACTTCTGCGGATGCTCGGGCTTGTGTTCTTTCGGTGGCGGAGGATTCTTCGCCTCTTTCACTGGATGTGACGGACTCTTCGTGGGCTCATGTACGGCGTTTGCGTGCGCGTTGCTTCCGTTGTTGCCATTGCTCACGTGCGCCGCGTTTGCGTTGCTCGCGTGAATTGCATTCGCATTATTGTTGGTCCCGTGAGTGCCGCTCTCGGTGTGAGTTGGCGGGTGAAACGACGTGTTGGCCGCCTTCGCCGCTACCACGCCATGGCCCGTAAACTCTCCCGGCTTGGAAGTCGCGGCGATCGCGGGGTGACCGTGATTCTCCGACGCGAGAAGCGCCCGATTGGTGCTCGCTGCATGCTCGTGTTGTGTTTGCTCGGCTGTTGCAGGAACGTGCTGCTCGTGCTCCGCAGCCCGCTCTTCAGCGGTTGGCTGAACTGTCGTGCCACCTTTGCCGCCGTTGTAACTCACGTTATTGTTGATGGTCGTGTTGTTGATCACCGTTCGGTCGACGTACGTGTTGTGGATCACCGTGGTATCCACATGCATCACTGCCGCGTTGTATGCGAACACCCCGCCGTTCCAACGCCCGCCGACGAAACCCACACCGCCGTACCCGAAGCCATAATTAATGCCACCATAGAACCCGATGTGCGGTCCCCAGTACCCTGCATGCCATAGATATCCGCCGCCGCCCCAACCCCAATACCCCGGCGTCCAGAGCATCCCCACAGGTGCCACAACCCATGTCCCAGGCACCCAGTAGTAACCGGCGTCACCATAAGCCCAATAGCCGGGCGTCCAGAGATACCCAGGCCCCGGACAAATAGGCTGCACATAAACGGGTAGTATCGGCGGACCGATATGCACCGATATGCCCACCGAAATCTGTGCCGAGGACGTGGTCGGCAGAGCCAAGAGGAGGACGGCAACCAGCAAACTACCGATAACGTGAGACTTACGCATAGGTACCCCCTTACCAGATTCACTCTTTCCTAAGAGTATCTCGGTCATATAAACCCGTCATCTTCGCAAAAGTTGCGCTGTCATCTACGGGTAAACGTCTAAAGAACAGGCGAACTGGGTGCAGATGCAGACGCTCTCTGTGTGATCGCACGCCAGAATTCGCCGTCATCGTCGATTTGCATCGATATCGAGCAGTACCGCAACTGGAACGAACTCCAGGAGGCGTCCCCGAGATTGAAGATGTCCTTTTCGGTGCAGATCACGCCGCCCGCACCTACGGCAAGCGCATCACTCTCAATTTGAGCTAGGTCTTGAGGCGTAAAGTGATGATGATCCGGGAAGAACCTCTGGCCGACAATCTGCAAGCCCCACAGTCGTAGGTCGCTCACAAACGCGGCCGGGTTTCCGATGCCGCAGAACGCAAAAAACTTCTTCGAACGTGCATCCGCGTCTTGTTCGCCAGGATACTCGCCGCCCCAAACGCGGACCGCGTCCAGCCGGGCCCGACCGTAGAAGATCGGTGCATCGGAATCGCGTCGAACCGCTGCCTCGATCGCGGGCGAATGATCGGTGCGCGTGATCACCACAATGTCCGCGCGAGAAAGGGCGCTGCGTGGCTCGCGCAGGCGCCCCGCCGGCAGCAATTTGCCGCCTCCAAACGGATTCGTCGCATCGATTAGAACGATATCCACGTCCCGCGCGAGCTGCAGATGCTGAAAGCCATCATCGAGAACAAGCCAGTTCACCCCCTCCTTCGCGAGACGCTGCCCGTTCGCGAATCTGTCAGCCCCCACGCCAAACGCAATCTGCTCGCCCAGCCGCGCCTTAAGCAATCGAACTTCGTCGCTCGTTGCCTCGCCTTCAGCCGAAGCTGAGCTCGATGCGGCCGCCGGCGCAGCAGCGGACTCGCCGCGATAACCACGAGTGAGAATACCCACTCCCTTCCCTTCCGCTAGCAATCGCTGCGCAATCCAAAGCACCATCGGCGTCTTCCCGGTGCCGCCCACCGTGAGGTTCCCGACGCTGATCACGATTCCGTCGAGCCGCTGCTGCCGCAGAATTCCTGTTTCGTATGCGCGCGCGCGAAGATGCGCGGCGCCGCCATACACCAGCGAAAACGGCCACAGGAAAGGCGCGCCCAGCCTCACGTGGGGCGCCCTTCCTGATTGAGCACCGCGGCGATCCGATCCAAACACCGCTCGGTGGCGCCGCGATTCCGCTCGGAAAGTTCGCGCGCAGATTTGCCCATCCGGTCGCGCAGCGCCGGATCCTCGATCAACTGAACCCACACTTTCCCAAGCTGCGATCCGTTATCAACCTGCACTCCCGCTCGTGCGGCGAGGAATTGGTCGGCCATGTCGCGGAAATTCTCCATCCACTTGCCGAACACAGGCGGCCGCGAAAACCACGCGGGCTCGAGAATGTTGTGCCCTCCGGCCGGCACCAGCGACCCTCCCACAAACACCGCGTCTGCCAGCGAGTAAAGGCCCGCAAGTTCGCCGATCGAATCGAGAACGAGGACGTCTGCGTTCTCGTCAAGCGCCGCGCCGCTACCGCTGGTGTCGATCCTGCTCCTCCTGACCACATGCCATCCACCTGCTTCAACGATCTCGGCAGCCACACCGAAGCGGTCTGGCCTGCGCGGTGCCAGCACGAGGAGTGCTCGCCGCCACTTCCGTTGCACGACGTCATACGCGGCGAGAACAGCCTCTTCCTCCTCCGCCACCACGCTGCCTGCGATGAGCACGGGCCAGCGTTCCTGTTGGCGCGTTTGCGCAGCCAGCCACGCGCCAAACGGGCTCACGGCAGGCGCGGCAACGTCATACTTGAGGTTGCCTGTCACTTCGACGCGTTCCTCCGGCGCGCCCATTTCCTGCAACCGTTCAGCATCGGTGGGTGTCTGCGCGAGAAACATGCCGGCATCCTGCAGGACGCGCTCGTAGAATTCGCTAACCAGAAACTCCCAGCGTTTGTACCGCGCAAACGAGCGCTCAGAGATTCGCGCGTTCGCAAACACGACGGGAATTCCCAGGCGCTTAGCCTCCCCTAGGAAATTGGGCCAAATCTCCGTTTCCATAATGACTACCATCGCAGGCCGCATCCCACGCAGCGCGCGCTTGACGGAAATTGTCCAATCGAGCGGGAAATAGAAAACTGCATCGGCGCATTGCAAGCGTTCGCGCGCGAGCTGCTGACCAGTCTCGGTGGTGGTCGAGACGTACACCGAACGCCCTGGTTCTCGCCGCTTCAATCCCTCCAACAGTGGTTTTGCGGCCAGCACTTCTCCTACAGACACTGCATGAATCCAGATCGGGCCGGTTTTTGCGCCGGTCGTCGCGGTTGCATCCGGTTGAGCTGTAATCTCAGGCGGCAAGCTGCCGAACCTCTGCCGCAACGCACCCGAATCCCCGCCACGCCTCCACGCACGTAGCGCGTAGTAGGGCGCAAGGAGCAGCATGCTCAAAGCTGTCAGGATGCGATAAAAGAAATGCATGCGACGGGAGAGCGCGCGACTCCAAACAGCTTCCAGGCGCGCGAACGGTCGTATTATAGTGGCACCGGCTGGAAACGCACACGCAACTTCCTTGGTGAGCGAGGCATCGGAGAAACGAGCGTGATTCGCAAACTCCCGATTGTGGCGGCTCTCTTGCTCGCGTGCGCGAGCACGTTCGCGCAGTCGAATTCCAATCCCGCTTCGGCAACTTCCGGCACGTCGCCGGCCGCGGAACGACCGCTGTCAAAGGACCACCATGACGGCCTGACGATCTCCGTGGATCCTTACACCAACTCTCAACGCGCCAAGGACAAGTTCGGGAAGGCATCGAATCCCGTCCCGGTGGGAATCCTGCCCGTTGAAGTATTCATAACCAACGAACTGCCTCACCCATTGAGGATCAACCTGGAAACAGTCGAGCTCGAAGTGCAGCTCGATAGCGGCAAGCAGGATCTCGATTGGCTCCCCGTCAGGCAGGTGGCCACGTTGATCATTCATCCCGGCGGGAACCCCGCCTCTCCTTCCGCGCGGCGGTTGCCGCTCCCGATTCCGATGCCCGGCAAGGACAAGAAAGTTGACAGCGTAGCGGCCGATCTTCGTCCCTTCGCGCTCGATTCGGATCTCGTGCCGCCGCTGGGCAAAATCCACGGCTTTCTGTTCTTTAACATGAGCCACAATTTTGAAGCCGCCTTGCAATCCAGCCTGTACGTGCCGGACATCGTCGTTCTGCCAGACAAAACTCCGCTGATGTTCTTCGAAGTTCCGCTCACAACCAATGCCGCTTCGCCGCAGCCCTGAGAGACCTTCCGGCATCCTTTGAGCCGGCCGGCTTCCTTGACGCAAACGCCGATTCCTGCTACAAAATCTAGTTCTGTGCTGTAGTTTTCTCGCGCTTGTGCCGGCAAGGCGATCCCCCAACGACGTGACGATGATTCTCGAAGGAGAAATGCGCCCTTCGGAAGCTCGCGCGCGGGGATACGGCGCCGCCGCGAGTTGCTTCAACGGAGGATTTTGATGCGCACCGGGACCGAGGAAGGCCGCTCGCTGCTTGGCCGATTTGTAGGAAGATTCGCCGGCGCCACTGCGCTCACATTGTTTTCTGCGGCTACGCTTGGCGCCCACGAACCCGGCCCAGCAGCCACCGGTCCGGTGGGCAGCGAAGCCAACCTCAAGCTTCCCGACCTTTCGCAGGTAAGCTTCCTTGGCATCGACGGCCACACTCTGCTTCTCTTCGGAATCGGCTTCTGCGTTCTCGGCCTCGTCTTTGGACTGATCATTTACACGCGATTGAAAAACCTGCCCGTGCACCGGGCGATGCGCGAAATTTCCGAATTGATTTACGAGACGTGCAAAACCTATCTCATCACGCAAGGCAAGTTTCTGTTCCTTTTGTGGATCTTCATCGCGGCCGTCATTCTGCTGTACTTTGGCGTGCTGCTGCACTATCCCGCCACAACGGTGGCGATCATCCTCGCGTTCAGCGTCCTGGGCATCGCCGGCAGCTACGGCGTGGCCTGGTTCGGTATTCGCGTCAACACGTTCGCAAATTCGCGCACGGCGTTTTCCAGCCTTCGCGGCAAGCCCTATCCGATCTTCCGCATTCCGCTCGAAGCCGGAATGAGCATCGGGATGATGCTCATCAGCGTCGAGCTGCTTATGATGCTTTTCATCCTGCTCTTCGTGCCGGGCTCCTACGCAGGACCCTGCTTCATCGGCTTCGCGATCGGCGAATCGCTGGGCGCCGCGGCGCTGCGGATCGCCGGCGGCATCTTCACCAAAATCGCCGACATCGGCTCCGACCTGATGAAAATCGTCTTCAAGATCAAGGAAGACGATGCGCGCAATCCCGGCGTCATCGCCGACTGCACGGGCGACAACGCGGGCGATTCCGTCGGCCCCAGCGCGGACGGTTTCGAGACGTACGGAGTGACGGGCGTCGCGCTGATCACTTTCATTTTGCTCGGCGTCAAAGACCCCACGGTGCAAGTGCAATTGCTCGTGTGGATTTTCGTGATGCGCATCGCGATGCTGGTGGCCGCCGCGGTGGCCTACTTCATCAACGGCGCAGTCGCGAAGGCGAAATACGCCGCTGCGGATAAAATGAATTTCGAAGCGCCGCTCACATCGCTGGTCTGGATCACGTCGTTCGTTTCGATCGCGCTGACGTACGTGATTTCCTATTTCATCATTCCGCAGCTTGGCGACGACTCGACGCAATGGTGGAAGCTTGCGACCATAATTTCCTGCGGCACGCTTGCGGGCGCGGTGATTCCCGAACTGGTGAAAGCATTCACGTCGGTTGAATCGCGGCACGTGCGGGAGGTGGTGAGCTCGGCGCAGGAAGGCGGAGCATCGCTCGGCATTCTCTCCGGCTTCGTCGCGGGAAATTTCTCGGCTTATTATCTGGGGCTCGCGATGGTGATCCTGATGACCATAGGCTACCTCGTCAGCAATATGGGACTCGGGACACTGATGATCGCCGCGCCGGTGTTCGCGTTTGGGCTTGTGGCGTTTGGCTTTCTCGGAATGGGACCCGTGACGATCGCCGTCGATTCCTACGGGCCCGTTACCGACAACGCGCAATCGGTGTACGAGCTTTCGCTCATCGAGCAGGTTCCGAACGTGGAGCAGGAAATCAAGAAGGACTACAATTTCGACCCGCGCTTCGACCGCGCCAAGGATTTGCTCGAGGCGGCCGACGGCGCCGGCAACACGTTTAAGGCAACGGCCAAGCCCGTGCTGATTGGCACGGCCGTCGTCGGCGCAACCACGATGATTTTCTCGATCATCATGGCGCTGACGAATGGCGTCACGGAAAACCTCGATAAGCTTTCGCTGCTGCACGCACCATTTTTTCTCGGGCTCGTCACGGGTGGCGCGATGATTTACTGGTTCACGGGCGCATCCACACAAGCCGTCACCACCGGCGCATATCGCGCGGTCGAGTTCATCAAGGCAAACATCAAGCTCGAAGGCGTTACGAAGGCGTCTGTCGCGGATAGCAAGAAAGTGGTGGAGATCTGCACACAGTACGCGCAAAAAGGAATGCTGAACATTTTCGTGGCCGTCTTCTTTGCGACGCTCGCCTTCTCGTTCATCGAGCCATTCTTCTTCATCGGCTACCTGATTTCGATCGCGATCTTCGGCCTCTACCAGGCGATGTTCATGGCAGACGCGGGGGCGGCGTGGGACAACGCGAAGAAAATCGTGGAAGTGGAGCTGAAGCAAAAGGGTACACCGCTGCACGATGCGACGGTGGTCTGCGACACCGTCGGCGACCCGTTCAAAGATACTTCCTCGGTCGCGCTCAATCCCGTCATCAAGTTCACTACGCTCTTCGGCCTGCTTGCCGTGGAGCTTGCAGTGGAACTCACTGTGAAGAACCCAGGCCTCACGCACGCCCTCGCCGGCATATTCTTCGTAGTGTCGTTTTTCTTCGTCTACCGTTCGTTCTACGGGATGCGCATCAGGCAATCCGAGTAGGGGCTGGCACTGAACCGAGTAAAATGGGGCTCCAACTCGTTCGGATTGTGGGAGCGGAACATCATGTCAAACCATGGTTGCCATGTCTTGCCGCCGTCGGTCGAGGTCACAGCAGTCTCGCGAACGCCTCGGCTCGCGAGCTTCCAAGTACCGCGAACATGCCTCTCTTTTCCATCGGACGTGCGATCCACACCGCTCAAAACCATTTGCCCGCCCTGAAACTTGCCTTCGATGACGAGCAGTTGGCCTCGATTGGTCACCCAGCTTTGATGCCAAACTCCTCTCGACGCATCGTAAATGCTGAAACTCTGGCCCTGCGAGCCGTTCGTGCCTTGGTAGTTCTCGAGCAGGACGCAACCGCCGAGAATGCGATCCACTTGATTGCGCGCGACCTTGACCGAGGGGTTGTCGACGTCGAACGCATCCCAATCACCAAGCCAGAAATCAAACTGCCGGTATTCGGGCAATGCACACGAAGCCGATTGCGACGGATACAGTGATGGAACGGCTTCGCGCGTCAGGCCGGCCGCACTCCCGAGGAGGAAAACAGCACAGAAAAATCCGTTTCTCAGCCATCCGGCAAGCGGATTCATCTCAAGGTCCCTTTGCGGCGACTTCTCGTGGCGCGACTATAAGCGAATCCGCGGATTATCCGCGAAAAACGAGGGTAGGGCGCGGAGAGCTCTCCCCGCCCTGGTTGAGTCGCGGTTTAGGGGTGTACAACACTTCTGACCACTACCTTCCTCGCGCGGTCACTGCGGTCTAACCGGAACGACGAAGCGGTTCATGCCGACGCGCTGCTTCATCTGCTCCTGGACGCTGTCCGGAATGGTGACTTTCCGCGCATCGCCGCGTGCGTGCGTGTCGTCGTCATCTGGATCATCCGTCGGGACAAGCAATACAGCGTGCAACACAGTCGTGACCACGCCATTGGAGACAATATTGGCCTGAGCCGCGATCTCCCCGCGATCGTTAATGCCGCCGGTGGAGGACAAATAGAAATTTGCGCTGGCTCCGCCAATCAGCGTGTTGAGGTCCGTGATGCGGCCGTTCTGGTAGATGAATGCGCGCGGGTTGTCGAAACTTGTATCGAGGTACGACACACCCACGACCTGGCCTTTATCGTTGATGTCGGTGGCTTCACTCATGGCGTCCCCGGGGGGAAGCGTGTGAAGGTTAATCAGACCGCCCTCTTTTGACCACAGGAAAGCCAGGAATGCGAAGTTGAGCTGGCCGTTAACCAAGTCATTGGGCCCATTGAGGAATCCGACCACGACGCCCCGGTTATTGATGGCGGTGGGTGTATTCCAGCCGTGCCCTCCGAAGCCGCCAAGATCGATCGGCGTGCCGTTTTGCCAGAGCACCGCGTGGATGGCGCTGTAGGCCCCGATCGCCACGTCGCATTGGCCGGAGATGCCGACGACCTGGCCCAAATCATTAATCGCCGTCGCAGCGGAGTCGGGATCGCCCGAGTACGGAGGGAGCTGCCGGACCTGCCACTTCCACTGGTGCTTTTCCCAGACGACGGCTTCAAATTGCAAGACTTGCGTCAAACCTCCGCCGCTCTGGCAAGTCGGGTCGTGAACCCCGTTCTCGGCCCAACCGACGATCTGGCCCAGGTCGTTATCGCCGGCGCCAATTGAGTTGTTGCCGCCCAGCCCGGGCAGCTGCGTCATCTGGCCGAACTGCCAAGCGAACGCGACACAGGAATTGCCGCTGGAAAAACTGAACGCCGGACAGGAAAAAGTTTCGTTCAGAGGATCGTGCGTGCCGTTTTCCGTTGTGCCAGAGATCAGCCCAAAATTATTCTTCACCGGCCATGCGATGTTGCTGCTGGGGCCACCTAGTGTGCCGAGGGGTATCTGCAGCCCATAAAGCCAGAGCGTCGCGAGCTGAACGGCGTTTCCCGTCTCGTTGGAGCTGCCCATCGCCCAACCCAGATTGTTGATGGTGTTGCCGCTGCTTGCCGTCCCGCCGAGCGTGCCAAGGTCAATCACCCGGTAATGGCCTGGCTCCTGCCACGGCGGCGCTTGCGCCCCGAGTCGAGGTGTGACCGCCGGTGCTGTGAGCAAAGCAACCGCAGCTACGCATGCCAAGATTCTTGCTCCTAAAGCGGATCTCATATTGCCTCCTATTGGTTTGTTCCTGAAGTCGAGGTTTCGAACGGCCGGCCCGCGCCGGTTGCCGCTCTGCGCGTCTCGATCAAGGTAGATTCTTGGGGGGAGCGAGGTTGGACGTTCGCGGACATCGCTAGCGGGGAAGGTGGACGTTAGCGGACGTGGCACTCTCAAGAGCCGAGCCCCGTCGATAACCCGCGGCAAGAAGGAACTCTTACAGCGCGGTCCGAAAACGTCCACTTCGGTGAAGTCGATCGGCTATCCTAGGCCGGTGATGGATATGAATCTCGACTGGAGGGTTTGCTCGCGCGCGAGGCTTTCGCGCGACCCTCGCTTCGATGGCAAGTTCTTCATTGCTGTGCGCGGCAGCCGAGTCTATTGCCGCTCGATCTGCCCTGCGCCTACCGCGAAAGAGAAAAATTGCCTGTACTTTCCGACGGCCGCAGCCGCCGCCGAGGCGGGTTACCGTCCCTGCCTTCGTTGCCGGCCGGAATCTTCGCCGGGAACTCCCGCTTGGCTGGGAACTTCGAGCACGGTTTCGCGCGCCTTGCGGCTGATCAGTGAGAGTGGCCTGGGTGACGGCGGCGTGGACGATTTGGCGGAACGTCTCGGCGTGGGATCGCGTCATCTTCGCCGCCTGTTTCTGAGGCATTTGGGCGCGACGCCGAGCGCGGTGGCGCGCACGCGCCGGCTGGACTTCGCGAAAAAGCTCATCGACGAAACGACTTTGCCAATGAGCCATGTCGCGCTTGCCTCCGGTTTCGGTTGCGTACGCCGCTTCAACGCCGACGTGCGCAAGACATATCATCGAACGCCCACGCAAATTCGGCGTCTGATGCGCAAGAAAACGGCACTCCCGGAAAACCAGTACTTGTTCCGCCTTCGCTTTCGCCCGCCCTACGACTGGGATGGCATCCTGGCATTCCTGGCGTCCCGGGCGACGCCTGGTGTCGAAATGGTGCAATCAGGCGCGTATCGGCGTTCGATTTCCTTGAGCGGAGGTCACGGTCATTTCGAGGTCTCGTTGGACTAGGCGCACCACGCGCTCGCCGTGCGCGTTCAGTTCGGAGATCCGCGCTCGCTTTTTTCCATTATTGAACGAATACGAGCGATGTTTGATCTCAACGCAGATTGGGCGGCGATCGCCCCAAGCTTGAAAACGGACGCCGTGTTGGCTCGACAGGTGGAGGCGCGTCCCGGCTTGCGTGTGCCGGGGTGCTGGAATGGCTTCGAACTGGCGACCCGAGCGATTCTGGGCCAGCAGATCACCGTCAAGGGGGCAACCGCCCTTGCCGGCAGACTGGTGGGGACATTCGGACAGCCTTTCGCCGCAGCCGAGGGCATCAGTCATCTCTTTCCCTCGCCCGAGATTCTCGCCGACGCCAGGATTGCCGGCATCGGCATGCCCAGGGCGCGAGCTGAGACGATTCGCGACCTCGCTCGCGCCGCTTGCGACGGACGCATCACCTTTGGCAAAGTGGTGGATTCCGACGCTTTGCTGAACCGGTTATGTGAAATTCCTGGAATCGGGAAATGGACCGCGCAATACGTGGTGATGCGGGCGCTTGGAGAGCCCGACGCGTTCCCGGCCGGCGACGTCGGTCTCATGCATGCCCTGGGAGCGAAGAATGTTACCGAACTCGAGCGGCGCGCGGAAAAATGGCGCCCTTGGCGAGCCTATGCGGCAATGTATCTGTGGAGCGCTGGGAGCACACCCAGCCTTCGCACCACAAAGCTGGCCACTTCCGGCAGGACGAACACGGCAGTCAAGAAACTTGTTTCTCGCCGGGCCACGTCGGGAGCAGCGTAACGCCGCTCACCATCGCTTACGCCTTGACGAGGCCGAGGAATTGACGCGGGTCGTTGGCGAAGCCGGGGAAGACGGCTTTCAAATCGCGGTCGCCGAGGTGCTTCGAGATGATTTCGCCCAGGACGCTGCGATAGTCCGTGGTGACGGCGAGGTCGCGGCCCTCGTAGAGTTGGCCCTGGCTCATGCCGGGCCAGCGCGAGTAGACTTTCCCGCCTTTTACATCACCACCCATGACGAACATGCAATTCGCGTGGCCATGGTCGGTGCCGCGATTGCCGTTCTCGTGCGCGGTACGGCCGAATTCCGACATGCTGACGAACACGCCGTCGCCCATGCGGTCGCCCATGTCCTGATGAAACGCCGCAATGCCCTGCCCCAGATCGCGCAGCAAATTCGCGAGCTGACCCTGCACGCCGCCTTCGTTGACGTGATGGTCCCAGCCGCCGCTATCGAGGAACGCCACTTCGAGCCCAATGTCCGCCTTAAACAGCTCCGCAATTTCCATCAGGCTTTGGCCGAAGCGCCCTTTCGGATATTGCGCACCGTTGTCCGGCTGATAGGTGTCGGGATTGATCTGCTTGAGCTGGTCGATTGCTTCAAAAGTTTCGTGGCCGACGCCGCGCATCGCCTGGTCCACCGTCTGCGCGTACATGGCTTCGAATCCGCCTTCGGTGGTTTGCTGCGGGCCGTACATCTTGAATTGCTTGAGGTCCGGAATCGCAACAGCGGGCGCAATTCCCTGCAACGTCCGAGGCAAGTACGGGCCGAACGCGACGGCGCGAAACGGCGAAGGCTTTTCTTCTGCCATGGTTTGTATCGCGCGATTCAACCAGCCGTCGTCAGTGGCCTTCAGACCTGGAGTGCCGGACTCCATGAAATCTTGCGCGTCGAAGTGCGAGCGCGACGGATCGGGTGAGCCGACCGCCTGTACGATGGCGAGCTGGCCGTCCTTGAACAGCGGCAAGAGCGACTGGAGACTTGGATGCAGGCCGAAGAAACCGTCCAAGTCGATGGCAGCTTCAGCGCCGCCACGGTTGGGCTGCGGAATCGCGATGGTGGGCCGCAATGCGTAGTAATTGGGTTCGGCAAACGGCACGACGACGTTGAGGCCGTCCATCGCTCCGCGCTGGAACAGCACGACCATCTTCTTCTTGTTCGGTGAAGCAGTGGCCGCCACCGCGCGCTGCAGAAACGCTGGCAGCGACGCCATGCCGAGCATCGCAATGCCGCCGCTCTTTATGAAGTAACGCCGCGAAATATTCATGACATCTCTCCGTTCCTGCCCGGACGCAACCACATCAGAAACTCAAGAATCACCGGCGAGCCGCCCGGCGCAACGAAAGCTTACCGGCGCTGAAACTCCGGTGCGCCAAGGACCAGGCCGGCCACCAATCCTTCGTTTACCTGCTTGACGGGATCGTCGAGACTGGCCTGTAAAATCTGCGGATCGCTCAGGCGCCCTTCGAGAGTGGTCTTGGTCTCGGCTGCAACCTGGCTATCGAGAAACAGATCGAGCGCACGGTCGAGCGCCGCATTCGGGTCCGTGGACGCAGCATCGCCGAACATCGTCTTCAGACTGATTTCCGCGCCGCCCATGTGGTCGCTCGCGAACGCCAGTGCAAAATTCAGCCGGTTCAGCAGGGCGCCGGAATTCACCCACGTTTCGGACTTGTCGGAATACCCCGTCGGCGGCTGGCACTGGAAAAGCGGCTCGCCCATGCGGCCGACCCACTGAACGAGCGGCAGCGTAACTTCCACGTCTGCGTTCAGCGCGCGCGCCGTGCTGGCAACCAGCTCGAACGGCGTCTTCACTTTCGCGCGATACGCTTCCTTCGACCAGAACTCGCCTGAATAAATCATCGTCTTCATGACGGCGCGGATGTCGCCGCCACTTGATTGGAAATTCGCGGCCATGCGATCGACCAGCATTTGCGGCGGATTGTCGGAAACGAAATGACGAGCGAGCTCCAGTGAAATGAAGTGCGCCGTGTTCGGATCATCCGCAAGCATCTTCAGCGCTTCTTCGCCGTCTTTCATGCCGCCATAGTTGAACGTGCGGCCCATCACCACCTTTTTGCCCTGGGCGTGGATTCGGTCGTCGAAAAAGAATTCCGGATCCTTCCGGGGCTCGTGGACGGTCCAACCCGTGAGGCACCGCGCCATCTGGATCACGTCGTCCTGGGTGTAGCCCGCATCGACGCCCAGGGTGTGCAGCTCCATCACCTCGCGTCCATAGTTCTCGTTCAGACCGCGGTCCTGCTTCTTCGGAGGCTGCTGCGCCTGAGCACCGGGAAAAGCCGGAGGCGGCCCGGGAGGCATTTCGCCGAACATTCCATAATATCGGCGGCGGCGCATGGCCATTT
>Ga0073928_10007270_pt1 | contig 14446 bp, 15 predicted proteins | sample PaiPotPPA55metaG_FD_76969 | JGI IMG/M metagenome (GOLD analysis project Ga0073928, IMG submission 76969) | Iron sulfur acid spring bacterial and archeal communities from Banff, Canada, to study Microbial Dark Matter (Phase II) - Paint Pots PPA... ... | reverse complement strand
GTGTCAGCGGTGGCGACTAATGGGTGTCAGCTGTGGCGACATCGGTTTGCTAGAGCGCGACGATCGACGTAGTCCAAATGGGGCGACCCGGTCAAACAGGAGAACATCATGAAAGCAACGATCAAGCACATCGCGCCGTGGTTGGCCGCAGCCGCGATCGGTGGAGCGATTGCTCTCGCGCCCATCGCCAGCGCCGACACCAATCCGGCTGTGCCGTACGGCACCAATCCTCACAGCCCATACGTGCTGGGCTTCCACGTGTCGAACCACGACGAGGCGGACCAAACGAACGGCGCCGTGGACGTGCCCTTCTGATCCACCGCGGGCCTATCAAACAGGAGATCATCATGAAAACAACCATCAAGTACGCCGCACCGTGGTTGGCCGCAGCCGCGATCGGCGCCGCGATTGCTCTCGCGCCCATCGCCAGCGCCGACACCGATCCGGCCACGCCGTATGGCACCAATCCCACGAGCCCGTACATCTTCGGTTACCACCCCTGGTTCGGGAACGATGTGGACGTGCCTTTCTGATCCACCGCATGCCCAACGCCAGCCCCGTCACCCAAGTGAGATGACGGGGCAGGCGCTCGCCGGTCGGCGGCGCGTGCGGGTAGCGGTTGGCGACGCCAATCACTGACCGACCTACCTCGCCGGCTTGGTAGTCGCCCCGTCTCGGAACTCGACCACGTCGCCGTTTGACAGGCCTACGTGCGCGTGCGCCTAGTCATCGTCGAAATCGACCTCCACTCCCCCCATCGCGGCGACGGCCTTGCTACACAACGCGACGGTAGGAACGGCGACAACGACCGCAATCGCAAGAGCAAGCGCTGGGTCGAGCCAAAAGAAACGTCCGGTCAGCGCAATCACCGCACCAGCAGTCGCCACCGCCGCAGCAGTCGCTGCATCAGCGAGCGTGTCCAGCAGGACGGACCGCATATGGAGGTCCTCGTTCGCGGCGGAACCACCCAGCACCCACGCGCCTACCAACAAGACCGCCATCGTCAGCACACTCACGATGAGCACCGGCAGTCCGTGCACCTCTGGAGCGCCGCCGCGCAACCGACGCACCGCCTCCACCACTATTAGGGCCAGCACGACGAGCAGCGCGCCGCCGTTAATCAGGGCAACGACCGGTATCGCCAGCGAGCGCCGCGGATGGGTCGAACGGTCCCGGACCGTGACGGCGATCAATCCGAGAACCAACGCCACCGAGTCGATTGCAGTGTCGCCTGCGGCCGCCAGCACCCCGACAGAATGCGCCGCCTGACCCACGATCACGAGTGCCGCGATGAGAGACAGATTGAGACCGAGGACGATTCCGAGGCGCCTCTGCTGACTCACCCTTTGCTCGTAGACGGTGTTCCGAAACGGAACTCGACTACGTCGCCGTCGGCCATCACGTAGTCCTTGCCTTCCATCCGCACCTTGCCCGCGGCCTTGGCGGCCGCCATCGACCCTGCCGCGATGAGATCGTCGTAGGACAGGATCTCGGCCTTGATGAAGCCCTTCTCGAAATCGGTGTGAATGACGCCAGCGGCCTTCGGCGCGGTGTCGCCCTGGTGGATCGTCCAGGCGCGGGCCTCCTTCGGCCCTGCCGTGAGGAAGGTCTGCAGTCGCAGCGTGTGAAAGCCTGCCCGCGCCAACGCATCCAGCCCACGTTCGGTCTGGCCGATCGACTCCAGCAGCTCGGCGGCCGACTCGTCGTCAAGCTCCTGCAGCTCCGCCTCGATCTTCGCGTCGAGGAACACCGCATCCGCAGGCGCGACCAGTTCCCGCAGCGACGCCACCCGCGCCTCGTCGGTCAGCACCGCCTCGTCGGCGTTGAAGACGTAGAGAAACGGCTTGGTCGTCAGCAGGTTCAGCTCCCGCAGAATCGCGGTGTCGACCGCCTTGCCCGCCGTGAACAGCGTCGTGCCCCCGTTGAGAATCTCCTGCGCCGCCGCCGCGGCCTCGTGCGCCGGACGCCGGTCCTTGTGGGTTCGGGCCTCCTTCTCCAACCGCGGCAGCGCGCGCTCGAGCGTCTGCAGGTCGGCAAGGATCAGCTCCGTGTCGATCACCTCGATATCGGACTTCGGATCGATCCTGCCGTCGACGTGCGCGACGTCATCATCGGTGAACACCCGCACGACCTGGCAGATGGCGTCGCTCTCGCGGATGTTGGCGAGGAACTTGTTGCCAAGGCCTGCGCCTTCGGAGGCGCCCTTGACGATGCCGGCGATATCGACGAACGTCACCGGCGCGGGCACGATCTTTTCCGACTCAAACATCTCGGCGAGTTCGGCCAACCGCGGGTCGGGCAGCGGCACGACGCCTTCGTTCGGCTCGATCGTCGCGAACGGATAGTTGGCTGCCAGCACATTGTTGCGCGTCAGCGCGTTAAACAAGGTCGACTTGCCGACGTTCGGCAATCCGACGATTCCCAGGTTCAGGCTCACAGGCACCAGAGTCTATGAGACTGTCACAGGCACGCCAGAACCGCGCTGACAGCTACTTTTACCTAGAGCCGGTACGGTCTATCTGTGTCAGCTCAGCGCACGCGGTCGGCAGCCACGCCTGACCATCATTCTGTGCACCCGAATATCCCGGGTGTTCCGTGGTGGGGTGCGGTGCTGCTGGCGGTCACATTTACGGCCGTTGGCTTCGCCTTCGACGCCGGCTCCGGGAACAAAGAGCTCAGCTTGGTCTTCGCCGCGTCGTATGCGCTTGGGTGTATCTTCGCGGTGCTCGCCGTGCGCCAGTCCGGGATCTTCACCGCCGTCATCCAGCCGCCGCTGATCCTGTTCGTCGCCGTGCCGACGTCGTACTTTCTGTTCCACGGCGCCCATTTCACCGGCATCAAAGACACCCTGATCAACTTCGGCTATCCACTCATCGAACGCTTCCCGTTGATGTTCTTCACCTCCGCCGTCGTCCTGCTCATCGGGATGGCACGGTGGTATTACGGCGTGTCGTCGCGGCGGGCCGCAGCGCGGTCCAGCGCGAAGGACACGAAGGAGACGACGAGCAGCAGTCGGGTGTCTTCGGGCACATCCAAGATGTCCTCACTTCTGACGGGTGGAGCCGCCGAGTCGGCCGAAGGCACTCCCGACCCCGCCGAGTCGCCCCGCCGCAGGCACACCATCGAGCGTGCCGGCCGGGCCGCTAAGCCCGCCGCCGCTAAGTCCGCGGCCACTGCCCGCAGCGCCACAACGGCCAAGCGCGCCGCACCGTCGCGGTCGCGGCACGCCCGACCGCCGGAGACCGAGATCATTGAACCGGTCGCCGAGCGTCCCCGTCGGCCCCGAACCCCCCGGCAGAGCGAACCGCCACCGGTGCCTCCGGCCGAGCCGCGTCGACGCCCACGCAGTTCGACGCGTGAACCCCGCAAGGCCGTCCCGCCCAGCGACCGGCGCGCCTCCTACGAGCGGCCCGAGCGGCGTCGCCGCTACGATGACTACCAGCCTCTAGAACCGCGCGGCAGCAACGGAAATGCGACGCATCACCCGGTCTCGCGGGTGCGCTACCGCGGCGAGCCCGACGAGAGCGACAACCGCGCAGAGCACCGCTCCCGGCCGCGCTCGCAACGCGCCAGCTGGGAAGCCGACAGCTGGGAGTACGACATCTAACGCTGCGCGCGCAGGAACCGACCGGCCGCCTCCACCGCAGGCCCGGAACTGCCCGCGGCGCTGATGAACACCGCCAGCGCGAGGTCACCGTCGATGCCGACAAACCAGCCGTGCGCGTGGGTGTTGTCGATGTACTCGGCCGTGCCGGTCTTGCCGAGCAGTCCCGGAATATCTTGCAGCGCAGTCGCTGTGCCGTTCGTGATCGTTTCGCGCATCATCGATTTCACTTGATCGTCGACTCCTGCAGGCAGCGGATCCGGAGCGCGGTCGGGCTTGCCGGGTTGGCCCACGACGATCGAGGGCGCCGGCACCGAACCGCGCGCCAGCGTGGCGGCCGCCAGCGCCATGCCGAACGGCGTCGCCGTCACTGTGCCCTGGCCGATGCCCTCCTCCACGCGCAGCGCCGCGGTGTCGGCGACGGGCACCGTGCCGGTGACGGTGGTCATGCCCGGTGCGGTGTAGTCGATTCCCAGGCCTAGTTGAGCGGCGGCCTTGGTCAGACCGTCAGGAGGCAGGTTGACCGCCAGCCGGCCCATCGTGGTGTTGCACGACCGCGCGAACGCGGTATGCAGCGGCACCTGGCCGAGGTCGAAGTTGTCGTCGTTGGGAATCTGGCGGCCCTCGATGTTTTCGCTGCCCGGGCATGCGACGACGCTGTCCGCCGTGACCTGGCCGGCTTGCAGGGCGGCGGAGACGGTCACCGTCTTGAACGTCGACCCCGGCGGATACAGGCCGGTCAGCGCGATCGGCCCTTGGGCGTCGGCGGCGGCGTTCTGTCCGACGGCGAGCAGGTCGCCGGTCGACGGCTGAATGACCACCATCGCGGCCGGCGTGGAAATCGTTGCCAGCGCGTCCTCCGCCGTACGCGACATGCCAATGTCGAGAGTGCTGGCAATGTCGGCGACGGGTTTCGGGTCCTGGCCACCCACTCGCTGGACGCCGTCGGCGGCCTTTGGGCTCACCGCCCATCCGGTCGCGTCGTCGGTGGCACGCTGCCACAGGTCGGACAGGCCGGACAGCGTCGGTGACGTCAGCGCCTTGTCGGTGGTAAGCAGCCGCGTCTGCGGGGCGAGCGTCACGTTCGGCATCGCGGACAGCTGATCCTTGATGGGCGCCAGGTCCTCTGCGCGCAGCGTGACCGCGGTGACCGGCTGACCGTTGGCGGCGTTGAGCTGCGTCTGCAGCGACGCAGCGGTGATGCCGGTGTCGAGCGGATTGAGCAGTGCCGCAACGGCATTCACGTCGGCGCCAGCAGACACGTTGACCAGTGTGGCGATCTGCTGGGTGAGTAGCTCCGCGCCCGTGCGGTCGAGCACTCTTGCGGCGGGATCGGGGGTCAGCGCGCTGTAGGACAGCGGGCCGGTACCGAGGCCGGGTGCGACGGTCGACGGATTCCACTGGATATTCCACTTGTCGCCGTTCTGGCCGGCGCTGCCGGTGGTGGTGTAGGTCCACTGGTTGCGGCCGTCCTTGCCGAATTTCCATGTGGCAGTGAGGCTGAACGTCGCGTCGTTGTCCTTGTGGTCGACCGCGGACACCTCGAAGTGGGTGTTCTTGCCGAGACTGTCGAAGAGCTTGCCGAGCGTGTCGGACGCCTGCGCCGGATCGGTTGTGACGGCGGCGGCTGCCGAAGCGTCACCCTTGTTGAGGGCGTCGGCGAACGTGTGCACCGTGGTGTTCAACCGATCCGTCGCGTCGTCGCCGCAGCCGGCCATCGCGAGGACGAGCGTGGCGAACAGCGCGAACAGGTTGCGGCGCAAGCGCATCACGCACGGGCCGGGCGGATCTCCCGGGGCAGAGCGAATACCAGCGTCTCGTTCGCGGTCGTGACCGGCTGCACGATCTCGTAGCCGTACTCGGCCAGCCGCTCGAGGACACCGCGCACCAGCACCTCAGGTACCGACGCGCCGGAGGTGACGCCGACCGTCGTCACCCCGTCAAGCCAGGCCGGGTCGATGTCGTCGGCGTAGTCCACGAGATGGGCGGCATCCGAACCGGCGCCAAGCGCCACCTCGACCAGCCGCACCGAATTCGACGAGTTACGCGAGCCGACCACGATCACCAGCTGGCACTCGGGTGCCATCGCCTTGACCGCGACCTGACGGTTCTGGGTCGCATAGCAGATGTCGTCGCTGGGTGGGTCCTGCAGCTTCGGGAAGCGCTGCCGCAGCCGCTGCACCGTCTCCATCGTCTCGTCGACGCTCAGCGTGGTCTGCGAAAGCCAGATCACCTTGTTCTCGTCGCGCACGGTGACGTCGTCGACGGCGTTCGGCCCGTCCACCAGTTGCACGTGGTCCGGCGCCTCACCGGCGGTGCCGACGACCTCTTCGTGGCCCTCATGACCGATCAACAGGATGTCGTAGTCGTCGCGGGCGAACCGCTTGGCCTCGTTGTGCACCTTGGTGACCAGCGGGCAGGTGGCATCGATGACCTGAAGCTGGCGCTCGGCGGCGCTGATGTGCACGGTCGGCGCGACGCCGTGGGCGGAGAACACCACGATCGCGCCTTCTGGTACCTCGTCGGTTTCGTCGACGAACACGGCGCCCGCCTTGGCCAGCGTGTCGACCACATGGCGGTTGTGCACGATCTCGTGACGCACATACACCGGGGCGCCGTGCTTCTGCAGCGCGCGCTCCACGGTTTCCACCGCGCGGTCCACTCCCGCGCAGTACCCGCGCGGCTCGGCCAGCAGCACCCGTTTACCGGTGACACCGCCGGTGACCGAGCTGGCAGCGCCCGGAATCCCCATGTTTATCGTCGGCGCCATGGTCCTAAGGGTACTGATCGGCAACCTACCGAGGCCAGCCAGACGAACATCCGTAGTCTTGGGGCCATGGCAACTGCACCATATGGGGTCCGTCTGCTGGTCGGCGCGGCGGTGACCGCCATCGAGGAAACCCGCAAGCTTCCGCAGACCATCCTGATGTATCCGATGACCATCGCGAGCCAGGTTGCCCACCTCGTGATGAAGATGCAGCAGGACGTCGCCGATCTGGTCATCAAGGGCGACGAGGCGCTCGATCAGCTGTTCCCGCCCAAAGAGGAGCAACCCGAGTGGGCCACCTTTGACGAGGACCTCGGCGAGCCGGCAGGGCCTGTCATCGACGGCGAGCGCCTCACCGAGGGCCGCTTCGCGCTGTTCACCGGCGGTGGGCCCGACCTTGTCGACCCCGAGCCTGAGGTGAGGGTGAGCACGCTCGCCACGGCCGACCCGCCCGACATCGTCGCCGAGCTGGACTACGAGTCGCTCACGCTGGCCCAGCTGCGGGCCCGGCTGACGTCGCTGCGCGTCGCCGACCTCGAGGCGCTGCTGGCCTACGAGGGCGCCACCAAGTCGCGCGCACCCTTCCAGACCTTGCTGGCCAACAGGATCACCCGCGCGACCGCCAAGTGACCGCGTCCGATTCAACCTCGCTGCAAGGCCAGTCCCCCGACAATCCATGGCCGGTACGAGCCGTCGCCACGCGCGTCGCCAAATACATCGACCGGCTCGGCACGGTGTGGATCGAGGGCCAGCTCACCGAGCTGAAACTGCGCCAGTCGACCGCGTGGATGGTGCTGCGCGACCCCGCCGCAGACATGTCGCTGTCGGTGAGTTGCCCGCGCGACCTCGTCGTCAACGCTCCGGTGCCGCTCTCCGAAGGCACCCAGGTGATCATGCGTGGCAAGCCGCAGTTCTATACCCGCAACGGTTCATTCAGCTTGCGCATCAGCGAGATTCGCGCGGTCGGCGTCGGCGAGCTGTTGGCCCGCATCGAACGACTGCGCCAGCTGCTGCATGCCGAGGGGCTGTTCGATCCGCGGCTCAAGCGGGCGATCCCGTTCTTGCCCGGCACCATCGGGCTGATCACCGGCCGCGCCTCGGCCGCCGAGCGTGACGTCATGACCGTCGCCACCGGGCGCTGGCCCGCGGTGCGGTTCGAGGTGCGCAACACCGTCGTGCAGGGCCCAAATGCCGTTCCGCAGATCGTCGAGGCCCTGCGCGAGCTGGACGGCGACACCGCGGTCGACGTGATCATCATCGCCAGGGGCGGCGGCAGCGTCGAGGATCTGCTGCCGTTCTCCGACGAGACGCTGTGCCGCGCGATCGCGGCGTGCACCACCCCCGTCGTCAGCGCCGTCGGCCATGAACCCGACAACCCGTTGTGCGACCTCGTCGCCGACCTTCGCGCGGCCACCCCGACCGACGCCGCCAAACGCGTCGTCCCCGACACCGCCGCCGAGCAGGCGCTGATCACGGACCTGCGCAGGCGCAGCGCGCAGGCGCTGCGCAACTGGGTGCACCGGGAGCAGCACACCCTCTCGCAGCTGCGCAGCCGCCCGGTGCTGGCCCAGCCACTGGCCGCGCTCACCGCGCGCGCCGACGAGATCCATCGGGCCCGCACCGCCACCCGGCGCGACATCACCCGGCTGGTCGTTGGCGAATCCGATCGCGTCGGCCACCTGTCGGCCCGGCTGTCCACGCTGGGTCCGGCGGCCACCCTGGCCCGCGGCTACGCGGTGGTTCAGACGCTGCCCGCTGCGGCGGTGCTGCGCACGACGGGCGACGCTCCGGCGGGAACACGGCTGCGGGTACGGGTCGCCGACGGGGCCGTGACCGCGCTAAGTGAGGGCAGTGAATGAAGCCCATTAGTGAATTGGGGTACGAACAGGCCCGCGACGAGTTGATCGAAGTCGTGCAGCAACTCGAGCAGGGTGGCCTGGACCTAGAGGCGTCGCTGAAGCTCTGGGAAAGAGGAGAAGAACTGGCCAAACGGTGTGAAGAACACTTAGCTGGGGCACGCAAGCGAGTCGAGGACGCGCTGGCCGCCAATGACGCCGAAGAAAGTTGAGTCTTGGACGATCTGCAGAGTTGGGGGTCGAAACTGTAACACGTTTCAGTTATGCTCTCCGGCATGGGTGATTCATCGTCGACTCCCGAGTCTTCTGCTCCTCGCGTCCGCGCCGAGTCTTCTGCTCCTCGCGTCCGCGCGAAACTCGGCCGGGTGCTGGTCACCGGGGGCTCGGGTTTCGTCGGCGCCAACCTGGTGACCGAACTGCTCGACCGCGGGCATCAGGTCCGTTCCTTCGACCGCGCACCTTCTGCGCTGCCCGCGCATCCGCGGCTGGAGGTGATCGAGGGCGACATCTGCGATCAACAGACCGTGGCGGCCGCCGTCGACGGCATCGACACCGTCTTCCACACCGCGGCGATCATCGACCTGATGGGCGGCGCGTCCGTCACCGAGGAGTACCGCCAGCGCAGCTTCGCGGTCAACGTAACGGGCACCCAGAATCTCGTGCACGCCGCGCAGGCGGCAGGGGTGAAGCGGTTCGTGTACACGGCCTCCAACAGTGTCGTGATGGGCGGCCAACGCATTTCCGGCGGCGACGAAACCCTGCCGTACACCGAACGATTCAACGACCTGTACACCGAGACCAAGGTGGTCGCCGAGCGGTTTGTGCTGTCGCAAAACGCGTCCCCAAATGGCGGGGCCGGCTTACTTACGTGTTCCATCCGGCCCAGCGGCATCTGGGGCCGCGGCGATCAGACGATGTTCCGCAAGGTGTTCGAGAGCGTGCTCGCAGGCCACGTCAAGGTGCTGGTCGGCAGCGAGAAGGTCAAGCTCGACAACTCGTACGTGCACAACCTGATTCACGGCTTCGTCCTCGCCGCGCAGCATCTGGTGCCCGGCGGGACGGCGCCCGGACAGGCGTATTTCATCAACGACGGCGAGCCGGTGAACATGTTCGGGTTTTCCCGACCGGTGGTGGAGGCCTGCGGCGAACCGTGGCCGAGGTTCTGGGTGCCCGGCCGGCTGGTGTGGTTTGTGATGACGGTCTGGCAGTGGTTCCATTTCCGCTTCGGCCTGCCCAAGCCGCTGCTGGAACCCCTTGCGGTGGAACGGCTCTACCTCGACAACCACTTCTCGATCGCCAAGGCGCAGCGCGATCTGGGATACCAGCCGCTGTTCAGCACCGAGCAGGCGATGGCGGAGTGCTTGCCGTACTACGTCGACCTGTTCCACCAGATGAAGGCGGACACGCCGCAGCCCGCGCTCGCCTAGATTTCGCGGAAGGGAATCGGCCGAGCGGGAATCGAGAGGGACTACCGCATCCGGGGCCGTCAACATTTGTTGACGGCCCGCGGGAGAATATGTTCTGACCGGCAGCGGTCCCCAAGCTGAATCATTGGCCAAATGCCCTCCCCAACCAGGTTGCGCTCCTAGGCTTCGACCACGACGTCAATTGACGAGGAGCCGATGTGCCTAAGGGCCCGCCCAACATCTTGGTCATCTGGGCCGACGACATCGGCAACCTCTACCACCTCAACGCGGAAGAAGAGGATTAGAGAAGTGCCAGGCACACGACCGAATATTCTTGTCATCTGGGGTGACGACATCGGCATCTCGAACCTGAGCTGTTACAGCCGCGGGCTGATGGGCTACTTCACGCCCAACATCGACCGGATCGCGGACGAGGGGATGCTTTTCACCGATTCCTACGGCGAGCAGAGCTGCACGGCGGGCCGGTCGTCGTTCATCACTGGCCAGAGCGTGTACCGCACCGGAATGAGCAAGGTGGGGATGCCCGGGGTGGACGTCGGACTGCAGAAGGAAGACCCGACGATCGCCGAACTGCTCAAGCCATTGGGTTATGCCACCGGCCAGTTCGGCAAGAATCACCTCGGCGATCTGAACAAGTACCTGCCGACCGCGCACGGATTCGACGAGTTCTTCGGGAATCTCTACCACCTCAACGCCGAGGAAGAACCGGAGGCCCCGGATTACCCCACCGCGGAGGAAGCGCCCATTCTGCGCGCGGCGCTGCTCCCGCGTGGCGTCGTCCATTCCTGGGCCACCGACGAGGACTCCGGCGAAGTGGACGACCGGTACGGGCCCGCGGGCAAGCAACGCATCGAGGACACCGGACCGCTGACCAAGTTGCGGATGGAAACGATCGACGACGAGACCACCGGCGCGTGCGTCGACTTCATCAAGCGCCAGCACGATGCGGGCACTCCGTTCTTCGTGTGGATGAACATGACGCACATGCATTTCCGGACGCACACCAAGCCCGAAAGCCTCGGCCAGGCCGGCCGGTGGCAGTCGCCGTACCACGACACGATGATCGACCACGACCGCAACGTCGGCACGCTGCTCGATCTCGTCGAAGAGCTTGGGATCGGCGAGGACACGATCGTCGTCTACAGCACCGACAACGGCCCGCATGCCAACAGCTGGCCGGACGGTGCGACGACCCCGTTCCGCAGCGAGAAGGCCACCAACTGGGAGGGCGCCTTCCGGATCCCGGAGATGATCCGCTGGACAGGGAAGATCAAGCCGCACAGCGTGTCCAACGAGATCGTCCAGCATCATGACTGGTTGCCCACGTTCCTTGCGGCCGCCGGCGACCCCGACATCGTGGACAAACTCAAGGCCGGCCACACCGTCGGGGACATGACGTACAAGGTGCACATCGACGGCTACAACCTGTTGCCCTACCTGACCGGCGAGGTGGAGAAGAGCCCAAGGCGCGGGATGATCTACTTCTCCGACGACTGCGACGTGCTCGGTATCCGGGCGGAGAACTGGAAGATCGTGTTCATGGAACAACGCTGCCCCGGCACGCTGCAGGTGTGGTTCGAACCGTTCACCCCACTGCGGGCGCCGAAGTTGTTCAACCTGCGGACCGATCCCTACGAACACGCCGACGTTACGTCGAACACGTACTGGGACTGGCTGATTGACCGTCTGTACCTGATGTTCTACGGCTCCGCGATCGTTACCCAGTTCCTTCAGACGTTCAAGGAGTTCCCGCCACGTCAGGAGCCTGCTTCGTTTACCATCAACGCCGCCGTTGAGCAGCTGGAAGCCTTCCTGGCGTCTCGCGGCGGATGAGCGTGGCTGAACTCGCGTCCTGGACCGACGGGCCGACGAGGTCGGCGATCGTCGACTTCGTGGGTCGGGTCAGTACCGAAGGCGGGCCGGATTACGTTGAGCCCGGGGAACGTATCGCCGTCTTCGACAACGACGGCACGCTGTGGTGCGAGAAGCCGATGTACATCCAGCTCGACTTCCTGCTCCGGCGATTCAAGGAGCAGGCCGAGGCGGACCCGTCGCTGCGCGATCAACAGCCGTACAAAGCCGCCTACACCGGCGACCTGCAGTGGCTGGGCGATGCTGTCACCAAGCACTACCAGGGTGATGACACCGACCTGAAACCGCTTATGGGAGCGATACTCACGGCCCATCACGAGATCACCGTCGAGGAGCACCGCGGCCGGGTCGAAGCCTTCTTCGCCGAGGCCACGCATCCGACGCTGGGCATACCGTACACATCGTGCGGGTACGCGCCGATGACCGAGCTGCTGCGGTATCTGGAGGCCAACGGATTCACCTGTTACATCGTGTCGGGCGGTGGCAGGGACTTCATGCGCCCGGTTACCGGTCCGCTCTACGGGATTCCCCCCGAACGCGTGGTCGGCAGCTCGGTCGGGTTGACCTACCGCGACAGCAATCTGTTCACCACGGCACAGCCCGAGTTCCTCGACGACGGGCCGATGAAACCCGTGCGGCTGTGGAGCCGGATCGGGCGCAGGCCGATCCTGGCCGCAGGCAATTCCAACGGCGACATCGAGATGCTGGAGTTCACCCGCGGCATGCGGCTGCTGGTCCTGCATGACGACGCCGATCGCGAATTCGACTACACCGCAGGCGCAGAGAAGGCGCTCGAGCAGGCGGCGAAGGACGGCTGGACCGTCGTGAGCGTGCGCAACGACTGGAGAACGGTCTTCAGTGACCAATGAACTCGTCTGGATTCCTGCGCAGACCGCTGTGCTGGGATCCGAGCACCACTACACCGAGGAGGGGCCAGCACGGCCCGTCTCCGTCGACGGGTTCTGGATCCAGACCCACCAGGTGACCAACGACGAGTTCACCGAGTTCGTCTCTGCCACAGGATATGTCACGATTGCCGAACGTCCGTTGGATCCCGCGGATTACCCCGACGCGCCGGTGGAGAACCTGCAGCCTGGGTCGATGGTGTTCACCCGCACCCGCGGCGCAGTCGACCTGCGCCACCTGAACTTATGGTGGGCGTGGACGCCGGGGGCATCGTGGCGTCATCCGGTTGGCCCGAATTCGTCGATCGACAAGCGGGTGGATCATCCGGTCGTGCATGTCGCGTATGAGGACGCCGAGGCGTATGCGTCGTGGGCGGAGCTGTCATTGCCGACCGAAGCGGAGTGGGAAACCGCGGCCCGTGGGGGTCTTTATGGCGCGACGTACACCTGGGGAGACGACGCCGAGAAGCCCGGGCAGCGGCTGGCCAACTACTGGCACGGCGACTTCCCGTGGCGGCCTGACCGCGGATACGGTCGCACCACCGCCGTCGGCAGCTTCCCGCCCAATCGCTATGGGCTTTTCGACATGGCAGGCAACGTGTGGGAGTGGAGCACCGACTGGTACACCGACACCCGCTCCGGTGAGCCCTGCTGCGAGGCGGGCAGCTACGACCCGCGTCAGCCACAGTTCCCGGTGCCGCGCAAGGTCATCAAGGGCGGCTCGTTCCTGTGCGCCGACAACTACTGCCTGCGCTATCGTCCCGCCGCACGCCGACCGCAGATGGTCGACACCGGGACGAGCCACATCGGCTTTCGGTGCGTCAGGCGCTGAGTTGTGCGTGCGATTGTATTCCAGCAGGGAAAGTTCGAGAAGAGACCTGCTGGAATGCAATCGCGCGAGGCTAGCCGGCTTCGGCGGCGTTCTTGATCGCCGCAAGCGTGGCGGGGATACCACTTGCCGCCGCTGCGCGCCGGTTATCGATCTCGGCGTCGGCCTTGGCGCCGAAACGCTCGCGGAACCCGGCGATGCCGGGCGGCAGGAATTCCCACGACTCGGTGAGCCGGGTTCCTTCACCTTCGGGTTCGAAGGTGTATCCCCAGTAGACCCAGCCATCATTGACCTCCCAGCCGAACTTGCGACCGGGATCGGCGGCCACCACCTGGCAGCGTGATTCCCAGGTCCGCTCCGGGGTCTCGTTGCGGCCGGTGAACCAGGCGCCGACTCGTGGGCCGTCTCCCTCGTCCCACCAGCAGGCCCGGCAGATCGGGCTCCAGTCACCCATCCTGGTCACGTCCGACACCAGCGCGTACAGCTCGTCGGGCGGCACGGCCACGGAAATCGAATCGGACATCTTCAATTCGGTCATGGGCCGAGTCTGCCGCTATTGCACTTTCGGGTCGCGGATGTGAGGTTGGAACGCGTTCTAATTCTGTCGTCGAAGGGCCCACTGGATGAGCAACGGTAAGCATCGGATCGCGGTCGTGATCGGCGGGGCGTCCGGAATCGGATGGGCGACGGCGCAGGCACTGGCCGCCCAGGGCGACCTGGTGACTGTTGCCGACCGCAACGCCGACGGCGCACGCAACCGCGCCGCCGAACTGGGCGACCCCCACACCGCCGCGCCCGTCGATGTCGTCGACGAGGATTCGGTGCAACGGCTCTTCGAGCAGACCGGCCCGGTGGATGTGGTGGTCAACTGTGCGGGCTTCTCCAACGTCGGCCTGATCACCGACATGCCGGTCGAGGGGTTCCGCGACGTGATCGATGTCTGCCTGACGGGCGCATTCATTGTCGCCAAGCACGCGGGCCGCAACCTGCGCCCCGGCGGCGCGCTCGTCTCGATCAGCTCGCTCAACGGGCGCCAGCCCGCGGCGGCCATGAGCGCCTATTGCGCGGCCAAAGCGGGGCTGTCGATGCTCACCCAGGTCGCCGCCCTCGAGCTCGGCCCGCGCGGAATCCGCGTCAACGCCGTCGCGCCAGGCTTCGCGCACACGCCGCTGACCGAACCGGCCGC
>Ga0073928_10007269_pt1 | contig 14446 bp, 12 predicted proteins | sample PaiPotPPA55metaG_FD_76969 | JGI IMG/M metagenome (GOLD analysis project Ga0073928, IMG submission 76969) | Iron sulfur acid spring bacterial and archeal communities from Banff, Canada, to study Microbial Dark Matter (Phase II) - Paint Pots PPA... ... | reverse complement strand
GTACGCATCCGCTTGAATCTTCAATCCCTCCGGCACCGGCAGGAGCGACTTAATCGACTCTCGCCGGAACGCCAGCGTCGACGTCGGATAAATCCAATACGAAATCAGATCGACCTTTCGCCCCGGCAGAAAGCCCGAAATCAGCGGAGCCTCCAGCGCGCTGATCTTCCCCGACGCCTCGTCCAATTCCTCGTAGCGGTGATAAATCATCCCCGCTTCCGGATTCTGCGCAAACAAATCCGCGATCTTCCGCAATTTCCCCGGCCGCCAATAATCGTCCGCGTCCAGCAGAAAAATCAGTTCGCCGCGCGCCTCCGCCAGCCCGCAATTGAACGCCGAAGCCTGCCCGCCATTTTCCTTCCAGATATATTTCACGCGACCCGCATACTTGCCCACGCGCGCCCGCGTGTCATCCGTCGAGCCATCGTCCACCACCAGGATTTCCATTTCTTCCGCCGGAAAATCCTGCGCCAACACGCTCTCAATGGCCGCATCGACGTATTGCCCGTAATTGTACGTATCGATTAGGACCGTTAAGTGGGGTCCGCCCATGCGTGTCTCCGCTCCGCCTCTACCGCTTCCCCGCGTTCCGATTATAGCTCCCGCACCATCGCGCTCCGACTGATGCAATAAGCCGGCATCTTCCGCTTCGAAAGATTTCCCTTCTGTCGTAGTCTACTTGCCCGTCATGAATCAAGAGTCCGCGACGCTCATCGTCTCGCCGCCCGTCGAGAATTCACGCCTGACGACACTTTCCGTCTTGCGGCCGGTCATGCCCGAACTCGACGCTGTGCGCGGCATCGCCATTTTGGCGGTGCTCTTTTATCACGGGTTTTACTGGGCCATTGACCTGTCTCATTTCCCTCCAGCGAAAAGGCTATTCCTCACTCTCATGTGGGCGGGCCGCCTCGGCGTCAATCTCTTCTTTGTGCTCTCCGGTTTTCTCATCACCACGCTCCTCGTCAATTCGCGCAATCGACTCGATTATTACCGCCGTTTTTATGTTCGGCGCATTCTGCGCATTGTTCCTGCCTATCTGTTGACTCTCGCGACTCTCTTGGTCGCCCGCGCTGCCCCGTTGAATTTCGTCCTTCTCAGCCTCGTTTACCTTTCCAATCTCACGCCGTTGTTCGGCATTCCCATCGCCTATTCGGTGCTATGGTCGCTCGCCGTCGAAGAGCATTTTTACCTGGTGTGGCCTGCCATCGCGCGAAACATCTCCAATCGCGCGCTTATCACAACGTGCCTGCTCGTCATCGCCGCGTCGCCCTTCTCTCGCCTCCTCAGCTTTTATCTCGCCCAGCGCCACGGCTGGGTCTCCTACAAGATTTTCGACTACACATGGAACTGCGCCGACGGCTTGGCCTGCGGCGCATTACTCTCCATTTGTCTCATGCACTTCTCGCTTTCCAGGGCCGCCCTTTGGAAAATTTCCGCAACTCTTTCCCTGCTGGTCGTAGCCATTTGGATCGTCGCCCTCCCCTTCGGCATTCTGTCGCAACACAGTCCCGTGGGCGCAGCACTCCAAATGGTGCCGTTAAACTTCATCTTTGTTGCGCTCTTGATTGCCGTTCTCTTGCTCGGCAGCGGTCCTTATCGGCAGTGGTCCAGGTCGCCTGTGCTGGAGTTCTTCGGTTACATTAGTTACGGCCTCTACCTCTACCACCTCATGGTCTTCAACGCCTTTCAATGGCTGTTCGCAAACGGGCTCATCAAGAGACTCGACATAGATCCCTTCTGGGCTCTCGTGATCCGCTTTCTCGCCATAGGCAGCCTCTCCGTAGCCGTCGCCTATCTCTCAAGGAAATATTTTGAAGAGCCGTTTCTCCGCCTGAAGGCCCGATTCGCGTAGTTCACTTGCGTAATCTCCTCTGCAGCATCTACTGGCATTGCCAGTGTGCTCTGCCGCGTATTCCGCGAACGCAGCCCTGCCGCGGTCCGAACTGGCCGCGTAATCCCCAGGATCCAGAACCATGTCCGCTCCGCCACCTGATGAAGCAACATCCGTCCCGCCTGCCGCCCATAACGTTTCGCCGTCGTCCAATAGCGCGCACGGTTTACACGCAACCGGACCGCGGAAAGCACTTCGTTCGCATCCGCGATCGTTCGCAGATGCCTCCAGCCCCCCGCCAACCGGTAATTGTTTCCCGCCTCCTCATCGTTCCACACGCCCTGCTTCCCCCACGGGTGATATCCGTAATCATGGTTCTGATGCGCCGCAATCACCGCCGCCGACGCGTCCACCACCGCGCATCCTTCACTCTGCGCCTTCCACACCAGCCAGTTGTCCCAATGCACGCGCCCCAAAACCATCGGCGGCATGTCCCCGCCGTACAGCCCCCGCCTAAATACAAAATAATCGATCCATTCCGGCCCGCGCTGCCGAGCGCTAGTCGTCGCCAGCTTCCGCAGCCCCGCCTGCCAATCCGCCCGCGCGAAATCAAACTCTTGCGCGATATTCACGTCCCACCGCCGCCCGACCATCAAAAATTTTTCCCGCGCCAAGGCCACTTGCTCCACCGCTCGACGAAAATCTTCCATCAGCAAAATGTCGCAATTGCAATAGCACACAATTTCGTGCCGCGCGATCTCTTGCGCCCGCTCGAACACGTAATCCAGTCGCTTCGTTCCCCGCGCGCTCCGTTCCACGTAAGCCTCATGCCGCAGCTTCAGCTCTTCCGCCACCTCCGCCGCTCCCGCATCATCCCCCAATAAAATCACTTCCACCTCGGGATGCAGCAGCTTCCAGCTTTTCAGCGCATTCCGCTGGATCACTCCGTTATGTCCCAGAAAAGGTTTAGCCGTCGTAAAGAAGGTAAGCATCTCTTCTCCTTCTGCTCGATACGCGTGAGCGTCAGCCGCCCAACCCGCGTTACATTACCGCAGCAGGAATAATAGACTAGTAAATATTAGAGAGAAGTGTCAAATACTATTATTTTGTAGTAATAGCCGTCGAACGGCCTCAGCTAGTTATAAACGATGGGAGGGGCTAGTCCTGCGCAGCAGGCTACGCAAGCGGCGCATCAGGCTTTCGCGATGCTCATCCAATCGCGGAAAGCTTTTATAACCCACGACTAACGACCCCGCTAGATTGAAGCAATTGATCAAACGAAGCTGCCAGCTCATCAACCGAAACTGGCGCCGATAGGATTGCGCAAGGTATCGGAAGAACCGCAGCCGCCCCGGCGCCGTAACCGCAAACTCTTCCCGTTCCAAAATAATCTTCCAGTGGTCCTGCAGCGAGCGCACCGGATCCATCTTTCGCGTGTAGCCATGGTCGGCCAGCCAGTTGTTCATCGCCGCGATCACGATTTGCCACATCCGCACTCGGCTTTTCCGCATTTCGATAAGCGCCTGCCCGTCGCTGGCGTAATAGGAATTCTCCCCATGGATGCGGTATATAGCCAGAACCTCCGGTATGGCCACGACAGGTGCGACAAACGGAACGAGCGCAGCGATGTAGCAGTCCGCCAGCATCCGAATCTCTTCCGGAATCGGTACCAGCCCGTGCAACGCGCTCCGGCGAAACGCAACCGCCGAGGTGGGCGGTGTAACATACGTCTTAAATTTTTCCGGCTCGCGATGCAGGTCGCCGGAAACCGCCTCAAAGTACCATTCCTGCCGCAAACCCGTTCGGTCATGCCGTTCCTCAAACCGGTGGTACACCATCCCTACGCTCGCGTCGCCCTCAAACGCCTCCACCACCCGCGCCAGCTTCCCCGGCACGAACCAGTCGTCCGCATCGAGCAGCGCCACGATCTCCCCGCGCGCGTTTGCAAATCCCGCATTCAATGCCGCCGCTTGCCCACCATTGGCCTGGTAAAAGTACCTGATGCGTGACCCATACTTTTTCACGCGCTCACCAGTGTCATCCGTCGAGCCATCATCCACGACGATTATTTCCACATGCTCGAGCGGAAAATCCTGCGCCAAGACGCTCTCGATGGCCTCCTCGATAAAGCGGCCATAGTTATACGTCGTCACCACAACGCTAATCAGCGGTCCCATCGCTATTCGATTCTATTCTATCGACACACTCGATGCATTTGCTAAGCTAACACCATCCGTTTTTCCGCAGGTCGCTCGTTGTCCAGCGGCATGATCTTTAGGGGAACTCGCTATTGAACGTACTACTGACCGGCGCGGCAGGCTATATCGGCAGCATCTGCTCCGAACTCCTCGTCAGCGCAGGCGTTAACGTCATCGCGCTGGACAATTTGAGCGAGGGCCATCCCTCCGCCGTCCCCCCGCAAGCCATTTTCTATCAAGCCGACTTCGGCGATCCCGCCGCGCTCGACGAAATCTTCCAGCGCCATCCCATTGACGCTGTCATGCATTTTGCCGGCGAGGCCCTCGTGGAAAAATCAATGAAGGATCCCAGCCCCTTCTACGTCACCAACGTAGCCTGCGGCATCATCCTTCTCGACGCCATGCTCCGCCACCGCATCACCAACCTGATCTTCTCCTCCACCTGCGCCGTCTATGGCGAACCCCACATCGTGCCCATCCCCGAAGACCATCCCAAGTCTCCCGTTAATCCCTACGGCAAATCCAAACTCGTCTTTGAAGACATCCTTGCCGACTACCGCAGATACGCCGGCCTCCATTACGTTTCTCTTCGCTATTTCAATGTCGCCGGCGCATCGCGCGAGCGCGGAGAAGCGCGCCGCACCGAAACCCATCTCATTCCCCTCGTCTTGCAAGCCATCCAGAGCGGAGCGCCCCACGTCAAAATTTTTGGCGACGACTATCCCACGCCGGACGGCACCTGCATCCGCGACTACGTGCATGTTCTGGATATTGCGGAAGCCCATTTTCGCGCCCTAAACGAAATCGAGCGCCTAGCCGGCAGCGCCTTCAACGTCGGCACCGGCGCCGGTCACTCCATCCGCGAAGTCATCGACGCAATCCGCCGCGTAACCGGCGGCAAACTCCCCGAAAAAGTTTTCCCCCGCCGTCCAGGCGATCCCGCTGTCCTCGTCGCCAGCGGCGAAAAAATGCGCCGCGAGCTTCACTGGGAGCCTCGCCACTCCTCCCTCGCCGAAATCATCGCTTCGGCTTGGACCTGGAAGCAATCCCACCCAAATGGCTATGCCGGGCACTCGCAACCCCCAGCCAGCCCGCTTATACCTTCCTCGCGCTAGCCGAGGTCATTTTCGCGTCTCCACAAGTTTCAGAACCTGGATCGCAACGATCGGCAACGGCGAGCAAGCGTCATGCGCAGGGTAACAAACGCCGGCCAGATGAGCTTGCGCAGCGCATGCCGGTCGATGCCCCGCGCCTCCCTCAGAACAGCCCAGCGGCGGCTCAACGGAATGTGATTGGTCAACACCCTTGGATACCAGACTTCAAACAGTTCGTCGTAGGCCTTCTTCCGCGTGGCTTCCGTTGGTGTCACTCTTTGCAAAATCCAGCCGACAACTTGCAGATATTCAATCGCATCCATCCCCAATCGCTGGCTTTTTGCCCTAACGCTGGACTCATGCCACCGGTAGTAATTAAGCGGCTGCCCAACGTAGGCAATCGCTCCCGTTAGAGCCATCGATGCCCACAGTTTCCAGTCCCCGCAATAAACCAAACTTTCGTCTGCGCCACCCACTCGCTCGTAAACCTCTTTCCGAAAGAGCACAGAACTCGCATTCGGAATCGTGTTGCGGCGCACGAGATACTTTTCGCACTCTTCGTGCCCGTCCGCCAAATGGTCAACCGTCCACTTTTCCGCATCCATGTCCGCAACCCAGGAATCCAAAAACTCTATGGTTTCACCGCCCGACGAAACTCTCCACGATCGGCAGTTAGACAAGACAGCATTTGGCTCGGCATCGAGCCGAGAAACAAGCTTCTCCAGGAACTGCGGCTCTGCGTAGTCGTCCGATTCCGCAATCCACACATACTCCCCTCGCGCCAGCGCCACGCCCTTGTTCCACTGCTTGAACGTGCTCCCCGAATTCTTCTCGTTGAACTCCATCCGAACCCGCGGATCGCTCGTATATTCCGACAAAATCGACCGGCTCTCGTCGCTCGAACAGTCGTCCAGCAAAATTAGCTCGAAATCCCGGTACGTCTGCCCCAGTACGCTCCCGATCCTCTGCCGCAAGAACCGCGCGTGGTTATAGTTCGGGACCACCACGCTAACCTTGGGCATGTTCGCGACTCTCATTCGCGGAAACTCCAGGGTCTTTATTGAATCTCTGCTTCAGCCGAGCCTTGAGCAACCTGTGCAGATTCCGGACGGTCCACCTCACCGATTGCCGTTCGCTCAGTAGCGACTCCCACGCTTGCCGATACAACAGGCCATGCTTCCTCGCAACAAATTCTCGAACCTGGGCCTCGAACGCAGCCGCGCGAGTAATCATTGATTCCTGCGCTACTCGATAGTCAAACAGGATCTCCGCTACGTATGCGAATTTCCAGCCACGTTCCAAAGCGCCGAGCCAGAAATCCCAGTCTTCCAATCCCTGAACTGGCATCGTGGTGTCATATCCGCGATTCTGTTCCCAAATGGAGCGACGATAGATCGCACAGGCATCGATGTAGTTCCAGTACAGCAATCGGTCGCTCTCAAATGGGCCAACATGCCAGCGATCGGTACGCGTCCCGATGAACTGCGCGTCGCCGTACACGATGCCAACCTGTGGATCGGCATCCAAAATTCGCACTCCATGCTCAATATAGGCAGAGCGCAGGCAGTTGTCTGCGTCGAGTGGAAGAATATATTTTCCTTTTGAGGCGAGAATGCCCGCGTTTCGTGCACCGGCCAGCCCTGTATTTTCCTGCCGGATCACCTTTATCCCCTTTGCGCAAAGCGTATCCATTTCTTTGCGCGTTCGCTCATCAGTGGAGCCGTCGTCCACCACGATTAACTCAATGTCGTCACGCCTGATGTTAATTACGCTCCCCACGGCTTCCTCTAGAAATTCACCATGGTTGAAACACGGTAGTATGACCGACACCATGTAGGATTTGCTCACCGGGCCAGGTCTCCACAAATTAGCGTCGTCGTTAGCCGCGTAAACACCTTCTTTGAAAGTCGGCCCACGGAAACGGGGGGACGGGACTTCATCGGGTACTTTTGACGCCGAGGTTAGTCACTGGGAGGCCCAGTCTTTTCTTGACGGAATTCTTCATACACACATGTAGCAGCCGTGACGCCTCCTTTATGCCCGAGGGTGGTGGTATCAGTGGTCGCGCCAGCGCCTTCTCAAGTTCGTCATGCATATATGTGTACTGCCTGGGGTGAACCAAGCACAGTTGATTCAGATTGGTTCGCTCAAATTCTGCCTTCAACGAACTACTACTCTCCACAACATCCAGCCGTGCAAATAGCAGCGTGTTCTGCGCGTACCAAACATCTACTGCTTCGTTTTGCCAGATTCGCTTCCGCACGAAGTCCACTGGAACGTAGCCGTGGTCCCGGAACAGTCCTGCCCACCTGTCCGGCCATTGTTCGTTGATGTGTTGATTCCCGCCCTGAAAGGGAATAGCGGCCGAGAATAAGACCGCTGGTGCCAAGCGTGTAAGGCACTCCACGAAGACGGGTGCGCACTCACTCGGAAGATGCTCCGCAACCTCCAGCGACACAGCCAAGTCGAAAACGCACCCGATTTCAAACCGCTTGCTCAGATCGCAGGCTTGGAAGTGATCCTTTGAAATCTGCAATAGCTCGGGGTCAACATAGTCGCCGTCAAGCCCAAGTATTTCGTCCACGCCATGTCTTTGAAAGACCGCCAGCCATCCTCCATCGCCACAGCCGATATCTACCACGCTCCCAACCGGAAGAAGTTCTAACACTAGAGGCACTATAATCTCGGCGGAGCGCGATACTCCAGCTCGCATTTGCTCGTAAAAACTTCTCGTATAACCTGCGCTATCCATGGGCGTCATCTGTCTTTCGTTTTCTCAGCGAAGGCCCAAACAACGATCGCGAACTGCGGCTCGTTATGAAGGCTATGCTGCATGGGATTGTATGCGGTCCAACCAAGCCCTGGCGTCATATCGGAAAACAAGCACTCGCGGTTACCCCAGGAACCCGTCTGAACAACAGCAAAACCGGCGGTCTCTAGGAGTTGTCTCATTCCGTGCTCGGTCCAACGGTGCAAGTCCCAGGGATGTCCGTGGATCTTGAGAAGAAAGGGCGTGCTAATCACGAACACGCCGCCGGGCCGCAACATCCGGTAAACATTGGCCGCCGCTAAATCTGGACGCAAAACGTGCTCGAAAACCTGCTCTGCAATAACAAGATCGAATCGCTCTGGAGCCAAAGGACCATTGCAAACATCGTAGTCTGGATACTGCGCTATCTGGTAGCTACGGAAACTGTATCGATCTCTTGAGCCAGCCCCGCTGATTTCCAGAGCGTCGATATGCGAGCAGTCTAACGATCGGATGAAACGCTCGATTTCCCGGTTCATCACGACACGACACCATTGCACTTCGGTGTTCGGCGCCAGCCACGCTCGAAGCCGCTGGTGATATCGAGCTGGAACCAGGGACTTGAGGACCGCACGCGCGTTCGCAGCTCTGTACAGCGGATTCAAAATGTGCCGAAGCTCCATCACGAACCTCGGCCAGTTCTCTGCGGCGTTTGAACGATCGAGAGATTTTCTTCGAACCGGCAAAGATACACGCCCGGGAAAACGATTGTGTGCTGCCTGCTCTCTACCCCTTCCATTACGTCGAGGGTTGCCGCGTGCTCAACATGGTCGATAATCCCCATGGCTTGCCAGCCAAGCCAAAGCGCAACGAAATATTGCCCGGGTTTGAGCAGCAAATCGCGGAGCAGGAAGGAAATCCTTGCTTTCTGGCCCGGCTCCATGTGGACATGTTTCCCCTTCTGTGCCGTATTAGTGTCGATGATACGGGACCCATTCTGATCGTAGACGATCACTGCGGCGTTAGCCTCGGCGATTTGAGAGCGGCATTCAATCTCAAATTCGATGCGGAGATCGCAGCCAGGATAACAAACTTCGATTGGCTCGCCCCCCACGCTCAGAGGCTGAATGGACAGAGACGTAAAGCGCGCCTTGCCGTTCCCCTCTCGGGATCGTTCAGCGAGGTCTCCCACACGTTGGGACGGCCCTACGGATTCCACGTAGTAGCGAGCCGTGGCTTCGGCTGTAGAACCCGCAAAAACAATTCTCCCATCCTTCAGCATCACTACGCGCGTCGCCAGCGAATTGATCGCTGCCATGTTGTGGCTCACGAGAATAATCGTGCGGCCCTGCCTTGCTACGTCCCCCATCTTCCCGAGGCACTTCTTTTGAAAGGCAATGTCCCCCACGGCCAACACTTCATCCACTAGTAAAATTTCTGGCTCCAAATGCGCCGCTACCGCAAACGCGAGCCGCACGTACATCCCTGAGGAATAATGCTTTACCGGCGTATCGATGAACTGATCGATGTCCGCGAACGCTACAATCTCATCGAACTTCCGATCGATTTCCCGCTTCGTCATTCCCAAAATCGACCCGCTCAAATATGTATTTTCCCGGCCCGACAGTTCCCCATGGAACCCTGTTCCCACCTCCAGCAGGCTGCGCACCCGCCCGCGAATCTCCCCCCGGCCCTCCGTCGGCCGCGTTATCCGAGACAATATCTTCAGCAGCGTTGTCTTACCCGAACCATTCCTCCCGATCAGGCCAAGCACCTCGCCCTCGCGAACCTCCAACGATACATCCCGCAGCGCCCAGAACATCTCCTGCTTCGGCTGGCGCAGCATCTTCATCGGCGCGTGCAGCGTCTGCGTGAGTAATTCCCGCAGCGTTTCCGCCTCCGCCGCTTTACCCTCCGCAGGTGGCCGCCGGTACCGCTTCCCCAACCCTTCCGCCTGTATAACCATCGTCATTCAATCCACCAACCGCATCTACTTTACCTTCCTTCTCGCAATCTTCAAGTGACCGCTCGCATCGGGCCGAGTGACTTCTGAATGGACCTCTGGCAGGTGCAGTTCCGAAACTTTTGATCTATTGCGCGGTATGGCGGGGATGCGTTGAGAACGGATTTGTCGAGCGGAATCGAAAATACCGGTGGCCGCAGTCATCGCATCGGTACGGCCCTATCTGCAAGATCGCATACAGGATGCGTTCCGTCGCGGTCCGCCTATGTGATCTGCGTACCGAATTACCGCGGCACCGTGGACATATGCTGTGGCTGTGTACTCGACCCATAAACAAATCCTCAACCGTGTGGGGTAACGAAGTTACGCCACCCCTTGGGGTGGCGGGAATACAGCAAAGTCCCTATGAGTATTTCAGCTTACGTATTACTACGTACGTACTACTAGCGATTGACAATCTGTGTACTAAATGCTAACATCGCCCATGTTAGCTCGACAGCCAGTCCTCCCTGAACCACTCTTCGATTTTTATCTCCTTTGTGTTGATTGCCTTACGAATCCCTATTTGCGCAAGTCCCGTGTTTTCACATCCATACGAAACCCCAGGGGTGTCACCCTAACCGCCGAGCGAATTGCGCCACGAGCCCGTTCCCTACGCGCCAAGTCCCTTGCTTCCTATCACATACATGTAACCCCAGCAGTTTCATGCAATTACGCACTCTTTCGCGCAACGGCGCACCGCCATCCTTTTTATTTTCAGTGGTTTCCGCACTCTTTCCATCGCAACAGGGGGTGGGGTATTGTGTGAACGTCGGATAGCTTGGAAAGGCGCTCATGACGCGCGCGGAAATCGAGAAGGCGGTCGAGCCGATTATCCGGAGGAGCTTGCGTGAACTGGAGTATACGCAGGCCGATGTTGCGGACGCGGAGTTCGCCACGCACACGGACGGCATGTTCCTGCCCGATGTGCGGCGCGTTTCGCTGATCGTTTCGATGGCGCTTTCGGCTTTGGGGCGCGACGCGACGGGCGAGGGATTGGAAGTGGGTAGCGCGTTCGGTTATTTGTTGTTTTCCGCGGCCGTGCTGCTTCCCCAAATGCGATGGACCGGACTGGATTATCCCGGGCGCACTTACCGGCACCCGGAAGCCTACGAGAAGGCGTATCGGGAATACAACTGCCGGTTTGTGGCCGCGGACATTTGCAAAGAGCCGCTGCCGTTTGCGGACGGGCAATTCTCGGTGGTCACATTTTCCGAAGTCTTGGAGCACTTGCCGGTTGAGCAAGTAGGCTTCGTCTTTTCGGAATTGGCGCGGGTGATCCGGCCGGGCGGAATCTTGATCGTTTCCTCGCCAAACCAGGCTTCGCTGGAAAACCGGATAAAGTTGCTGAAGGGCAAGAGCATCCTGGACATGCCGAATCCAATCGATTCGTTAGGGGGAGTGTTCGGGCATATCCGGCTCTACACGCCTTCGGAGATAGAGTCGACACTTTCAACCATGGGTTTGCGTCTCGAGCGGTCCGAGATCGAAACGAACATTTCGGGGTATAGAGGAACGGCAAAGTCTTTACGACGGAGAATGTACCGGATGTACGAGCTGCTCGAGGAAGGACTTGGAGTGCTCCGCGGTTTGGGTGACACGTATTATTTGGCGTTTCGGAAGGAAGGTCGGAGCGTCTAACCAAGAAATCGGGCGGCGCGACGCGAAAAGGGGGTTTTCAGACGCGATCTGCGATGTTGGTTTCCATGCGCTGGAAGAAGAACAGCCCGCCAAGCAACACAACTCCCACGCCGGCCGCCGACGCCGCCATCGCGATCCCCGGCGGCTGCCCGTGTCCCGTGAGCGCCCACCGGAATCCATCAATCACCCCGGCCATCGGATTTAATCCGTACAGCCAACGCCACCGCGCCGGCACCAGCGAACTGGGATACGCCACGGGTGACGCCAGCATCCAAAACTGCACCACAAACGGCATTACCGCGCGCACGTCGCGATAAAGCGCGTTCAGCGCGGAAGTCCAGAGCCCCACACCAAGCGCCGTGAGCACAGCCAGCACAATCAAAACCGGCAAGAGCACCACCGTGGCTGGCGGATGGATTCCGAAAGAAAGCGTCAAAATCACCATCACCACCAAGCCAATCGCGAAATCCACCAAACCTGAAAACACCGCCGCCACTGGCAAGATCAGCCGCGGAAAATATACTTTTGTGATGACGTTCTGGTTGTCCACCACGATGTTGGTGCAGTTGGTGAGCGCTTGCGCGAAATATGCCCAGGGCACCAGCGCCGCAAAATAAAAAACGGGATAAGGCAATCCCTGCGAAGGCAATTTCGCCAGGCGGCCGAAAAAAATTGTGAACACACCCATGGTCATGAGCGGTTGCAGCACCACCCACAAAACTCCTATGGCCGTTTGCTTGTAGCGTATTTTAATGTCGCGCATCGCGAAAAAATACAGGAGCTCGCGATACTCCCAGACTTCCGCGAGGCGCAGCTCGAGCCAGCCGTGCGGCGGCTCGATGCGCACCACGGTGGGCGCACTGGCCGGCACAGGTAGCGGCGCAGCGGATTGCGGAGGCGCGGTAACTGTCGCCATTACGCGGTAATCGTGACCATAATGTGGCGCAAAAACATTTGTGAGCGAGCTGCCGAAACGCCAATTAGATTACCAGAGATTGCCCGCGCCGCGAGCAGGGAAGCGGCTGTTTCGAATGCCGGTGCTTCAGCACAAAGGGCTGCAGCAGCCCAGGTGCGAATGGACAGTGCTAAGGCGCGGACTGTTTTTTCAACTGATCGATGTCGCGGTCTTCGATTTGGCGCATCAGATCGTGGCGGTGAAAAAGATAATTTTGCAGCAGATTTTTTAATTGCTGCGGAGCGACAGTGAATTGGTTGCGGATCATTGTGCTCCAGGAAATCGGTCCGCGTGGGGGAACCAAGTGCGCGCCCCACTGAAACATGAATTCCGCGTTCCAGAGCATGAACGCGGCGAGGACCACGGAGGCGGTGGCAACGGCCGCGCTCTTAGTGCGAAACAATGTGGACACACATTCCAGGAAGACGCTGAGCCCGAGGATAAATAGGGGTGTTAGCGAAATAAAAAATCGATTCCCGAACGAAGAGATGCCGGCCCAATCCGGATAACACGCAATGAAAAGGTAAAAGGCAAGCGCGGCCGCCAGCAGCGGAGTGCCCACGCGCGGCTCGCGCCATCGGAACAAAACTAATCCCACAGTGGAGAGCAATAGCAGCGGAGTCCAAGAAAACAAACCGTGCTCGGAAGAAAACAGCACAGAAAGAAAATACGGCGAGCGCCAAGCCCAAGCTTGCACTGAGACGTAGCCGGTGGCAAACGGATTGCCGTAAACGATGTAACGAGTCGCGAACGTAGGAAGCAAGCAGAGCAGCGTAATTGCAGCAAACAGAAAGTGCCGTGCAAGAAGTTGCAAAACCGCGGCTTTCGCAGCAGCGCCGCTGCGATACGCCGCTGCATAGTCACGCAGGGCCTCGACGACAAGAATCGTCAGCAGCATGGCATTCGCGTAATAGACATTCAGCATCAGGCCCGCGATCAGCGCGAGCACTAACCATTGGCGCACGGTGCGGTGCTCGCGTGTGCGATGCCAATAAAAGACAAAGAGCGAAACGGCAAACGCCGAATGTGCGTGCGACCAGGATGGATTGAAGTACATGTACACAGGAAGCGAACTGGCCCACCAAATCGCGACGGTGGCGAGAAAGGCCCACAGGTCTCCGGCATATCGACGCGCCAAGCGGAATGCCAACAGAAGGCCAAGGAATCCCCAGAAGGCGGTGCCAAAGGCCATGGCCAGACGGTATGGCGCGGAGAATCCGTCCGCGGCTACGTGCGAGCCGACCGCGCGCGCGCCCAACACGCCACCGTGCGCGAGCAGCAAAAAAGGCGCCCACAGCATTGCCGGACCGACAGTAAAGTGGTTGTCGAGGTAGCCGGTGCCAGTTCGAAAGAATTCTTTGGGCTGGCCGTGCACATCGAGGCGCGCCTCGCGAAAGCCGGTGTTCGCACTGATATAGTCCTGCGCGAAATTGAAGCTGTGCTCGATTAGCGGCGCGCGCACGAAAGCGTAATAGCCCACGCCATCGCCGCGCACCCACGGATTCAAAAGAGCGAGGGAGAGGAGAAAGAGTAAGAGCAGCCAGCGCTCCGGACTCGTTCGGCGCGTATGCGGGGTGCTCAGCGATTGACTTTCCAAGTACAAACGTTCCGTTCTTATCTGCAAGGTGGCCGCGCAAGTGCGGGCGCAGTTACGTTCAAAACCATCAAGCCGCAGGAGACAAACCGGAGGACCACGGCAGGGACTTCTGCTTTGGGCAACTGTACTGAAAACTGTTCCGAAAGTAAATGAATGGCGGGGCGTGGTGGTGGGTCAATTGAATTTCAACCTGGGTGTGGAGCGAACAATTCGCCCAGAGCTGTGCGCCCTTTGCAGTGATACTTCCGAGTAGCCCGTTAGAACGAAGCCGCCCGGCGGCGGACGCTACGCGTGAGACGAACGGAGCAGTGGTTGCTTGATGGTTGAGGTAAGTTTTGGGTCACAAGGAGGTCCCTATGACCCATCTCAGAAAAATGAT
>Ga0073928_10007268_pt1 | contig 14450 bp, 16 predicted proteins | sample PaiPotPPA55metaG_FD_76969 | JGI IMG/M metagenome (GOLD analysis project Ga0073928, IMG submission 76969) | Iron sulfur acid spring bacterial and archeal communities from Banff, Canada, to study Microbial Dark Matter (Phase II) - Paint Pots PPA... ... | reverse complement strand
GTCTCGCCCTCGGCGGCGAGCCCCGCCAGCACGAGCGACACCGAGGCGCGCAGATCAGTCGCCATGACCGGCGCGCCGATCAGCCTCGGCACGCCGCGCACCATGGCCGAGGCGCCGTGCACGTTGATGTTGGCACCCATGCGGCAGAGTTCCGGCACGTGCATGAAGCGGTTCTCGAAGATCGTCTCGGTGATCATCGCCGCCCCATCCGCCGTCGTCATCACCGCCATCATCTGCGCCTGCAGGTCGGTGGGAAAGCCGGGGAAAGGCTCGGTCATGACGTCAACACCGGCGAGCCGCCCGTTGCGGCGGCGGACATGGATCCCGTGCGGCGTCTCGCTCACCTCGACGCCGGCGCCCTCGAGCGCGCGTCCTACCGCGGCCACCGACGCGAGCTCTGCTCCCACCAGCTCGACGGCGCCGCCGGTAATGGCGGCCGCCATCATGTAGGTGCCGGTCTCGATGCGGTCGGGAATGACCGAGTGCCGCGCGCCCCGCAGGCGCTTGACGCCGCGGATGCGGATGCGGTCGGAGCCGGCGCCTTCGATGTCGGCTCCCATCGCGGTAAGGCAGCGCGCGAGGTCGACGATCTCCGGCTCGCGCGCGGCATTGACCAGCGTGGTCTCGCCTTGCGCGAGCGCCGCCGCCATCATCAGGTTCTCGGTCGCGCCCACGGAGACGATCGGGAAGACGATTTCGGCGCCGGTGAGCCCCTTGGGCGCCGATGCCTCGATATAGCCCTGGCGCAGCTCCACCACCGCGCCCAGACGCTCGAGCCCCTTGAGATGCAGGTCGACCGGCCGCGTACCGATGGCGCAGCCGCCCGGCAGCGACACCCGCGCCTGCCCACAACGCGCCAACAGGGGGCCCAATACGAGCACCGAGGCGCGCATCTTGCGCACGAGGTCATAGGGCGCGGTGGTCGATGCGATACGCCGTGCGGTCAGCTCGAGCACATGGCCGTGCTCGCCGCCCGGCTCGGCGCCATTCATGGTGATGGAGGCTCCGTGCTGCACCAGCAGATGCGACAGCGTGGTGATATCGGCCAGTCGCGGCAGGTTCCTCAGGATGAGGGTCTCCTCGGTCAGGAGGCTCGCCGTCATCAGCGGCAGCGCCGCGTTCTTGGCGCCGCCGACGGGAATCTTGCCCTCGAGAGGGCGGCCGCCGCGGATACGAATTCGGTCCATGTGCTTTATCCTGAATTAGCAATGCCGAGCGATTGCAGGCGGTCTCCTAGAGCCACTTTATGGCGAAATTCGTCACGGTTAGGCCGGAGATCGCGGCACCCGATCACCCGCCCAAGAGAAGCGGGCAAATCCCTTCGAAGGCGTAAATAGCGCGCCTTGCGGCCCGATCGATGCCGCTGCAGGCCTCCCGCTTCCACGAGCGGCATCAGCGGCCGTGCGTCTCCGGCTCTTCCGGACCGCCCGCCGCCGGATGCAGCGCACGCTGGCGCGTCTGCGCCTTGCGCCGGGCCAGGTTGGCCTTCAGCGCCGCGGCAAGCCGATCCTCGCGCCGGGGTGACTCGTCGCGGCCCGGTCGGGGCTGTTCCTCTGGCTGATCAGGCATCCACCAACCCTCGCGCCGCCGTCTGGACGCAAGGGTGACGCGCAGCGCTCGCGGCGTCAACCGCAACTATTCGCCGACCTTGAGCTCGATATTGTGCGCGAGAATGACCGCGACGGCCCGCTTGGCCGCATATTCCGGCGCCTGGTCGGGGTGATGCCGCCGCCACGCCTCGACGCCGGCGCGATAGCATTCGACCGGAGGCCGACCCTCCTCGCGGGCCGCTTGAAACGCGGCCAGTACCTCGGCCGCGGCCTCATCGACGCCTTGCGCAGTGGTGAACAAGGTTTGTCTCCTTGGATAGGTCAACAGGGCAGGCCGCGAAATATTCCCGCCGGCCGCCTAGGCGAGCGCGGCTACCGTGGCCCGACGAACTCGTCGAGGAACTGGGCTGGCTCGAGCTGCCGCTGGCGCTCGATCGCCGCGGTGACACGAAACAGCGATTTCATGATGACGAGCCTCCGAATGGTCCTATCTCGGGAACAGGAGCCTCCGCCGGATGTTCCGCGACGCCGCGGCTATCCTCGCTTGCCAAGCGCGACCTCGTCGTGTATTTCCTCGCGCCGGCCAGAGCCCATAGATGCTGCCGTAGCTCAGTGGTAGAGCACCCCCTTGGTAAGGGGGAGGTCCACAGTTCAATCCTGTGCGGCAGCACCAGCCCTTCGCCGCTGCTAGGCGCGGCAATTCTGCGGATCACCGATCGGCACGCCGTGCGCGTACATGCAGCAGCGCATGGCCGCCTTGCGGTCTGCGAGTGGAATATCTCGCGCTTCGGCTTGACGCTCGCAGAGATCGAGCTGCCAGCGGTAGTCGCCGCCCGGATTGTACCAATCGCCGTATTCGTTGCCGTAGCGATCGCTGATGACGGTGGCGCCACAGGCGGCGAGGGCGAACGTGATGAAGACATGCCCGATCTTCATGGCAGGCTCCGATCTTCCGCGAATTTCCGACGCTAGCACGAAGGCAAAAAAAGAGCCCCGCCGAAGCGGGGCTCTTGATCCCTGTGCGGGGCGGTGGTCGGCTTACTTCGAAGAGCCGCCGGAGCTGGGGCCGCCCATAGAGCCACTTGACCTCGGCGAGCTGGTCGAGCCGCCTGAATGCGGCGCGGAGCTGCTGCCGGAAGAGCTGCTCGGGCCGCAATCGTTCATCGCAGTCGTGCTGCTCTTGTCGCTGCTGCTGCTCTTGTCACTCGAGGTGCCGCCCGAGCTCGAGCTGGTACTCGGGCTCGTGGTGCCGCTGGCGCCGGCGCTGCTGGAGCCCGGGCTCTTGGCGGCGGAGCCGCTACCCGGCGGGCAATCCTTGCTGGACAAGGTGCCCGACGTCGAGCCGCTGGTGCCGGTCGTGGTGCCCGACTTGCCGCTTGTGGCGCCGGTCGGCCCCGTGGCTCCGGTGGTGCTGCTGGTCTGCGCCATTGCGGTCGTGCCCAGGGTCAGCGCCATGATCGACGCAGCGGTAAGAAGAAGACGCTTCATCAGGAGTCCTCCTTTGAAAAGCGGCGCCCACCGGGCGAAAGGCCCGCGGGAACGCTCGACCGCTAACCGCGGGCTGCGGCGCCACGTTCCGATCTATCCTGAAAGTGGACCTGTCCTGCGCGCGCCACGACCGCCAGCGCGTCTGGCCGCTTCGCCTGCTCCACGCAAGCCCGACTGAGCAAAGAAAAAGGGCCGCACCGAGGTGCGGCCCAAGTTCAGGGAGGAAAAGCCCGAAGGACTTGCAGTGCGCTCCGGAGGACCGGCTCGCACCGCACGCCCAGAATAGGGCGCTGTTTATCAAGAAATGGTTAATGGCAAGATTCTTTTTTGGGTGCGCGCTTTTTTTCTCGGAGCCGAAATGCTATGGTTCGATCTGCCATGAACGCGCCGCAACGTCGCCTCAGCGACAAGATTCTTTCCGCCTTCGATCAGGCTTGCGAGCGGGGTGAGCTCGAAGTCGCGGAAATGCTCGTCCGTGCCCTGGAGCTGACGCTGACCCGCACCGGCGGGAAGGGCAGCGTCGACGAGCGCCTCGAGTTGGGGCCCGTGGTCGAAACCTATGCCCGGCTGAGGCAGCTGCGCAGTTTGGAGAGCGTCGCCTAGACCTTGGCGACCACGTCAAAGTAGTCGTTGATCGACCGCACCAGCCCGGTTGCCACCTTATGTTGGTAGGCGGCGCGTTGCAGCAACCTTTCCTCGTCCCGGTTCGATAGACAGCCGATCTCGACCAGCGCCGAGGGAATGTCGGGCGCCTTGAGCACGACGAACCCGGCCGAGCGATGGCTGTTGCTCAGCATCGGCACTTGATGGCCAAGCTCGGTGACGAGCTGGCGCGCGAGCTGGATCGACAGGTTGTTGGTCTGGCGCCGGGCCAGATCCAACAGAATCTCGCTGACCACCCGCTCGTGCTGGGAGAGGTCGATACCGGCGATCAGGTCGGCCTTGTTCTCGCGGGCGGCGAGCGCCGCCGTCTGGCGGTCCGACGCCTGCTCCGACAAGGTGTATATGGAGGCCCCACGCATGCTCGCATTGGGGAGCGCGTCGGCATGGATCGACAGGAACAGCTCACCGCCGGCAGCGCGAGCCCGCGTGACCCGCTCGAACAACGGGATGAACTCGTCATCATTGCGGGTGAGCCGGACGCGGTAGCGCCGGGTTGCCTCGAGCTGGCGCGCCACTTCGCGCGCCGTCGCCAGCGCCACGTCCTTCTCATAGGTGCCAGTGCGGCCGATCGCGCCAGGATCGACGCCGCCATGGCCGGGATCGAGCACGACGAGTCGCGGCTTCGGCGGTGCCTTGGCCCGCTGTTGAGCGAAGGCCTCCGGCGCAACGCCCATGGTTGCAGCTCCGGCGGCGCCGGCTAGGAGGCGCAACAGCGTGCGCCGATCGATGTTGCCGTTTCGCATCACGCTTTGCGTTCTCCGGCATTTTCCGCCTACCCACGGCGGGTTAGCCATTACCAGCCAGCAATATACGCTCTGGTTGAGAAGTCTGCCATATCTATTTGCATTACCACGACAAAGCATAGGGGCAGAGCCGCGTGCTGACGGGCCCGGGTGGCTCGCGGTCAAATCATAGCCAGGGACGATTAACATAGCCCCAAGGGCTGCTGCTTTAGGCGCCGACGTCGATCACTACGCGGCCGCGGACGCCGCCTTTGAGGATCTTTTTACTCAGCTCCAGGATCGCGCCCAGCGGCACCAATTCGGTGAGCGCGTCGAGCTTGTCCATGGGGAGGTCGCGGGCGAGCCGCGTCCAGGCGGTTCGGCGCCGGTCGACCGGGCACATCACCGAATCGATGCCCAGCAGATTCACGCCACGCAACAGGAATGGGACGACGCTCGCCGGCAAATCATTGCCGCCAGCAAGGCCGCAAGCCGCGACGCTGCCGCCGTATTTGAGCTGCGTCAAAACAGTGGCCAGCGTCGTGCTGCCGACGGCATCGATGGCACCGGCCCAGCGCTCGCTATCGAGCGGCCGGGTCACCGGCTTGGCGAGCTCGGCGCGGTCGATAAAGGCCTTGGCGCCCAGGCCGCGCAGATAGTCGTGCTGCTCCGGCCGACCGGTTGCGGCGGCCACGGCATAGCCGAGCTTGGCTAGGATCGCCGTGGCGACGCTCCCGACGCCCCCCGCCGCGCCCGTCACCAGCACCTCGCCTTTGTCCGGTGCCAGCCCATGCGCCTCGAGCGCCATCACCGCCAGCATGGAGGTGAAGCCCGCCGTGCCGATCGCCATGGCGCGCTTCGTCGTAAGCCCGTTCGGTAGTCTCACCAATTGGCTCGCTTTGACCCGCGCCTTCTCGGCATAGCCGCCCCATTGCACTTCGCCGACGCGCCAACCGGTGAGGATCACCTTGTCGCCGCGCTTGTAGTCGGGCGAATCGGACGCCTCGACCGTGCCGGCGAAATCGACGCCCGGCACGTGCGGATATTTGCGCACCAGCCGCCCCAGGCCGTTGAGGATGAGCCCATCCTTGTAGTTGAGGGTCGAATACTCGACCGCGACCGTCACCTCGCCCGGCGGCAGCGCACTTTCCGGCATGCGCTCGATGCGCGCGGTGACCTTGCCGTCGGCCTCGTGGAGAACCAGTGCCTTGAAGTCGCTCATGAGCGCCTCAGCGCAGCCGCTCGAGGATGCTGGCATAGTTAGCCACGGCCGCGCCCCCCATGTTGAAGACGCCGGCGAGCTTGGCGTCCTTGACCTGCATGCCGCCGGCGGTTCCCGTGAGCTGCATGGCCGCGAGCACATGCATGGAGACGCCGGTCGCACCGATGGGGTGGCCTTTGGCCTTGAGTCCGCCCGACGGATTTATGGGGAGCTTGCCGTCCTTTTCCGTCCAGCCTTCCATGATGGCGCGCGCACCCTCCCCTTTGGGCGTGAGCCCGATCGCCTCGTAGATCAGGAGCTCGGCGATGGTGAAGCAGTCATGCACCTCGGCGAAGCTGAGATCGTCGAGGCCGACCTTGGCATTGGTCAGCGCACGCTTGAAGGCGATTTCGGGCCCCTCGAAAGCGGTGATGTCGCGCTTGCTCATCGGCAAGTAATCGTTGACGTGCTCGGCCGCCCGGAACACCACCGCCTTGTCGCGGGTGAGCGCGGTCTCGACGTCGGTCAGCACCACCGCCGCGGCACCATCGGAGACGAGCGAGCAATCAGTGCGGCGCAGCGGCCCGGCGACCAGCGGGTTCTTCTCCGACACGGTGCGGCAGAAATCGTAGCCCAGGTCCTTCTGCATCTGCGCCAGCGGGTTCACCGCGCCGTTCTTGTGGTTCTTGGCGGCGATGCGCGCCAGCGCATCGGACTTGTCGCCGTAGCGCTGGAAATAGGTCTGGGCGATACGCCCGAAGACGCCAGCGAACCCGCCCTCGATCTCGCCTTCCTCCTTCACATAAGAGCATTTGATGAGGATGTCGCCGACCGCGAGGCCGGTGACCTCCGTCATCTTCTCGACGCCCACCACCAGCACGTTGCGGGCGCGCTTGGCGGCAATGGCGTTGAGTCCCTGATGAATCGCGGCGGAGCCGGTGGCGCAGGCGTTCTCGACGCGGGTCGCCGGCGTGAAGCGCAGCGCCGGATCGATCTGCAGCACCAGCGAGGAGGGAAATTCCTGGCGGACGAAGCCGCCGTTGAAATTGCCGATGAAAATCTCGTCGATGTCGCCGGGCGCCATGCCCGCATCCTCGATCGCGGCGGCGGCGACGCGCCCGATCAGCGCCTCGAGATCCTCACCCTCCAGCTTGCCGAAGCGCGAATGGGCCCAGCCGACGATGCAGGCGGTCATGGCAGCTCCTCCGATCAGGACGGCCCTAGATATAGCAAGCGCGGCCGCCAGCGTCATCGCTGGAGGGCGCGGGGCGGTTTTGCGGATTTGCCTTGTCTCGCCGGCCTTTTGCGGGGAAAAGGGCGGGATGGCACCCGACACCTTGACCCTCCGGCGTCCCGACGACTGGCATGTCCACCTGCGCGATGGGCCGATGATGGCGGCGGTGCTGCCCTACACCGCCCGCTCATTCGCCCGCGCCATCGTCATGCCCAACCTCGCGCCGCCGGTCACGACGGTCGCGGCGGCCGAGGCCTACCGCGCGCGCATCCTCAAGGCATTGCCGCCCGGCGCCACCTTCACGCCGCTGATGACCTCCTATCTCAGCGACGACAGCGATCCCGGCGAGATCGAGCGCGGCCATCGTGCCGGCGTCTTCACCGCGGCGAAGCTCTATCCCGCGCATGCCACGACGCATTCGGCGCACGGCGTCACCGACATCGCGAAGATTGGGCCGGTGCTCGAGCGCATGGCGGCCATCGGCATGCCGCTCCTCGTCCATGGCGAGATCACCGACCCAGCAATCGACGTCTTCGATCGCGAGGCGGTCTTCATCGAGCGCGTGCTGGCGCCGCTGACGAAGCGCCTGCCCGCCCTAAAGATCGTGCTGGAGCACATCACCACCGGGGAGGCCACGGACTTCGTCGCCGGCGCCGGCCCCAACCTCGCCGCCACCATCACCGCGCATCATCTGATGATCAGCCGCAACGCGCTCTTCGCCGGCGGCTTGCGGCCGCACATGTATTGCCTGCCGGTCGCGAAGCGCGAGGCGCATCGCCTGGCGCTGCGCCGCGCAGCGGTGTCGGGCAGCGCGAAATTCTTTCTCGGCACCGATACCGCGCCCCACCCCGTCCACGACAAGGAGCGCGACTGCGGCTGCGCCGGCATCTTCAGCGCGCCGGCGGCGCTCGAGATCTATGCGCAGGTCTTCGACGAGGAGAACGCGCTCGACCGCTTCGAGGCGTTCGCCGCGCTCAACGGCCCACGCTTCTATGGCCTGCCGCCCAATGAGGCGCGCGTCACCTTGCGCCGCCGCGCATGGACGGTGCCGATGGAGGTCGCCACCGGCGCCGGGCCGGTGCGTCCCTTCCGGGCCGGAGAGACGCTCGCCTGGCAACTCGCTCAGTAAATGTGCCAGAGCCCGTCCGGCCCGAGGCAGGCGGTGCCGAACGCCGGCTGCGGCAGATCGCCGATGATCACCGTCGTCTGATACTCGTAGCATTCGGGCGCGCCAGGGATCGTCCCCACGATGTAGGCGGGATACGGTTGGATGGGATAAAGCGCCACCGGAACCGGATAGAAGACCGGCGCACCGAAAAAGAAGAACGGGCGAAAGAAAACGTGACGATGGCGCAGGAAGCGATGGTGACGCTCGAACGCCTCTTGGCGCGGGGTTTCGAACCGTTCGTGGGACCGGCCGCCGAAACCACCGCGATCCGCCCAAGCCGGACCGATGGCAACGACCGAGAAGAGAGCTAGCGCGGCAACCGCGGCTGCGTGCCTTGGCATGGACGCCTCCTCGCCACCCGACTGACCAGATTACACCCGTACCTGCGGGCCGTCCCGTAACACGTTCGTGACGCCGCTTAAGCCGCGGCGAGCGTGGCGAAGACGTCGGGCGCGGTGGCTTGGCGCTCGATATGGTGCCGGTGCCAGAGCGCGTAGAACAGGAGCGTCCAGGCGGCGAAGCTGGTGTGTCGGCCGGCCGGCGCGCGGAACAGCTCCTCGACGGCGTCGGGCAGGCAGATCTCGCGCACCCCCGGCTGGCGCGCCACCATCGGGCCGAGCTGCGCGCCGCGCCGCGCGATCCAGTCGCCCACCGGCACGGTGAAGCCGCGCTTGCGCGCCAGCGGCTGCGCGGCCGGGACGTGCTCGGCGAGCCAGCGGCGCAACAGCCATTTGCCGAGGCCGCGCCGCACCTTGAGGTTGTCCGGCAAGCGGAAGGCGAAATCGGCGACGACCGGATCGAGGAACGGTGTGCGCCCCTCGATGCCATGGGCCATGAGGCAGCGGTCGAGCTTGCCGAGCAGGTCGTTGGGCAGCCAATCGGCGCAGTCGGTCGCCTGGGCGATCTGCAGGCGCGTGCGCTGGGGCAAGGCGGCGCGCAGCTCGGCGGCAGCGATGCCATCGCGCCAGCCGGCGAGGTCGCCGCGGAGAATGCCCAATTTCTCGAGCGCGCCGCGCGCGCGCAGCAGCCGGCCGCCCAGCCACCACGGTCGCATGACGCTGCGATAGCGGCCGTAGCCGCCGAGCAGCTCGTCGCCGCCCTCGCCGGACAGGATCACCTTCAGCCCCGCCGCGCGGGCCGCGGCGGCGAGCTTGTAGGTGGGCAGCACGGCGTAGTCGGCGGCGGGATCGTCCATGGTGCGCGCGACCTCCGGCAACAAGCGCCAGAAGTCACCCTCGCCGAATTCGACTTCGACATGCTCGGCGCCGAGCGCCTTTGCCACGGCGCGGGCTTGGTCGCGCTCGTCCGCGACCTGGCCGCTGCGGAAGCCGGCCGTGAAGGCCTTGACCGGCCGCTCATTGAGCCGCGCCATCATCGCCAGCACGGCCGATGAATCGAGCCCGCCCGAGAGGAACATGCCGTAGGGCACGTCAGCGCGCTGATGCACGAGCACGGAATCCGCGAAGACGCGATCGAACGCCGTCAGCGCCTCGGCATCGTCGCGCGGTACCGGCCCGCCCGGCGGCAGCGCCTCGCGCCGCCGGCGCTCGACGACGCGGCCGCGCGTCACCACCACCGTCTCCCCAGGGAGCACGCGCTGGATGCCAGCGAAGATCGTCTCGCGTCCGGTCGTGAACTGCAGCTGCAGCAGCTCGTTGCGCACCTGGCGCACGAGCAACCCCGTGACGAGCCCGCTGGCGATCAGCGCCTGCGGCTCCGAGGCGAAGACGATGCAGGCGGGCGTCTCGACATAGTAGAGCGGCTTGATGCCGAAGGGATCGCGCGCCAGCACCAAGCGCCCCTCGACAGGATCGTGGAGCGCGATGGCGTACATGCCGCGCAAATGGTCGGTGAAGCCGAGGCCGTGGCGGCGGTAGAGGTGCAGCGGCGTCTCGCAATCGGAGCCGGTCGAGAAGGTCACGCCCGAGCCCGACAGCGCGGCGCGCAGCTCGACATAGTTGTAGATCTCGCCATTGGCGATGAGCGCCGCGCCGCCGCGCTCGTAAAGTGGCTGATCGCCGGTGGCGAGGTCGATGATGGCGAGGCGCGTCTGCACCATGCCGACATCGCCGGCGCGGTAGTGGCCATTGCCGTCGGGCCCGCGATGGATCAGGGCGGCGCCCATCGCCTGCAGCGCCGGCGTCGACGGCGCGTCGCCGTTCACCGTCATGATGCCGGCAATGCCGCACATCAGCGCGCCACCTGGGCGAAGAAGTCGCGGTAGAGGCCGACGACGCGCGCCTCGCTGTACTCGGCCTCGTATGCGGCCCGCCCCGCGGCGGCGAGACGCGTGCGCAATCCTCCGTCATCCGCGAGCCGGATCATGGCTCGGGCCAACGCATCGGCGTCATCGACCGGCACGAGGAGGCCGCTTTCGCCATCGGCGATCAGCGCGCCCGGACCTTCGCTCGCGGTCGCCACCACCGGCACGCCGGCGGCCCAGGCCTCGATCACGACATTGCCGAGCGGCTCGTGCCGTGACGGGCACACCAGGACATCCGCCGCGGCGAGAAGCGCCTGGATATCCTCGCGCCAACCCAGGAAACGCACGCGTCCGGCAACGCCGAGTGCCGCGGCCTGCCGCTGCAGCGCCGCGCCAAGCTCGCCATCACCGGCGAGCCAGAGATGGAGCTGCGGCACCTGGGCGAGCGCGGCCAGCAGCACGTCGAAGCCCTTGTTGACGTGGAGCCGGCCCAATGCCAGCGCCAGCGGCACATCCGGCGGCGTGTCGAGGCTGCCGCGCACGACCGGCGCCGCCTTGGCGGCCACGGTGAAATTGGGCAGATAGTGCGCGCGCTTCTCGGGCCAACCCTGGCGCACGAGATAGCGTACGATCTCGCGCGTGTTGCCGATGAGATGGTCGCAGCGTCCGTAATATTTCAAATCGTAATAACCCCCGAGCCGCGCAACATGCACGAAATCGCCGCGCGGGCAAGCCTGCGTCGCGCGGTTCATCCAGGTGAGCACGATTCTCGGGCGGAATTCGGCCACGGCACGGCGAAAGCGCCAGCGTGTGGCAATGTCGAGAACGCCGCGGAAGGGCAGTTCGATCGGCTGGATCCCGGCGCGCCGCAGGACAGCGGCGCGGTCGGGATCGCGGCGGATCAGCACACGCTGCTCCGTGCCCGCCCGCTGCAACGCGCTCGCCAGGCGCACGAAGAACGCCTCGGCGCCGCCATGGCGCGCACCCGCCATCGCCTGCAGCAAGCGCATCAGGCCGCCTCGCCCGCGGCACGCGCCCACAAGCGCAGCGCCGCCGCTTCGGCCGCGTCGACGCTGAGCGAGTCCATGAGCGTGTCGGTGATGCGGTGATCGTAGCCGGGCGCGCCGATCAACTGGCCATAGGTGAGGGATGTGGTCGCCACCGCGGTACGCGGCCCCCAGGGCGCGTATTGCTCGGGCAGGCTCGGGCCGAACAGGCCAAGCGTCGGCGTGCCCATGGCCGCGGCGATATGCATGATGCCGGTGTCGTTGCCGACGAACAGCGCGGCCCGGCGCAGCACCGCCGCCGCGGTGAGGAGATCGGTGCGGCCGACGAGATCGATCCGCCGCGCCGCCGGCAAGGCTGCGAGCACCGGCGTGGCCTGCGCGCGCTCATGCGCGGCGGCGAGCACGGCGACGCGCGCGCCGGAAAGCGGCGCGGTCGGGCCGGTGAGACGCAATGCCAGCTCGGCGAAATGCTCGGCCCGCCATTGCTTGCCGCGCCAATTCGCGGCCGGGCCGATCACCAGCACCGGCCCGCCCGGCGGCACCAGCTCGGCCGCGGCCTGCTCATGGCGCGGCGCCGTCCACAAGCGCGGCGCGGGCGGCGGCTCGAGGGCGAACAGCCGCGCGAGCTGGCGCACGCGGTGTTCGCCCGCATCGCCTTTGGCCATGACGCGACGCTGATGCGCCCATAGCAAATAGGGGAGCACCGAGCCGCGGAGATCGACCACCAGGTCCCAGCGCGCGATCGCCACGTCGCCGTAGAGCGCCAGCCAATGCAACGACCAGCGCCGCTTGGCGAGCACCACGATGCGCGCGAGACCCGGCACGGCCTCGAACAGCGGCGCGGCAGCAGGACCGGCGGCGATGGTGACGCGAGAGCCGTGATAACGGTCGAGGAGATAGCCGAGCACACCGGTCGAGAGCACGGCATCGCCGATGCGAGTCGCGGTAACGAAGAGGATTTTCATGCGGTGGCGAGAAGGCCCCTCACCCCTGCCCTCTTCCGGTCCGGGAGAGGAAAGTGACCGCGCAGACGCAGGGTGAAGGGGCGAGGCATGACGTCACAGGTCTTCCGCCGAAGCGCCGTTGCCGGCGCGTTATAAGGCGATCCCCGCGGCTTGCCAAGGCTGACGGCCGCGCCTACTTCTAGCGGACCGTGAGTGACGTCGAGGGCAAGCGAAGCAATGGTTGAGCGGTATTGTGCGATCCTCGAGGATCGTGGCGTGATCGAGGTCACCGGCGCGGACCGGCGCGACTTCCTGCAAGGGCTTGTGTCGAACGACGTGGCGAAGGCCATGCCCAACCACGCTCTCTATGCCGCACTGCTGACGGCGCAGGGCAAATACCTCCACGACTTCTTCATCGTCGCCAGCGGCGATGCGCTCTATCTCGACGGCGAAGCGGCGCGGCTCGCGGATTTGCAGCGCCGGCTCGGTCTCTACAAGCTGCGCGCCAAGGTGAGCCTCGCCGTGGCGAGCGACTGCTACGCCGTCGCCGCGGCGTTCGGCGAGGGCGCGCTTGATGCGCTGGGCTTGCCGCAGGAGCGCGGCGCGGCAGCACCCTTCGCCGACGGCGTCGCCTATGTCGATCCTCGGCTCGCCGAGATGGGCGCGCGGTTGCTGCTGCCGCGGGGCGCCGGCGCGGCGCCGCTCGCCAGCAGAGGCTTCCGGATGAGCGATGCGGCCGGCTACGACCGGCTGCGGCTGTCGCTGGGCGTGCCGGACGGCAGCCGCGATCTCGCGGTCGAGAAGGCGATCCTGCTCGAATCCGGCTTCGACGAGCTCAACGGCATCGATTGGCAGAAGGGCTGCTATGTCGGCCAGGAATTGACCGCGCGGACCAAGTACCGCGCGCTCATCAAGAAGCGGCTGATGCCGGTCGCGGTGGAAGGGCCGCTGCCGCCGCCGGGCACGCCGGTGATGGCGGGCGACCAGGAAGCCGGCGAGATGCGCTCGGGACGCGACGGCATCGGGCTCGCCTTGCTGCGTCTCGAAGCGACGAGCGACGGCAAGCCGCTCGTCGCCGCCGGCGCAAAGCTGACGCCGCGCAAGCCGGCCTGGGCGAATTTCTGATCGCCGATGGGGAGCGCCGCCGCTCATGCCCATCGCATCGAGGAGGCCTGCCTCAAGGGCTGGCCCGCGCTTCACCAGACCTGGTTCGATGGATGGTTGCTGCGCTTTGCCGAGGGGCACACGCGACGCGCCAACTCGGTCAATCCGTTGCGGCCAAGCAGCCGCGATCCCCGCGAAAAGATCGCCTATTGCGAGGCCGTGTACCGGGCGCGCGGGCTGCCGGTAATCTTCCGCATCTCCGCGCTTGCCGAACATGGCCTCGACGAGACGCTGGGCGCGCTCGGCTATGGCCCGCGGGAGGACGAAACCTGCGTGGTTTACCGCCCTCTCGTCGCGGGCGATGAACTCAACGGCAGCGACGACTATGTCTGCGAGAATGCGCCGAGCGAGCAATGGCTCGAAGCGCACGCGCGCTGCACCGGCAACGGCGAGACGGCACAACGCGTGCAACGGAGAATTCTGCAGGCGTTATCTGTGCCATCCGTGTTCACGGCCGCCCGGGCCGAGGAGGGTCGGCTTGCCTCGCTCGCTTTCGGCGCCGTCCACGACAATGTGGTCTGCATCAACCTCGTCGTGACCGATCCGGCGCTGCGCCGGCGCGGTCTGGCCTGCCGCGCTGTCGCGGCCGTCCTCGCCTGGGCGCGCGATCGAGCCGGAGCCGATGGTGCATGCCTCGCGGTCGTCGCCGACAATCTGCCGGCCCGCGCTCTCTACCAACAGCTCGGCTTCGGCACCGAGCTTTACCGCTATCACTACCGCCGCCGCGCATAGCGGATCAGAGTGGCGGCACTTTGCACATAGATCGTGCGTCCTTCGACGGGCTCAGGATGATGAGCGCGAGAGCGTTGCATCAGCATGGGCTCGACATGCCAACGTTCCACCCCTTCGGCATGCCACACTCCACCCTTCTTCATCCTGAGCCTGTCGAAGGACGCACGAGAAGAATTGCAGCACCTATCAAAGTTCAGCCGAGCGCGTTGTGGATGAGATAGTCGGCGAAATCGGCCGGCTTCACCTTCAACTCGAGACGCTCGGAGCCGCCGCCCATCACGCGCGCGACGAGGATGTGGTTCTCGACATGCTCGGGCGAGACCTTGAAGATGCCGGTGGCGCCGCGCAGCCTCGGGTAGTAGTTCGGATCGACT
>Ga0073928_10007267_pt1 | contig 14453 bp, 15 predicted proteins | sample PaiPotPPA55metaG_FD_76969 | JGI IMG/M metagenome (GOLD analysis project Ga0073928, IMG submission 76969) | Iron sulfur acid spring bacterial and archeal communities from Banff, Canada, to study Microbial Dark Matter (Phase II) - Paint Pots PPA... ... | reverse complement strand
TCTCGCGAGTGCGGCGTCGGCTCGCTCAGCTTTCCGGTGGTCGCCCGGGCGAACGTCATTTGGCAAGCCGCGCACGGGTTTCCATTCCTCGAGCTCGTTCGTAACGACAACTCCGGAAACTTCACGGGCTCGCCGCTCTACTTCGCGATCGATCAGATCCTCGCGGTGAACATGGTGCTGGCACCGCTCTGGATTGCGGCCATCGTTGCGCCGTTTGCCTCGGCGAGGCTCGCACCGTTTCGTTTCCTCGCAATCGCCTTCGTCGCGATGGCAATCTTCATCATGACCACCCACGGCAAGAGCTACTATTTGGCCGGCGCTTATCCGGCGATGTTCGCGCTGGGCGCCGCCGCATGCACGCGAATACCGCGCTGGCTCGTCGCAGTCTGGGCAACCCTGATCGTTGTCAACGGCGCGTTTTCGCTGCCGCTCGTGCTCCCGGTGCTGCCGCCGGAGCGCCTCAAGACGATGATGGACAGCATGCATCCGCGTCCGCGTCCGATCGAAGCCGCGGGCATTGGTGCGCCGCTGATGCAGATGCTCTCCGACGAATTCGGCTGGCAAGACCTCGCACGCGACGTCGAGGCCGCATACGCCGCTCTTCCCCCGGCGGATCGCGCAAAGGCTGCAATCTTCGCTTCGAACTACGGCGAAGCGGCGGCGATCGACTACTACGGCAGCGGCCTGCCGCCGGCACTCAGCGGCAACAACAACTACTATCTCTGGGGACCGCGCGGTTACGACGGCTCGGTCGTGCTCGCCGTGAACGTCGATCCCGCGCAGTGGTCGAGGGTCTGCGATTCGGCGAGCGTGGTCGCCACCTTCGGCACCTCGCCCTTCGCCATGCCGTACGAGCGCGACCGCCCCATCGTCCTATGCCGGGGGATGCATCCACCGCTGCCGCAACTATGGCCGGTCTTCAAGCACTACGGCATCGAGAATCTGGGCGGCGGGAAGGGCGAGCCGCAAGACTGAAGCCTTATACCCCGCTAGCGCAGGGCGAAGGAGGATGCCATGGCCCGCAAATTCATCGACTGCCGCGAATATCCCAGCGAGATGAACTGCACGATCGCGATTTCCGCCGACAGCGACGACGAACTCGTCGAAGCGGCGGCGCAGCACGCGGTCGCCGTGCACAAGCACGTCGACTCACCGGAGCTGCGGACGACGCTGCATTCTCTTGCGAAAGAGGGCGCCCCAGCATAAAGGTTCGCGCTCTGCTAGGATAGGCTCATGAAGGCTCCGCTCGTGGCCGCATTCGTGTCGTTGAGCGTCCTGCTCGCGGGCCCGGTGGAGTCAGCCTCGGCGGACGTGGCCGCTCCTCCGGTCTATCCGGGGGCCGTCGCTGCCACGCGTCCCGCCGGGGTTGGCCTCAAAACGCCGCCGCCGCAGGCCAAGACCTACGTGACCTCGGACGGTTTCGTAAAGGTCAAGTCCTGGTACCAGTCGCACTTGAGCGGCGCTCGGGAAGTGCAGCAGTCCGGCATGGAAAAGACGGAGGATGCCTTCCTCCTCGGCAGTTTCGAGTCCGGAACGGTCGTCATGATCCAGAGCTACGAGGGAAAGACCTGGATCGTCATCGGGCCCACGATGTAGAGCGGTTGCCGGCGAGCCGTTCATCGGCTCAGTGGTCGACGTAGTTCGATGCTTCGTCCAGGGTGGGAATGCGGACGAGGGATTCGTGCGCGTAGTGCCGGCGCTCGTTCTTTCCGTCGACGAGCGTCTCGACCTCGATGCTGTGAGGATGAACGCCTACCACCCGCCCTTCGCGGTCCTCGCCCGGAATGCGAACGTGGTCGCCAAGCTTCAACTCGGCCCTAGGAACGTTGTGCCGTGCCATGGCCCAAGTGTACACGGTCTCCCACGGGGTTCCAAGGGTCCCGCAACCTTTGCCTAACTTTCGGTGTTGACACTTGGGTGATTCATGCCCCTTTGCCGGTTGCTTCCCTCGCCGTGACGACTCGTTTCAACGGTAAGGACGGTTCGGAACTTTCGGAGCCCATTTACGGCGGCTACGCCAACGCGCGCGGCGAGATCTTCCTCTTTGCGAAAGATCACGGCTATCGCGTTAACTTCAAAAGCCAGACCTTGCAGCGGCGACCGCCGCTGAATTCCGGCGCGCAGGCGCGTTACGATGCGGCCGAAGCGGGCGAGCCGTTCGAATACGGCAAGAAGAGTTTTCGCCGGCTGAGCCACGAGCAAATCGTGGGGATATGTACGTCCCACCGCTTTAGGGTTATCAGCATACCGCTCCGAGCCTCATAAGCAAAGCGGCACAGCCTGATGGCGTGTGCCGCTTTGAGGTCAAAAGCCGAACGGTTCTAGCGGTAACTCGGCCGCGATGCGAAACAATCCCGGCAATAGATCGGTCTGTCGCCGCGCGGTTGGAACGGAACCTCCGCTACGCCGCCGCACTGACTGCAGGTGGCCTTGAACATCTCGCGTTGGCCGTAGCCGGCGCCGCCGCCGCGATTCGATCCGCTGCGGCCGCCGCCGGCCGCCTTACGGGCAGCGCGACAATCGGTGCATCGGCTCGGCTTGTTCGTGAATCCTTTGCTCGCGAAGAACTCTTGTTCGTTCGCCGTAAACTGGAACCCGCGCCCGCAATCGACGCAGTTAAGGGTTTCGTCTGTGTACATGTGGGGTCTCCTAAAAACTCGGTATTGCCGGTCGCAACTACGACCGGCGTGCTTCACCCGCGCGATAGCGGTAAACGATGCGTCCTTTCGTCAAATCGTATGGCGAAACTTCGACGTCCACACGATCGCCTGGAAGAATCTTGATGCGGTGCCGGCGTAGACGGCCCGCGATGTGGGCTAAGATGGTGTGTCCGTTATCCAGCTCGACGGAAAAGGTCGTACTGGGAAAGACTTGACGAATGCTGCCGAAGACCTCCAGAGGAGCTTCCTTAGCATCCTTTACGGTTTCGGCTTTTGGAACGCGCGGCTTGGGGCTGCGCTTTCGGTTACGCTGTGCGATAACAACTACTCTTTCTTCGACGATGCGCGAATTTGAAGAAAAACTGCCTCGTCGCGAACGAGGCGGCCTCCGGTGGAAGTTTTGAAAAAGTGGAGATGCGAACCTGTCTTTCGGTGGGCGCTACTTGTCGACCACTCGAAAGATCGCGCTCGGGGGTGGGGAAGGAGTGTCTCATAAATTCCTTCCGAATGCAACCTGCGTCGACCTGGCAACCGCTCGCTCGCAAATAGGGGCGTAAAAAGATGAAGGCAGCAGTGTATCACGGCGCGCGCGACGTTCGACTCGAAAACGTGGCGGATCCTCGTCTCTTAGACCCAAAGGACGCGATCGTACGCGTTACGCGTGCAGCGATTTGCGGATCGGACCTGTGGTTCTATCGCGGCGTGTCGCAGCCTGAAATGGGGCGCCGAACCGGCCACGAGTTCGTCGGCATCGTCGAGGAAGTCGGCGCGGAGGTCCGGGGCGTCTCGTGCGGCGACCCGATAATATCGCCGTTCGCTTGGAGCGACGGCACTTGCGAATTTTGTCGCGAGGATTTGCAGACCGCTTGCGTTCACGGGGGGTTCTTCGGCGGTGAAGAAAAGAACGGCGCTCAGGCGGAGTTCGTTCGCGTCCCCTACGCCGACGGTACCCTCGTGAGAATGCCTGAGGCACTCTCGCAAAATACCGCCAAACTCGATGCCAGCGTCACTCTGTGTGACGTTATGGGGACCGGACACTTCGGTGTCGTTGCCGCGCGGTCGGAGGCTGGGGCGACCGTCGTTATCGTAGGTGATGGCGCTGTCGGTTTGTGTGCCGTCCTATCGGCGGCAAAAATCGTGGGAGCGGAGCGCGTTATTGCAGTCGGCCATAACGCTCAGCGGCTCGAGATCGCGAAGCGGTTCGGCGCCACCCACACGTTCAATTCACACGAGCCAAACGTGCAGGAACGCATCGTCGAGCTTACGAGCGGCGGCGCACCGCACGTGGTGGAGGCGGTCGGCAATCAGAAGAGCATGGATCTCGCCATCAACGTCGCTCGGCCCGGCGGAACGGCCAGTTTCGTGGGCGTCCCCCACGCGGTCGAGAAAATCCCGGTCGAAACGATGTTCGATAACCACATCACTCTTCGCGGCGGCCCGGCGCCGGTGCGTGCGTATCTCCCGCAGCTCGTCGCGAGCCTCGTAGCAGACCGCATCGATCCGTCTCCGGTCTTAGACCTCGAGTTGCCGCTGAGCAGGGTTGCCGAGGGATATGCGGCGATGGACGAGCGCCGCGCCATCAAAGTGCTGCTGGCGGTGTCTTAGAAGCCCGATCGAACCTATATTGACTTTCTTCAATATAATGATAGCATTGAGGCGTGTCATCGCAGCGGTGTTGTCCGCCGGCCCGAGTGACGACCCGGTCCTTCGAGCGGGAGGCGACGGTGTTGAAGGCGATCGCCGATACCTACCGCCTACGTATTCTGGCCACGCTCGCCCGTACATCCGATCCCGTGTGCGTGTGCGACTTCACCGACGCGCTGCCGCTCAACCAGCCTACGGTATCGCACCACCTGCGCATCCTTCGTGACGCGGACCTCGTAACGTGCGAACGGCGAGGCACGTGGGTGTACTACCGGCTGGCGCCCGATGCGCTGCGACGCCTCGAAGCTGCAATCGGCACCGTCTTCCAACGAAGGGCCGCCGCATGAAAACCCACCTCAACCTCGCGACGTCGGATCTCGAGCGCGCCGTCGCATTTTACTCCGTACTGCTCGACGCAAAGCCCACTAAGGAGCGAAAAGACTACGCGCTGTTCGTCACCGAGCGACCCGGCCTGGAGTTGGCGCTCGACCTGCGTGACGCCGTAGTGCCGAGCGACGATGTCCACTACGGAATCTACGTCGAGACGCCGGACGAAGTGGACCTCGCCATCGAGCGACTCTCTGCGGCCGAGCTTGCCGAATCGATTGAACGCGAGCAGACCTGCTGCTATGCGAACCAGACGAAGGTGTGGGCCGTCGATCCCGACGGGCGGCGGTGGGAGGTCTATACGGTTCACGACGATACCGACGACGGGACGCGCTCCTGCTGCAACTGAGCCTCGCCCGGCGTGCCGCCGCCGAAGCCGTCGGCACGGCGCTGCTCCTCGCGGGGATTGTCGGCTCCGGCATCATGGCCCAGCGTCTCGCGGACGGCAACGTTGCCGTTGCCTTGCTCGCCAACACCCTGGCAACGGGCGGCGTTCTGGCTGCCGTCATTCTCGCGTTCGGGCCGATTTCCGGAGCGCATTTCAATCCTGCAGTCACGTTGGCGGACGCGCTGCGCCGCGGAACGAAGTGGAAGGAAGTTTCGGCCTACGTCGCTGCGCAGCTCGGCGGCGCCATTGCGGGCGTCGGCTTGGCGAATCTCATGTTCGCGGACCCCATCTTTTTTGCTTCCCACCGCGCACGACACGGATGGCCCATGCTCTTGAGCGAGTTCGTCGCCACGTTTGGCCTGTTGGCGGTCATCTGGGGCTGCTCGCGCTACCGCTCGAACCTCACAGCCTTCGCGGTTGCGGCGTATATCGTCGGCGCGTATTGGTTCACGGCGTCGACGTCCTTCGCGAATCCCGCCGTAACCATCGCGCGAACCTTGAGCGATACCTTCGCCGGCATCGCGCCGGCTGACGCTCCTGGTTTCATCGCGGCAGAGCTCGTTGGAGCGCTGGCAGCGACGGCGCTCTTTGCGTGGCTGTGGCCCGCTAGGCTCGCGGCCGATGCCGTCGTCATTCCTCGCCGGTCCGTTCTCTTTGTTTGCGTTCACAACTCGGCGCGCAGCCAGATGGCCGAGGCGTTCCTCAACCAGCGTTGCCCGGCCGATTTCGTCGCCGAGAGCGCGGGGCTGGAACCGGGCACACTGAATCCGCTGGCGGTCGCGGCCATGCGTGACGTGGGCATCGACATATCGAAAAACGAGACGAAAAGCGCCTTCGATCTCCTAAAACGCGAAAGCCGCTACTCGTACGTGATTACCGTCTGCGACGAAACGAGCGCAGAGCGATGCCCGATAGTTCCCGGAGCGTCGAGGCGACTGCATTGGAGCTTCCCGGATCCTGCAGCAGTGCAGGGAACCTGGGAGGAACGCCTAGCAGAGACGGGCTCTATTCGCGACCGAATCCGGGCGAAAATCGACGCATGGTGCGCGGAGATTTGCGATTCTTCAGCCAAATCGGCCTAGGTCAGTCCGTCCTCCGTGGTCGTTTATGGCACTTTGCGGTTCAAATTGTATGTGATCGCGGCAATCGAGACGTCGACGTCGCTCGGAGCGGAGGCCGTGGACGGAGCAAGCGTGATGCGAACACATTTATTGACGGGCTGATTGCTCTTATCGGCGACGCTGCGAACCGGAACGAGAACGTTCGTCTCGGGGTAGTACGTTGCCGCACAATGGCGCGAAATAGTGTATGGGACGACGAGAAAGCTTAAGGCCGTTCTCGTCTCGCCTTCAAAATGACTGAAGATGTCGACGAGTTGTCCGGCATGAAGGCCGGCGTCTCGCATATCGTCGGCATTGAGAAAGATCACCCTTCGACCGCCAAAAACGCCGCGATAACGATCGTCGAGGCCGTAGATCGTCGAGTTGAACTGATCGTGCGAGCGTATGGTCATCATGAGGTACTCGCCCGGTGCGAGATCGTGCTTCGGAATTGGGGTTACCGAAAACTCTGCCTTGCCGGAAGCCGTTTCAAAACGTCGATCGCGAGCGCCGTTTGGAAGGTAGAACGTCTTCTCCAAGCGGATCCGTTGGTTGAAGTTCTCAAAGCCCGGGACGACGCAGGAAATCGCGTCCCGAATTAGATCGTAGTCGGCGGCGAGCGACCGCCACGGTACCGGAGACTCGCCCAGCGTGGCATGAGCGACGCCGGCGATGATCGCGACGTCGCTTCGGAGCAGCGGTGATGCCGCAGGAAGCCGGCCCTGCGACGAGCCGATCTCGCCCATCGCGTCCTCGACGGTTACGAACTGCTCGCGAGCATTTTGCACGTCGCGCTCGGAGCGTCCGATGCAGGGCAGGATGAGCGCCTGTTCCCCGGTCACGATGTGCGACCGGTTCAATTTCGTTGACACATATGCGGTCAAACGGCAGTGCTGTATCGCGTGTGCCGCGTATGCCGTGTCCGGGACGTTCGAGATGAAATTGCCGCTGATTGCGAAGAACACCTTGATCCGCTTATCGCACATGGCGTGAAGGGTTTCGACGGTGTCGTTGCCCCATTTCGCCGGTGGCGTAAAATTGAACTCGCGTCCGAGCGCTTCGAGAAAAGGCTTTCCCGGCCGCTCCCAGATGCCCATGGTGCGATCGCCTTGGACGTTGGAGTGCCCGCGCACGCAGCAGGTTCCGGCGCCCGGCCTCCCCATGTGCCCACCTAATAGGAGGAGGTTCACGACCGCAGCGACGTTGTCGACGCCGTTCTTTTGCTGCGTCAAACCCATCGCCCAAACGCCGATCATCCGTTTCGACGCCGCGCACAAGCGGCCCGCAGCCTCGATCTGTTCCCTGGTAAGCCCGCTGCCGGCGGCGATTTCTTCCCACGTGGTCCCCTTGAGGTCGTCCACGAGCGCCGCAAATCCCGACGTGTACTCGTCGATGAACGCGTGATCCACGCCGCCCACCCGGCCGCCCTCGTCCTCCTCGAGCATGAACTTCATGATCCCCTTGATCACTGCGACATCGCCGTTGATGCGAACGGGAAGGTAGAGATCCGCCAGTGCCGTTCCGTCCTCGAGCAGAGCCAATGGGAGCTCGAGAGGGTTCGGATAATCTTGAGGGTTGGGGTTGGTTACCCGCATCAAGCCCGTTTCGGGTAATGGATTTACGGCGATGATCTTGGCGCCCTGACGCTTCGCCGCTTGGAGCGAAGTCAGCATGCGCGGGTGGTTGGTGCCGGGATTGTTTCCAAAGATGACGATCAGGTCGCATTTCTCGAAATCGTCGATCGTTACCGTTCCCTTGCCGATGCCTACGGTTTGCGTTAATCCGACGCCGGACGATTCGTGGCACATGTTCGAACAATCGGGAAGATTATTCGTTCCAAACTGCCGCGCAAACAATTGAAGGAGAAATGCCGGTTCGTTCGTCGTCTTTCCTGAGGTGTAGAAGGTGGCCTCGTCCGGCGATGTCAGCGCTTTCAACTCGTCGGCCATGAGTTGGAACGCGGCGTCCCACGAAATGGGCTCGTAGTGTTCGGCTCCGCGCCGAAGGATCATCGGCTCGGTGAGGCGCCCCTGTTGGTTTAACCAATAGTCCGATTTTTCGGCGAGTTCGAGAACCGAGTGCTCTGCAAAGAACTCGCGGGTGACGCGCTTTTTCGTCGCCTCATCCGCCAGCGCTTTTGCACCGTTCTCGCAAAATTCGAAGACCTTTCGACGATCGGGGTTGCCCCACGCGCAGCTTTGGCAATCGAAGCCATCCCGTTGGTTTATCCGAGTGAAGGTCTCGGCGGTTCGAAGCGGGCCCATCTCTCCCAGGCCGAACTGGAACGTCTTTAAGATCGCGGGAAGCCCGGCTGCCGTCATGTACGCCCTGCCGATCCTCGTGCCGGCGATCTCTTCGGGGTTCTGGGCGTGGCGAGCGATCGCGTCCTTGGCCGCGTTCAATATGGCAGCTGCTTCCCTCCGAGCCGCCTCGCTTTGTCCGGCAGTTTCCTTGCTTCGATAGGATTCGAAACCTCGCATCGGGCTCGTCATTCGGCGATCCGAATCTTGGTCGTAAAGTGCCGCCACACGATCGAGCTATACGCGATCACCGCCAGCAGCCCGGCGATAATCACCGTGAGCGCGGTCGTGAGTGCGTATGGCGACGGCGAGGCGTCGAAGATCGAGAGGCCGCGGTGCCCGGGTGGATACGCGGGAATCAAATACGGATACAGCGTTCCGGCAGCACTGGCTAGTAGCGCGAGGATGAATGCGCACGAGGCACCGAACGCCTGCACCGGGCGGTCACGCGAGACTGCTACACGAGACCAGACGAGGGAAACGAGCGCGAGCGTCCCGACAGCGTCGACCCACGGGGTCCTTAGCACCCCCGCACGGACGAGCGTGGTCGCAGCGGTCACTGCCGGCAAAAGGACGACCGCGGAAATCCACAACCCGCCATAGAGCGTCCGCGCACGCTTCGACGGCGTGCCGTCGATTCGGAGCATGACGAAGATCGCTCCGTGCTGCGCGAGCACGGCGAGAGCAAAGACGCCGACGAGCAACGCATAGGGATTGAGTAAAAACGCGAACGTCCCCATGAAATACTCGCTCGCATTGAGAGGCAGGCCGCGTAGCAGATTGCCGAGAGCAACGCCAAAAAGAAGAATCAAGAGCGTACTCGATGCGGCAAAACACGCGTCCCAGAACTGGTGCCAGATTTCGCTCGGAAAGTGCGAGCGCAACTCCATCGCGATGCCGCGGAACATTAAGAGCCAGAGCACGACGATGAACGGCAGATAAAAGCCCGAAAACGACGACGCATAGGCCAGCGGAAAGAGAGCAAAGAGTGCGCCGCCCCCCGCGATCAGCCACACTTCGTTGCCGTTCCAAAACGGCCCGATGCTGCGCATCGATGCTTCGCGCTCGCGGTCGCTGCGCGCGATTAGCGGCGTGATTGCGCCGACGCCCAAATCGTATCCGTCGAGCAGTACGTACATAGCGAGTATGAATGCGATCAAGGCAAACGCCGCGGTGCTCACGCCGGCGCCTCCGCGGCGTCGCCCACGCCGCTCTGAAGGCTTGGGCCGATCGCAATCGCGCGCAGCGTCAAGTACAAGAAGAGAACGCCGAGCATGAAGTACATGCCGGCAAAGCCGATTAGCGTGAACACGACCTCACCGCTCACAACCGTCGGCGAGCCTGCCTTTGCCGATCTCATGATCCCGTAGATGATCCACGGCTGTCTACCAACCTCGGTCGTCACCCAGCCGGCTTCGTTGGCAATATACGGAAACGGCATCGTTAGCATCAGGAGCCACAGCAGCGCGGGCGTGGCAAACAAGCGTTTGCGCCACAGGAAGAATGCCGCCAGCACCGCTACGCCGCAGAAGATCGTGCCGAGCCCTACCATCACGTGATAAGCGTAGTAGGTGACGTTGACCGGTGGCCACAGCGCCTTCGCATCGGCATCGAGCCCCTCGACGTTGGCTCTGAAGTTGCCGTAGGCGAGAAAACTCAGGAAATCCGGCACGAAGATCGGGTCTATCAGAGTGTGGTGCTGGACATCGGGCATCCCGATGATTGCGAGCGGCGCGTCGCGGGTGGATTTGAAGAGACCCTCCATCGCCGCGAGTTTCTCCGGTTGGTACTCCGTCACGTTGGCGCTGTTCCGATCGCCGGTCGGGTAGACAACGAGCAACGAAAAAAGAGCGGCGACGACCGTTCCATCTGCGACGAAGCGCCGCCCAAGCGCGAACTCCCGCTGCGAGAGCAGGTAGTACGCACCGATTCCCGCTACGACGAAGCCGCCGGCAACCAGCGCGCCGCAAAGCACATGCAGGTATTGAAACCATGCAAACGGCGAAAGCAGAAGGGCACTTAAGCTGGTGAGTTCGATGCGCGCTCCAACCATTCGATAGCCGACGGGATGCTGCATCCACGCATTCGTTGCGACAATGAAGAAACCCGAAAGCCAGGAGCCGAGCCATACGGCGACCGCGGCTCCGGCATGAACCGAAGTCGGCACCTTACCTTTTCCGTAAAGCAGTGCTCCGAGAAAAACCGACTCTAGGAAGAAGGCGTAAACGCCCTCCATCGCGAGCGGCTGGCCGATCACTGCGCCGCTGGCGGCAGAAAAAGCTGCCCAGTTCGTTCCGAACTGAAACTCGAGCGGAATGCCGGTTACGACTCCGATCGCGAAATTGATCGCGAAGATCCTGGTCCAAAACGCTGCAGCGGTTGCGGCCTCGGCGTCGCCCCGCGCTGCTTTGAAGGTATAGAACGCGACAAACGGAGCAAGGCCAATGGTCGTAATCGGAAAGAGGTAATGGAACATTACGGTGAAGGCGAATTGAAGCCGGTCGACCGTAAAAGCATCCATGACCAATCCTCCGTTCGCCAGACGCGGGAAAGGGCGAAATTTATCTCAACGCAAGATACGCGCCGATGACGTCGCGGTCGCCGAGGCCCGCCGCCAGCGCACTCTCCCATTGCGTCGCGATCGCTTGTGCCATCGGCAGCCGTCGGTGAGCGTCGTTCGCGGCATCGAGAGCAAGGTGAAGATCCTTTGAGGCCAGTGCGAGTGCAAAGTCGGGATCGAACGCGTCGCGCTCGATCTTGTCGAGCTTGGAGAGCGCCCATGGTGCGTCGAGCGCAGTAGACCCGATACACGTCGAGACGTCGTTGAGGGAAACGCCGAGCGACTGCGCGAGCGTCGCCGCTTCGGCGATCCCTTCGCCAAGCACGGCGAGCCAGGTGTTGAGAACGAGTTTCATGCGCGAGCCGGTCCCCGGCCGCTCCCAACGCATCGTCTTCTGACCGAGCGCCGAAAACACCGGAGCGAGCGCGTCAAGCGCCGCGGAAGGCCCTGAAGCGAGAATCAGCAGCTTCCCCTCTTCCGCCGGCCCCTTCGAGCCGGAGACGGGCGCGTCGACGAACACGACGTCGGGTCGACTCTCCTTTGCGAGCGCAATGGCGCGCTCCGTTCCGTCGGCGCCGATGGTGCTCATCTGCAGCCAGATGGCGGCGTGAGGAAGCGCCGGCAGCACTCGAGGCATCGTTTCCTCGATCGAAGCGATCGTCGGAACCATCGTAAGCACGACACCGGCGTCGCGGACTGCTTCTTCGGGGGTAGCTGCAACTCGGGCGCCCGCGTCGGCGAGCCGCGCGGCGGCAGCGGGGTAAACATCCCACACGCTCACGCGCAGTCCCGCACCCAGGAGTCTCCGTGCGAACGCTGACCCCATGGTACCGGCGCCGAGGATTGCTACGTTTTGAGCCAATTCCACTTCAATCACATCCTTCGGGAGACGGACCGCCAGCCCGCGCTACTTCGACGCATCACCACTCGTACCCGCACCGTTCGCGCGGCTGATCGCGGGCGCGATGATGCGCACGACCAGCACTTGGAGCGCGGCCGCGGCCGGAACCGCGAGGAAGGCACCGGTGATCCCGAGCAGCGTCCCGCCAATCACCGTAGCCAGTATGATCAGAAGAAAACTCAGCCGAACCGACTGGCCGAAGATGACGGGTGAGAGCACGTTCTGATCGATCATCTGAACGACAACGAAGATCGCTAAAGCAATCAGCATCTTCTCCCAGCCGTTCGTCGCCAAGACGACGATAAGGATGATGGGGCCGGAAAGTACGGCTCCGAGCATCGGGATTGCTTGGAAGATGGCAGCGATAAAGCCCAGGAGCAGAGCATACGGAACGCCGAGCACTGCGAGCGAAGCGCACATCACGACCCCGACGATCGTGCCGTTGAGCACGACGCCTTGCACGTAAGCGCTTAGCCGGAGGTGGATGTCCGCAAAGGTGTCTTGCCAGTCGCCGCGCGCTCTTGGCGCGATCAGACCGAGTACGAATCGCGCGAGCTCGTCTTCTGAAAGCGTCCACCCGATTGCGAGCAAGACGATCAGTAGAGTGTCGCCGATGAGGGTGGCAACGAGCCTTGGGCCGCCGAGAATGTACGGACCGATCGCGCTCACGGCGGTGCCGGCGGAGGTTGCGAAAACGGAGGCGAGCTGGCGCGCCATTTGATCCTCTTTGAGGTAGCGCTGCAATACCCCGAATTGCTGCTGCAGTGACGAAGCGTAGCTCGGTATCGCCTGAATCAGTTTGACGAGCTCGGCGCCCAGCGGCTGCACCAGCACAAACCCAATCAGCGCAATGACGACCATCAGTACGCCGAACGCGACGCCGACTGCAACTCCAAATGGCATCCGTTTGTGCATGCGGTCGACGATCGGCCGCAGACCGGCCGAGAGAAGCACGGCCATGAAGAGCAGCAGCAATGCCGACAGCGACCCCGCCAAAACGTTCCACACCAGGAAGGCCCCGGCGAAGACGACCGCGGCGATCACCCACCCGCGTAGACTGTTCATGCGCGCTTGAGCCTACTCACAACGACTCTCCGAGAATCGTAGCCAGCGACTGCATTTTCTTGAAACTATTATCGCGCATCCAAACGTCGTTAAAGAGGCGCGAGAGATAGCGCGCGCCGCCGTCGCAGAGAATCGTGACGACCGTCGAACCGGCAGGAAGTTCTCGCGCGACGGTCGCCGCGCCGACGACGTTGAGGCCGCTAGAGCCGCCCACGAAGAGACCCTCGTGTTCGAGCAGCCAGTGCGTCATCGCGATCGCTTGCGCGTCGCTTGCGCGAATCGCTCGATCGACCGGAGCCAGCTCGAAGTTTGCGGTCAGGCGCTTAATGCCGATGCCCTCGAGATCGGAGTCGCCTTCGGGTTCCAGTGTGCCGGAATTTACATAGTTGTAAAGAGCCGAGCCCATCGGGTCGCAGAGCACGGTGAGAACATCTTCGTTTCGTGCCTTGAGCGCATCCGCTACGCCGGCGATCGTTCCGCCGGTCCCGGCCGCTGCGACGAACGCCTCGACTCGGCCTCCGCACTGCTCCCAAATCTCCGGACCCGTGGTCAATGCGTGTGCGCGGCGGTTAGCGATATTCTCGAATTGATTAGCCCAGAATGCACCGGGCAGCTCTTCGGCAATTCGCCGCGCGACGTGGTAGTAGTTCTCGGGATTTGCGAACGGTACGGCGGGGACTACGCGCACATCCGAGCCGTAAGCGCGTAAGAGCTCGATTTTTTCGCGCGACTGATCCTCCGGCACGACGATCACGCTTTTGTAGCGGCGTTCGTTCGCGAGGAGAGCGAGTGCGATGCCGGTATTGCCCGCAGTCCCCTCGACGATCGTGCCCCCGGGCTGCAGCGCACCGCGCACTTCGGCGTCGTCGATGATGCCGCGCGCGGCTCGATCTTTCACCGAGCCGCCGGGATTGAGGAATTCGGCCTTCCCCAGCACGCGACGACCCAACTGGCGCGAGAGTTCGCGAAGCTCGATCAGCGGAGTATTACCGACTGCGCCGGAGAAGCCGGGGACGACCATGGCCGCGGTTACTCGTCGGAAGGCTCGATTTCCCGTCGGCAGACTGACGTGAGCGATAGATACCTCTGGCTAACGCTGTTTCTGCTCGGGTGTTATCATGGCCTCAACCCAGGCATGGGCTGGCTCTTCGCGGTCGGTCTCGGCTTCCAAGATCGCAGCACCGCGGCGGTGCTGCGCGCGATCGTGCCGCTCGCGTTGGGCCATATCATCTCGGTCGCGCTCATCGTGCTCGTTGCCGCCTACGCCGCCGCAGCGCTCCCCCATCGTGCGGTGCACTTCGCGGCCGCCGCCATCTTGATTGCGTTCGGCCTCTACCGGCTCGTTCGCGCGCGGCATATTCGCTGGGTCGGCATGCGCGTCGGCTTCTGGGGGTTGACGCTCTGGGGATTTCTCATGTCGACCGCGCATGGCGCCGGACTCATGCTGC
>Ga0073928_10007266_pt1 | contig 14453 bp, 9 predicted proteins | sample PaiPotPPA55metaG_FD_76969 | JGI IMG/M metagenome (GOLD analysis project Ga0073928, IMG submission 76969) | Iron sulfur acid spring bacterial and archeal communities from Banff, Canada, to study Microbial Dark Matter (Phase II) - Paint Pots PPA... ... | reverse complement strand
GCCGCTCATGGTCGTCAAGCGGTCAGGGCAGCGGGAGCCGTTCGAGCGGACGAAGCTCGAGCAGGGGATCGAGCGGGCCGTCGCCGGCAGCGTCATCGACGCCACCGCCGTCGAGGCCCTCGCTGCCGAGATCGAGGAGGAGGCCAGGGCCGGCGGCGCCGAGGTCGCCAGCGACCGGCTCGGCCTGGCGGTATTGGAGCGGCTCCGGGCCCTCGACCCGGTGTCCTACGTACGGTTCGCCTCCGTGTACCAAGGCTTCGAGTCCCCGGCCGACTTCGAGCGAGCCGTCCACGAGCTCCGCAAGACGACCGAGCCCAAACGAGGGCGGGCCCGCGCCCAGCGCTGATGCTCATCAAATCGGCGGTTGACGCCGAGTAATTCCAGTGCTGTAATTCACGCCGCATCTCGTGTTTTGGGGCGATCAAACCACAAGATATGGTGGTCTTGACCCCCTGAAATAGGCCGCAACCGGCGGCTCGGACCGGAGGGGGAGGTCGGCAGGCATGGCCATCGCGCCGGAGCAGATCGGGATCGGGATCCGTCGGTATTTCACCGAGCCCGGCGAGCACCCGTACGACACCGTCGAGTGGGATCTCCGGGACGCCCGGATCCAGAACTACAAGGACGGCACCGACGCCTTCTTCCAGCCCGACGTCGAGTTCCCGGTCAACTGGTCGCAGAACGCCACGAACATCGTGGCCCAGAAGTACTTCCGCGGCACGCTCGGCACCCCGGAGCGCGAGTCATCGCTCAAGCAGGTCATCGACCGGATCGTCGACACGATCACCGCGTGGGGCGTGCGTGACGGCTACTTCGTGGACGACGAGGAAGGCGCCGCGTTCCGCAACGAGCTGAAGTACATCATGTTGCACCAGCGCGCGGCGTTCAACAGCCCCGTGTGGTTCAACATCGGCGTCAACGGTGTTCCAAGTCAGGCGAGTGCTTGCTTCATCCTCGCCGTCGACGACACGATGGACGGGATCCTCAACTGGTATCGCGAGGAGGGGATCATCTTCAAGGGCGGATCCGGCTCGGGGATCAACCTGTCGAGCATCCGTTCGGCGAGCGAGCATCTCGCCGGTGGTGGAACGGCGAGTGGGCCGGTGAGCTTCATGCGCGGCGCTGACGCGTCCGCGGGAACGATCAAGTCGGGTGGCAAGACCCGTCGCGCCGCCAAGATGGTCATTCTCAACGTTGACCACCCAGACGTTGAGGAGTTCATCTGGTGCAAGGCCCGCGAGGAGCGGAAGGCTCGAGCGCTGCGCGACGCCGGCTTCGACATGGACCTCGACGGAGCCGACTCTCACTCCGTGCAGTATCAGAACGCCAACAACTCGGTGCGCGTAACCGACGAGTTCATGCAAGCCGTCGAAGAAGACCGCGATTGGGAGTTGCGCGCGGTCACGACTGGTGACGTCGTCAAGACCGTAAAGGCGCGTGAACTGATGCACCAGATCGCCGAGGCAGCATGGGAGTGTGCCGATCCAGGGATGCAGTACGACACGACGATCAACCGGTGGCACACCGCCCCGAACACTGGGCGGATCAACGCGAGCAACCCCTGCTGTTTCGTCGGCGAGACGCTTGTTGAGACGTCCGAAGGTCCGCTCGCAATCGAGCATCTGTATAAGAGAGACGACGCCGGGCACGAGTTGCCGCTCGCAATCACTTGGGTCGACGACCAGTTCGAGTCCCGCCAGATCAACAAGGTGTGGATCGCAGGCCGGACCCGCAGGCTCGTTGAGGTCAGGACCGAAACTGGCCTGGTTCTGCAGTGCACGCCCGAACACCGCTTCCTGACGACCGCCGGCTACCGCGAGGCGCGCGACCTCATCACCGGCACAGAGCTCGTTGGACGCTCGGCGGGACTACCTCACCCCGACACCGTCCAGGACGTGCGGTTCGTTCATCTCGATCGTGAAGTAGCCGTGTTCGACGTCGAGATCGAGGGGACCCACAACTTCCTGGTCATGTCCGACGGCCCCTTCACGGACGCCGCGGTTGTGGTGCACAACAGCGAGTACATGCACCTCGACAACTCGGCCTGCAACCTCGCGAGCATCAACCTCCTTCCGTACCTCGATGCCGACGGCAACTTCGACGTGGATGCGTTCAAGCACACGGTCGAGGTCATGTTCACCGCGCAAGAGATCCTCGTCGGCAACGCCGACTACCCGACCGACAAGATTGCCGAGACGAGCCGTCGCTTCCGCCAGCTTGGCCTCGGATACGCGAACCTTGGCGCGCTTCTGATGGCGCAGGGATTGCCGTACGACTCGGATGACGGGCGCGCATGGGCAGCGACGATCACGGCGCTCATGACGGGTCACGCGTACGCGACCAGCGCGCGGACAGCCGCCCGGATGGGGCCATTCGCCGGCTTTGCCGAGAATGCCGACGCGATGGTCAAGGTGCTCCGGATGCACCGCGCCGAAGTTGCCAAGATCGACGAGGAGCGGGTGCCGCCTGAGTTGTTGAGCGCGGCGCAGCGGGCGTGGGACGACGCCGTCGACGAGGGCGAGAAGCACGGCGTCCGAAACTCGCAAGCGAGTGTTTTAGCTCCGACTGGCACTATTGCCTTGGCGCTTGACTGTGACACGACGGGAATCGAGCCTGATCTCGCGCTGACAAAAGCGAAGAAGCTTGTCGGCGGGGGGACGATGTTCATCGTCAACCAGACCGTGCCCCGCGCGCTGGCGAAGCTCGGTTACACCGACGAACAGGCAACGGCGGTCATCGATTACATCGACGAGCACAAGTCCATCGTCGGTGCGCCCGACTTCGCGGACGCCGACCTTCCGGTCTTCGCATGCTCGATGGGTGACAACACGATCCATTACATGGGTCACGTGAAGATGATGGGTGCCGTCCAGCCCTTCATCAGCGGCGCGATCTCGAAGACGGCGAACATGCCGGAATCGGCGACGGTCGAGGAGGTCGAGCAGCTCTACCTCGACTCTTGGAAGCTGGGCCTGAAGGCCATCGCGCTGTACCGCGACAACTGCAAGGTGGGACAGCCGCTGGCCGCCCAGAAGAAGTCAGGCCCGGCTGACGACACGCCCGCCAGCAACGAGCTGACCCAGCAGGTCGAGCGGGTAGTCGAGCACGTCATCGTGCAGCGGCCGGTGCGCCAGAAGCTGCCCCGGACGCGCATCTCGAAGACGTTCTCGTTCCGAGTCGCCGACTGTCACGGCTACGCGACGGTGGGCGAATTCGAGGACAGTCGGCCGGGCGAGGTGTTCCTGAAGGTCGCCAAGCAGGGTTCGACCCTGTCCGGGATCATGGACGCCTTCGCAATCTCCGTCAGCCTCGGACTGCAGTACGGCGTGCCAATGCGGGCGTTCGTCGAGAAGTTCACGAACATGCGGTTCGAGCCTGCTGGCATGACCGACGATCCTGAGATCCGGTTCGCGACGAGCCTCGTCGACTACATCTTCCGTCGTCTGGCGGTCGAATACCTCACGACCGAGGAGCGGAACGACCTCGGGATCTTCACGGTCAATGAGCGGCTGCAGCCGACGCTGCCGGGTGTCGAAGAGGCGACTACGCCGAGTGAACCCGGGCTCGATCTGCTCCCTCCCGAGGACCGAGCTCCGTCAGCTGCGGTGCCTTCGCTGGAGGCGGCCCCCCGCACGGTTGATCAGCCCGCGGCGCAAGAGGCGGAAGTCGTTCTCTGCTACGTCTGTGGCGACATCATGCAGCGGGCAGGCTCGTGCCACACCTGCCCCAGCTGCGGCGCCACCAGCGGCTGCTCCTAAGCGCATTACAGCCACGGCCGACCGCCGGCCCTTCCTCGTCGGCGTCCGGCCGGCTCGGTTCACCGCCTGGCGCCGCCACTGGCCCGCTCGCGTGCGCAGCCTCCGGCGCTCTGCGACCATGGGTGCAACATGTACGACTTGATCATCCGCGGGGGCGAGGTTGTCGACGGGACCGCCGCTCCCGCCCGCCGCGCCGACGTGGCAGTCGCTGACGGAGTGATCACCGAGGTCGGCACCATCGACGAGCCGGCGGTGCGCGTCATCGATGCCGGCGGCCGGCTGGTCTGCCCCGGTTTCGTGGATATCCACACTCACTACGACGGGCAGGCGTCGTGGGACGAGCGCATGGTTCCCTCGTCGTGGCACGGCGTGACGACGATCGTCGGTGGAAACTGCGGCGTGGGCTTCGCGCCCGTGCACGACGCTGACCACGATCGCCTCATCGAACTGATGGAGGGTGTCGAAGACATCCCGGGCACCGCACTCCACGAGGGGCTCCGCTGGAACTGGGGGTCCTTCCCAGAGTTCCTCGACGCTCTGGACGGTCGGCACTACGACGTCGATGTCGCGCTGCAGGTCCCGCACGCCGCACTTCGCCTCCACACCATGGGGGAGCGAGGGGCTCGGCGCGAGCCGGCGACCGAGGAGGACATCCGGGCCATGGCCGCGCTCGCCCGTGCCGGGGTCGAGGCCGGCGGGCTCGGGTTCACGACGTCCCGAACCGCGAACCATCGAAGCAGTCGAGGGGAGCTGACCCCAACGCTGACGGCCGCTTCGGACGAGCTCCTGGGGATCGCAGCTGCCATCGGCGAGAGCGGTCAGGGTGTCCTCCAGGTTGTCTCCGACTTCGTTGACGTCGACGCGGAGTTCTCACTGTTTCGCCGGATGGCGGAGGTGTCCCGCCGGCCCTTGTCGTTCACACTCCTGCAGACCCCGCTCGGTGGCTGGGAGCGGCAGTTGGCGTTGCTCGAGGAAGCCAACGCGGCGGGGATCACGATGCGCGGCCAGGTGGCCGCACGCGCGGTCGGGCTGCTCCTCGGGCTTGAGTGCACGCTCCACCCGCTCTTGGTCAATACGGTGTATCGCGAGGTGGCCGCACTGCCGCTGCGTGAGCGCGTGGCCAAGATGGCAGACGCTGGCTTCAAAGCCCGGGTGCTCGCGGCGGCTGGCGAGATGGGCGGGCGCGCTCGCGTCCTTCCGGACTTCGATCACATGTACGAGCTCGGGGATCCGCCGGACTACGAGCCCGAGCCCGCCTCGAGCATCGCCGAGCGCGCCCGCGCGACAGGACGGGAGCCGATCGACCTGGCGTACGATCTGCTGCTCGCCGACGAGGGCCGCGGGCTCCTGTACCGACCGGTGCTCAACTACGACGACGGCAACCTCGACGCGGCGGGGGAGATGCTGGCGAGCGCGCACACGATCTCCGGCCTGGGTGACGGCGGCGCCCACGTAGGGACGATCTGCGACGCGAGCTTCCCGACCACGCTGCTGACCCTGTGGGGCCGCGACCGCGACCACGGTCGGCTGCCGCTCCCGTTCCTGATTCACCGCCAGACCGCGGCCACCGCCGGTGCGGTCGGACTGCTCGACCGGGGCGTGCTTGCGCCGGGATACCGGGCCGACATCAACGTCATCGACTTTGACCGCCTCTCGGCGCGCCGGCCCGAGATCCGGTACGACCTGCCCGCCGGTGGCAAGCGGTTCGTCCAGCGCGCAGAGGGCTACGAGGCCACGATCGTGGCGGGCCAGGTGACCTACGAGCACGGGGAGCCGACCGGCGCACTGCCGGGACGCCTCGTGCGGGGTCACCAGTCGGTGCCGAGCTGAGGAGACGCGTGATGACGAGCACCCAGGCCGGCATCGTCGATCCGGCGACGCTGGAGCCGCTCGAGGTTGGCTGCGAGTGGAGCAGCGGCCAACTCGGCGACGGCTACGTGTACGAGTTGACTGACGGGCAGATCGAAGAGCTCGACGAGGCGCTGCGCTTCGCAGAAGCCCGTTGCGATGACGTGCTCGACATCACCCGTGAGCTCTTCCCGCTCCCGACGCTCGCGCCGGAGCTGGCCCGGACCACCCGAGAGCTGGTCGACGGCCGGGGCGTCGTGCTTGTGCGGGGTCTGCCGGTCGAGCGCTACGACAAGGCGAGAGCGTCGAAGATCTACTGGGGCGTCGGCATGCACCTCGGCCGTCCCTGGCCGCAGAACGCCAAGGGCCATCTGCTCGGCGACGTCACCGACCAGGGGCGAGCACTGGACGACCCCCACGGCCGAGGCAACGAGATCGGGGCGGTCGCGTTCCCCTTCCACTCCGACGGATCCGACCTGGTCGGACTGTTCTGCCTCAACCCCGGCGCGAGCGGGGGAGCGAGCCTGGTGGCGAACGTCGTCACGATCCACAACGAGATGGTCCGCTCGGACCCGGAGCTGGCGGCCGAGCTCTACGCGCCGTTCGCCTACGACTTCCGGGGCGAGGAGGCGCCGGGCGGCAAGCCCTGGTACACGATGCCGATCTTCAGCCGTCGCGGAGATCGGCTCTTCGTCCGTTACATCCGGCCCTACATCGATGCCGCTCGCCGCCACGACGATGCACCCCGCCCGTCGGAGGCGGCCCGAGCGGCGATGGACCGCGTGGACGCGATGTGCGCCGACCCCGCCTATCACCTGTCGATGATGCTGCGGCCCGGCGACATGCAGTTCGTCAACAACTATCACGTGCTCCATGGACGAGACGTGTACGTGGACAGGCGCGCCGACGGCCAGGTTCGACACCTGAAGCGGCTCTGGCTCGAGACGGACGTCCTGACCGACGAGGACAAGCCGGAGCCGTTCCGGCTGAACCGCACGGCCAGCAACTGGTGGTCGAGCAAGGGCCGCACGAAGAGCGACCTCGACATCTGATCGACCACCGGCTTACGAGCCGGAACCTGCCTCGGTTCTATGAAGGCGGGCGCTGCTCTACGCTGGCGGCCGTGGATCTCGACTACCTGGTCTTTGACGCCGACAACCACTACTACGAGGCGATCGACGCGTTCACGCGGCATCTCGACCCGAAGCTCGGGCCCCGCTGCGTGCAATGGGCCGAGATCGACGGTCGCCGGTATCACGTCGTCGGCGGCCAGGTGAGCCACGCGGTCGTCAACCCGACCTTCGACCCGGTCGCGAAGGCCGGGGCCCTCCACGACTACTTCCGCGGCAACCCGGACCGGAAGTCCCCCCTCGAGTTCCTGCGGGCGCGCGAGCCGATCCGTCCCGAGTACCGGGACCGGGACGCCCGCCTCGAGACGCTCGACGAGTTCGGGCTGGAGTCGGTCTGGCTGTTCCCCACCCTCGGCATCCTCTACGAGGAGCTGCTGAAGCACGACCCGACGGCGGTCACCCTCACGTTCACGGCCTTCAACCGGTGGCTGGACGAGGACTGGGGCTGCAACTACCGCCACCGGATCTACGCCGCGCCCTACATCTCGCTCTGCGACGTCGAGTGGGCGGTCCGAGAGCTGGAGTGGGCCCTCGACCACGACGCGCGGACCGTCGTCCTGCGGCCGGCCGCGCCGACCACCGCCACCGGGCAGCTCCCGCCGACCGACCCCGTCTTCGATCCGTTCTGGGCCCGGGCCAACGAGGCCGGGATCACGGTCGTCGTCCACGCCGGTGACAGCGGCTACTCGTCCCAGGGCTACGCCAAGGACGGGTTCGCGGCCACCTTCGAGGGCGCGGGCCGCCCCTCGATCAAGGCGCTCGCGATTGAGCGGGCCGCCTACGACTTCCTGCTCACCTTGGTGTTCGACCGTCTCTTCGACCGGTTCCCGAACCTCCGCGTGGCCTCGGTCGAGAACGGATCCGAGTTCCTGCCCGACCTGTTCCGGAAGCTGGCGTCGACGTCGCGGAAGATGCCGGGCTACTTCACCGAGGATCCCGCCGAGACCTTCCGGCGCCACGTGTGGATCAACCCGTTCTGGGAGGACGACCCGTACCAGGTCGTCGAGCTCATGGGTGCCGACCGGGTCATCTTCGGCTCCGACTGGCCCCACATCGAAGGCATGCCTCGCCCGCTCGACTACGTGGCCGAGCTCAAGGAGCTCAGTGACGACGAGCGCCGGCTGGTGCTTCGCGACAACGCGCTCGAGCTCACCGCCCGACGGCCCGCGTGAGTGGCGCCGCGGTCGCTCGGGGCTCGCGCCAGGCCGAGTGGGACGACCTCCGCCGGCGGTACCTGCGACCGCGGGAGGACCGGCCCAAGACGAGCGCCCGCGGCGTGCACCACGTCGCACTGCTGAGCCACGACGTGGAGCGGACGATCCGCTTCTACCAGGACATCCTCGGCTTCCCGCTCACCGAGCTGTTCGAGAACCGCGACTACAACGGCTCGACGCACTTCTTCTTCGACATCGGGAACGGCAACGCGCTGGCGTTCTTCGACTTCCCGGGTCTGGACCTCGGGCCGTACGCCGAGGTGCTCGGCGGCCTGCATCACCTCGCGATCTCGGTGCCGCCCGAGCGCTGGGCCGAGCAGCGGCGCCGCCTCGAGGACGCAGGCGTCGAGACCGAGTGCATCTCGTCGTCGTCGCTGTACTTCCGGGACCCCGACGGGGCTCGCATCGAGCTGATCAGTGATCCGCTCGGGGAGATGTACGGCGAGCCCGTCTTCTGATTAGGCGACCGAGAGTCGCCGGCGTCTCGACGCCTTGCCGAACGCGTCGACAGCGCGGGCGATCGCCCACGTTTATCGGCGCTTCCCGCTACGGCGGCGACGAGTTCGCGGTGGTCCTCCCTGGAGCTGGGTTCAGCGGCGCCCAACTCGTGTTGCGCCGTCTCGACGAGGCCTGGAGTGCAGCCAGCGCAACCTCCTTCTCAGCCGGGATCGCGGTCCGTGAAGCGGCCGAGACGTGGGCAGCCACCCTGAAGCGAGCAGACGCTGCGCTCTATCGGGCAAAGTCCAACGGACGACACCGCGTTGAGATCGCTCGCATCGACATGGTGTAGCCGCGAATCGTGCGGTCGTCGGCTCGGGTCGAAAGTCTCAACCGGGGCGGAGGAAGGTAGTCAGCATTCGCTGGTACGAGGCGCGCTGGGGTGGCGACTCGTGCTCTGTGAAGGTGGTGCCCCGCAACTCACCAGTGCAGAAGCCCGCCTCACCGTATGGCGCGACGAGCTTTCGCGTCCGGCTGACTACTGTCCAGGCTCCTTAACGCGCACCGCGCGCAGAATCATCGGCGCGGGAGGGGAGCTGGGTGAGCGGTGGATCCGACCGGTCGACAGCCTGAGCATGGCGAGCGCGGCTCGGCCATAGATGACACCACCAAGGGGCGTTCCGCAGGTGAGTCCCCTCGCGAGATGCCCAGCGCGGGGTTCGACGTCTTCATTTCGTACGCACGCGAGGATCAAGAGTTCGTGCGGTGGCTCGCAGCGCAGTTGCAGGATCAAGGCCGGAGCGCCTGGGTCGATTGGAAGGACATCCCGCCGAGTGCTGAGTGGCGAGCAGAGATTCGATCCGCGGTCGAGTCGGCGGGCGCGTTCCTGTTCGTACTTAGCCCTGACTCACTCACTTCGGCCGCCTGTGCGGACGAGCTGAACCATGCCGTCGAGCTGAACAAGAGAATCGTCCCGCTCGTGGTGCGCGATGCCGACGGCGCGAGCGTCCCGGAAGCCGTCGGATCGCACAATTGGGTGTTCTGCCGCAATGAAGAGGAAGCAGGACCCGCCCTCGAAAGGACCATCGAGGCCCTCGATCTTGACCTCGACTGGGTCAAGGCCCACACGTGGCTGCTCGTGCGAGCACTCGCCTGGGAGGCGAGGCACGAGGACCGGTCCCTCCTGTTGCGCGGCGACGACCTGGCTGAGGCTGAAGCAAGCCTCGCGGGGCATGCCGCCGAAAAGCCAGCTCCGACACCGCTCCAGCGGCAGTACGTGCTCGCGAGTCGGCAAGGCGCCACCCATCGGCTGCGCAGGCTGGCAGCGATCTCTCTGGTCGCGGTGCTTGCAATCGCGTCCTTAGCCGGCGTGGCTGTCATCCAAGCCCGCAATGCAACCAACACCGCACAACTCGAGCTGTCGCGGCGTCTCGCCGCCAACGCGACCGCACAGATCGACAGCGGCAATTCGCAGCTCGGCCTCCTGTTGGCTCTGCGGGCCTACGACACGCGGTCCACCGCGGAAGCCGAGTCAGCAGTGCGCCAAGCGGTCCTGGGGAATCGCGAGGACGCGCTCCTGCGTCGGACCGACTATATGTACACGGTCCAGTTCAGCCCTGACGGGACGCGCGTTGTGACCGCGAACGCCGACCACACTGCTCAAGTTTGGGACTGGCGCCGCCGGACCGCGAAGCCGGTCGTCCTGCACCAGAAGGACATCGTGACCGCCGCCGCCTTCAGCCCCGATGGCAACTACGTCGCCACTGGCAGTGACGACCACAACGTGAACATCTGGGACTGGCGGCGGCCGCAGCCGACGTCGACCGTGCTCAAGGGCGGCACGTCCAGCATCAACGATGTGGCCTTCAGTCCCGACGGCGTCTTCCTCGCCAGCGCAAGCGGAGACGACACGATTCGGGTCTGGGACTGGCACCATCCTGAGACACCAGCCCTCGTACTGAACAGCCACACGAACGGTGTTGCACAGGTCGCGTTCAGTCGCGACGGGGCGCACCTCGCCGCAGCAAGCGGCAACGGCGACGACAGCGCGCAAGTGTGGGATTGGCGGCACCCCACGAACGCGCCGGTAGTCCTGAGAGGGCATACCGACACGGTCAACACCGTGGCGTTCAGTCCCGACGGCAACTACCTCGCCACCGGCAGCAATGACAGCACCGCTCGTGTCTGGAACTGGCAGCACCCCACGGACGCTCCGGTTGTCCTGAGAGGACATACCGACTCTGTCTTCGACGTGGCGTTCAGCCCCGACGGCAACTACCTCGCCACCGGGAGCGGGGACAACACGGCTCGAGTGTGGGACTGGCACCACGCCGAGGACGCCCCCGTTGTCCTGAGAGGGCACACCGACAGGGTCAATGGCGTGACCTTCAGTCCCGACGGCAACTACCTGGCAACCGCGAGCTCCGACTTCACGGCCCGGCTCTGGACCCTCAGGGCTGCCGAGACGGGGCCCATCACCCTCCGTGGACCGGAAGGACAAGGCGCCGAGCTCAGCCCCGATGGGCGCCACCTCGCTGTCACCAATACGACGGTCGATAAGACCGCCGTTTGGATGTGGGACATGGCTCACCTCGACGCCGTACCAATCGTCCTGAAGGGTCACACGGACACCGTCTTGGCCATGACGTTCAGTCCTGACGGCAACTACCTCGCGACTGGAAGCGCCGATGACACCGCTCGGATCTGGGATTGGCAGCATCCCCAGGCGGCTCCGGTCGTGCTGCAGAGTCCCAACGCCCAGGTCACGAGTGTGGCGTTCAGCGCCGACGGTCGAACGCTCGCCACGGGCGGGAATGACAACAACGCTCGTGTGTGGGACTGGCGGCATCCCAGTCTCACTCCGAGGATTCTGAGCAACGCGACTGACAACATTTCCCAAGTCGCCTTCAGCCCCGACAGCCGCTACCTCGCTTCCGCCAGCTACGACTCAACAGCCTCCATCTGGGATCTACGTCACCCAAATCGGTCGCCAGTGCTTCTTTCCGGGTCGGGCGCCATGTACGGCCTCGACTTCAGCCCTGATGGGAAATACGTCGCGACCGTCGGCGCGGACAGCCAAGCCCGGATCTGGGATTGGCAGCATCCCGACCGGTCACCAATCATTCTCAAAGGACACACGGGACCTGTTCTTGGGGTGGTGTTCTTGCCCGATCGTGTCCACCTCGTCACTGCGAGCGACGATGGAACCGCGCGCGTCTGGGAATGGCGGGATCCCACCACTCCTCCGGTTGTCTTGAGCGCATCTCAAAGCGCTGTCCGCAGTCTCACGGTTGGTCGAAGAGGCTTCCCGATCGTGGCCGCGAGTGACGACGAAGTCATCCGGGTATGGGGCGCCGCCGAATTCGGGCCGATCGCCGGCGTTGTTCGACTGGCGCGAAGTCGGGTCACGCGCCAGTTGACCAGCCAAGAACAGGCGCTCTTTCTGCACTAGCAGCCCGCGCGGACCATGCGGTCAATCGGATTCGGAGGCGCGACCGCGCTTGGCCATCTGTCCCGCGGCGGCGAGTCGAGCCCGGTCATCGGCGGGACGCGCGTACAGGATCAGGCGGCGCACGCCGAGCGTCTCCAGACGCCTCCGCCGCTCCGAGTCGACCGTCAGCCAGGCTTCGTCCAGCGCCGTGAAGACGGTGACCAGGAACTGAGCGGGATCACGACCGGCCCGCTCGTGGGCGACACGAGCGATGGTCACGAGCTCCCCCAAACGAGGGTGGGCAGCTTGCGTGTTGAGTCCATCGCCGACCCGTCCCGCGAGCTCCGCCATCTTCGGACCGAAGGCGCCGATCACGAACGGCGGCGCAGAGTCAGGCTCCAGGAATCCCGGTGATCGCCACAGGCGCCGACACTCCTCGACGCACCGCTCGATCTCCGCTCGGCGGACCGGATCGGGTGCCGCGGTGCCGCCGGTCGCCTCTTGCTCACGCTGGTAGGGCGTGTCCGGCCCACCGCCGGCTCCGAGCCCGAGCAACAGCCGGCCCCCCGAGACTTCCTGGAGCGTGGCGGCCATGACGGCGAGGACCCCGGGACGGCGATTGGCGACGTTCAGGACGAGCGGCCCGATCATCACGTCCGGGACGGCGACCGCGAGCGCGCTCAGCACGGTCCAGCACTCGAGCACGTCGGGGGCGTCGTACACGCGGCCGTCCAGGTGATCCCAGGTCCAGACTCCCGCGAACCCCGCCTCAGCCGCCGTGATGGCCGCGTCGCGGAGGTCAGACCAGCGCGTGCCAAACGGGTCCAGGAGCACGTCGATCTTCATGGTCGAACGTTACGGGCCGGCGTCGCACCATCGGTCCAGGCGGTCGAGCGGCTCACGTCGGTGCGAGAGTGCACCGGGCCCGGGCTGCCCATAAGGTCTAGGGGAGAGATGCTTGTCGCACAGGACCGTGTTGCTGCCCCACTCGGGTCGCGTGGCGCACGACGACCACCGAGTCGGGAGTCGGGCTGATGGAGATCTTCAAGGAGTTCAGCTTCGAGGCGGCTCATCGCCTCCCGAACGTGCCGCCCGCCCACAAGTGCGCCCGGCTCCACGGACACTCCTTTCGCGTGAGTGTTCACGTCTCCGCCCCGGTTCAGGCGGAAGCCGGGTGGGTCCGCGACTTCGCGGAGATCAGCTGCGCGATGGCGCCCGTGCTCGCACGGCTCGACCACTACTACCTCAACGAGATCGGCGGGCTCGAGAACCCAACCAGCGAGATCCTGGCCCAGTGGATCTGGGACCAACTGGCGGACACACTCCCCGACCTCTCCCAGGTGGTGGTGCGCGAGACGTGCACGTCCGGGTGCGTCTATCGCGGTGAGCATTGAACGCAGGGGACGAGCCGAATAACGGCGCGGCGGTCGCGGTGCTGGCCAGCGGCGGTCTCGACAGCGCCATCCTGGTCGCCGACCTGCTCCGACAAGAGCGCGCCGTCCAGCCGATCTACATCCGATTCGGCCTGACCTGGGAGGCGGTCGAGGAGGCCCATCTCCGCCGATTCCTGGAGACGCTGCCCGCTCGCGAGCTGGTCACGCTCGACTTCCCGATCGCCGACGTCTATGGCGCCCACTGGAGCCTCTCGGCCCGGGGCGTCCCGGACGCCGACTCACCCGACGACGCGGTCTACCTTCCCGGCCGGAACCTGTTGCTCGTCGCCAAGGCCGCGGTGTGGTGCGCGCTCCACGGCATCTCGACGATTGCCCTCGGCACCCTGAAGGGCAACCCGTTCAGCGACAGCAGCCCCAAGTTCTTCGCCGAGCTGGGGTCGGTCGTGCAAACGGGCTTGGACTGGCCGTTCGAGATCGTGACGCCGTTCTCCGAGCTGACCAAGGGCGATGTGCTGGACCTCGGTCGCGACCTTGCATTGCAGCACACGTTCTCGTGCATCCATCCGGCGGGCGAGCAGCATTGCGGGCGCTGCAACAAGTGCGCCGAGCGACGTCGCGCCTTCTCGGACCTCTCGATCGAGGACGTCACCACCTACGCCGCCGGGTGAGGCAGAGTCTCGGTCATGAGCCGCGTGTTTGTGGCACCGATCTCGCTGGGGCTCGGCGACCTCGTCGTCTCGTTGCCGGCGGTCCAGGCCGTCGCGGCCGGGAACCGAGACGGTGCCCACGAGACGTGGCTGGTCGCACGATCAGCGGCGCAGGCCGCCCTGGCCGAGCGCATCCAGGGGCTGGCGGGCTCGGTCGACGAGGCCTTGTTCGACGCCGCTCGCTGCGAAGGCCGGTTCATCAACCTGCGTGACCACCCGCTGCAACGCGATTACTGGTGGGGATCGCCCGAGTTCGACGCCGCCTACGGCCCGATCTTGATCAATGACATCCTGCGCCAAATCTGCGTCGACTTCGGCATCGACGCGGACTTCTCCCGCCCGGTCCCCCTGCGCGCGTCGCGACGGTCGGACCTCCGGGACGTGGTGCTGCTCGTCACCGAGAGCGACGGCCCGACCAAGCGCTGGGCAGTAGAGCGCTGGGCGGCGGTGGCCGAGTGGGTCCGCGAGACCGGCCGGGAGGCCCGGGGCGTCGTCCGCAGCGCTGCGAATCCGGCGCTGCGCGAGCTGGGTCTC
>Ga0073928_10007265_pt1 | contig 14455 bp, 13 predicted proteins | sample PaiPotPPA55metaG_FD_76969 | JGI IMG/M metagenome (GOLD analysis project Ga0073928, IMG submission 76969) | Iron sulfur acid spring bacterial and archeal communities from Banff, Canada, to study Microbial Dark Matter (Phase II) - Paint Pots PPA... ... | reverse complement strand
CGCATATCAGCGCAACCGATGATGATTGCCTTTACATTCGGCAGTGCCCGTGGAAGTGAGGGCATCAGTGTGCCCGCTGCAGATTGCTGGACAGCAAATTCTTTGTTGCGTTGTAACAAGTGGTCGAGATTGCTCATGTTGATTCTCCCTGAGATTTCTTCTAACAACCGGATCGTAAGGTCTTGCACCTCTCAATAGAAAGTCAATGTCGCGGCTCCGAATTATATGTCCATCCGTTCCACCCATTTCGCGCGCGATGGAGGAGCCGCGAACGGATCCGCAAAGTACTGCGTTTCGCGCGCAACCTTGTTGCCCGTGAACTCCATGATGCTCACGGTGTACGACGGCTTGCCGTCATATGTCAGGATGAGTTCGGTGACCCAAAGATCGCCGCCGCCAATGATTCGCCGGACGGTAAACCGCTTTTTGTTCGGCTGACTCGAGCGTTGGCCCTGTATGTTGCGTCGGCCGCGGGTTCGCTCGCCTGACTGCGGGTAGTCCAACACCGCGTCCTCGTGATAGATCAGGTGCTCCGTTACAAAATCGTTGGCATCAGACGCCGCCCAGTGCTGATCCAGTGCCCCACGGATCTCTTGATCTCGCGCTGCACGATCCTGGTCAGTCTTTTGTTGATCGTTCATCCTGAGCCCTCAATTCCACAAGAAGCTTAATGCTTTGGCGGAATCGGAGCGTACGGCTCGTCAAGTCACGCTGTCTTACGCGAGCGAGCGTTCACATCAGCCGCTCGGGAATCCGAACATCAGCCATGACTGATTGGCTACCCAATGCGGGTACAGCTCCGTCATCTGATCGAACAGCTCCTGGTCGGACGTCGCGGTTTTCTGCAGCCGATCGAAGTCCTCGAGGTAACGCTTGGTGTCTTGGATCGTCGACGGAGAGTCGGGCGCGCCAGTCTTCTTGTGACCCGCGACCACAATCACCGGGTTCAGCGCCGCTAACCGGTCTAGCGCCGCGATCCAATTCTTTCGGCTCTCGGGGGTGGTGTCACCGACATACATGCGGCACTGGTTGTACACCACGTCGCCGGCGGCGATCAGGCCGATCGATGGAACGTGTAGAGATGTCGAATCGGGACAATCGGTGCGGCCCTGCTCGATGATGCGCAGTTCGTGGCCCTCCAGAGTGAACGTGTCGCGCTCATAGGGCTCGGGTGGAACCAACTTGGTGGGCACTTGCCCAGGAAACAGCCGGCGGGCCAACCGCTCCACTGCGGGAGAGAAAGACATCTGCATGGCGCTCACCGTCTTGGGCGTTGCTATCGCCCGAGCGCCCGGGAAACGGTCGAGCAGAATGCTCAGACCGTAGAAGTGGTCGAAATGGGCGTGCGTTATATAGATGGTCTCCAAGTTGCGGTTGTGCAGAGCGACCCAATCCGCGAGAGCCTCGGCCTCAGCCACTGTCCCCATTGCGTCCACCAGCACCGCGTCGTACTCGCCGAAGATTAAAGTCGACGTGATCGGGTCAAAGCCGAGCGGTTCGCCGAAGGGCTTTGGCCGCTCGCCGACCATAGCCTTTCCCGGTGCGGTAAAGACGTTGACGCCAAGCGTGTTCGACGCGAGGGAGGCGGTCACGCGAGTGGTCTCCTTAAGTTCAAACGGTGCTCCCTTCTATGCCTTAACCTGGGGCGCCCGCCGGTTCGCGGCCTTGTGCGGCTGAGCGGTGTTGTATCACTCGCGCCAATGGGCCAGCACCAACCCGACCTCCGCAAGAGTTTAAATCCGCATCCCGTCTGGGCCGAGCTTTAACCGTACTTGAGGTTGGTGCTCTGTCCGACCTCGATAATGTAACCGTCAGGGTCGCGGATGTAGCAGCGAATCTCGCCGTACTTGGGGATCGGCGGCGTGATGAACTCGGCTCCTCGACTTTTCCAAAGTTCGTAGCACGCCTGAATATCCGCAACCCGGAAATTCATAAAGCTATTAATGTGATTCGGGTCGGGGACGCTGAGCGTTACCGTCGGCTTATCCGGAGTCGGCCCGCCTCCAACATTCAGAATCATCCAGATATTCGCAAGTTGAAGGTACGGGGGCGCGTTGCCGTCGCCCATGGTCAGAATGCGGGCGCCGAACACTTTTTCATAGTAGCGAGCCGATCGTTCGACGTCGGCGACGGTGAGAAAGTGCGCGATGCTGATCCCCTCGCGAGGGGGCATCTCATAGCTCTTCTGGTCGATTTGTACGGCGTTCATTGATGGCTCCTTTCAATACGGTGCTGATTACAAATGCGGTGTCCCGAGTCCCGCTCCCATTCATAAAAAATCGATTCGACGCCAGCTAGTGCGTCAGCGATTCCCAATTGGCTGGAACTCTTCTTCGCTTCCTCCATTTGCGTCTTTACAACTCGCGCAATCACGGTCGCTCGCGAGTCGCTGGCTTTTCGGTCGTTGCCTCACGGGATTCGTGGCGCGAGGTTCGCGCGCTTGTGACAGTCGATGCTTACGTGACCTTTAGCAGGATTCTGCCCTTGCCCCGGCCTTCCTGGCTCAGATCCTGCGCCTCGCGCGCCTGCTCCAACCGAAACACCTCGCCCATCCGTGGCTTCACGTCGCCGCGCACCACCAGGCTCGCTATCTCCGATAGGTCCGCCGGGTTTCCCTTCGACACCATGTTCATGCCGCGAATGCCCGCCCGGGCCGCCAACTCCGCGTTCGCCCCGCCCACCGTCGAAACCATCACGCCGCCCTTCTTCACAACCGCGAAGGAGCGCGTCGCCGTCTCGCCACCGATCAGGTCCAGCACCGCGTCCACCTGGCCTACGGTTTCAAACCGCTCGTGCTTATAGTCCACTACTTGCACGTGACCCAGGGAGCGCAGGTACACGATGTCTTCGCCCGAAGCCGTCCCGATCACTTGCGCGCCCCAGAGCTTGGCAATCTGGGTCGCAAACGAGCCTACGCCCCCCGCCGCGCCGTGGATCAGAATTCGCGTTCCCGGCTTCGGCTGCACATAGTCGCGAATTGCTTGCAGGGCCGTCAGTCCCCCCGTCGGCAGCGCCGCGGCCACCGCGAACTCCATTTTCTCCGGAATCGCCGCGATGTAGGTGATCGCCGCCGCGGTGAATTCCGCATAGGTCCCTTCGCCGAACCCGAACACCCGCTCGCCCGTCCGGAAACTGCCCGAGTCGCCGCCAGCCGTCATGATCTCTCCCGCGAAATCCTGCCCCAGCGTCAACGGGAAACTTGCCGGGCGGAGGTTCTTCATGTAACCCTCGCGGATTTTCCAATCGATCGGGTTCACGCCCGCGTAGCGCACTTTCGCGAGAACTTGGCCCGGGCCGATCTCCGGCAGCGGTGCTTCCTCGTATTTGAGTTGATCGGAGCCGCCGTACTGCGCGATCCGAATCGCCTTGATCAGACTAGGCACTGCCGCGTGTTTCGTCGTCGCCATTGTCGTTTCTCCTTTCGCTGCGCCGTGAGACTCTCTGGTTTTGCGTTGGCTAGAAATCCACACTAACTCACTATCTCCCGGACGCCTGGTCCGCCCTGCGGGAGTCGAGTTGACGCCAACTCGTTTCCTTCATTCTGATACCGAAATGTTCGGCAGCTGCCTTGATGTTGGCGAACGCCAGATCGCGTTCTTCATCGCTGGCGCCCTCTACCTGATCGAATCTCGCGATGGCGTTGCGAACATGCGACGCATCCGTCATCGGCTCTTTGCGCAAACGCGGGAACGCGAAGGCGGTTTCAGGCAAATGGTTGACTTGCGCCGCATCGAGCTGGCCGTGTTCCGCCGGGTGCGGCGCTTTCCAAGTCGCCTTCGTGCCGCTCTCATTCTTGACCTTCGATTGACTCATCGGACGGCTCCTTTCAGTTGAGATTGATGTTGCCTCTCTAATTTCATTTAGTACGCATAGCGGACAGCTCTTCGCGATACTCTTAAGCATTCACTAGGGCTTCGCCTCAAAAAGAGCTGTTCCTGGCCACCTTGACAGGGATGGTCCAAATTCAAGATTACAAACCTCATTCTTTTGGGCCTACGAAAATCTGTTTAGACTCCTCCTAAGATCTGTCGTTTCGCGGATCGTCTTCCGCGCTGAGGTATTCCAGTCCAAGCGGCCCCATCGCGGTTACTTGCGTGACGTACTCGCCCGATTTCGCCCAGTGGAAATGGGGCGTGTTGCCAGGGAGAATGATCACCGCACCGGGCGGGTAGGCTTCGAGCTTGCTCGCGTCGAATTCATCACCCAGTCCGATATAGAAGACGCCCGAAATCACGGTATAGACTCGATCCTCTGGGTGCTTGAGAGGCATCAGCTTCGCGCCGTGGGGCGCTTTCACCCTGATCGTGTAAGGGCCGGGCTCCGACGGCTGACCCACGACGACGGCCACCCGGATGGAAGGTGGGAACGCCGGGAACGGTTTCCAATCGACATCTTCGGACAAGATGGTTTTGAAAACCTCCTGCCTGGGTTGGTGAGGCCGCACTTCGCTTTGCTGAGCACGCTTTACGGCGCTGGCTTTCTGAGACATACAAAGCTCCTTCGCGCGGAAAATGTAAAACATCCCCACAGACTTTCGAAACATGTCCGCCAAGATAGGGTTCGAACGCCTACCATCCTTAACGTTCCGGAGCGGAGAATCGCGTTGGGCCCGAGCCTAGCGCGTGATTTGGCTCAGGTAGTATCCGAGCCGATTCTCGACGTCCCCCGGCTGCTGGAAGCCGCGCGCCATCAGCGCTTTGATCCGCTCCTGGGCGGCGGGTCGACCGAGCGAATTGATGCACGCATCCCACCCGGCGCCGATCTCGACGTCCGGCGGCAAGCTGGTGTTGACGAGGCGCTTGGTGTTGGCGATCGCCCATTTGTCGAACTTGGCGATCCGGGTCGCGAGCGTCTCTACGAACGCATCGAGCTCGGCGTCGGGCAAGGCGCGATTAATGTAGCCGTAGGCCTCGGCCTGGTCTGCTCGGATGTCTTCCGAGCTCAAGAGCACCTCGAGGGCGCGGTTTCGTCCGATGAGTCGGGGCAGCCGAGCCATTGGGCCGCCGCCGGCGACCATCCCCACGCCCACCTCCCATTGCGAGATGATGGTCTTCTCGCGACTGGCGAAACTCATGTCGCAGGCCAGGGTGATCTCGCTGCCGTTGCCCGTCGCCCGGCCACGGATGAGGGCGATCGAGGCGACTGGCAAGCGAGTCAGACGCACGAGAAAGTCCGGCCACGGCGGCAAGCCCGTGGTACCCGCCGGCAGTGAGGTCAGGTCCTCAATCTTTGCCAGGAAATCGGAGTGATTCAGGAAGTAGTCGTCCACCGCGCTGTCGAACACCACGACTCTGACTTGCTCATCGGCCTCCAGAGCCTTGATGACTTCCTGAAACTCCTTCACCATTTCCGGGCCCATCACGTTGATCGGCGGGTTGTCGATCGTGACGCGCCAATAGGCGGGCGACCGCCGGGTCACGCGAATCTGTGCGGGCTTCGTAACTGCGCTTGCAGTTGACATTGGATTCTCCTTTGTATTTTTTGTCTCGAAAACCGGTTGATTGTCCCCAACGCTTTCTCGAGATTGGGATTATTTGTTCGTTGCCGGTGGTTGGTTGATGAGTGCCGCGCCTGCCTTGCTGACGATCTCGTCCTGGGAATCTGCGCCTCCCGAACTACCGATTGCGCCGATAATCGCTCCCTGTTCGATCAGCGGGATGCCGCCTCGAGACGCAATGATTCCATCGAACGCGAGCAGGTAGTTGAGATGCATAACGTTGACACCCACCTCGAACTCCTTCGTCGGGCGCCGGAAGGTCGAGGCGGCTCGCGCCTTGTGTTCGGCAATCTGAATAGACGCAAGCATCGCGCCGTCCATTCGTTGAAAGGCCACGAGGTTGCCGCCGGAATCCACCACCGCTACGTTCATCTTCCAATCCCGCTTCTTCGCCTCTGCCACCGCTGCGTGAATCACCGCCTCGGCTCGATCGAGCGATATCGGTGGGCCGTACGGAGTGTCGAAAGGAATTTTGTCGGGCACAAAATCGAGAGGATTTCGTTCTGCGGGCTGCAGCGCTCGACTCGTACCAACGGCGCTTCCTGTTTTCTCATTTGGCATACGTCCTCCTCAATGGTCTGGAGCCTTTTGCCTCGAGCCTTCATCTGCCTTCATCTGTGGTCTTCAGCCTTTTGCCTTGAGTGTTCATCTGTGTTTATCTGTGTTCATCTGTGGTTTCCAAGGTTTAGCCTTCCTGTAACGATCACATCGGTTCAAGCAGAAGCGCGAGCGGCTTTCTCTGCGAGGAACTTCATAAGGGCTTGAGCCGTGGTCGTCGATGACGCGGGGTTCTGGCCGGTGATCAGACGCCCGTCAACGACGAAGAAAGGCTGCCAGTTCGCAAGCTTCTCAAAAGTGGCGCCCAGTCGCAGAAGTTCATCCTCCACCAGGAACGGCACCACCTTCGTCAGCTTCATCTCCTCTTCCTCGCCGTTTGTGAAACCGGTCACGTGTTTACCCTTCACCAGTGGCGCGCCTTTGTAGGTCACGTGGCGAAGCACTCCGGGCGAATGGCACACCAATGAGATCGGCTTGCCGGAATTGTAGAAGGACTCGAGTAAAGCGATGGAATCGGCGCTTTCCGCCAGGTCCCACATGGGCCCGTGCCCGCCGGGATAAAAAACCGTGTCGAAATCTTCCGATTTCATATCGGCAAGCTTAAGGGTCTGGGAAAACGCCTTTTGTGCGGCGGTGTCCTGCTTGTACCGCGCCATGGCTGGCGTCTGATTTGCCGGTGTATCGCTCTTCGGATCGATCGGTGGTTGTCCGCCTTTCGGTGACGCGAGCGTCAGCTCGACGCCAGCGTCCCTGAAAACAAAGTAGGGGGCCGCGAATTCTTCAAGCCAGATCCCGGTCTTGAGACCGGTATTTCCGAGCTGATCGTGCGAGGTTAGTACCATGAGTATTTTCATGCTTTTTTTCCCTTGCTCTTTCTTGGACTTCGCCCTTTTTGTCTTGTTGTGTGGGAGGCTACGGATTCGCTTGGACCAACTCCCGAAAGCTTCAGCTCTCCGGAAAGCGGCTTGGGGTAGAACGCAGTTTCCGTGTCCTCTTTCTCAGCAGTTTTGTTTTTCGGCCCGAGTCACCGAATCCCGTACTCTGTGAAAATGTAGTCCTTTTTCGCCACGATCGTATGGCACGTGAACCCGCAATTGACGACGCCCGTCGGATTGGGCGCGAACTTTTCGGAGGCGGGGTTATAGTCAAACACGGCGTAGGCCCATCCCTTCGTGTCCGGGAAGCGGTTCGTATCCTTCTCGATGAAAAAAATGTCTTGCAAGCTTGCCGGTATCCTGACCGCGAAGGGCGACTCCGTGCTCTTTTTTGGTTTCCACTCGATCTTTGCAATCTTGGAGCCGTCAGGGAAAAGTTTGCCATTGCCGGGAACGCCGGCACGGTAGGCGTCAATCATCGTGGGATTGGCCACCATCACCTTAAGCAAATCATCGGTCTGGCTGACGGCGACAACCTGCCAGTTTTCGTATCCCCTGAAATCAGAGAACTTCAGCCCATTCGGCACTTGTAGAGTGTACTTGTCCTGCTGGGCGGAACTGGCCCTGCCAGCTAAGCCAGCGAGCACTACCGCAATGATCACCATCAGCAAGCATAGGATTCTGGTCATGGCTCGTTCCTCCGCTCTCTATTTTGTCGTCGAACACTGATTTGGGTCATGGCGTTCTCTCCTTTTGAGTGGTTTTCCGTTTTCTGAGAACGATCTGAGGTCAGGCTTGTCAGCCACGATTGATGGAGCAAATGGCTGACAGTGTTTTTGTGGACACTAGGCGTGTGCTCGGCTGGATCGCCATAAGTCTCCCGCCACCAAAATTCGGCCGGAGTATACCGCTGCCTGGCGCCCGCTGACAATTCGTTCGTTTGCCGAGCCCACTCCCGTCCCTATCGAATAGGGGTAAGTCGCTTGGATTCTGATCCCTCCGCGTTTCCCCGCCTCCCATAATCCTCTCAGTTATAACTGTACTGGGACTTGACAAATCGATAATTATATGATAACCTGCAGTCTGAGTTTGTAGGATGAGATGAGACATGACGACCAACAATTGGACCACTCCCCAGCCTTCCTGACCGGAGGGCTGCGGCCTATGAAATTTGGGTCGCCTGTACTTGCAGGCGCCCACAAAAAGGCAGGTTCTAATAACGGGAACGCGATTAGAAATCGCCGCAAATGACTGAAAACATTCACCCGCGACCCGTTCTAATAGTCAAAAAGCAGGGGGGTATTTTTGATATTTTGATTTGCCCAATTCGACCCACTACAAAAAATGGAATCGGGTCTAGTTGATGGTGCGGTGGACGACGGCGGCGATTTCGCGGGCTTCGACGATGAGCTGCGCGAATTCGTCGGGCAGGATCGACTGCATGCCGTCGGAGAGGGCGCGGTCGGGATCGTGGTGGACCTCGACCAGGAGGCCGTCGGCGCCCACCGCGATTGCCGCGCGCGAAAGCGGCAGAACTTTGTGGCGTTTGCCGGTCCCGTGGCTGGGGTCGACGACGATCGGCAAATGGCTGCGTCGCTGCACCGCGGGGACGATGCTGAGGTCGAGCGTATTGCGCGTGAAATCGGAGAACGTGCGCACGCCGCGTTCGCAGAGGATGACGTTGTAGTTGCCTTCGGACATCACGTACTCGGCGGCCATAAGAAATTCGTCGAGCGTGGCGGACATGCCGCGTTTCAGAAGCACCGGCTTCCGGGAGCGGCCTGCGGATTTCAGAAGCGAAAAATTCTGCATGTTGCGCGCGCCGATCTGAATTACGTCGGCGTATTTTTCCACGAGTTCGAGCGACTCGTTGTCGATCGCTTCGGTGACGATGCCGAGGCCGAATTCGTCGCGCACCTGAGCCAGGATTTCGAGTCCCGGTTCGCCAAGCCCCTGAAAGCTGTAAGGCGACGTGCGCGGCTTGTAAGCGCCGCCGCGAAAGAGGCGCGCCCCCGCGGCTTTGATTCCGCGCGCCACCGCGAACGCCTGCTCGCGTGTTTCCACGGCGCACGGTCCGCCAACCAAACCAATCGCCCCGCTGCCGAAGCTAACGTCGCCCGAAGGCGTGGGAATGCGGACGACGGTGTTCTCGAGCTTGACGTCGCGGCTGACAAGTTTGTAGGGCTTGCTGACCGGGATGCATTCGATGACGCCGGGCATTGCCTCGAGCGAGCCAATGTCCACGGCGCCCTGATTGCCGGTGATGCAGATCGCGGTGCGTCCTGCGCCGGGAACGGGCAGCGCCTTGTAGCCAAGCGACTCGATCCGTTGGCAAACGGCGCGAACCTGGTCTTCGGTGGCATGGGACTGCATCACTACCAGCATGAACGCCTCCCTGACTCGTGGCGAACTAGTGAGTCTAGCCTAGGACGAGGCGCAGAGGCAAAGAGGCACGCCGATCCGCGGGGCATTTCGTGCCGAGGGAGAAATTGGAGGCGCGGGGCAGAATCGAACTGCCGAATAAAGGTTTTGCAGACCTTCGCCTTGCCACTTGGCTACCGCGCCCTAGCACGGGAAAACGACACCGAAGAACGCCACTGCAGGTCCAACACCGGCATGATAGCACTAAAAATGCTGCCAAGTGAACCGTCGCGCTGCGCAAAGACTCCTTTCCGTTCATCCCCATTTGCAGCTCCTGCCGCGCGTCCTGCGGGCCGCAAAGTTCGGTGTTTGCACGGTCTGCGCGAATCCGATAAAATGGGTAGTTCAACACTGGACAACCTGAGGGAATGGCGGAAGAACAACAGAGAATTATCCCGACCTTCGACGCCGCCGACGAGTACCGCCCGGAACCACCCCCTCCCCCTGAAATTCCCGCCTGGAAAGACGGAAGCATCCGAATCGGAATTCACACATCCATCGCTGGTGATGTTGCGGGCGCGCTAGAACTGGCGCAGGGGCTGGGGGCCAACGCGCTGCAGATTTTTTCGGCGAGCCCGCGAATGTGGGAGCGCGGAACGTCGCGAATTTCCGAAGGTGAGGCGACGCGGTTTCGTGCGCGACGCAAGGAACTGGGGCTGGGTCCGCTCGTCATCCACGACAACTACTTGATCAATCTCGCATCGCCTGATCCCGTGCTGCGGACCCGGTCGGTGCAGGCGTTTCATCAGGAGCTGGTTCGGGCGGTCGCGCTGGGAGCCGACTACTTGGTGGCTCATCCGGGCAGCGGGCGCGAGGGCACCAAGGAAGCGGCGGTGGCGGCGATCGCGCAAGGGCTACGGCAAGCGGCGCGCGGCTTGCGACTCGGCGATCTGCAGATATTGCTTGAAAATACGGCGGGGCACGGTACGTCGGTAGGATCGCGATTTGAGGAGTTGAAAGCTATTCTCGATGCGAGCACCGATTTGGTGCTTGGCGTGTGCATCGATACGGCGCACACGTTCGCGTCAGGCTGGGACATTCGGAAAGCAGAGGGCCTCGACGCGACGCTGGAAGCGATTGATCGAACGGTGGGGTTGGCGCGCGTCCGAGTGATTCATGTGAACGATTCGAAGACGCCGCTTGGGTCGCGAGTGGATCGGCACGAGCACATTGGAAAGGGCAAGATCGGGCTGGAAGCTTTCGAGAGGATTCTGAATCATCCGATGCTGGCGGGAAAGGCGTTCATTGCGGAGACGCCGATCGATCGGCCTGGCGACGATCGACGAAACGTCGCGGCATTGTGGAAGCTGGTGGGGAAGACGGTGGTGGCGAGCGGTAGAGACGGGATGAAGCCACGGAGGAAGAAAGCGGGAAGTAGAGGAGGTAAAGGAAGTAAAGGAAGTAAAGGAACTAGAGGAAAAAGCGGTGCGGCGAAGCGGCTGCGAGCTCGAAGGCGGACCAAGTCTTAAAGCTTTACCGCAGAGACGCAGAGGCCGCAGAGAAAAGCCTAGACACAGAGGGCACGGAGAAGAGCCTGAGATCCCAGATGGCAACGGCCGAGATGACTCTAAGCGAGAAGCGAAAGGGTGACGGACAGAGTGGCTGAATACGATCCGCAGCGGATTGAAGCGAAGTGGCAGAAGGTGTGGGAGGACGAGGGCGCGTTCGAAGCCAAGGATGGTGACGCGTCGCGGCCGAAATACTATTTGCTCGAGATGTTGCCGTATCCTTCGGGCACGCTGCACATGGGCCACATGAGGAATTACACGATCGGCGACGCGGTGGCTCGCTACAAACGGATGCGCGGATTCAACGTGCTCCATCCGATGGGTTGGGACGCTTTCGGGTTGCCGGCGGAAAACGCAGCGATCAAGAATAAAACGCATCCGCGTGAATGGACGAACGGAAATATCGCGGACTTTCGCAGGGTGCTGCGGCGGTTCGGATTTAGCTACGACTGGCGGCGGGAAATCTCGACCTGCGAGCCGGAATACTACCGGTGGAACCAATGGTTCTTCTTAAGGATGCTCGAAAAGGGAATTGCGTACCGCAAGAAGAGCAAAGTGAATTGGTGTCCGCAATGCCAGACGGTGTTGGCGAACGAGCAGGTGATCGACGGTTTCTGCTGGCGCCACGAGATTACGCAGGTGGAGAGCAAGGAATTGGAACAGTGGTTCCTGCGAATCACGAAGTATTCGGATCAATTGCTCGACGACATGCGGCAGCTGGAAGGCGGCTGGCCTGAGCGCGTCCTCGTCATGCAGCGGAATTGGATCGGGAAATCTCGCGGCGCCCGCGTACGATTCGACGTCGCGCAGAGCGATGGCCTCGCATTCGAAATCTTCACCACGCGCATCGATACGATTTACGGCGTGTCGGCGGTGGTCCTCTCGGCCGGGCATCCGAACCTCGAGAAATTGCTCGAAGGCGTGCCGGGGCGCGGCGCCATGGAGGCGCAGCTCAAAGCGATGCGGCAGAAGAACCTGAAGGCCGTCGACATCGCGACAGCGGAAAAAGAAGGATTCTTCACGGGCAGGTTTGCGGTCAATCCGTTTTCGGGCGACCAGGTGCCGATCTGGGTGGCGAATTTTGTTTTGGCTGAATACGGAACGGGTGCGGTGATGGCCGTCCCGGCGCACGATCAGCGCGACTACGAGTTCGCGGAGAAGTATCACCTGCCGGTAAAGATCGTGATTCAACCCCTGCAAGGTACGCCGTTGAAGGTGGAGCATATGAACGACGCGTACACCGAGTACGGACGGCTGGTGAACTCGGGGCCGTACAGCGGGCTGACGTCGGACGACGCAATTCTGCGGATGACTGCGGACGCAGCCACGAAGGGATTCGGGAAAGGTGAGACGACGTACCGTCTGAAAGATTGGGGGATTTCACGGCAGCGGTATTGGGGTACGCCGATTCCGGTGGTGTATTGCGAGAAGGACGGAATCGTGGCGGTGCCGGACGATCAATTGCCGGTGCGTTTGCCGGAGAATGTGACGCTTACCGGGCAAGGTCAGTCGCCACTGGCGAGCGATTCTCAGTTCGTCAACACGACGTGCCCGAAATGCGGCGGCGCGGCGCGCCGGGAGACGGACACGATGGATACGTTCGTGGATTCGTCGTGGTATTTCTACCGCTACACCGATCCGCACAACGACCTCGCTCCCTTCAGCAAAGACATCGTGCGGTACTGGTTCCCGATTGACCAGTATGTGGGCGGAATCACGCATGCGATTTTGCATCTGCTTTACTCACGGTTTTTCTGCAAAGTGATGCGCGATTTGGGGCTCGTGAACCATAGCGAACCAATCACGCGCTTGTTCACACAGGGAATGGTGCAGAAGGGCGGAGTGGCCATGTCGAAATCGCGCGGGAATGTGGTGGGCGCGATCGAGATGGCGGAGAGATATGGATGCGACACGGGCCGGATGTACACGTTGTTCGCGGCGCCGCCGGAAAAAGACTTGGAGTGGAGCGAAGAAGCGATCGAGGGCTCGTCGCGATTTCTCAATAAGCTCTACCGGCTCGTGTCAAAGCATGCGGACCGCTTGCGCGATGTCGCAATCGATTTCGATAAGCAGACCAATATCATCACGGCCAGCGCGAAGGAAAAGATTCTGGTGCGCAGGTCGCATCAGACGCTCAAGCGCGTGACGAATGATTTCGAGTCGCGCTGGCACTTCAATACGTCGGTATCGTCGCTGATGGAATTGCTGAACGCCATTCAGGAGCAGGAGCCGCTCGACGCCGACGTATCGCCGGTAATCTTGAAGCGCGTGCTGACTGCGTTTGTGATGATGCTGTCGCCGATCGCGCCGCACCTAGCGGAAGAGCTTTTCGAGATGCTCGGAAACGCGGGTGGGCTCTCGCACGCGAAGTGGCCGGTGTTCCGCGAGGACTTGACCAAGGAAGAGCAGATTGAGGTGATCATCCAGATCAACGGGCGGCTGCGCGGGAAGATTCTGGTTGACGAGGCGATGAGCGAGGATGAAACGCTCGATCGCGCGCTGAAGGATCCACGCGTGTCAGTGCTGCTCGACGGGAAGCACGTGGTGAAGACGATTGTCGTGCCCAAGAAGCTCGTAAATATCGTACTGAGGTGAATCTGAACTGATGACACCACAAAGCGGAACGGCAGAGCAGCGGGAAGCGGGAGGAACGGTGAGCACGAAGCGCGGAATCGTGGTGCTGGATTTCGGCGGGCAATATACGCAACTGATTGCGCGGCGAATTCGCGAGCAGCAAGTGTTCTCGGCGATTCTGCCGTGCACCGCAAAACTCGACGACATTCGCGCGCTCGATCCTGCCGGCGTCGTACTGTCGGGCGGCCCGAGTTCGGTCTACGACGCGGCTGCGCCGGTATGCGATCCGGGAGTTCTTCAGCTTGGCGTGCCCGTGCTCGGGATTTGCTACGGGATGCAGTGGATGGCGCGCTCCCTCGGCGGAAAAGTGGAGCGCGCGGAGCGCCGCGAGTACGGCCCCGCGGATCTCGACATCCAGAAAGACTCGGCGCTATTCAGGGGCGTGCCGAACCGACTGAAGGTTTGGGAGAGCCATGGCGATCATGTGGTGAGCCTGCCGGAAGGGTTTGATATTACCGGGCGAACGCAGAATGCTGTGGCGGCAGTGGAAGATCGCGCGAAGAACCTTTATGGAGTTGAGTTTCACCCGGAAGTCAATCACACGGACAGCGGGACCGAGATTCTGCGGAACTTTGTCTTCGAGATTTCCGGTGCGAAAGAGAACTGGGACCGGGCCGGCTTCATCGCCGCGACGGTGGCAGCAATCCGGAAGCAGGCGGAAGGCGCGCGAGCGATTTGCGCGTTGAGCGGCGGCGTGGATTCCGCCGTGGCGGCGGCGCTGGTGCATCGCGCGATCGGCGAGCGCCTGACGAACGTTTTTGTCGACACCGGCCTGCTGCGGCGCAACGAATTTCACGACACGCTCGAATTGCTGCGCAAGCGGCTCGGGCTGAACGTGATCGGCGTCGACGCCTCCGAACGTTTTCTGGGCCGGTTGAAGGGAATCACGGACCCAGAAGAGAAGCGGAAGAGGATTGGAGCGGAGTTTATTTCGGTGTTCGCGGACGAGGGGGCGAAGCTGG
>Ga0073928_10007263_pt1 | contig 14455 bp, 10 predicted proteins | sample PaiPotPPA55metaG_FD_76969 | JGI IMG/M metagenome (GOLD analysis project Ga0073928, IMG submission 76969) | Iron sulfur acid spring bacterial and archeal communities from Banff, Canada, to study Microbial Dark Matter (Phase II) - Paint Pots PPA... ... | reverse complement strand
GAAAGTGAAAACACCTGTCACGCGTTATCGCTTCATCTGGATAAACCGCAACGTTGAACCTTTAGCCGCAGCGAGAACGGCGCAACAAGGAGAAACGTCATGTGGTCAACATCCTGTCCCCGCTCTGCTAATTCCGCTCTCACCAACACCGAATTTCTTCGACGCCACGCGCGTCGGCTGCTTCGTCTCGCTCACGCGGACAGCACAAGCACCGCGATGCCCGTCGTGCGCCGCTTGCTCGCCGCCGGCGTGACCCGCGCCGAGACGCTCGCAGAACTACACGCAACGCGCGCGGACGTTCAACTCAAGCACGTACTGAACATGCTCGCCGTCGAGCTGGGTCATTTCGGCTGGGATGCCTGCAAGCCAGTGCTCGATACGCGCGAGCCTGCCGTCATCGATCGATACCGGTTCGACGCCGGCGCTTTCGGCGACTACGAGAAGGTGTGGTTTGCAGGTGCCGGCGCCGCGCGTGAATGGCAGCGCGAGCATGGAGGGTACATCGTGGAGTACGGCGATCAGGCGGTGGCGATTCTCTGGCGCGAGTGAGAACGAGAGACTCACCGGCGCTCACGATTCGTCATCGATGCGCGCCGGGCAGAGCACTCAAAACGCACTAAAGCAACTCCACTTCCTTCCAGTCCGCGCTAGAAAAAAAACGGCTCAATTCGCGCATCAGTTCATTCAGCACGGCCATTTCGGGCTGCGTGATCTTGCGTACGTGCTCCGCTTGCGTCCAGTCGCCGTAAAGCATGGCGATGGTCGAGCCGTTGGCTTTCACGGGCAGCAGCACGAACGCGTGGGCATCGCCGAAAGAAGGTTTGAACCAGCGCGGCAAGCGGGCTTCAATACGCGGATCGCGAGCATTCTCGATAAAAATCCCCACCGGATTCGAGATTGCCAGATGGAACACGTCAGGCTCGAACGCCGCGGAAAACACCAGCGATGGCAGCAGCTTGTCCACGCCCGGCCCGAGTCCGAGCCGCGCGTGAAATTCGTTGTTGCCCTGGCGCACGAACACCACCGTGCGCGAAAACGTTAGCCCGGCAAGCACGGCTTCCGACGCCAGCGCGAGCACGGCGCCTAGTGCGTTCTTCGACGGCAGCGAGCGCAAGTCTTCAAGGCCGGCGGTGATCCGCGCTTCCGCCGATAACCCCGCGCGCGCGATGGCATCGGCGTCGGCGCGCAGTTCCACGATCTCGCGCATCACGCCGTCGTTCGAATCCTCGTTCGCGAGCGCGAGACTCATCGCGGCGAGCGCGGTGGCGTCGGTCAACAACGCGCGGCTGTAGCGGTTAGCGATATCCACCAGCGAAGTCTCGCGATGGGCCTCGTCGATATGCTGCGCGGTGAGCGCATCGGCGACTTCGGTGGAATAGTTGGTGACGGCCTGCAGCCAGCGCACATGGCGCGGCGTTTTTTCATCGATGGGGGCGAGCGGGTCGCGGGTCAGCATGCCGGTGCGGATGGTCTCCGGCAGGCGCCAGCGGTCCGCGGCTTCCATGCCGATCTCCTCAAAGGTGACGCCGAGCAACGCGCTGCATGCGAGGCTGTCGCTGATGCGTTCGGCCGTGGCCTTGCGGCGCAGCTGGTCCCACTCGGTCTCCAGATAGAACGCCACCAGCAGCTTGCCGATCTGACGCATCAGCGTGCAGACCACCGCTTCTTCCGACGCGCGGAATTCGCTGCGCTCGGTCACTTGCCGCGCGACCGCGCCGGAGAGCAGCGTGCGATTCAGTTCAAGCTTGGCATCGATACGCCGCGGCGCGCTTTGATGAAAGTGATCGACGAGTTTCAGCCCGACCACCAGATGGCCGACCGCGTCCATGCCGAGCACCATCAACGCGCGCGTCACGGTGGTGATATTGCCGCCGAACGAGATGTACATCGCGGAATTGGCGAGCCGCAACACCTTCTGCGTGAGGCCGAAGTCGGACAGGACGACCTGGACCAGGGCGGTGAAGTCCAGGTCGTCGTCGCTCATTGCGGACACGGTGGTGCGCAAGGCCTGGGAGAGCATCGGAAAGTCTCCGCGCTCGCTCATGCGGCCCCACAGCTTGTCCAGTAATTCGGCTTTGGAATTGCTTGCCATGCGATTGATGTGAATGCCTTACACGTTCCGTACCGGTTGTCCGTTACGGCTTGAATCATCGACCTGGGATCATCGGCCTGGGTCGAAGTGTAATGCGCGGAAAAAAGCCCGCATAAATCCTTTAACGGCGCGCTCACACGTAAGCTTTACAGCAGACGCGTTAATGAAACGCTGCAATAGCTCCCGTCCATGCCCTTGGCCGACGCAAATGCGTGACGGTATCTTATAAAGGCGCCTGGAGAAAGAGCGTTTTATCCTGAAAGCAACGCATCAGTTCGCCGGCGGGCAGGGCTTTGCAGATAAGCCAGCCCTGGATCTGGTCACAGCCCATTTCGATCAATAGATCGCGCTGCGCTTCAGTCTCCACGCCTTCCGCCACGAGTTCGAGCCCCAGCGATTTTGCCAGGCCGACAACCGCGGTGACGATTGCCTGGTTGTTGCGCGAGGTCAGCAGGTTTTCGATGAAGCTGCGGTCGATCTTCAGCTTCGAAAGCGGGAAGCGCTGCAGGTAGGACAGGCTGGAATAGCCGGTGCCGAAGTCATCGATGGCGAAAGCGATGCCAAGCGCCGACAGTGCTTCGAGCAGGCGGGTGGCTTCTTCCGGGTCGTGCATCAGCAGGCTTTCGGTGATTTCGAACACGAGCCGGCTCGGATCGAGGCCCGTCAGTTGCAGCGCATCTTTGACGTTTTGCGTAAAACGCTTGTCGCGGAATTGCTGCGGCGAGACGTTCACCGAGATGTAGTCCAGCACGAACCCTTCGCTATCCCACTGCACCAGTTGCATGCACGCGGCCTTGAGCACCCAGTTGCCGAGATAGTTGATCAGGCCGATGGATTCGGCGAGCGGAATGAAGGCCACCGGCGGCACGAGGCCATGCACCGGATGCTGCCAGCGGATCAGCGCTTCGACGCCGACCACGCCGCGGCTGCGGCTTTCGGTGATCGGCTGGAAGTGCAGCGAAAACTCGCCGTTGCGCACGCCTTCGTAGAGATCGGCTTCGAGGTTCAGGCGCTCGGCGTTGCGGGGGTCGTCGTCGGGAACATGGAACACGACGATGTTGCCGCCTGAGGTCTTCGCCTGCGCCAGCGCGTGATCCGCCATGCGCAGCAGGCTGCTGCTGGCTTGCTCGACTTCATCGGGGAAGATTGCCGCGCCAATGCTCGCCGACAAATGTGTGTGCTGCTCGCGATACCGGTAGGGCTGCGCAATCGCGCTCAACACCCGCCGCGCGACATCTTCGGCCGCTGTGGCTGCTTCGGCCGAGGTGCCGGCCGAGAGCAGCACGGCGAATCCGTCGCTGGCCACGCGCACCACGCGTTCGCCGGCACGAGCCGCGTGCTGGATGCGGCGCGCGGTCTCACGCAGCATGTCGTCGCCGGCGTCGTAGCCGAGCGCACGGTTGATGCGCTGGAAGTCATCGATATCCACTAGCAGCAGCGCCGCGTGCGTGTGCGTGTGAATGGCCTCGGCCTGGGCGGTATCGAGCGCGCTTTTAAGTGCCGTCAGGTTCTCGAGGCCGGTCAGCGAATCGTGATGCAGCGTGTGTCGCAGCGCGGCTTCGCTGTCGCGCCAGCGCGAAACTTCGAACGCGGCGAGCGCGAAGCCGGGCACGCCTTGCGTATGCGTCGCGAGGACCCGCAGCTCGACGCAGATCGGCGTGGTCAGCGACTTCAGCAGATGCAGCGTCGCCGTTTCGAGCTTGCCGCTGTGTTGTGCGCGGGCGACGAGCGCATCGAGTTCAGCGGTTTCAGCCGACGGCACCAGTTCGTGCAGAGTGAGCGAGCTCAGATAGTCACGGTGATAACCCAGGAAATCGATGCTCCTCGCCGATACATAGCAAAACCGCAGCGACGCATCTACTTGCGCGAGGAAATCGACCGCGGCAAGGGTGGCTTCGGCGGCGATGCTCGCGGCCGGTTCGGCTTCATCCACGGCAGCCGGGTGCGGCAGATGAAGCGGTGTGAGCGAAGCCGAGGCGGGACGCGCGGTTTTTGAACCCTGCACGCCACGCGACGGCGACCCAGGCAGGGCAAGCGGCAGCGGTATTGGACGAGGCAGAGCTTCACGGGCGCCGGTGGCCGGCATGGCGGCCGTCGCGTCCGCTGTCGCGAACCTGGCGATACAGCTCGGCAATGTTGTTGCGATCAGCGCCCGGGCAGTCGCGCGCACGGCGGCGCGGGTTTGGCCGGCTAGGGCGAGCCATGTATTCAGGCGCTGGGCGGTGGTCCGTTTTACTGGCATGTTTCGGTTATGGCCTGTCTGATTGCGCACCGTGCTGGTAAGGGCGCGGCGCACGCTGTCTGGCAAGCGCGCTGCATCGGGAGTGGTTGACGATTTTTTCCGGCGATGCGGGCACGACCCACCGGAAGATTCGGTAACCGCGAGTCGGACGCGTTCTTTGCAAGTTAACGGTTATGCTCCGAAATTCTTTAGAGGAATGGCGGAGCGCCCGTGAGCCACGGCCGCGGTGGGTTTGACGCCATTTGTCGGCATCTCGATTTGGGGTAGAGTGCGGCTTGACAGTTGCAAGTTCCGAACCGGTCGGGTGCGTCGTCGAGTGTGTTTTCGAGCTATCTTCCGGCCACTTTTGCGCTTTCGCCGGGTTTTCGTGTTTGTAACCTAAATTCTTAAGCTAAAACCTCTCAAGCCAACCGCTTGAGCCAACTGCTGTTTGGTCGTCATTCAGCCAACACCGTTCCATTGCTGCACGCCATGATCGCGTCCCCAAGCCGATTGCCAGAGCCGGCCCTGAAGCCAGGTGTATTGAACGCACGCATCGTGTCGCGCGAGCTTTCGATGACGGCTGCCTATCGCAGCGAGCGCGTGGCGTCGCATGAATCCAGCGGGTCCGTCCATGCCACCGGTTAATCGGAACCCGACTCGCCACGCCGCGGGTAAGGCGGCTGACAGTCCCGCTGAGCCGCCGAAAGGCGCCGCGAAGACAGTCGCGAAGGCCTCTGCGCCCGTGCTTCGCGAGCCGGAGAGCGTTTATCTTGGCCGCCAGCCGATCATCGATCGCAACGGTGCGCTGCATGCATACGAACTGCTATTCCGCGACAGCCCCGACAATCGCGCGCGCATTTTCGACGACGTGCAGGCCACCGCGCACGTCGTGGCGCGAACGGTCGGGGAGATCGGTTTGTCGGCGGTGCTGGGGGATCATCGCGGTTACGTGAACATGAACCGCGATCTGCTGTTCGATGACATCGTCCACATCATGCCGCCCGAGCGTTTCGTGCTCGAGATTCTGGAAACCGTCACCTTCGACGCCAGGCTGTTCAAGCGCTGCGGCCAGTTGCGCGCGGCGGGCTTCCAGTTCGCCCTCGACGACGTCGTGTCGCTCACCGAACCGCTGTATGAAGCGCTGCCCTACGTGGATTACGTGAAGGTCGACTTTCTCGCCACCGAGCGTGCTCATCTTCCGGAACTTGCAGCCACGCTCAAGCAGCATGGCAAGACGCTGATTGCGGAAAAGATCGAAACGCATCAGGATTTCGACGAAGCCCGCAAGCTTGGCTTTGACCTGTTCCAGGGCTATTTCTTCGCCCGTCCGCAAGTGCTTGTCACGCGCCGCTCGAATCCGTCGCGCACTGCATTGCTGCGTCTTCTGGGCGTGTTGTCGGGCGAGCCCGGTATTGGCGAGCTCGAAGCCGAGCTGAAGCTCAATCCGAACGTAGTCGTGCAGTTGCTGAGGCTTGCCAATTCGAGCGCGTTCCAATTGAGCCGGCCGGTGTCGTCGTTGCGCGAAGCGATTGCCGCGACCGGCACTCGCCAGATTTCGCGTTGGACCCAGTTACTGCTCTACGCCGACGGCCGCCATTTGCCGTGGCGTTCGGACCCGCTGGTACAACTGGTCGGTACGCGCGCGCGCTTCATGGAACTTGCGGCGCGGGTCATGCGTCCATCGAGTGAAAATTTCGCCGATGCAGCGTTCATGACCGGCATCTTTTCGCTCGTGCATGTGGTGGTGGATCTGCCGCCGGCCGAGATCATGGATCTGCTTAAGTTATCGAAAGAAATTGGTGCGGCGATCGTCGATGGCCAGGGCCCGCTCGGCGCGCTCTTGCGACTCTCGCAGGCCGCGGAACGAGGCGATGCGCCGGAGCTCGATTCGAGCATCGGCTCCAACGCGGAATTCAAGGTGTTGACGCCGGCCGTGCTTGCCGACCTGCAGTTCCAGGCGGCTACATGGTTCGGTGCGCATCGGGTGGAGTAGGTATCGCGCTTGCTGGATGGATTGTTTGTTTGTCCGGTTTTACGCGCGTCACGAAAATAGAGGAATCTCATGAAGCGAAAGTTTGCGGGTCGGATGCTGGGAGTGTCGCTGGGTGCCGCGCTTGCGGCGTACGCGCTGGTGGCTTACGCGACCTTGAAGCCCGGCGATCACGCGCCGGTGTTCAATGCGCAGGCGTCGTTGGGCGGGAATGTCTACGAATACTCGCTCGCGAGCGAGTTGAAGAAAGGGCCCGTGGTCCTGTACTTCTATCCGGCGGCGTTCACGAAAGGCTGCACGATCGAGGCCCACGAGTTTGCTGATGCTGTCGATCAATACAAAGCGCTGGGGGCGACAGTGATTGGTGTGTCGCACGACAACATCGATACGTTAAAGAAATTTTCCGTAAGCGAGTGCCGCAGCAAATTCCCGGTCGCGGCCGACGGCGATGCGAAGATCATCAAGCAATACGATGCAACCATGCCGCTTGTCAGTACGATGGCCAATCGCGTGTCGTACGTGATTGCGCCGGACGGCACGGTGATCTATGAATACACGAGCTTGTCGCCGGACAAGCATGTGGCGAACACGCTGCAGGCGTTGAAAGACTGGAACGCGAAGCATAAGACCCAATAACGTAGCGCAGTTCTGTAAGGTTTTCGATCGATGCCGATTATCGTTGCGCTCGTTGTTCTGGTTGCCGTGATCTACGGCGCGTTCTGGTCGTTTCACGCGATATCGGCGGCGCTTGGTATTGGGGTTGCGATTGGCGCGGCGGTGATCGCGGCGCTCGTGGTGGTGAGTATTGCGGTGTATTTCTGGTTGCGGTGGAAGGAGGTTGCCCCGAACGTTCACGATGGCGACTGGACGCACGAACTCAAGCGCGAGTGGGGCGGCGTGCGGCTGGCGGCAGCCAAGCGTTTGTGCGAAGTGCGCGTAGGCGGGCAGGTCGGCATGTTTATCTTCGCCGATCTGCGCGGCGCGCGGATTGAGCCGGGCGCGGCGGGGTCGTGGCAAGTAGCGCTTGATGTGAAGGACACGACGCAGTCGCGGTGGAACCTGCCGATGCAGGACCGGCGCGAGGCGCACAAATGGGGCAGGATTTTGGAGAAGGCCGCAGCACAGACTTTGTGACGGGCTTTTCGTTCGCCATGCTGGTGTATAGGCTGGGTTCTGCCAATAGTTGCTGGCAGAACTCCAACCCGTTCACCGGCGCGAGCGGCCTTACGCGTGATATCCCATATCACCGCGCACTTTGCCGCGAAACACCCAGTACGACCACACCACATAAAGCACGATCACGGGCAACAGGAACATCGTCCCGATCAGCAAGAACTGCTGCGAAAGCGGCGTGGTGGACGCATCCCACAACGTCACCGATGGCGGCGCGATAAAAGGCCAAAGGCTGATTACAAGCCCCGTGAAAGCTAGAAAAAACAGCCCGATCGAGCACATGAACGGGACGACTTCCTTGCGTTTTTCGAGCGCCGTCCACAACGTCCAGACCAGCAGCACAGTCAGCACCGGCACCGGCGCGAACACGAAGCTATTCGGAAAGCTGAACCAGCGCGCCGAGATACGCGCGTCCTTCAGCGGCGTCCAGATACTGATCAGCAAAATAAACGCGACCACGCCGAACAGCACTTTCTTCGCCATGCCGCGAGCCCATTCCTGCAACTCACCTTCCGTTTTGAGCACGAGCCACGTCGTGCCTTGCAGCGCATAGCCAAAGATCAGTCCGACACCCGTCAGCAACGGAAACGGCGCAAACCAGTCCCAACTGGTGCCGGCAAACACACGTCCGTGAATTGGAAAACCCTGCATGAACATGCCGAGAACAATGCCTTGGGAGAACGTCGCGATCAGCGATCCATATCCGAACGCGCCGTCCCATATCCACTTGCGCGCACCGACGACCTCGCGGAATTCGAACGCCACGCCACGGAAGATCAAACCCAGCAGCATCAGCAGGATCGGAAAATAAACAGCCGGCACGATGATCGCGAACGCGAGCGGAAAGACCGCGAGCAAACCGCCGCCGCCAAGGATCAGCCAGGTTTCGTTGAAGTCCCAGACGGGCGCGACCGAGTTGATCATCAACTGGCGTTCGACGGGGTCGCGGCGCAGCAGGAACACCATGCCCACGCCGAGATCGAAGCCATCGAGCAGCACGTACATGAATACCGCGAGCGCCAGGATAGCGGCCCACATCGGCACAAGGTCGAGCATCATGATCTCCTGGAAGGGGGAACGACGTCGTCCGGACCGGCCGCCTTGGCGACGCCCGACGCACTAGCCGATGCCGCCGACAACGGCCTCGCTGCACGTGTTTCCGGCTGCAGAAGGTCGCTGTCGGTATCGTCGTGTTCATCGGCGGGGCCAATGCGCACGAGCCGTCGCAGCAGGATGAATCCCGAGCCGAAGATGACGATATACGCCAGCACGTAGAGCAGCCACGAGAGCCCGACATCGCCGGCTGTGAGCGACGGCGTGACCGAATCGCTGGTGCGCATCAGTCCATACACGGTCCAGGGCTGGCGGCCGCTTTCAGTGGTCGTCCATCCCGCGAGCACGGCGATGAAACCCAGCGGCATGCCGAACGTGGCGCAACGCAGCCAGCGCGGGCTTGTTTCAAGCTTGCCGCGCGCGAACAGCACGATGCCGGAGAGCACCAGCGCAAACATCAGCAACGCGATGCCGACCATGATCCGGAACGCGAAGAACACGACCGCGACGTTCGGCCGGTCCTCACGCGGAAAGTCTTTCAGGCCCCGCACGGTGCCGTTCGGATCGTGCGTGAGATAGATGCTGCCGAGTACGGGAATCGAAATTTCGAAATTGTTGCGTTCGTTGGCCTGGTCGGGGATTGCGAAGATACTGGCGGGCACGCGCGAACCGGTGTCCCACAAACCTTCCATCGCGGCGAGCTTGGCCGGCTGATGTTCGAGCGTGTTGAGACCATGCATATCGCCGATAACCATTTGCACCGGCACCATGATCACGAGAAAGATCAGGGCCATCTTCGTCATCACCCGGCTTTCCTCGAGCGCGCGCTGCTGCCGCAAATACAGCGCGCCCACGCCTAGAATCACGAACGCGGCTGTGACAAGAAAGGCGCTGACTGTATGGCCGAGACGATAGGGGAAGGAGGGCGTGAAGATGGCGTTGAAGAAACTCGTCACTTCGAAGCGGCCGTCCGGGAGAATCCGGTAACCGGCCGGCGTCTGCATCCAGCTATTCACTGCCAGAATCCAGAACGACGAAATCACCGTTCCCGACGCGACAAAAACGGCCGCCAGCACATGCGCCCATTGCGGCACGAGCTTGCGGCCGAACAGCAGGATGCCGAGAAACGCGGCTTCGAGAAAGAATGCGGTCAGGACCTCGTAACCCATCAGCGGGCCGATCACGCTGGCGGTGGCATCGGTGAAACGGCTCCAGTTGGTACCGAACTGGAACGGCATCACAATTCCCGATACCACGCCCATGCCAAATGAAACCGCGAATATCTTCAGCCAGAACGCAGAAAGCCGTCTGTACACATCCCGCGCGGTTATCCACCAGAGCAATTCAAGCGTCGCGATAAAACACGATAAACCGACAGTAAAGGCCGGCAACAGGATGTGAAACGCAATCACCCAGGCGAACTGGAAGCGGGATAGCAAAACGGCATCGAACTCCATGAATACTCCTTGAGAGAAGTTTCAAATGGGCTGAATTCAACGACGCGCCAAGCCACGTTCAGACGCCGATCAAGCGTTGTGTTGTGCCCGTTGCGACGGTGTTTCATACATCGACCGCTGCGTACTGATTCAGATTAGACCAGGTTTTCGTGAAAGGACGCTTTTATTTGCCGTTGTGGCTCAACGATGCGTTGACTGCTCCAACCGATTAAAACCGCGCATAAAGCCGATGACAGCAAGGCCGCTGCGGGTTATTTCAGCTTTTCGTATTTCTTATGTTCTGACGTGAAAAGACGGTGTAAAAGCCGCTGAAATCGGCATGGGGGTGCAAGCGGCACATTCGCATCATCGTTATAATTACAGTCTTATTACGTGCCGCATGGACGACCTTGCGCGCCTCTGGCCACATCGGGGACGGCCCCGTTTTTCGACGGGAGCTTCCATGTCGTGGTTTCTATTGTTTATCGCCGGCCTGCTTGAAGTGGCATGGGCCGCCGGCCTCAAAACCTCCGAAGGTTTCACGCGCCTCTGGCCGTCGGTGTTCACGCTGGTGACGGCTGTGGGCAGCTTCGTGCTGCTGGCGCTGGCGATGCGCCAGTTGCCGCTCGGTACCGCTTACGCCGTATGGACGGGTATCGGCGCAGTCGGGGCGTTCGTATTCGGGATCATCATGCTGGGAGAGGCCGTCACGGTTGCACGCGTCGCGAGTGCCGCACTGATCGTGGTCGGGTTGATCGGATTGAAATTGTCGTTGGGGCATTGAAGCTGGCGCTTTTTCGCCCTGGGCAGCGGCCTTTTGCCGCGGCCGTCAAAGGGATGTCAAAGGGATGTTAAAGGGATCGCGAAAGTGGCCGTTAAACTGTTCAGGGCCGCGCGTGCTGTGGTGCTGTGGAAGGTGCTCAGCGTGTCGGCCGGATTAAGGGCTGAATCAGGAGCGTTGGATGTAGAACACGCCGATATATGGCGCGATGCATCAACCGGCAGCGCGTGGCTATAATGACTTTCAGTGTCTTGAAAATTCACCGGGTTTGACAGAATGAGCCCGGAACAGCGCCAGAATAAGGTGGGCCGGGTCAATACCGGGCCGCATCCATTTATCCCCAGCCCGTCGCCGGGTGGTTTGAGCGACGGGGCAGGCATTCGCAGCCAGTTGCACCGGCGTTTATCCGGTGTTCGGGCGCGGGGCGAGCAGCGCGCAAGGAGACGGTCATGCTTGAAGCACTTTCGCTGGCGGCGGGTCTTTCGTGGGCCAGCGGGCTGAGACTGTACCTGACGGTGTTCGTCGCGGGGCTGTTCGAGCGTCTGGGCCTGGTTCACCTGCCCGACACGCTCTCCGTACTAGGCTCTCCTTGGGTAATTGGCGCGGCGGCAGCGCTTGCGGTCGTCGAGTTTTTCGCCGATAAAATCCCCGCCTTCGATTCCCTCTGGGACGCCATTCACACTTTCATTCGCATTCCGGCCGGCGCGGTGCTGGCCGTCGGCGCGTTCGGTCACGCCGATCCGGCGCTCTTGACCGTCGCCGCGCTCGCCGGCGGAACGCTTGCAGGGGCCGCGCATCTGGCGAAGGCCGGCACGCGTGCATTGATCAATTTATCGCCGGAACCGGTGTCGAACTGGGTGGCATCGGCAACTGAGGATTTCGGCGCGTTGCTCGGCATTACGCTCGCGTTGTTCGTGCCGCTGCTGTGCCTGGTGCTGATCATCGCGTTCCTGCTGTGCGCCGGATGGGCATTGCCGCGGCTCGTGAGAGGCGTGCGCGGCGGATTTGACCGGATGGCCAAGCACATGGTGCCCAGCGTCAGCGCGCGCGTGAATCCGGGTGTCGGCAGGTTTGGGAGCAAGCACGATTGAGTACTAGCGGTTTGGGCGGCGAGTTGAAGCGGGATTCGAAACAGGATTCCAAGCAGGATTCGAAGCAGCAAGGACTGAGCTTCAGGCAGATCGCGCGCCAGTCGCTGCGAATGACCGCGCGCGACTGGCGCGCGGGCGAGTTGACCATGCTCATCCTCGCGCTCGTGCTGGCAGTTGCGGCGCTCGCGAGTGTCGGTTTTCTCGGTGACCGGATGCGTCAGGGGCTGGAACGCGACGCACGCCAGATGATCGCCGCAGATTTTGTGGTGCGCGCCGATCATCCGGTCGATCCCGCGTTCGCGGCAGAAGCAGCGCAACTCAAGCTCGAGACTGCGACCACCGCTATCTTCCCAAGCATGATCAGCGCGGGTGCGTCGGGGGAATCGTCAGCGACCTCCGCCGCGCCCGTCGCCCGTCTTGCGGCGTTAAAGGCTGTTTCGCCCGGATATCCTCTGCGTGGCGCGGTGCGTATCGCGCCTGCCGCCGATCAACCCGGCACCGGCGCCACCTCCATTCCTGCTCCTGGCACCGTCTGGGCCGACCCCGCTTTACTGGACGCGCTGAAAGTGCCCGTCGGCGGCACGGTCCGGGTCGGCACACGCGCGTTCAAAGTGGCGGCGGTGATCACGCGCGAACTCGATCGCGGTTTCTCGTTCGTGAGCTTTTCGCCGCGCCTGATGATGCGGGCCGATGAACTCGCGTCCACCGGCCTCGTCACGTTCGGCAGTCGTGTGACGTATCGGCTGCTGGTGGCGGGGCCGGATCCGCAGGTCAAGCAGTTCGCCACGTTTGCCCGTGCAAAGGTGGACGACGGCAAGCTGCGCGGCGTCACGCTCGAATCATTGCAGGACGGCCAGCCGCAAGTGCGTCAGACCATCGACCGCGCGAGTCATTTCCTCACGCTCGTTTCGCTGCTCACCGCGTTGCTCGCCGCCGTCGCGATTGCGATGGCCTCGCATCGGTTCGCGCGCCGGCATCTGGACGGCTGCGCCGCGATGCGCTGTCTCGGCGTGAGTCAGGGGACGCTGCGGTCGTTGTTTATCGGCGAATTCTTGGTTGTTGGTCTGCTTGGCAGCGTGGCCGGCGTTGTGCTTGGCTTCGGCGGGCATCTGGTGCTGCTGGACTGGCTTGGAACGCTCGTCGATGTCGAATTGCCGCCGCCGAGCGTCTGGCCCGCGTTGCAGGGCATTGCGACCGGACTGGTGCTGCTGCTCGGTTTCGCGGTGCCGCCGTTGCTGCCGCTCACGCGCGTGCCGCCGGTCCACGTGATCCGCCGTGAACTCGGCGACGCCGGCCGGGTAGCGTGGATCGCTTACGGCGTGGGCGTGTTGATGTTCGCCGGCCTGCTCGTGCTCGCGGCGGGTGAATGGAAGCTGGGCGGGATCGTGGCGGGCGGATTCGCGGGCGGTCTCATCGTGTTTGGCGGCATTGCGCGCATCGCGCTCTGGGCCGCCGCGCGTTTTGTGCGCAGCGAACGCGTGGGCGCGGGCGTGGGCTGGCGATATGCTCTTGCATCGCTGGAGCGGCGCAGCGGCGCGAGCGCGCTGCAGATCACGGCGCTCGGGATCGGCCTGATGTGCCTGCTTTTAATCGCGATGACCCGCAGTGACCTGATCGCGGGCTGGCGGCAATCGACACCGCCGGACGCGCCGAATCAGTTTCTCATCGATATCCAGCCCGACCAGCGTGCCGGCGTCACCGATTACCTCAAGCAGCACGGCCAGGGCGACGCAGCGTTGTCGCCGATGGTGCGCGGCCGTCTGATCGCGGTGAACGGCAAGCCGGTGAGTCCCGACAACTACGAGAAAGCCGATGCGAAACGCCTGGTCGATCGCGAGTTCAACCTCTCGTACACGACGGAATTGCCCGGCGATAACCGCGTGGTCGGCGGCGACTGGTACGGCACGGACGGGCGCGCGCAGGTATCGATAGAAGAAGGGCTCGCGAAGACCATCAACGTGAAACTCGGTGACACGCTGCGTTTCGATGTCGCCGGCATGCAGGTCGAAGGGCCGGTCACGAGCCTGCGCAAGGTCGACTGGAATTCGTTCAAGGTGAACTTCTTTGTGCTGATGCCGCCGCCTTCCATCAGCGATCTGCCCGCTACGTTCATCACGAGTTTCCATTTGCCGCCGGGACAGCAGGGCTTGATCGACGGATTGATCAACAAGTATCCGAACGTGACGGCCATCGATGTCGCGCCGATCCTCGCGCAGATCCAGCGCGTGCTGGAGCAGGTGATCGGCGCCGTGCAATTCCTGTTTATCTTCACGCTGGCGGCGGGTGTGCTCGTGTTGTACGCCGCGCTTGCCGGTACCCGCGACGAACGTGTGCACGAGTCCGCGTTGCTGCGGGCGCTCGGGGCGTCGCATAAACAAGTGCGTTCGGTGCAGACCGCGGAGTTCGTGGCGGTCGGTGCGTTGAGCGGGTTGATGGCAGCGCTTGGGGCGCAAGGGATTGGCTGGGTGCTGGCGTCGCGCGTGTTCGAATTTCACATCGATTTCAACCCGTGGCTCGTGCCGGCGGGCATCGTGGCGGGTGTCGTGTGTTCAGGCGTGGGCGGCTGGATGAGCCTGCGCCGCGTGCTGTCGCGGCCCGCGCTGCAATCGTTGCGG
>Ga0073928_10007261_pt1 | contig 14469 bp, 9 predicted proteins | sample PaiPotPPA55metaG_FD_76969 | JGI IMG/M metagenome (GOLD analysis project Ga0073928, IMG submission 76969) | Iron sulfur acid spring bacterial and archeal communities from Banff, Canada, to study Microbial Dark Matter (Phase II) - Paint Pots PPA... ... | reverse complement strand
GGGCGAGTCGCCCGGCGGCACAGGCAAGTTGCCTGTGCTACCCCTGCTGCCCGAGCGATGACGCCGCTCGTTCGATTTTATTCGAACATATATTCACACAAATCTTCGCCGGCCCTTGAACCTTTTGCCACGTCGGTGCGTCTTATCTAGTATATGAAAAAACTATTACTGCTTTCGGTGGTCCTTTTCGGGGCCGTTACGGCCTCTCACGCCGGTGGCCGTTTTGGCATCGGACTCGGGTTCCCCATACCGGGGTTGTCGATAAATCTGCCAGGACTGGCGATTAACGCAGGACCGGGCGTGCCGCCGCCAGCCCCGTGCTACTATCAGCCCGCGCCGGGATGCCAGGCGCCGGCCGCGTACTCCTACTATCAGGCGCCGCCGGCGTATTACCAGGCACCCCCTGTCTGTCAGGTCGCACCGCAAGCGGTTGTCGTGGCCTCACCGTCGTTATATTTGGGTTATGGTTACGGCGGTTACGGCCACGGTTACGGCGGCTACGGCTCTCGATATGGCTGGGGCGGGCGCCGTTTCGTGGCACGGTCCTACGGTTGGCATGGGCATCGTCGTTGATTGCGTCGGGCACGGATAGTGGAGGAACACTCACCGACGGAGGAGCCGGAACGTAAGTTCCGGCTTTTTGTTTTTATCCTAATTGACCGCGCCCCGCAAAACCGTTCTCCTGTTCGCGGGCATCGCTTATGAACCCGCCAAAACCAGCCCTGGACGACCTGCGCATCGAGCGCCGCGCCGCGCCCCCGCCAGCTTCGCGAAGCTGGCTGGTCATCGCGACAGTGGCCGTGCTGCTGCTCGTCGGTGCCGTCCGATGGTGGATGACGCGGCCCGCCGTCCTCGAGGTGCAATCGGCCCTGGCCCGCGAATCGACGGGCGGCCATACCGAGCGCACGGTGTTGAACGCCTCGGGTTACGTCACGGCCCGGCGGCAGGCGACGGTTTCCTCGAAAGTGACGGGCAAGGTCATCGAGGTGCTGATCGAGGAGGGCCTGAAAGTGAAGGAGGGCCAGGTTCTTGCGCGGCTGGACGACACCAACGTCAAAACGAGCCTTCGCCTGTCAGAGGCCCAGTTGGAGTCGGCTTCCAACATGCTGGCCGAGACCCGCGTGCGCATCCGCGAGGCGGACCAGGAACTGGATCGACAGACCGGCTTGCTGAAGAACAAGATTGCCGCGCAAGCGGATTACGACCACGCCGAGGCGTCGGCGCTCGCGCTCAAGGCTCACCTGATCCAGCAGCAGGCCGACGTCATCGTGGCCGATCGCACCGTGGCCTCCTGGCAGCAGCAATTGGAGGACACCGTCATCCGCGCGCCGTTCGACGGCGTCGTCACTTCGAAGAACTCGCAGCCCGGCGAAATGATTTCCCCGCTCTCCGCCGGGGGCGGTTTCACGCGCACGGGAATTTGCACCATCGTGGACATGGCTTCGCTGGAAGTCGAAATCGACGTCAACGAAAGCTACATCAACCGCGTCGAGCCCAGCCAGCCGGTCGAAGCGACGCTGGATGCCTACCAGGATTGGAAGATTCCCTGCAAGGTCATCGCCATCATCCCCACGGCGGACCGCGAGAAGTCCACGGTCAAAGTGCGCGTCGGCTTCGATAAACTCGACCCGCGCATCCTGCCCGACATGGGAGTCAAAGTGGCGTTCCGCGAAGCGGCCGCTTCCGCCCCATCGACTGGCCGTGCCATCACCGTGCCCAAGGCCGCCGTCCACGAAGTGGACGGACACGACGTCGTCATGGTCGTCCAAAATGACCGCGCCGAACGCCGTGCGGTCAGCGTGAGCGGCGCCAGCGGTGAAGACACCGTCATCAGCTCCGGCCTGTCCTCCGGCGAAAGAGTCGTGACCGACTGGCCGCAAGGGTTGATCGACGGATCAAGGGTCAGGGAACGCACCAAATGAAGGCAATCGAACTGAACGTGCCCGACGACGTCTATGAGAAGCTGGCGAACATGGCATCACAAGACCATCAGTCGGTCGATGTCTTTGCGCTGCGGAAACTCGAAGAATTCGCCCGAGCGGTCGAGGATTTCCGGGAACTCGAACGGCGGGCCCAGCAAGGCAGCCGCGAAAAATTCCACGCCGCCATGGCCAAAGTGCCGAGTGTCCCGCCCGTGCCGGGCGACGAAATGTAATTTAAACTCCGTGTGGCGTTCACCGTTCTTGTCGATCCCGTCCACTTCGTTTATCCCTGTAGGCGACGACGTGAGGAGTCTCTAATTTCTTCCTGGAAAAAGGCAACTCGGGTGTTTTGGGATTCAGTCTTGCTGTCTCGATCGCCCCATTTTTTCGAATATTCTACCAGATCATCATCGTCCGCTCAACGCCAAAGCCGTTGATGAAAGCGACAGACTCCGATAGTCTCCCCACATTATGGGCGGGCATTATGGAACGATTCATGTCCGGACGGAAGATCGAGATGCCGTGCGGTCTGCGGTTGAACGCCTTTCTTCGGATCGAACACGCCGTTTTCTTATTGCCCCGCCGATTGCCGGCTGGGTTACGGTTTTTCCTGAGAATAACGGGCAGGACCCAGTCATTTCCGAAGCGCTCGCCTCGACGCTCGCGGACCAAACTCTGATTCATTGCCTCGTTCACGATGATGACGTCTTTGCTTATTGGTTGTTAGAGCGGGGCCGGACTGTGGACGCTTACAACTCGTGTCCCGATTATTTCGACGACCCTAACCCGCCCCCGCGTGGCGGAAATGCAACGGCCTTCCGCCATCTGCTGCTCGACTCGGAAAAGGTTGACGAACTGCAGGCCCTGCTGGATGCGCCACGTTTCGACTTCGAACTCGAACGGCAGGATCAGTTCGCTGCGCTGGTGGGATTGCCCAATACTGCGTATGCCTACGAATACCTCCAGGGTGGGGAGACCGAGGGCGTGCAGCGTTGGAAACAGTTTATCCATGTCCCGGATTTGGCGCCCGAAAAGTCCGCGCGGCGGGCAGCCGCGGCCAGGGAGCGGACGGAATGGAAGGCCTTGCAGCAGGACGGGGTTCTGCTGCTGGACGAAACGGGCGGAAAAGTCGTCCATAAGCTCTTCGTCAAGATTCCCGTATGGGCGATCGACCCAGCGAGCTCGGCGGTCGCTCTCGCCTGGAAGGATTACTCCCGTGGGGCATCAGCGGTAACGGAATGGCAACGTTTTTCGCCGCCACTTTGGCGCTCAGAGAAATGGGAGGGAGTAGAAACAGAGTGCCACGCGGGGTTGCAGTTCAGCCCCACCGGAGCGCGATTCGCGATTCAAGCTCCGAACTGCTCCAAAATCGATATTTGGGATGGCCTGGTTAAACACCGCGTAGCTGAAAGGGTGTTTACGGGCACCATCACTACGATGACGTTCGGGGCCGACGAGAAATGGCTATTCGTCGTGGTTCACAGCCAGGCGCCGTCAACGCAACTTCATCGATTGGCATTAGGTCCCGAACTGGAGGATGCCGTTTTGACGGACGAAATGCTGCATTTCATTCAGATTGCCCCGCATCCCGGCGGGCGTCACTTGGCGGCGGTGGACAATTTTGGCGTTCTACTCGTCATTGACACCCAGACAATGCATGTGGTCAACCAGACCTGGATCAAGGAGACCAATCCGTTGTTACCGGAAACCTTGAGGGAAGAGCTAATCGGCAACGCAATTGAAAAAATGCAAGGCGTGTTGAAAAACCACCTGTCCGCCACAGCCCTGGACGATTACCGTCAACACTCTGCCAGACATTTCTTGCCTAAGGACTCCATCCACACGTGCTCCTTTAGCCCCGACGGCAACCTGCTGCTTTGCGGAACGAATAATGGGCTGCGGTGCCTGGAGTGGAACGGCGTGCTTCGGTGCCCTGAAATGCAACCCGTACCGGTGCAGTTGCAAGTGGACGCCGAGCCGGTCACTTCTGATTTTGATAGCGGTGCTGCTTTCGTCCACAGGCTGGTGTATGCCATCGGCTTCGATGCGGTTCGCCAGCGCGTGCTATTTTCTGGTTTGGAAGGAAAGATTACTTTTGCCGAACTCAAAAGCGGCCGGACAGGCGATCTGCTCGTGGTCCCAGGAAGGATCCCTCTAACTCAACTTGCCTTGACTCCTGACCGCTCGGCGTTGGTGGCTACAGCGCATCGGCGGGTCGCCAGATCCAACAAACGGGAATCCGCTCATTTTCAAATCTGGAACTACGCCGCACTCTGCCGGAGAGCAGGTTTGGAACACTAACCGAGAGCATAAACGTAAACGGGTCAGAACTTAGCAAATTAATTCGGCGCTTTATCCATTCAGGACTCAGCCTCCTTGCGGTCCGCAAACACTAGGCGATTCTTCCTTTTTCGCTTCGCCTTGGCGCCACTCGGGCTCGGGAAGGCCTTCGCAAGTGCCGCTGCCACAACGGCTTTGCATGAGACCATGAGAAAAAGCCTTCTTGTTCGAATATTCCCGTTGACAGGACGTATAGACTATGCAAACATATTCAAGTGCCATGAATGACATAAAGTTCGAGTGCCAGGAGTGCCGAAGGCGGGGGGGGCCGATTTTGCGTCCTTTGGGTCCCTCGCGTCCTTCGCATAAGGAAGTTCGCGGGACCAATTTCGACCAATTTCGACCAAATTCGAGTGAATTCGACTAAATTCGACCAAAAAAAGTATGAGGCCCCGCCTTCGCCCAGGCCTCCGCCGCCGCTCGGAAGCCATGGCGACACGGGCCGGCGCGGCAAGCTCGCGAAAGTTGATGGCAGATGGCCGGGGTCGAATCAAGGCGGGTCAAGGCCAGTCAAGCCTTTCAATTGTTTCTGCCGGTAGGGCGGTCGCTGCCGCGCCGCCCTAAAATAGGTTTTTTGCTTTTCGCGGCAATCGTTGCGTTTGTTCTTTGAAAATTGGGGCGACGCGGCAACGTCGCCCTACCTGATGCGAGGTAGGGCGGTTGCCCCGATGTATTTGCCATTTCAACTGCTCGGGGCCCCGATCTGCGTTTTCGGGGCTGCCCCGCCGCCTTAGAATAGCGGTTTTGCGCTCTTTGCGTGAGGAATGAATCCCAGCCCAATCGTGCCAAATCCAGGCAAATCGTGCCATAGAGCGTGTTTGAAAAATCAGTCATGGGTGGCACAGGCCACTGGCCTGTCCCGTCCGGCGACACAGCCCGCACAGCGGGCAGCTCTTGTGTTCTTCTAACTCCGGACGGAATGGAGGCAATGGTTCGAGCCAATCGAAATGGGCCTTTCACCATGCTGCTCTCCCCAGTTCCGGTCGGCGAGTCGCCGACCGGGGCGGGCGGGCCGCCCGCGCCACCCATTTTTCAAACACGCTCTTAGAAAATACAACAACCACCTTCCACGGGAAGACACCGGGTCTCGGTCGGCAAATTTTGCCGGTTTGGGCAGTGCCGAATTGGGCCAATCAGGCCCAATCAAACTGAATCAAGCCGAATCAAGGCTGGTCATCTGCGTCTATCTGTGCCCATCCCCGAGCTAAAGTGCCCTGTGTTGCTCGGGGCCCCGACTTCCTTGTTTTGCTGCATCTCGGTCGGGGCTGCGGTCAACGCTGTCTTCCGTTGGTTGACTCCTGTGCGGCTTTTTCTCTGCGTTCATCGCGTCTCAGCGGTTAAGGAATTATGGCTGGATCGTCCGGCCAGTTGCACTTGATTGCACCCAATTGCAGTAAATTGCACCAAATTGCACCAAATTGCGGTCTAGACGGGGTGGGGGGAGGGGGATCTCTGCGTTCCGCACCACCATAAATTTCTGTTGATACCAATATTAATTCGGCTACGATTGCACTCGAATCTTCGGGGTGTCGGCGGAGGCAAGTTGCGACACGGTCTCGATCGGAAACAGCGTCAGCCCAGGACTACCGGGAAATTCGATATGAAAACTTCCAAACTCATCTCCCCTACCTTTCGCACCGCGGCCGTGTTGGCTTGCGCCGCCGTCTGGACATCTTGCGCCAGCGCCGATGATGCCACCACCACGCCGCCGAAACTGGTGGCCACCGTCGAAGGCATCAGCGAATATCAGCTCGACAATGGCCTGCGGTTTTTGCTGTTCCCCGACCAATCGCAATCCAAGGTCACCGTGAACCTGACGGTCCTGGTGGGTTCGCGGCAGGAAGGCTACGGCGAGACGGGCATGGCGCATCTCCTAGAGCACATGGTGTTCAAGGGCACGCCGCGGCACCCGAAAGTCCCGAAGGCGTTGCAGGACCACGGCGCCTCATTCAACGGCAGCACGTCGAGCGACCGGGTCAATTATTTCGAGACGCTCGCCGCCAGCGACGAGAACCTTGAATTCGCCATCGACCTGGAGGCCGACCGGATGGTCAACAGCTATATCAAAGGCGAGGACCTCGCGTCGGAAATGACCGTGGTGCGCAACGAATTCGAGCGCGGCGAAAATTCTCCCGCCGGAGTGCTCGACAAACGCATCACCGCCACAGCCTACAACTGGCACAATTACGGAAAGCCCACCATCGGAAACCGCAGCGACATCGAGCGCGTGCCGGTGGACAATTTGCGGGCGTTCTATAAAAAGTACTACCAGCCGGACAATGTCATTCTGATCGTCGCCGGCAAATTCGAAGAAGCCAAGGCCCTGGCTCTCGTGCAGAAATATTTCGGCCCCATCCCGCGTCCGGAGCGCAAGCTGGCCACCACCTGGACGGAGGAACCGCCGCAGGACGGGGAGCGCACCGTCGTGCTGCGGCGCATCGGCGATGTCGGGGTGGTGGGCGTGGCGTATCACATGCCTGCCGGGCCGCATGAGGAATCAGCCGCGCTCCAGGTGCTGGCGAACATCCTGAGCACGGAACCTTCGGGCCGTCTTTACAAGGCGTTGGTGGAAACGAAGAAGGCCTCCAGCGTCGGCGCCTTCGCCGGCGGCGAGCATGACCCCGGGTTGTTTCAACTCGACGCGGAGGTCCCCAAAGAGAATTCGCTCGACGAAGTCCAAAACGTGATGCTCACCACGGTCGAATCGCTGGCCGACAAGCCGGTGACCGCCGAGGAAGTCAACCGCGCCAAGAAGCAGATTCTCAAATCGCGCGAACTGGCCGCGGCGGACACCAGCCGCATCGCCGTCTCCCTCAGCGAATGGGCGGCGCAAGGCGATTGGCGGCTCTATTTCCTGCACCGCGACCGCATCGAGCAAGTCACCCCGGAAGCCGTGCAGGCGGCTGCGGCCAAGTACCTTCAGCGCGATAACCGCACCGTGGGCTTGTTCATTCCGTCCGAGAAATCCGAGAAAGTCGAGGTTCCCTCGACGCCCGACGTGATGGCCCTGGTCGCCGATTACAAAGGCCGCGCTGCCATGGCCCAAGGCGAGGCCTTCGAGGCCACGCCCGCGAACATCGAATCCCGCGTGCGCCGGCAGGAATTGCCTGAAGGCGTGAAAGTCACACTATTGGAAAAGAAATCGCGCAACCAGGAAGCGCATCTTGCCCTCACGCTCCATTACGGCAACGAGGAGAATTTGAAGGGCTTGGAGACCGCCGCGGGCTTTCTGCCGGAGATGATGATGCGCGGCACGAAGAAACTCTCCTACCAGGAATTGCGCGACGAACTGGATCGCCTGGAAGCGACGCTGGGGACAGGCGGTGGCGGCGGTGGCCGCGGCGGACGGGGCCGAGGTGGCCCGGGCGGCGGCCCTTCGCCAGGTTCCATCTCCTTCTCGATTCAAGACAAACGAGACAACTTGCCCGCTGTGCTCGATCTGTTGCGCCAGGTGTTGCGCGAGCCGCTGCTGCCGCAGGATCAGTTCGAGTTGCTCAAGCGCGAACGCATCGCCGCTTTGGAACAGGCGAAGACCGAGCCGGCCATGCTCGCCCCGCGCGCGTTGCAGCGACAGTTGAACCCCTTTCCACCGGATGATGTCCGTTATGTGCCGACGACCGCCGAATCGCTTGAGCGGTTGCGCCACGTCACCTATGAGCAGGTCGCCCAACTTTACCATGATTACCTGGGCTCCCAGGCCGGCGAACTCTCGATCGTGGGGGACTTCGACCCCGCGCCCTGCCTGGCCAGCCTCAAGGAAACCCTGAGCGGTTGGAAAGCGGCGAAGCCTTACGCGCGCATCTCCGTGACGATTGTGGGCGACCCGTCCGGCGGACGCCAAAGCATCGACACTCCCGAAAAGGCCAATGCGACGTACAACGCCGGCCTGATCTTTCCGCTCCGCGACGATGATGCCGATTACCCGGCGCTCGTCATGGGCAATTATATTCTTGGCAGCGGAACGCTTTCCTCGCGCCTGGGGGATCGCATCCGCCAGAAGGAAGGCCTGTCGTACGGCGTGAGTTCGAGCCTGACCGCGTCTCCCTGGGACAAGCGGGCCGTGCTGAGCGTCACCGCGATCTGCAATCCGAAAAACATGAGCCGCGTCGAGATCGCCGTGCATGAGGAGTTGGACCGGTTGCTCCGCGACGGTGTGACTAACGATGAATTGGCGCAGGCCAAACAGGGCTATTTGCAGGCACGCAAAGTGGGCCGCAGCAGCGACCCCGCGCTCACCGGCATGCTGTCCAGCCTCCGGCAATTGGATCGCACGATGGCCTACGAGGCGGACATGGACCAAAAGATCGAGGCATTGACGCCGGAAACGGTGGATACGGCGTTGCGCAGCCATATCGACGCGAAAAAATTGGCGGTCGTGGTCGCGGGCGATTTTGGCACGAACGCAACGATACTGCCTTGATCGACGCGAAGAACTCGCATCTACGGCTCGGTTGCCTGACCGTCTTTCAGCCGGGTCGCAAACGGGAACGTGAACGTCGTTTGTTCCATCGCCAGGGCCAGGCCGAAATCCAGCATGGCTTGATGGCCGTCCGCCGCCACCGTGAGCGGCGGCAGGAAAAGATTTGCGGCCACACCCTTGAGTCCGCCGACGAAATTTCGCCAGAGGCCATTGCCGGCATCCTTCCGCTTGACCGAGGCCAGCGTGACTTCCATTTTCGGCGCGCCGGCTTTCTGCCGAAAGGACAGCATGTTGACCCGTGCCACGATTTCATTGTCGAAGTGAAACACGCCGTCGCGGTAAGAGATGTCCTCGAGGCTGATGCTGACGGGGCTGGTGTGGCCGTGGTTGTTGAAGCGCAGCCGCACCTCGGTCACCGTGTGCAGCCCGTTGCTCAGCGTGCCTTCGGTTTCGACGCTGCCGCTGCCGGAACCTTGCACGCTAATGGCCGCGAGCTGCCGAGCCAGCGGCTTGCCCGCCTTGAGATCCTTTTCGTGCCGCCCGATGACCGTCGCATGGTCGAAAACATTCCGCTGCAAACCGTCGCCGATAATTTCGAATTCGCAGACGGAGCGGAAGGACGCGCCATTCGTCCGGCAATGAAAAGAGAGCACCCGCGCGCATTGCGTGTTGCCGTCATTGATGAACACGGAAACCAGTTCCGGCGAAATCAACGGCACGAAATACATGAATTTATCGAGCGAATTGTCCAGCGCCTTTCCGTTGCCATAATCGAAGTGCAGCGTCGGGCCGGCTGGCGCGGCCATCAGCCGGCCGGCCAGAAAGACAAAAAATCCGAGCGCCCACAGCAAAGGCATCCTTGTTTTGACCAGGTACGAAACCATTGCTCAATATTTTTCCACGGTTGGGATTTATTTCAAGGCAAGCTTTCCAGCATCTGTCGGAGCGCGGCTCTGCCCGTCGCGCCGAAGCAGAGCGAAGGCGGATGAGCCGCAGCACGTCCCAACTTCAAGATGCCACAATTCGAACCATAACCCGCGCCCCGATGGGCGAAACATCAGGCACTATCGCGGAGTACCGGCGCAACCTCATTCCAACTTGCCGCCGCTGACCGATACGGTCCCAAAGATAACCACCGGGACTGCCGAGCGCGCCGGCACCACGCCCGTGCCGGATACATTCGCCGAAAGCGACTTCAATGCGAGATTGGTGCTCTTGGGCAGATTAGCGAATGTTTCCGCCGCAAGGCCCTGCACCGTAAAGCCAAGCGTGGGGTCGCCTACCAGCGAAAAGCTTTCGATGGCGTGTGCCGTGGTATGAGACACCGTCGAATAAGAAACCGAACCGATGGTGGAATGAACGAAGAAACTGGTCACGTCGGTATCCACGGCGGGCTTGCCGTCCCGAACGAAGTAGCGGACGTCGGCGTCGTTGGTATCCTGCAAATGCTGCTTTCGAATGAGCGCCGCCTCGGCGGAAAACTCGACCGGCAGCCCCGTCGAAGTGTTCGTCACCTGTCCGCTCAGGGAGTTCAGGATCATTTTCGTGGTGATGGGGAACGAAGGCGCGAGCCCTTCCTCCCAGGCGGTCAGCCGGAAATTCAACGTTTGCACCCAATTGGAAGTGGTGGGCGGCGGGTTCGTCGCGGACTGAAGGAGGCCATAGACATTCAACCGGTTCGAAAAAGTCGCCAGATACACTTTCCCGTTGGCCACGGTGGGAGGAACATACTTGGCAAAATTCCCGACGCCATCGCGTGCAGAAAGTTGCTCCGAATTCCAAAGTTCATTAGCAACATTTTCCGCATCGAAGGCATGGAGGATTCCCGGCTGCGTCCCGAGCGAAGCGTCGCCACTCGTCTGATGCGACGCCCAAAGTATCCCGGTGCCCGCCGTCGCGCCGTTGGCGGAGAGCGACAAAATGCCGCCCGGCTGCCCGGCCGGGGCAGGCGTCGGACTCTTGGCGAAGGCCGAGGTTTGGAACATGCTGCCGGAAAACTTGTATTGCTGCAGGTAGTCGTACGAGGGCCAGACGTAGGCGTAAGAGCCGGCAGGCCCAGCCCACCAAACGGGCGTGCCGTGAATTTCGCCGGAGCCCGCGCTCATCGGGGAAAGCACGGAGAACGACTGAACGACGTTGTCCGAAGCGCCGAGCCCTCCCATGTTGTCTCGATTGACCAGGTAAACCACGCCGGCTTTGCCACCCGAGAATGCAAGCGAAGTGCCCGGGATGAGCAACAATCCTGCGGATCCTACATCGACGTCGTTGGCATCGAGGGTCTGCCAGTCGTGCGCCGTAAAGGAACTAATGACGTTCAGACCGGAGCCGTTGCGCGTGAGCTTGACGAAGCTTTCGACCAGATTTCCGTTTGTTGGCATTGTCGCGTTGTTGGTCGGCCCATTGGCGATGGTGAGGTAAAGGTTGCCGCTGCTATCCGCCGAAGGCCCCGCGCCGCTCATCCAAATGCCGCCTTCGCGACCGTTCGGAGTATCATTAAACACGACCACTTGCGCCAACGATGCCTCGTCGTAGCCCATCACCCAGCCGTGGTAAGGCTCGACATCGAACTGGGATGTCCAGCAGATATAAACGACCCCGTTGACCAAAGCCAAAGCCGCGCGTTGGTTTTCCAGCAACGGGTCGAAGGTCACAATCCCACCAGAACTGTCAACGGTGTTGGTGCCGGGATAAGTCGCCTGAATCTGCACCGCATTGGCTCGATCGGCGCCGCTGGTGATATCCAGAGCGTGCAATCGCTGCACGAAAGTCCCGCCGTTTTCCACGGTGCGCACGACTACGAACAGCGTCTCCGCCGCCGGGTCGATTACCGGAGTGCCGACGATGCCCAGATTGCCCGCGAAAGTGGAGCCAACATTGACGTCATTGGCCGACGGCGGCACGATGTTGGCGCCAAGAAAACTCCGCTGCCAATACGGCGCGCTCACCGCGGCGTCGTCCGCGTCGAAGGCATAGACCGAGTCGTTGACCGTGGCCACGATGACGAGATTGTGCGTGCCCTTGCTGCCGAGATTCACCTGCGCGGCTACCAATGGCTGCGCATAAATTTGGTCATCCACCGCCCGCGTGAAAATGCGGCCAAATTGATTGGTATTGACGTTGCTGACATTGAGGATGTTTTCGTCGAGGTTCGCACCCGTTCGCGACAAGTCATTGTGCTGCGTGAGGACCGCCACATCCGCGCGCGCGGAACACGACCAAGCCAGCAGCAAAACGCCAAGAGCACAGCGGCACATTACTTGACACAATACGCGAAATCAGCGGAAAGTAAACGCCGGAGGCACCCGACAAAGACCTCCGTACTGGCCCAGTTATTCGGGCACGACAGGATTGGTTCCCCATTGGCCGGGCTGCGGGCCCATCGTGAAAGCAATCTTTCCGCCGTCTTTCAGTTCCTTGTAAGGCAGAAAGGCGGAATGCCAGTTCCTGCCGTTCACCCGCACGGACTGAACGTAGATGTTCTCGTCCGATAGGTTTTCCGCCGTCATCTCGAAGTTCTTGCCGTTGGAAAGATGCATCACGGCCTTTTTGATTTGTGGAGCGCCGATGACATAATAATCGCTTGCCGGGCAAACCGGATAAAACCCGAGGCAGGTGAAAATATACCACGCCGACATTTGACCGCAGTCGTCATTGCCGCAAAGGGAGTCGGGCTTGCTGCCGTATTGGGTAGTGACTGCTTGATGCAGCCGTTGCGCCGTTCTCCAGGGCTGGCCGACGTAGCAATATAAATAAATGATGTGATGGCTCGGCTCGTTGCCGTGCCAATATTCACCGATGCAGCCGCGCTGGTCATTCGGCGACAGCTCCTTCGTCGCTTCGGTGGAGGTGAAGAGTGAGTCGAGTTTCTCGATGAATTTTTCCCTTCCGCCCATCAAGGCGATTAGCCCGGGCACGTCCTGAGGCACGTACCACGAGTATTGGGAACTGGTTGCCTCGGTGACGTCGTGGTTGGTTTCGCCGCCGTAAGTATGCGGGTTGAAAGATACGCGCCAGTTGCCCTGGGAATCCTTGGGGCGCATCCAGCCGATGGACGGATCGTAAATGTTTTTGTAATTGGCCGCGCGCGTCATGAAGTAATCGTAATCCGCCTGTTTGCCGAGCGCCCTGGCCATTTGTGCGATGCACCAGTCGTCGTAGGCGTATTCAAGCGTTTTCGAGAGTGACTCATCCTCCGTCTCGCAGGGAACCCAGCCCAATTTTCGATACGCCGCCAAGCCATCGTAGTCGGGATTCATCGCGGTCGTTTTGATGGCGTTGTAAGCGTGGTGCGCGTCGAAGCCTCTCACTCCTTTGAGATAGCCGTCCACGATCACCGGCACCGCGTGATAGCCGATCATGCACCAGGTTTCGTTGCCTTGCAGTTCCCACATGGGAAGAAGGTGATCCGCGCTCTGGTCATAGTGCGCGAGCAGCGAACGGATCATGTCCGAATCGCGTTTCGATTGGATCAAAGTGAAGAGCGGATGCTCGGCGCGAAAGGTGTCCCACAGCGAAAACACCGTGTACTCGGCGTAACCCTTCGCCTGGTGAATGTTCTGGTCGAAACCGCGATACGTGCCATCGACGTCTTCATAAAGATTCGGCGCGAGGAATGCGTGATACAGCGACGTGTAGAACGTTGCCTTCTCCTCCAACGAGCCTTCGATGCGAATCTTTCCCAGTTCGCGATCCCATTTGGCGCGCGTCTCCTCCATCACATTGTCGAAATTCCAGCCCGGAATTTCCGCGTCGAGATTTTGCAGCGCATTGGCGGCGCTCACGGCGGACACGGCAACCTTCACTTGAATGACCTCGTTCGAATGCGTTTTGTACTTGGCGAAAAATTGCAGGTTCGTGCCCGAGGCGTCCCGGTGGCTGCGGAATCGATAGGTGTCGTAGATGACCGGCTTGCCCGCGCTGATGATCTCCGTCTTGTCGAATGGCCGCGAATACCGCGCGGCAAAATAGAGATGCCGCTCTTTGGCCCAGCCGTTGATCAAATGAAATCCTGTGATCGTCGAACCGTCCTCGATGCGGACATGCGCCTGCGCCACTTTCCAAGGCTTGCCGATGATGTGGCTGAGGTCGGTCATGATCGAAGCCTGATCGCTTGCGGGAAAAGTGAACCTCAGAATGCCCGCCCGCTCGCCAGCCGTCAGTTCCACGGTCACGCCGGGTTTGTCCAGCATCACGCGGTAATAGCCCGCAGACGCCGATTCGGCATTGTGGGAGAACGCGGATTGATAGCCTTCGGCGGGATGATCTTTCGGCCCGCAAATAAACGCTGCTTTCCCGATCTGCGGCATGAATAAAAAATCGCCGAGGTCGGGACAACCGGTGCCCGTAAGATGCGTGAGGCTGAATCCCAAGATCGTCGGGTCGGTGTATTCATAGCCGGAGTCCGTGTCCCAATTCGTCGTGTCCGTGTCCGGGCTGATTTGAATCATGCCAAACGGCGCGGACGGTCCCGGATAAGTATTGCCCTCGCCCTGTGCGCCGACAAAGGGACGGACATAGTCGGAAAGCCGGGTGTGGTTGTCCGAATCGTGTTCTGTTGCTCTGGCGAGCGGGCCGGATGCGCTAATTGCAATTAGCACGGCCAAAAGTGGAATTTGTTTCCGATGTAAAAACCAAGGGCCTGCCTTCATAAATGGGATATTCACGGATTTTAGTGGCTAGATAGCAAGGGAAAAAGGGGCTCATTTAGAGAGGAAATGTGATTGTCAGCTTTGATTTCATGGTGGCGTTGGTGGGCTTGAGGTGGTGCCAGCGATCCGCACCGGACTG
>Ga0073928_10007260_pt1 | contig 14469 bp, 5 predicted proteins | sample PaiPotPPA55metaG_FD_76969 | JGI IMG/M metagenome (GOLD analysis project Ga0073928, IMG submission 76969) | Iron sulfur acid spring bacterial and archeal communities from Banff, Canada, to study Microbial Dark Matter (Phase II) - Paint Pots PPA... ... | reverse complement strand
TGCCGATCGATCGACATGCCCGGCACGGTCACCGGCAGGCCGGCGCGCAACGCCGCCTGGCGGGCGATGTTGTAACCGCTCGACCCCTGCTGCAGAGCGCAACCGAATACCACATCGTCGATTTCCGCCGGATCGACACCGGCGCGCCGCACCGCCTCGGCGACGACGTGGCCGGCCAGTTCCTGCGCCTGGGTGTCGTTGAAGGCGCCGCGATAAGCCCGGCCGATCGGCGTGCGGGCGGTCGAGACGATAACGGCTTCGCGCATGCTGTCCTCCCTCGGCGCATCGCTGGTAATGTCCGCCGCGCCGGGTCCCCGGTCAATCGCGATCGCCGGAGTGATGGACGAAGAGATAACAGGCCTATTGGAGCGCCGCCTCGGCCGCGCCTATGCCCGGCAGCGGCTGGGGATCGAGCGCGACCTGGAAGGCCGCGCCTTCGGCCACGGCCTGAATTTCTTTCATATCGAGAACTGGTACTCGATGCCATGGGCGATCCGCCTCGGGCTGCAGGTAACCGGGCTCTACCGGCGCGCCCGCCGGAATGCCGAGCATGTCCAAGTGCAGCTCAACCCGGTGGCATTGCGCGACCTGCCAGCGGCTTTCGACGGGTTTGCGATCCTTCAGATCAGCGACCTGCATGTCGAGCTGAACCCCGGCGCGATGCGGCGGGTGGCGAGCCTTGTCGACGATCTCGAATACGATCTGTGCGTGCTGACCGGCGACTACCGCGCCAAGACCTACGGGCCGTATGAGGCCGCCCTCGACGGGCTGCGGCAGTTGTGCGGGCATTTGCGCGGCCCGGTTTACGGCGTCCTCGGCAATCACGACACGATCCGGATGGTGCCGGCGCTCGAAGCGATGGGCGTCAAGATGCTGCTCAACGAATGCGCGGTGCTGGCGCGCGGCGAAGAGCGTCTCTATCTCGGCGGCATCGACGACGCCCATTACTACCGCGTCGACAACATCGAGAAGGTCGCGGCGCAGATACCTGACGGTGAGGTCGCGATCCTCTTATCGCACACGCCGGAGATCTATCGACAGGCGGCATCTGCCGGCTTTCGGCTGATGCTCAGCGGGCACACGCACGGCGGCCAGCTGTGCCTGCCGGGCGGCATCCCGGTCACGCTCGATGCGGTATTGCCGCGGCGCATGGGGGCGGGGCCGTGGCATTACGGCGACATTCTCGGCTATACAACCCGGGGGGCCGGGTCGTGCATCCTCCCGGTGCGCCTCAACTGCCCGCCGGAGATCGTCTTGCACCGCCTGACGCGGGCGTGATCAGTACGGCCGGTCGCGCAAGTGCAGGCGGTAGAGCAGCCGCGACAGCACGACCTCGCCGAGGACGAACAGCGCGACGCCGGCCGCGATGTCGGCCAGGCCCAGCGGCATCGACCCGGCGCAGGCGAGCAGCGGGAACAGCGCTTCCGGGACCTGGTCGAGGCCGGGCGCCATGCCGCTGGTCTCGATGCCGAGCCGCCGCTTCGCAAAGCTCGAAAACAGATCGCCCGCCATCGCGGCGATGCCGACGACGGCGCCAACCCGCCAATCGAGACCGATGCACGGCGCCCCGGCAATCGTGATCAGCTCGGCGAGCACGACGCCGCGCACGGTCTTGGAAGGGCCGAAGATGGGCCTGCCGTCGAGGAAATGTCGGCCGCCGTCGAGCGGCCAAGCCCAGCGCTCGCCGAGCAGCTTCTTGGCAATAACCGGAGTGCCGTTCGCCAGCATCAGCAGAAACAGCAATTGCAGGATTGCGAGCGGATGCATCACCGTCGGAGCCCGAAATGCATCGCCGCGCCGCGATCGGCGCCCGACGGCAGCGCTGCCCGGGGGTCGCGAAGCCAGCTCTCGACGTCGGCCTCGACCCACGGCGCTTCGAGGTCGCGCAGCAGCATATGATAGCCGTTGCCGTACCAGGCGAGGCGCCGCGAAAAGCGCGGCGCCGCCGGCAGCCCGGCGGCGAAACGCCGGATCGCCTCCAGCGGGACGATCTGGTCGTGCGCGCCGTACATCAGCAGCAGCGGCACATCGAGACCCGGCGCGGCGGCGAGCGCCGCATCCATCAGGTCGACCAGGCCGTAGACCGTGTCGACCCGCGTCTCCTTGATGACGAGCGGGTCGCGCCCCAACGCGCGCAGCATCGCGACATTGTCGGAGGCGATTATGCCGAGCCCGCGCCCGGTCAAGGTTAGCGCCGGCGCCAGCCGCGCCCCGGCGAACAGACCGAGGCGCGGCACCAGGCCCATCGTCGCGCGGCCCCACACCGCCGGCGCGCTCAGGATGACGCCGTCGACATCGGGGATCGGCGTCCCACTCTCGCCGCCCATCGCGACGATCGCCACCGCCCCGCCCATGCTCTCGCCGAGCAGGTAGAGCGGGACCCCCGGATGGCGGCGGCGCAGGATACGGCTCGCCGCCGCGGCATCGGCCGCGAGCGCCGCCTGACCCGCCCAAAACCCGCGCCCGGGCGCCTCGCCGAACCCGCGCTGGTCGTAGGCATAGGTCGCGATGCCGTCACGGGCCCAGGAAGCGGCGGGCCCCTCGAAGGCGCGGCTGTAGTCGTTGAACCCGTGCAATCCGAGCAGCACCGCCCGGACCGGACCGTCGGGCAGCCAGCGGCGCAGCGGCAGCAGCCTGCCGTCCGAGGCGACAAAGCCGGCCTCGGTAACTGCCGCCGCTGCGCCGGCGGGCGGCGGCGCCTCCTCGATCCGCGGCGCGCAGCCCAGCAACAGGGCGAGCAGCAGCAATGTCAGGCGCATGCAGCCCCCACCCTAACCCTCCCCCGCAAGCGGGGGAGGGAACCTGCACCTCCCTCCCCCGCTAGCGGGGGAGGGCCGGGATGGGGGCATGCCCCTCGCGGGGGATTTGATCGCCCCGCGGCGCGGGGTATCATCGGCCCCGACATCGCGCAGGCGCATTCTTCGGACGATCCATGGGACCTTTCGAGACGATCTACATCGACGGCATGGTCGCCGCCTGCGACGGCGGCGACGGCCCGCTCGGCCACCCGAAGGTTTATCTGAACCTGGCTCCGGCGGGGAAGGTCGAGTGCCCCTATTGCTCGCGCCTGTTTGTCAACCGCGCCGCGTCGGCGGGCGCCTCGGACGAGGCGGTGCCGCCCGAGCCGGACGCGCGCAGCAGCTGAAGGGCCCACCCCGATGGACGACATCACCGCGACGATCGCACCCGACGCGCCGGCGGCGCGGCCCTCCTCCGCCCCGCACCACGTGTTTCTGATCGACGGCTCGGGCTTCATCTTCCGCGCCTATTTCGCGCGTGCCCGCGACCCGAGCGCCGAGCGGTTCCAACGCAAATCGGACGGCATGGCGACCGAAGTGGTGATGATCTTCAGCAACATGCTGGACAAATACCTGCGCGACACCGATGCCGATCACATCGCCGTGATCTTCGATGCCTCCGGGCGCAGCTTCCGCAACGAGATCTACGGCGACTACAAGGCCAATCGCCGCGAGATGCCGGACGACCTGGCGCCGCAGCTGGAGCACGTGCGCCGGGCGGCGGACGCGTTCGGCGTGTGCCGCATCGAAATGGATAATTTCGAGGCCGATGACCTAATCGCCACCTATGCGCGCCACGCGGTCGAGGGGGGGGCCACCGTAACGATCCTCTCATCCGACAAGGACATGATGCAGCTCGTCGCGGATGGCCGGGTGACCATGCGCGATCCGATGACGGACCGGCCGATCGGCGAAGCGGAGGTTCGCGAAAAATTTGGGGTCGGGCCGAACAAGGTCATCGAAGTCCAGGCGCTGTGCGGCGACAGCACCGACAACGTGCCCGGAGTGCCGGGCATCGGGGTCAAGACGGCGGCCGAACTGATCAATGCATACGGCGACCTCGAAACGCTGCTAGCGAACGCACACGAGATCAAGCAGCCGAAGCGGCGCGAGGCGCTGATCGAAAACGAGGCCAAGGCGCGGCTATCAAAGGAGCTGGTCAAGCTCGACGACCACGTACCGCTGCCGTGTCCCTTGTCCGCCCTCCGGGTGAAACCGTACGACCCGGACCAGCTGTTTCCGTTTCTCGACGAGATGGAATTGCGGGCGCTCAAGTCGCGCATCGAGAAGCGCCTGGCGATTACCCCGGCCGCTGAGCCGGCCGGACAAAGCGAGCCGGTGATGCCGGAGGTGCCGCCGTTCTCGGCGCCGTGCACCTACGCGCTGGTCGACACGGTGGAGGGCCTCGAGCACTGGATCGAGGCGGCATACCAGGCCGGCTCGGTCGCGGTCTGGCCGGAGACGACGCAGGTTGGGCTTGCTCCGGCGGAGGCCGGAGGCGCCCGTCCGGCCCTCGCCGGCATCGCCTTGGCGCTGGCCCCCGGCCTCGCCGCCTATGTGCCGGTGGCGCCCTCAGCCTCGAACCTGCTGCCGGCGCCGGCCGGCGACCTGTCGCTCGAGGCGGCGATCGCCCGGCTGAAGCCGCTCTTCGAGGATCCCGGGGTGTTGAAGATCGGCCACGATGCCAAGAGCGCAGCGCAATTGCTGTTGCGCCATGGCGTTGCGGTCGCGCCGTGGGACTGCACGATGCTGATGTCGTACGTGCTCGAGGGCGGGCAGAGCGAGCACACGATCGAGGCCATGACGAGCCGCGCCTTCGAGCACGAATTGCGACCATTGAAGCAGGTGATCGGCACCGGCAAGAGCCGCATCGCCTTTGCCGAGGTGCCGCGCGAGATGGCGCGCGACTACGCCGCCGAGCGCGCCGACGCGGCGTTGCGGCTGTACGCGCTGCTAAAGGCGCGCCTGCTGCGCGAACATATGACCGCGTTCTACGAGACGATCGAGCGGCCGCTGGTGCCGGTCGTCGCCGCGATGGAGCATGCCGGCGTCCGCGTCGACCGCGCCGCGCTCGCCGATCTGTCGCACGACTTCAAGGGCCGCATCGCCGACATCGAGGCCGCGATCTGGCGTGCCGCCGGCGTTACCTTCAACATCGGCTCGACCAAGCAGCTGGGCGACGTCTTGTTCGAGAACCTCAACCTGCCCGGCGGCAAGAAGGGCAAGACCGGCGCCTACGGCACCGACGCCGGGATCCTTGAGCAACTGGCGCCGTTGCACGACGTGCCGCGGCTTGTGCTCGAATGGCGGCAGTTGACAAAGCTCAAATCGACCTACACCGACGCCTTGGGCGAGGTCATCGACCGCGACACCGGGCGGGTGCACACCTCCTACGCGCTCGCCGCGACCGCGACCGGCCGCTTCTCCTCGACCGAGCCCAATTTGCAGAACATCCCGATCCGCACGGAGGAGGGCCGCCGCATCCGCCAGGCCTTCATCGCCGACCACGGGCACCTGTTGCTGTCGGCCGATTACAGCCAGATCGAACTGCGCCTCGCCGCCCATGTCGCCGACATCCCGGAATTGAAGGAGGCGTTTCGCGAAGGCATCGACATCCACGCGCTGACTGCCAGCCAGGTGTTCGGGGTGCCGCTTGCCGGCATGGACGCGCAGACCCGGCGGCGCGCCAAGGCGATCAATTTCGGCATCATCTACGGCATCAGCGCGTTCGGCCTCGGCGCCCAGATCGGCGTGCCGCAGAGCGAGGCGGCGGCCTATATCCGCGCCTATCTCGACCGCTTTCCGGGGATCCGCGCCTATATGGAGCGGATCAAGACCGATTGCCGCCGCGCCGGCTACGTCGAGACGATCTTTGGGCGCAAATGCTTCATCCCGGGCATCCGCGACGCCAACCCGGCGCGGCGCGCCGGCGCCGAGCGGCAGGCGATTAACGCGCCGTTGCAGGGCTCGGCCGCCGACATCATCCGCCGCGCCATGGGCCGCATCCCCTCGGCCCTAGTGCAGGCGGGCCTCAAGGCGCGCATGCTGCTGCAGGTGCATGACGAACTGCTGTTCGAGACTCCCGAAGACGAGGTCGAAGACACCGCGCGCCTCGTCAAAGGAGTGATGGAGGGTGCCTGCGCCCCTCGCTGCGAACTCTCGGTACCGCTCGTCGTCGAGACCGGCGCCGCCAAGACCTGGGACGCCGCCCACTAGGCTCGCTTGCCGCGAACACGGGGAAGGGCTGCCGCCGCGGCGGAAGCGCGGGCGGCGAGCGGCCTCGCGTTTTTATAACATTTGGTAAAGATTACCCTTTATTTTTGCATTACGCCAGCTAAGCTGCCGATCGGAGCGCGCTGCTGCGGGTGATCCACCTTGTGCCCGGCCTCCGCAGGCATCGGGGCCGGCGGCGCGCGCCTCGCCCGGCGGGCTTCGGCCCGATCATTGAGGGGATCCGATGGCGACGCTCTTCGGCACCTACACCACCGGCATCCACCTCAGCAACCCGACAGCGCAGAACCCGACTACCCTCGCCTCCGTCGGGTACATAACCAATACCCTCGCCCGCTACAACGGCGATGCCGTTTACGGCAACAACGCAGCCGCCTGGTATTTCGAAAATCTCGGCACGATCAAGGCCACCGCCACATCCGGCGACGGCATCCAGTTCGTCGCCGGCGGCACGGTCGTCAATTTCGGCAGTATTACCGCCACCGGCGCGAACGGCCTCGGCGTCGCGCTGAATGCCGGCGGCACCGTCACCAATGCCGGGACCGGGCTGATCGAAGCCGCGGCCGGCGGCATTTTCATTGTCGGCGGCGCCGGCACCGTCGTCAATTCCGCCACAGTCGTGGAGACGGGTTTTGGCGGCGCCGGCATCGTCCTGGGGCTCGGCGGCAGCGTTGCCAATCTCGGAACCGTCGAGGGAATCGGCACTTCCAACGACGGCATCTACCTGACAAACGGCGGCTCCGTCACCAACGGCCACAGCGGATCCGCCGCCGGGTATGTCGCCGGTGGGTTCAACGGTGTCGCCATCGCCCATAGCGCCGGCACTGTCGTCAATTTCGGGACGATCGTCGGCACCGCTACCGCCAGCAATGGCGTCGTGCTGACCGCTGGCGGCGCCGTGACCAATTACGGCACGATCGAAGCGCTCGGCTCGGTCGTCAACGGCAGCGGTTCGATCGTCGCCGGCAATGCCGTCAATCTGCAGAACGGCGGCCTCGTCACCAACGGCGCGAGCGGCTCGACCGCCGGTCTGATCCTCGGCTACCACATCGGCATCATCGCCAGCCCCCCCACGGTGGCGACCGTCGTCAATTTCGGCTCGATCGAGGCCACCCAGACCGCGGTGAACGGCTACACCAGCAACGCAGTCTTGCTGCAAGGCGGCGGCAGCCTCGCCAATTACGGGCTGATCGAGGCGGCGCAGTTCGGCGTGTCGATCGGCGTCGGCGGGACGGCCCCGAGCGGCGTCGGCACCGTCATCAATCTCGGCACGATCGCCGTCTCCGGCCATGTCACGGTGGCGAGCGGCGTCACGCTCTATCCGACTGCGGTACTCCTCAGCGACGGCGGCATCGTCACCAACGGGCGCAGCGGCACCGCCTCGGGATTGATCGATTCCGGCTCTTCCGGCATCACCATCAGGGGCCGGCCGGGCACCATCGTCAATTTCGGCACGATCGAGACCACCGGCACCCTTCTCGGCCCGATCGGGGGTCACAGCAATCCGATCGGCATGGTCGACGGCGGGCTCGTCCTGAATGGGGCGAGCGGCGCAAGCGGTGCGCTGATCGTCGGATACGAGCGGGCGCTCTACGGCGGGGGCAACGGTACGCCGATCGCCGGAGCCGTCATCACGGTGGTCAACTGGGGGACCATGGCGGGGACGGCCACGGGCACCGTCGCCGGCAACAACGTGGACCTCGCCGCCGGTGGGACCGTCGTCAACTACGGCGCCATCACCAGCGCCGTGGCGTCGAACGTCGTGATTGGCGGCACGAGGGTAGCCAGCGCCGGGACCGTCGTGAACCTCGGCATGATCGCGGTGCTTGGCGGCACCATCGGGGCCGGGATCTATCTCGGCGACGGCGGCCTGATCACCAACGGCCAGTCCGGGTCGGGACTGGGTCTGGTGACCTCGGCTTGGCAGGGGGTCAGCGCCAATAACGTGAGGGCGACCGTCGTCAATTTCGGCACGTTGGAAAGCAGCGGCACCGTCCACAACTCGGGCGGGTTCTCCCCCTCTGCGGTCAGACTGGGCTCGGGCGGGCTCCTCGTAAACGGCACCAGCGGCGATACCAGCGCGCTGATCGTCGCCTACCAGCTTGCCGTCGTCACCGGTCAGACCTCTGGCATCCCGACCTTGGGCGACATCGCCACCATCGTCAATTTCGGCACCATCGCGGCGACAGGCACCGGCGCGCTCGCCGGCAATGCCGTGCGATTAGGCGCCGGCGGTACCCTCGACAATTACGGGCTCGTCACCAGCGCCCTCGCGACCGCGGTCAGCATCGGCGGCACCACGGTCGCATCCGCCGGATCGGTCTTCAATCTCGGCACCATCACGCAAGGCGGCACCACCAGCGGCGCCGCCGTCTACCTCGGCGGCGGCGGCATCGTCACGAATGGCAGCACCGGCGCGACCGCGGGGTCGATCACCTCCTCGCACACCGGCATCTCGTTCAAGAACACGGCCGGCACCGTGGTCAATCTTGGCACGGTTCAGAGCACCGCCGCCGGCACCTCTGGTGACGCCATCTATTTCAACGCCGGCGGTATCGTCGAGAACGGGGCCAGCAACGTCGGCACCGCGGTGATCACCTCATCGCGGACCGGCATCTCGTTCAAGAACGTCGCCGGCTCCGTCGTCAATTACGGCACGATCGCCGGCACCGGCACGGCGGGCGTGGGCATCGCTCTGGGCGCCGGCGGCGCCATCACCAATAGCGCCAGCGGCTCGCCGGGCGGGTTGATCAGCGGGACTGTTTACGGTGTCCACATCGCTGGAGCCTCCGGCACGGTGGACAATTTCGGCACGATCACCGGCGGCGTCGAAGGCGTCGATCTGGGCACCGGTGGGGCTGTCATTAATGGGGCTAGCGGTGCGAGCGGCGCGCTGATCACGGGCTATTTCGCCGTGGCCATCGTCGGCACCGGGACCGTGATCAACTACGGCTCGATCGAGCGGGCGGGGACAAACGGCACGGCGATATTCCTGCTCTCCGGCGGCAGCGTCACCAACGCGGCGACCGGCCTGCTCGCTGGACCCGCCTACGGCAACGCGGTCAGAATCGACAGTGCGGCAGGCACGCTCGTCAATTTGGGCACGATCTCAGCCGGAGCCGGCGCCAAGACCGTCTACCTGACCGCTGGTGGTACGGTTACCAATTTGGGCACGATCACCGGTGGCGCCGACGGCGTCTTCATGCGCGGCGCCGTCGAAGCGGTGGTCAATTCCGGCACGATCGGCGGAACCGGCATCGGCGTCTACATGTACGGCACCGGTATCGTCGGCAACACCGTTGGCGGTCTGATATCGGGCTACGGGGACGGGGTGGACTTCGGCCAAAGCGCCGGCACGGTCGTCAATCTCGGCACGATCGACCCGGCGGCGGCCGTAAGTGGGGGCGACGGCGTCTTCCTGGCCGCCGGCGGCTTTGTCATCAACGGGGCGAGCGGCGTGACGGGGGGGCTGATCCAAGGCCCGAACGCCGGCGTCGACATCACCGGCGCGGGCGGCGTCGTCATCAATTTCGCGAGCATCACCAGCGGCGGCGGCGCCTCCGACGGCATTTATCTCGGCGCCGGCGGGACGGTCGCGAATTACGGCACGGTCTCGGCCCTCGCCGATGGCATCGGCATCGGCGTCAGCCTCGGGCAGGGCGGGACCCTGACCAACGCCGCGGGCGCCACGATCTACGGCGACACCGACGGCGTGGTGGTCGGCGGCACCAGCGGCGGCCTCGTCATCAACCATGGCACGATCGAGGGCCGCCTCGACGGCGTCGTGCTCAATGCGGCCGGCGCGACCGCGGTCAATTCCGGGACGATCGCCGGTCTCTACGCCACCACCAGCGTCGGCGTCTATCTCGGCGCCGGCGGTGTCGTCGTCAACGGGCAAAGCGGGGCGCCTGCCGGGTCGATCACCGGCGCGATCGGCATCGAGGCCAACAATGTAGCCGCCACGGTGGTGAATTACGCCACGATCGCCGCTTACACCCCGGGGTACTACTTCGGCGCCGCCATCGTGCTGAGCGCCGGCGGCTCGATCGTCAATTCTGGAACCGTCGAGGGCCTCGGCGCCGACAATGGCGGCATCCTTGTCCAATCCCTCGGGGCGACCATTACCAACCAGCAGATCGGGCTGGTTGAAGGCGCGCACGGGATTTACGTCAATTCCGGCAGCGGCACGGTCGTCAATCTCGGCACCGTCGAGGCCACCCTGTACCGCGGCGTCCTGCTGGCGGGCGGTGGCACCGTCACCAACGGCGTCAGCGGGTCGGCCGGCGGTCTGATCACAAGCCCGCTCACCGCCATTACCGTTGTCGGGACGACGGCCGCCACGGTACTCAATTTCGGGACGCTCGCCGGCACCGGCACGAGCGGCATCGGCGTCTATTTCGGCCCGGCCGGCGGCACCTTGCTCGATGCCGGCACGATCACGGGGGCGAGCGGGACGGCGGTCGCCTTTGCCGGCGGCGGCAATCGGCTGATCGTCGATCCCGGCGCGGTTTTCGGCGGCATTGTCAACGGCGGCACCGGCAACGATACTCTGGAGCTGGCGGCGGGGGCCGGCACCGGAGCGCTTGCCGGCATCGGCACCAACTTCACCGGATTCACCACGCTCGCCTTCGACGCCGGCGCGCTGTGGCGGGTCGGCGGCTCGGCCGCGGCGCTCGAAGCCGACACGATCACCGGCTTCGCGCCGGGCGACACGATCGACCTGGCCGGCGTCGTCGCCAATGGCGACAGCTATGCGGGCGGCGTGCTGACCCTGACCAACGGCGGCGCGGTCGCCGCCCAATTGACGCTCGCCACGACCTCGGCGAAGCCGGTCTTCCAGCTGGCGGCGGACGGCGGCGGCGGGACCCTGATCACGCTGCTGCCGCATCCGCCCAATGTGTTCAGCGGCACCTATTTCAGCACCATCGTGCTCGACACGCCGTCGACGCAGAACCCGGCGACGGTGACCGGAACGGGGCTCGTCGAGGTGACCAACGAGGTCGGCATCCTCGGCACCGCCGGCTTCCCGTGGACCCTGTCGAATTACGGCACGGTGACGGTGGCCGGCAGTGTGGGCGACGCGATCGACCTGACCGCCGGCGGCCTGTTCACGAATGCCGGGCTGGTCGCCGGCATCTCGGCCGGCGTCATGATCGACGGCGCGACCGGCACTGTCGTCAATTCGGGCCAGATCACGGCGAGCGGCGTCGGCGTGCGGCTCGGCGCCGGCGGCACGGTAGTCGACACCGGCGTGATCTCCGGTATGGTCGGGATCTCCGATGTCGGCGGCCGCATCGTCGATGCCGGGGTGATCATCGGCACCGGCGGCACCGCGCTGGCGCTGTCAGGCGGCGCGCTGGTGCTGGAGCCGGGCGCGGTCGTGGCCGGCGTCGCGATCGCCGACGCCGGCACGGTGCTGGAACTGGCGGCGGGGGTCGGAACCGGGACCTTGTCGGGGCTCGGCACCAGCTTTGCGCAGTTCGGCGCCTTGCTGGTCGATCCCGGCGCCGTGTGGCAGGTCGGCGGCGCGCCGGGGACGCCGCCACCGGTCACCAACGACGGCACGGTCCTGGTCCAGGGCAGCCTGAGCCTGGGCGCGCTGGGCGAGGACGGGGGTCAGAAAGGGTCTGTTGTCCTCCAAGCCGGCGCGCGGGTCGAACTGGCGGGCAATGTCGCCGCCGGGCAGACCGTCGTGTTCGCTTCGCCTGGCGCGACGGCGCAGCTCGATCTGCCGGGCGGGTTCGCCGGAGCGATCACCGGTTTTGCGATCGGCGACACGATCGACCTCTCGGGCCTCGTCGCCGACGCCGCGCAATATGCCGGCGGCACCCTCAGCCTGTCGAGTTCCGGCACCGCGGTCCTACAGCTGAGCCTGCAGACACCGGTCACCAACCCCGACTTTGTGCTCGCTGGCGACGGCAAGGGCGGTACCCTCGTCACCTTGGCCTCGGGCAGCGCCGGGCCGGTGCACTGGATCGGCTCGGGCGGAACCCTGTCCGGGGATTTCGACCAGGCGCTGAACTGGAGCCCGGCGGTGGTGCCGGGGGCCTATAACGTGGCGGCGCTCGACGCCCCCGGCGGGGTGCCCTACGCGGTGACCAGCGCCCAGGACAATTCGGTCGCCGGCGTCAGCCTGTTGGCGGATGCGAGCCTGGTCGTGGCGGCCGGGTATTTCGCCAGCGCCGGCATCACCAATGCAGGCACGGTGACGGTCGATTCCGGCGCCGCGCTGACGGTCGGCGGCAGCCTCCTCAACAACGGGGTCATGACCGCGCAGGGCGGCAGCCTGACGCTCGATCCGGGCTCCGGAGTCTATCTCGACAACGCCGGCACCTTGGCGGCGCGCGCCGGCGGCAACCTGACGATCGTCGGCAGCCTGGGCAACACCGGCACGATCGGCGCATCCGGCGGCGGCAGCCTGGCGATCGCCTATGGCGGCGCGGTCGCCGGCTATGGCCTGATCCGCGGTCCGCTGGCCAATCAGGGGCGGCTCGAGGCGCAGGGCGGCACCTTGACGGTGCGCTTCGACGTCGCCAACAGCGGCATCATCGCGGTCGACGCCTATGCCACATTGGCGGCGGCGACGATCGACGGCGGCGGCATCATTACGGTCGCCGGGCTGTTCGCGCCGATCGGCGTCGCCACCCTGTCGGGGGGCGGCCAGGTTGGGCTCGCCGGCGGCGCCATCGGCGGCGGCGGCACCTTGGTCGAGACCGGCGGCACGATTGCCGGCTACGGCTTGTTGGCAGGCGGGCTGGTCAATCAGGCCGGCGGGGTGGTCGAGGCCGCCGGCGGCCGGCTGACCCTGGCGCCGGGCTATACGCTCGCCAACAGCGGAGTGGTCGGCGCCTTAGCGGGCGGCGCCATGGTGATCGCCGGCACGCTGGTCGACACCGGCTCGGTCGGCGGCTTGGGCGGCCGGGTGACGATCGCCGCGCCGGGCGCCGTCGTCGGCGCCGGTCTGATCTCCGGACGGCTGGTCAATCGCGGGCTGATCGAGGCGCAGGGCGGCAGCCTGACGCTCGCCGGCACGGTCCTCGGCACCGGGTCGGCCCTGATCGCGGACGGTGCGGCGCTGGTGCTGGGCGCCGGCGATAGCCAGACCGTCGCCTTCGCCGGCGGCACCAGCGAATTGCTGCTGCAGCAGCCGTCGCTGTTCACCGGCGCGATCGCCGGTTTTGCCCCGGGCGAAGGCATCGACCTGGCCGGCCTCGCCGCCGATACCGCGAGCTACGCCGGCGGTGTCCTGACGCTGTATCAGAGCGGCGCCGCCGTCTTCCAGCTGAACCTCTCGACGCCGGTGGCGGGCCCGGTTTTTTCGGCGGCCGCCGACGGCTATGGCGGCACCCTGGTGACGGTGCAGCCAAAGGCCGGCCTCGCCCTCGACGGCACCTATGTGAACGGCGTGGTGCTCAACAACCCCGCCGAGAACCCGGTGGTGGTCGGCAGCGGCGGCTACATCACCAACAACGGCATCGCGCTCTACGGAGCGCCGCCGACCGCCTGGACGATCGACAATTACGGCCACATCTACGGCGCCGGGCCGGGCGGCGTCGGCATCGCGCTGGCGTCGGGCGGGATGATCACCAACGGCGCCGGCGCGCCGCCGCCGAGCGGCGCCGCCTTTGTCGCGCTCGGCGCGGCGATCGCCGGTTACGCGACCGGGGTCGAGATCGCCGGCGGTCCCGGCACGGTCGTAAACAATTCGACGATCGCGGCCACCGGCAGCGCCGGGGTCGGCGTAGAGCTGCTGGCCGGCGGCGCGATCGTCAACCGGGGGCTGATCCTGGGCGCGGTCGGGGTTGCCGGCGGCGGCAACGCGACCCTCATCAATTCCGGCACGGTCGACGGCGCAAGCGGCAGCGCGGTGGCGCTGACCGGCGGCGGCGACCGCGTCGTTATCGTGCCGGGCGCGGTGTTTGGCGGCAGCGTCGCCGGCGGCGGCGGCGTCCTCGAGTTGGCGCCGGGGGCGCAGCCTGCCACCTTGACCGGGCTCGGCGCCGGCTATTCCGGTTTCACGACGGTCTTGGTCGATGCCGGGGCGGTGTGGACGCTCGCCGGCAGTGACACGATCGCCGCCGGCACGGCGCTCGCTGACGGCGGCAGCCTGAGCGACACCGGCAGCCTCGCCAACGACGGCCGTATCGCGGTCGCCGGCGGTAGCCTCAGTCTCGCCGCGGTCGGCGAGGATGCCGGCCAGCACGGCGCGATCTCGCTCGGGCAAGGCGGCCTTGCCGAGTTCACCGGCGCCGTCGACGCCGGGCAGAGCTTCCTGTTCACCGATACGACTGGCACCTTGCGGCTCGATCAGCCCGCCGGCTTCGCCGCGACGATCTCGGCCTTCCAGACCGGCGACGTAATCGACCTGGCGCATCAACGCGCGACCGCATTGTCTTTCCGCAACGGCGTGCTGCGGCTGACCGATGCCGGCACGACGGCC
>Ga0073928_10007259_pt1 | contig 14470 bp, 5 predicted proteins | sample PaiPotPPA55metaG_FD_76969 | JGI IMG/M metagenome (GOLD analysis project Ga0073928, IMG submission 76969) | Iron sulfur acid spring bacterial and archeal communities from Banff, Canada, to study Microbial Dark Matter (Phase II) - Paint Pots PPA... ... | reverse complement strand
TCGAGATGCTCAGATAAGTTGCCGGGGTCGCCAACGTGAGCGAGCCGGCGCTGATGCCGGTGTCGCTGCTCATCACCAGAGCGTTGTTGGTCGTGTAAGGTTGGAACCGAAACACCGTGCCGTCGATGACGCTGGCGAACGTCCCGGATGCCGGCAGGCCGTAGCTGGTTCCCGGAAGTCCCTGCTGGTAAAAGCAGGTATTCTCGCCGGGGTTGTATTCGGCGGCATAATTCGCGTACGGAGGGCCGGATGCCGAGCTTTCGATGACGAGGTCGCGATTGAACCCGGTCAAGGCGATGGGCGTCATGTTCGTCGAGACGCTGATGACGGCCTGATTGGTGGTAGAACCTTTGGTGTTGCTGGCCACTGCCATCACGTTCGTGTAGGCGTAGGTCAGCAGCGGAGTGGTATAATTCGAGCCGCTGGTGCCGCCGGCGAGCGTGCCGTTGGTGTACCAGGCATACGAAATATTGCCCGGTCCAGCGGCCAGCACGCTGAGAGTGGCCGAATTGTACGGGGCCACGGTCACGTTGCTCAACGAGAGAGTGAACACTGGCGGGCTGTTGCTGGTGTAAACGAAGAAGTTGTCCCACGCGCTGATGCCGGCATTTTGAAACGCGCACAAGGCCGGCCAGACCGCGGTATTGGTCGCGATGTCCTGTGCGGCATGGTTCGTCGAGGTCGAGAAGGTGATTTGATTCGCGCCCGGGCTCAGCCCGCTGGTGCCATAATCATACAAAGCGCAGCCGGCGCCATAGTTGCCCGAAGCGCCGGAAGTGTTGGTGAAGCCCAGGACGAATTTGTACCAATGACCGGGCACGACCGGCACGAGGCCAAGGGCGGGGCTGGTCGTGGACACGCCACCCAGGCGGAATTGCTCGAAGAGCTGCCAGCTTGTCGAACTTTGCGGAACAAACCGAAACGTTTCGAAAGCCACCCCCGGATTGCTGTTCAACCCGTTCGTGTTGGAATTCATGATTCCCATCTGCATTCTGTTTCCGGTCTGGCCATCGGCGTAAAGCAGCGTCGAAACCACGATCGTCGCGCCCATGGTGGCGAAGTTCCAACTGCCGCTGCGATAGACCGCGGTCATGTCGTTGTTTGCGAAGACGCTGACGCCGCCACTTCCACCGACGCCGTCGTTGGTGCTCTCCTGAAAGGAGAAATTGAGGGCGTTGGAGCCGGCAACGTCGTTCCAGGGATTGAAGTTGTTGGTGTACTGGCCCGGGGTATCGAAGTTCAGGAACACCGTTTGCCCGAAGCACCGCGTCAGGGTCAGGGCCGGCAGCAGGGCCAAAAGGAGCGCCGATGAAATTCCAAGGCGTTTACGAAGGCGTCCGAAGAAACGCGGCGACCGAAGCGTGTCGGCGCCGGCTTGCGGAACGGGCAGGCGGGAATAGATCTTTCCGCACAATGAGAGGTCGAGCATAGATTGTTAGGTGCGAGGGGACGAGAACCGGCAGGCGGCCACGACTATTTATAGGGGCGAACATCGACCGTATCATAATAGCTGGCCCGGATAAACTGTCAATCCATTTTCACGACCATGCCAACGCTCGTGGCCGGCAGCGTGGACGGCTGGCGGTCTGGGGCGAGGCCGCGGTGGGAGGCATTTTATTGGTTTGAATTGGTTTGATTCACCTTGATTGAGGGCGATTTGGGCACATTTCGCGTCGTGGAGGCATCGCCTCGGGGAAAATTTCTATGGCGGTATTAAGCGGTAGCCAGTGAACTGGAAATCCGAAACCCGAAGGCCGAAATCCGAAAGAAGGCCGAAATCCGAAGCCCGAATCACGAAAATGCCGGAGACCGGTACTTGGCGGTATAGGAATGGACTTGGCCGCGCCTGGCCAGATCCACTTTCGGCCTTCGGCATTCGTCATTCGGATTTCAGGGCCGCTCGGCGCGGCCCTGCCCCCCCATTACCCCCGTACAGACCGTTAGGTCGTTAGGAACCCTGTAAACATTGGTCCAAATGCACTTTCAAACCGTTAACCCCCTGATTTTAACGTTAAAGATCGCGGTTTTTCCGAAAAAATATGCGAAATCATTGGCAATTACGCTATGTCAATCAACAACAAACCGTTAGGAAACCGTTAGCGAAGCGTTAGGAACCGACCCTGCCGAGAAAAACCGTCGAGAGGGCTGAACGCATGTTCATGCTTTTCCGTACCGGGCGAAAACCGCTTGGCATTTGCCCATATCGTTTCGGCAGATGGCCAGGAATTGATTCAGGCGTCGCTACGCGACGATCAAGACATGGGTGGCAATTTCCGTGGGCCAAAGGCCCACGGCTACCTTCGTGCTGCCGCTCCGCGGCGCAGAAAAGACACCGCATCGCCGGCGAAGATTAATTTTTTGCGCAATGCCTCAGTGACGGCGGAGCGCGGCTGTGTCTGAAAGACCCCCGAAAGCTTTCGGGGCAGGGCGTCCCGAAGGAGTCGTGTGGCACTGGGTTCCGCAGGCTCCTCCTAGCGAAGCTGCTGCGGCTGGCCTCGGAGGCACAGCCGCGCTCCGGAGCAGGACGGAGCGCGGCTGTGTCTGAAAGCCGCAGCAAAGTCCCGATAGCAGTCGGGACGGGTGGTGCTGCGCACGCACCCGCGCTCCGTCCCGCCGAAAATTACTTTTTTGTAATTATTTGTGTTGACAGTTGGGGTAGTAGGGGATAATTAAGAAGCAAGTACCCAACTTAGTTGACCCGTGAACCTTGCAAAAGGCCACAGTTATCGCGCCGGGCACTTAGGGCTTGCGGCGAGCCTTTCTGACCGTGGAGCATCCCCTCGGGGGGGAAGTTCCGCATTCGGCCAGATTGCCGCGGGCACAAACCATCAAGCAATACGATCATGAAAACCCATCGAACTCAAATCCCTACACTCCTCTCCCTCGGCCTCGCGCTCACGCTGGCAGCCAGCGCGCGGGCAGGATTAACGCCCATCACCTTCGCTCCAGGCAGCTTCAATGCCGACGTCGTCGTCGAAACGAACGTTCCTAGTTTTGGCAACAGCTCTACCGCCACGGTTGACGGTGGAACCAACGACAACGGTGACACCTGGTTCGAAATCGGTTACAGCACCGGCGGACCCGGCGGCGCTAACGCCGGCGTGCCCCATGCGGGCAGCTTGCTCACCAATGTCACCGACATTGCGGGAAGCGTGGCGAACCCGCACATTTATCAACTGGCCCCATCGTGGGCCGCGCCGAACGCGATACTGATCGACTCCGGACCAACCCGCACCAACGCCGTGATTACGGTAAGCCCTGGCGGACCTTACACCAAATTGTCCTTCATGGTCTCCAGCGGCAATGGTGGCGGCAACGTGAATGTTAAAATCACCCACGCCGATTCGACCGTCGAAACCAACGTCGTCGTTTGCGGCGACTGGTTTAACGGCCCCAGCCCGGCATTCATATCGACGGGACGCATCCAAAACACTCAGAGTGGAGGATTTGACACTCAGGGCAGTATTACCAGCGGCCCTAATCCCAGATGGTATTCTCGCGACATCACGCTGACGGACACCACCAGTGCAATCACAAGCATTCAACTCTCCTACGGCACGGGCGGCGGCAACGTTCATAACCAGGTTTTCGGCGTTGCCGGATCCAGTGGCGGAGCCTGGACCCCCCTCACGATCAGCGGCTACACGGACGATATGGTCTGGGAATCCAACAGCCCGATTGCGGGACCTCTCATCAGCCCGGTCACCGGTACGAACGCAACCACCCAATCCATGGATAGCGACGTTAACACCGGCAATTCCTGGTACGAACAAGGCTTCTATCGCGCCCCGGGGCAAGCGGTCACCGGAATTCCCCGGCACGGTTCGACACTTACCAACACGGCAGGCGACCATATTTTCCAGTTGGCCGGCGACTATACCGTGAATAATGCTTTTTACTTGAATATTAGCAATCTCACGGCCACCGCCACTTTGGCCGTGCCCACGAATTTCGTGCTCATCTCTTTCCTCAATGCGTCAGGCAGTGGCCCGGTTCCCATCGGCCTGCTCATCACTCATGCCGACTCCTCCACGGAGACCAATTCATTCTCCTCCCTGGATTGGTTTAACGGAGCGGGCAAGATCTGGTCCACGGGTGGCCGCGTTGTCGTCAATACCGGCCAATTGCAGAACCAAAATTATCCCTTCGCACCGAACTCGGCGCCTTACCTCTATGCCAACGACATCCTGCTGGCCAATACCTCAAGCCCGGTGACCAGCATCACGATGTATTTTACCCCCACGAACGCCGCGGGACGCACGACCATCCTCGCCATTAGCGGCACACAAGGCGCCGCCGCGCCGCTGGTTACTTTGGATCCCGTCGGCACAAACATGTGGCCCGTGGTCACCGGTTCCAACGGACCGGTCATCCTGACCTCCGCCGCCAACGGCCTCCAGCCCATCACCTATCAATGGCAGATCCAATCCGGGGCCACCTGGGTCAACGTCAATAACGGCGCCGTCGGCGATGGTTCTTCCTACTCCGGGGCGACCACGGCCACGCTGACTCTCAGCAGTGCCAGCACACCGGGGACCTTCAATTACCAGGTGGTGGCCCACAATGTTGGCGGCTCGACGACCAGCACGCCGCCGGCCACGGTGGTAATCCTCTCGCCTTTGCTGGATATTCCCCAGGCAGGCGATCCCGGCACGATGGTCAACGGCTCCGAACCCGCCAACGAATCCTATGTGCATGCCTACGACCACTTGATCGGCAGCGACCCCGGCAAGTATCTAAACTTTGGCTTCAACGGCGGACAGCCCTTCCTCGGTCCGGTTGGCTTTACCGTGACTCCTTCGGCCGGCTATTCCATTGTGAGTGGCGCGAGGATTTATACTGCCAACGATACGCCCGGGCGCGACCCGGCGGACATCGAGATCTATGGTTCCCGCAATGGCGGCGGCACTTATACCTTGATTTCCTCGAACTCGCTGGCATTGTCGGACAACCGCAACGCCACCGCCTCGGAGGACATCGGCGCCAACATCGAAACCGCGGTTCTGCAGCAAATCTTCTTCCCCAACACCAACGGGTATTTCTCGTACAAGGTCATGGTTACCAACGTCAAGAACAATGGTGGGAATAACTCCATGCAGGTGGGCGAAGTCGAACTGCTGGGAATTGTTACCAATGCTCCTGCGCCAACCGTTCAGTCCCCGCCGAACGTCGTCGCTTACTTGGGCACGAACGGTGTTACTTTCGCCGCCTTGGTGACCGCGAATGGATACACCATCAACTCGACCGTGTGGCAGGTGCAGACCAACGGCAATTATGTCAACCTGTCCGACAACGCGACGGTGAGCGGCTCCCAGACGGCCACTCTGACGCTCAACGACGTTCCTTTCGGCGAGAACCTGTCCGGCCCGAGCTTGCCGGCCACCGTCAACCTGCAATTGGTCGTCAATAGCAGCGGCGGTTCGATCACCAGCACGCCGGTCACCTTGACCGTCATCTCCGCCACCCCGAACATCCTGAACTCTGCCGATGCCATCAGCGACTTCGGCAATTCGCCGGTGGGCACGGGCAACAATGCCGCCACGCTGCCCATCGACGCCGTCGATGGAACCGAAGTGACTTATATCAACACGGGCGTCGGCCCGAGCGCCGCCGCCGGGTTCGCCCCCTTCGAGGGACCATGCGGGCTGATCGATACGCCCTATGCCGGGCCCACGATCATCACGGGCATCCGTTTCTTCTGCGGCAGCGAAGGCATCGTCGATGATCCCATCAACTACACGCTGGAAGGTTCGGTCAACGCCGGGACCAACGGGCCTTTCGTCCTTATTGGCGCATCGCTCAACTCGCTGTCGCTTCCGTCGGGGCGCAACAACAATGATACCACCCCCATCGACCCTACCGTCAACTTCATGCAGGAGATTGACTTCAACAATACCCAGGCCTATGCGACCTATCGCGTGACGTTCCATGACATCCAGAGCGACTCGACTGGCGTGAATGTCGATATCGCCGAACTGCAACTGCTGGGCAACTTCGCTCCTGCGAAGCTGACCTTCAGCGTGAGCGGCGGCAACTTGATCATCAACTCCAGTGCCTCGGGCACATTGCAGAACGCGACTAATCTGCTCTCTCCAGTGTGGGTCGATATCCAATCCATCGGTCCGAACTCCCCGGCCACGATTGCCATACAGCCGGGTGTTCCCCAATCGTACTACCGCGTCCAGGCTGTGCAGTAAGCCAAGCCGGGAGCTAAAATACGCGCGAAGGCCGGGCGAAAGCCCGGCCTTCGCTTTTTCCGGCCATAGACGCCTACTTGGTCGAATGTGGCTGCGACGCCTGCCGCGGTGAATGGGCAGAATCAAGTTACGATTTCGCCTTCGGCGGCGGATCAGTTCTATCGCCTGAAGACCTCGATTTCGTTACAAGGAAATCGTGGAGAACCTGCACATCAGCACGGGCACGCTGCACAGTTACATCTCAAATATTTACGAGAAACTACACGTTCACTCCCGCACCGAAGCGGTGGTCAAGTAATTGCAGCGTTGATGTCAAAGAGCATCCGGGCTGCTCGGAAATCGTAATATTCCTCTTGTAGCAGTCGCGGTGACGAGACTCTGAATTCTCCGCGTCCGTGCCGTGACGAATGCCTGCACGTCAAATGCCTTCCGATGCTTCGCAGAGGTCGGAGGCCACAAGAATCCTCCCCTTGTTTTCATTTTAGTTAGAGACTCGTAGATGGAACAACACAAGGGCTGCCTGCTGAGCGGGCTACCTCGTCTGCTACAATTCGAAAAGTCCGTGTTCTTCCGGTTCAGTCTTCAAGCGAGGGGCCGGCCTGATCGAGGCGAACATCCAATTATTTTCCCGAAACAGGACTTTTCAAGGACGGGTTTTGGTAATGGAAAGGCCGAAATCTAAACGTCCGTTCGATTGCCTTCTCTGATCCGATATAAGTACCGAATATCCTCCGAGGAAAGTCCTGACCCGGGCCGCCCTGGCTTCGGCGCTTCTTCGGCCTTTTCCTGGCGGATTTGGGCCAACTCGCCGGCATCCAACCAGTAACCGCCGCAGTTAGGGCATTCGTCCACTTCCACGCGGCGTTTGGAGCTGAAAAAGTGTTTCTTTAATTTGACCCCTTCGCACTTGGGGCAGGCGCGCTTACGCGTAAAATCGACCTGTATTACCGGATCCCGGGAAATGTGCAGCATGGCTTCGCCGACGTCTTTTTCCGGGTCGTCAGCGCGCTGCAATTCGAAGGCGTCGAACCAGATGCCGCCACAGCCGCCTTCGCACACGTCAACGGTCAGGGTCCCGATTTGCATTTGGGAGAGCTTGTTGAAGCAGGCGGGACATTGCATCTTGACGGGGAGCTTTGCTGGATGATTCAAGGGTGTCAAGAGCGGAAAGGGCGCGCGTGCGATGCGAGGCGCAGCCGGATGCTGGAACCGTCGAAGGGCGGCGAGGCTAAAATCATTGCAGAGGCGGGAGAAATTAGAGCCTCGTCACCTCGACTCCTACAAATATACGTTTCCTGAAGGATGCGCGTAAGATCGGCCATTGCTCTCCGCTCTCTTTGCGGCATTTTGTGGGCGACGCATGAATACTCCCCGAAGAGAATTCCTCAAGACCATGGCTGCGGCGGGTTTGGGCGTGGTGGCACCCGCGGTGGCGGGCGAGGTGTCCGCATTGCCGGAAGCCTCGGCCTCCAGGCTGCCCGCGTGGCGCGGATTCAATTTGTTGAACAAATTCAACGGAAGAAATGATCCATTCGCGGAGCGCGATTTCGAGTGGCTGGCCGAACTGGGTTTCAATTTCGTGCGCCTGCCGATGGATTATCGCACATGGATCGAAGACGCGGATTGGACGAGATTTCGCGAATCCACTCTCAAGGAGATCGATCAGGCGGTGGAACTCGGCGCTCGCCATGGCATCCATGTCTGCTTGAACTTCCATCGCGCTCCGGGCTATACCGTGGCCAAGCCGCCGGAAGAAAAATCTCTATGGTCCGACGAGGAGGCGTTGCGAGTTTGCGGATTGCACTGGGCGCATTTCGCGGATCGTTACAAAGGCATTCCCAATCGCCGGCTCAGTTTCGACTTGTTCAACGAGCCGTCCAAATTGAAACCGGAAACCTACCGGCGCGTGGCCGCCAGTGTTTGCGATGCCATTCGCCAACGCGACGCGGGCCGGTTGATTATTTGTGACGGGCGGGATTGGGGGAACACTGCCCCGACGGAACTCGCAAGCCTGGGGGTGGCGGCGGCGACTCGCGGTTACGCGCCCGTCCATGTTTCGCATTACCGCGCGAGTTGGATGAACGGCTCTGACCAGTGGGCGGAACCGACCTGGCCCATCGAAGAGGGCGGCGTTCATTGGGACAAAGAGGCCCTTCGATCCCGCCAGATCGCCCCGTGGCAACGGCTGGAAGCGCAGGGCGTCGGCGTGATGGTGGGTGAATTCGGCGCTTACAACAAAACGCCGCATCGTGTCGTTCTGGCCTGGATGCGCGACTGCGTGGATTTGTGGACGGCGGCAGGGTGGGGATGGGCCATGTGGAATTTCACGGGGTCGATGGGCATTATCGACAGCGAGCGGGCCGACGTCGATTATGAAAACTGGCACGGCCACAAGCTCGATCGGGAGATGCTGGAGTTGGTGCAAGGGCATCCACGGTAGCAGGAACGCGAACATATTAGAGCCTCCTCACGTCGGCTGCTACGATTCCATGACGTGCCTTACGGCGGCTCGATGGCGCGATAAAAACGGTAGGGGAAATTACTTGCGCCGGGGTCCGAAAGATTCAGCAAATTGTAGGGCGCCACGTTGGTGTTCAGCGAAATCCAATTCGAGAAATCGGTCGTCCCCTGCAAAATATAACTGTTTCCCGCGAGGCCCAGCAATTGCACGCGGAACATTCCGTTTTGGTAGGAGCCGGGCGAGGTGAAAAAGATCGGCAGACTGTTGGTCGTCGGATAAAGCTGGCTTTGCGGAATGATGGCTTTGGGTGTGGACGGACTGCTCCAGGAAAGTTGCGCACTGGCGAGGCCAGTATTTTGAAAGTAGTCCATTTTGATGCTGTAAATCTGATTGGCGTTCAAAGCGATGGTGCCGCTCCATTCCGTCGCCGCCTGGTTCACCCATTTGTCGATGAGCAACAGGTTGTTCACCCAAAGGCGTGCGCCATCGTCCGTCGTGGCATAGAAGGTATAGGTTTCGGTGAACTGCGGCTGCACCATGCCGGTCCAGCGGGCGGTGAAGTAGTTGCTGCTGATGGACGGCGCGGGGGAGCCTGTGCCCCAATCGAAATTCACCGTGGGGTCGATGCGGGTCAGCGCCGGTGGAGCGTTGAAGCTTGCGTTGGTGAACGCCACGCTCATCACGTTGGACCAATAGCTGCCGGACAATCCCGTCCCCCGGCCAACGGAAAGGCTGTTTAGAAAAGTGGCGCTCGCGACGACGCTCGCCACCGCGCCCTGTTCGACGGCCTGGGCGTGAATCGTCGTCGTGTTCGTGAAAACCAGCGGAGAGCTGTAAAGCGGTGAATTGGTCGTCGGGGCGGATCCATCCAATGTGTAATAAATGGCCGCGCCCGGCATGGCGTCAACCAAAGTGACGCTGACGGAATTCGTGAAGACGCCGGCGTTGGGCACGAAGGTCGGAGGCGGGAGGAACAGCGCGTTGCCGTAGATCGAAAGCGAGTTCGCGGTGCCCACGTAGACCTTGCCGTTGGCAATCGTCGGCACGTTGTAATTCAACCTGGGACCGGGATTGTCTCGCGAAGGGGCCTGGCTGCTGTCGTAAAGTTCCAGGGCCACGTTCGTGGCGTTGTAAGCGCGCAAAACAGACTGCCCGTTGTTGGAGCTGTCCGCCTGGATGAGCCAAACAATCGCGTCGTTCGTTCCGTTGGCCGAGATGCTGGGAGAAGCGCCCGGGTAGCCGAACGTCGTGGTCCCCTGCGCCAGGGGAGTCGTATTCATCATGGCTTCAGCAATCGAGAAGGCCTTGAGCGTATCGTTTACGCCGGCGCTATAAAGCGTCCCATTGAAATAGGCCGGCGTGTTCCACATGCCGCCCACGGCGTTGGAAATGCACTGGACGATCTGGGAGTTGTTCGTCGGTTTGAACTGGCCGAGCTTGTCGCGGTCGAGGAGATAGATGGCTCCGATTTTGCTCGCTCCCAGCAGGAGATGCGGGTGGGTCGCGCTGCCCACGGAATCTGGAAGCACCACCGAACCTCCCGAACCCAGATCCAGGTCCTGGCTCTCCAGATTCGCGGCATTACAGGGCGTGAAATAATCGGCCACGCTCAGTCCGTTGGTGGTGGAAAGTTTGAGGACGCTATCGCCGTAGTTGCTGTTGGTCGCGTCGAATGTTCCGTTTCCAGTTTCGATATAGACATTCCCGACGCTATCGGCTACGAGGCCGTTGCCGGCCTGCCACACACCGCCCAATCCTCCATTGGGTGTGGAGTTGAAAACCCCGTTCTGAGCCAGCGTGTGGGCGTCGTATCCGTACACCCATCCGTGATAGGGCGAATGGTCGCCGGGCGAGGCATAGGCAAAATAGACGATGCCGTTCAGCAACAATAATCCTGGCCGGCAGTGTTCGCGCAAGGGGTTCCAAAGCACGTGGCCGGCGCCGTCGTTGTCGGCATAACCGGGCGTGCCCGTGCCCGGATAATTCGTGGCGGTGATCACGACCGGACTATTGAAATTGGTGCGTTCGAATCCCGTCGAGATGTCCAGCGCATGAAGCCGGTGCGCATAATTGGTGATTCCGCCGGCGACCTCTTTGGTTCGAGCTTCGACATAAATTGTTCCTGTGGACGGATCAATGACGGGCGTGCCGGTGATGCCGACTTCCGGCGTGATATTGGGCTGGCTGGTTTCCCCGCTCGGAACGGTGGTGACCCCGGCCGCCGGATTGATGAAGCTGGCCTGCCAGAGCGGCGCGGCGTTCGAGCCCGCGTTGCTCTCGGCGTCGAAGGCATAGACGCTATCGTGCTCGGTTGCGACGATCACCACTTGATGCGTTCCCTTGCCGGGTATCGCCACATTGGTCATGACCAGTGGCTGGGCGTACACATTGCCGTCCACGGAGTAGCCGAATAATCGGCCGAAGGTATTAGTATTGATATTCGAGAGCGTCAGCAGGGATTCGTTGGTGTTCTGGCCGGTGCGGGCGTTGTCATTGCGCTGAGTCAGAACGGCGATGGGAGTTGTGATGGTGACATTGGCGAACGACGCGGTATTGAGCAACGCGTTATTGTGCGCCGTCACGGCGAGGCCCGCCAGGGCGCCGCTGCTGAGCGGCAATGTTTGTGTGGCGCCGACTTGTGTCCAGTTGAGGCTATCGAGGCTATAATACGCAGTGAAGTCATTGCCGGAGCGCTCGAGCTTGACCCAGACGAGAGGAACCACGGTGGGGGCCGCCGCATTGTTGCACTGACCTCCGGTGGCGCTGCGCCATTGGAAACTGACGCCGTTGCCGGGAGTGGCCAGAACTGCGGCGTGCAGGGATCCGGGTGTCAGGTTGTTGCGCAACATGACGCCGGCTTTGGCCCACGGGTCGGTGTTCTGCTCGCCCCCTACCAGTGCCACCATCATGCAATCGCCGGTGAAGTTTTCGCACACAAAATTGAATTGATCCGAGGTTCCCCAGATGTCCGCTCCTCCGCCTGAAACAGACCAGAAGCCGTTCGAATAGACGGCAGAGCCGGGCTGGGCCGGCAAGCCAATGTCGAAGTCGCTCCAGCCGGGTGGCAGGCTTCCCCGCGCCGGCGTCAAGCCGGCAACCAAGCCCAGCGTGAATGAGGCCGCGAGGATCGCGCGCCGACGGAGAGATAACTTCATTCGATTTCGCTTTTGCAGAGTGCGCGACGTTCAGCCGAGGGCTGTTGGAGGCGGTGTTGTATTAAGGCCATTGAAGGACAATTCCGGAGGAAAGTCAAGTCAAACCAAGTCGGCAGTTACGGCGTAAGCACGCGGTTATCGGTCATTTGCACTAACCGTCTTCGAGCAATTGCAACTGACGACGGGCCACGTGCGCCTGCGGCGTCTCCGGAAACTCGCGGATGAGCCGCTCGAGCGTCTTGCGGCCAGTAGCCGGGTTGGCGAGGTTCTTGATTTGCCAGCCCGCGACGAGGCCCAGCCACTCCGCTCTTTTCGCATCGTCTTGACCAGGCATGTCGATCAAAAAGTTCATTTGTTCGATGGCCTGACGTGTCTGGCTTAATTTTTCGGCCAGAAGCCGGGCCAGTTTCTCTCTCGTGGGAACGTTGTCGGGCTCTCGTTCGAGTCTTTCGACATAGGCGCTGGCAAGATCCCGGGCTTGTTCCAGGTCCAATCCCGCGGCGCGGGCTTGTTTCTGAAAGGGGGTTTCGCTGCGCACCGGCAAGGGGATGGGGCGGCCGCTCTGTTGTTCGCGCAGTTCTACCGCGGTCGCGGGCAATTGATTGATGCGAAGCTGGGCCATGCGCGCGAGGTGCGACCTGGGCAGGCGGTCGCAAATCATTTGCAGCGCCCGGCGCGCGGCTTCGGGGTCGCCGCTGATTTTCACGTGCCATTCCGCCAGCCGATGCAGGGCGACCGAGAGTTGAGAAGGCGTCGTGTTGGGGTGATCGCAGATTTCCAGGTTCGTCTGTTCGGCTTCGGCAACATCGTGAAATTGGTTGGCGTAAAGTTCGGCCATCATCATCCATCCCTCGAAATCATCTTCGCACTTTTCCAGCTCGTGAATTATTTCCCACTCCGCTTCGGCGTATTTGCCGAACTTGATGCGCGCCACGGCTCGGGCGTACATTGGCGGAGACTTCTGCGGGCGCAGGATGCCCTGGCCGTATCCGGCAATCGGGACCAAGATGGCCGTCACAGCCAAACCCAGAGTCGGCCAGCCGCCCACCATCAGAATCAGGAGCGCGGGAACGAGCATTCCCAGGAACCCCGTCCAGCACAGCGCCTTGAAGTTCGCGCGCAATTCGCCCTCGGTGCCCTGGCCGGCCCGAGCAACCGCCCAGGCGAGCGTCACCGCGGTCCAATAGGAACTGACAATGAAAAATCCATTGACCGCGACGCGCAAATAAATGGGGAACCAGCTCCCGCCGCGATTTTGGGCGGCCTGGATTTGGGGCATGAAGGGTTGCAGACTCCAGGAGACGCCGAAATTCATCAGGCCCCAAATCGCCAGAGGAACGAGCAGGCCCTTCAGCGACCAGCCCACGAGCCAGTGCAGGCGTTCCTGCCGGAGGCGCGGGGGCGCGAGAAGAAAGGCCTGCGCCCAGCCCACGGCAATGCATGCCATGCCGATAAAGAGCAGCGAAAGCACAATGGCCGCTGAGGGCGACATGCTGCAATTTAAGACCAGAATTCCAAGGACTACAAGACGGGCGTCCGCGAAGAACTGCGTTGGGTCGCGTAGCCACTGGGTTAATGATAATTTCCGTCTGGTTGGGCTTCGGTTAGTTACGAATCGCGCGACTTGCAATACGGGTTGGTGTTGTGGACGGCAACAAAGGCTTGTCGATGAGACTCAGGAGCACTCATAGTGCGAGGATGCAAGCTCGCGCAGCCGTTGCGGATGGGAAGGGACAGTTTAGTCTGGAAACAATCGAAGTGTCCGAGCCGATTGGAGACGAGGTGTTGGTTGAGATCAAGGCGGCGGGCCTCTGCCACACCGACCACTCTTCGTTGAATTGGAGGAGGCCGCTGATTATGGGACACGAAGGGGCCGGCCTCGTGCGCGCCATCGGTCCAAAAGTCCGGCATATCCAGCCAGGCGCGCCCGTCGTGCTGAATTGGGCGGTTCCTTGCGGAGACTGTTTTCAATGCCGCCGCGGACAGGCTGTGCTGTGCGAAGAGAGCAAGCCGGCTTCTGTGATGGAATCCTCCAAAGCCCACGCTCACGCTGATGGCACAATGTGGCATGGCCGGCCGTTGGATCGCTCGTTCAATCTGGGAACGCTCTCGTCGCTGGCCCTGGTGCGGGCTCCGGCCGTGACCCCATTGCCGTCGGGCGTGCCTTTTGCTTCGGCTTGCATCGTGGGCTGTGGAGTCATGACTGGTTTTGGTTCGGCAGTGAATGTGGCCAAAGTGTCCCCGGGCGATTCGGTCGCCGTCATTGGCTGCGGCGGCGTGGGACTCAATGTCATTCAAGGCGCGCGTTTAGGCGGCGCAGAAAGGATCATTGGCATCGACTTACGCGTCGCCAGTTTGGAACAGGCCCGTCGCTTCGGCGCGACCCATACGATCCTTTGTGACGAAACCGACCTCGACTTCGAACAACTCGCGCTCGAGGTGCGGAATCTGACGGACGGACGCGGCGTGGATTACGCGTTCGAGGCAACGGCGGTCGGACGAATGGCGTTTGCCCCTCTGCGTCTGGTGCGCAACGGGGGCATGGCCCTGCAAGTCAGCGGCAGCAACGATTCTGCGAGCGTGCCCATGTCTTGGTTCATGTGGAACAAGACGTATGTAACTCCCTTGTACGGAGGATGCGTGCCCGCCCGGGATTT